>MTBK01185046.1_pt1 | contig 35908 bp, 44 predicted proteins | sample 1535981 | NCBI WGS metagenome assembly MTBK01 (sample SAMN06109225, study PRJNA356200) | anaerobic digester metagenome | isolation source: biogas reactors fed with pig manure or primary and secondary sludge | place: Spain | collected 2016-06-30
GGCAATTTCTCGATCCTCACCTGCTACTGCCACGATGACTTGATCGACCGGACGATCTACCACTGGGGGTTGCAGATCGGCGACGAGTCGTACACGACATACGCCCAGTTCGCCGCCGCGTGCGGCGCCGGGCCCGAGCTGGAGCGCGTGCAGATGCGCGGCTCGATGTGATTCCCATCCCCTGCCGGTGAACACAGCCAAAGCCGACCCGGCGACCTACGCCCGGGTGTTTGAGGGGCACCACGAGGGCGCCCTGGTGCTCGAAGACCTGATCGCGCGATTCGGTGGCGCGCTGTTCGTCAAGGGCGGCGAGGAAGGTCGACGCGAGACCGACTACCGGCTGGGCCGGCGCGCGGTGCTCGACTTCATCCTCGGCCAGATCAACCAGGCCGACGGCGCCGACCCGCCCGACGAAGACGATCCCCAACCGGCCGCGTGATGCGGCCTTTTTTCACCTCGAAGGAGTGACCCTCATGAACTGGAGGAACCATCATGTTTTCATGGCTGCAGCGGACGATGGCGGCTCGGGCGGCGGCTCGGGCGGCGGCGCGGCAGGCGCAGGAGCGGGAGGCGCAGCGGCTGGCGCTGGCGCTGGTGCGGCAGGCGCAGGCGGCGGGGACGGTGCGGCAGCTGGCGCTGGTGCAGGCTCTGGTGCCGGGACTGCCCTCTCTGCCGGCGCGGCTGCGGGCGGTGGTCAGGGCGGCGGTGGCGCAGCGGCTGGTGCAGCTGCCGGCGCCGGTGGTGCCGAACCCGGCATCCCGGACAAGTTCGTCGTCAAAGACGCGGCGGGGCAAATCGACCACGCGGCGACGGCGCTGAAGCTGGCGCGCGAGGGCTATCTGCCGCTCGAGAAGCGCCTGGGCAGCGGCGACGCGCCGCCGCAGTCGATCGACGGCTACAAGGTCAACGTGCCCGAGGCCTTCAAGGAGACGGTCAAGTCCGAAGACTTGGCCAAGACGCCCGGCGTGCAGGCGCTGCTGAAGGATCTGCACGGGGCCGGCGCGTCGCAGAAGGTGGTCGACGCCGCGATCTCGGCGTTCATGCGCGAGGGCCAGGCGCTGCGCGCGGCCATGCCGGCGATGGACGCGGCCAACTGCGAAGCTGAGCTGCGCCAGGGCGAGGGCTGGAAGACCGACGAGCAGTACAAGCAGCAGGTCAGCACCGCCTTCACCGCCGGCAAGGCGATCTTCGGCAAGGACTTCGACGGCATCGTCAAGGACTACGGCAACGACCCGCGGCTGATCCGCGGTCTGGCCTCGATCGGCAAGGAAATGCAGGAGGACATGCCCGCATCGCCCGAGGCGCAGGCCCAGATCCAGGAGAACCTGGACCAGCTCATGGCCTCGAAGTCGTACCTCAACGCCAACGACCCGCAGCACGCCGCGACGATGGCGAAGGTGTCGGCCCTGACCGCCAAGCTCGCCGGCCAGCGCCCCGTGCAGGGCGGCCGCACGCACAGCTTCAAGACCGCCTGAAGCATCGGGCTGGATTCCGCCAGCCCACCCGCACGACCATGGCGCCCATGCCGGCCCGCCGTGGCGTGCGGACAACCGGTTTCGATAGCCCGCCTGGGCGCGCACGGAAGCCGGTGCAGCCCCGCGTAGCGAAGGCCCCGCAAGGGACAACCTGACAGGCGAACCACCGTTCAACTCTCAGGAGCTACAGATGAGCTTCACCATCACCGAGAACATGGTGATGCAGTTCTCGAACAACTTTCGAGTGCTGTATCAGCAGCACCAGGCGCGCCTGCGCCCGTGGTGCCAAATCGAGGCCGGCATCGTCGGTCAGTCCAAGTCGGTCGAGCGCATGGGCAAGGCCGAGGCCTACGACATCACGTCGCGCCACTCCGACACCAAGTTCGTCGAGGTGCCGCATTCGCGGCGCTGGATCGATCTGGTCGACAAGGGCTGGGCCGAGCTGATCGACAAGCTCGACAAGGTGCGCCTGCTGGCCGACCCGACCAACGGCTACGCCAAGCTCGCCATGGCCGCGCTGAACCGCCAGATCGACGACGCGATCCTCAACGCCGCGCGCGGCAACGCCCGCACGAACGTCGGCCTGTCGGTCCTGCCCTCGACCCAGAAGATCGCGGTCGGCGGCTTCAACCTCACGCTGGCCAAGTTGCTGACGGCGAAGGAAATCCTCGATTCGAACGAGGTGGACGACGACGCCAGCATGGCGATGGACGGCCAGTCTCCGAACGAGCAGACCGCCCGCGTCATCGTGGTCAACGCGAAGATGCTGACCAACCTGTACGGCACCACCGAGATCAAGTCGGTCGACTACAACTCGGTGAAGGCGCTGGCCCAGGGTCAGATCGACACGTTCCTCGGCTTCAAGTTCGTGCGCTCCGAGCGCGTGGCCAAGGACGCGACCGCCACTACGGGCTACGCCGTGGCCTGGTCGCGCAGCTGCGTCGCGCTGGGCATCGGCCAGGAGATCAACACCTCGGTCGACAAGCGCCCGGACAAGAACAACGCCTGGCAGGTCTTCGCGGACATGTCGATCGGCGCCACCCGGCTCGAGGACGAAGGCGTCGTCGAGATCGCCTGCGCCTAACCCAAGGAGCTGAACATGCCGAACTACTACTCCGACACCCTGTCGGTCATCAACAGCCCGTCCAGCGGTCTGGCGCCGGCCACGCGCGTGCGCTCCGACAAGCTCGGCGGCCGCCTGCGCTTCATGGAAGCGCAGTACGTCGTGGGCGCCGGCACGCTGCTGGTCGCGGACCGGATCTACTGGGGCAAGCTGCCGCTGCGCGCGCGCCTCGTGGGCCACCTGTCGCGCCTGATCTGGAACGCGGGCGCCGCGTCGAGCACGCTCACGCTGGGCGACAACGTGAACACCGCGCGCTACCTCGCGGCCACGTCGGTCACCGCCGCGGGCAACGTCACGCCGACGGCCTCCGACAACACGTGCACCGGCTCGGCCACCACGGTCGCCGGCTCGAACGTGATCCAGCCGACGAACAACTTCGGTTCGTTCCAGGTGGGCAACCTGATCACCGGCACGGGCATCGTGGCGAACACCGTGATCACGGCGATCAATGGCTACGGCCCCGGCATGCTGGTGGTGCTGTCGAACGCGGCTTCGACCTCGGCGACCAACACCATGACCATGACCGGCGATGGCTACCAGGTGACGGACGACAGCAACTCGGTGGCCAACGGCTTCAACAGCTCGACCGACGACGCCACGCTCGTCTCGGTGGTGGCTGGTGCCCCGCTGCCGGCTGGCCAGGTGATCACGCTCAAGGGCGTGTACGTCCAGGACTGATGTCTCCTCGCGCCCACCCCGGGCGCGTCTCCTTGATCGGGGGGCCGGCGTGCCCCCCGTTTTTCATTCCGAAGGGACGAAGCGATGGCAGCCACCGAAGTCAGCATCTGCTCAAACGCGCTCCTCATGCTGGGCGGCCAGCCCATCAACGACCTGAACGAGAACACCGACCGGGCCCGGCTCGCGTCGAACCTGTGGCCCGCGGTGCGCAACTATGTGCTGCGCCGGCACCCGTGGAACTGCGCGGTCAAGCGCGTGGCGCTGGCGCCCGACACGGCTGCGCCGGCCTTTGACTGGGCGTTCCAGTACACCCTGCCGCCTGACTTCATGCGCGTGCTCTCGGTGGGTGAGGCCGGCAACGAGATCGACTTCAAGATCGAAAGCGGCAAGCTGCTCTGCGACGAGAACCCCGCGCTGCTGCGCTACGTGTGGCGCAACGAGAACCCGGGTAGCTGGGACGACATGCTGGTGTGGGCGATGACCGTCTCGATGCAGGCGGTGATGGCCTACCCGATCACGCAGTCGGCCAGCCTCGAGCAGCTGGTCGAGGACGCGCTGAAGGACGTGCTCAAGCAGGCGCGTGCCGTCGACGGCCAGGATGAACCGCCCGAGACCGTCGGTGACTCGCCGCTGCTCGCGGCCCGCCGGGGTGGCGGCAGCAACTGGTGGAGGAGCTGAGCATGCCGCGCGTCAGCCTGCAGCAGACCAACTTCACCGCCGGCGAGATCAGCCCGCGCCTGGTCGGGCGCACGGACATTGACCGCTACGCGAACGCGGCCCGCAGCCTGGTCAACGCTTACCCGGTGATCCACGGTGGCGCCAAGCGCCGCGGCGGCACGCGCTACGTGGCGCCGGCCAAGCTGAGCGGCACCAAGAAGGCCCGCCTCGTGCCGTTCGTGTTCAGCCGCGACTTCGCGTACATGCTCGAGTTCGGCGACCTCTACGTGCGCGTGTGGCCCGCCGGCGGCGGTGCGCTGATCACCGAGCTGGCCACCGGCTACAGCGAGTCGATGCTGGCCGACATCGATTTCGCGCAGGGCGCCGACACGATGTTCATCGCGCACCCCAGCGTGCCGATCCAGCGTCTGCGCCGCTTCAGCACGGCGATCTTCGACCTCTCGGCCGCTCCCTTCACCACCACGCCGTTCGACGAGCAGGGCCACGCGCTGGCCGCGAACCTCACGCTGTCGGCTGCGACGGTGGGCGCCGGCCGCACTGCGACGGCAAGCGCCGGCGTCTTCTTGCCCAGCGACGTGGGCCGCCAGCTGGTCAGCGGTTCGGGCCTGGCGGTGGTCACCGGCTACACCTCGGCCACGGGGGTGACCGTCGACATCTCCATCGCGTTTGCCGGCGTCGCGCTGGCGTCGGGGGCGTGGTACCTCGACGTGTCCCCGCAGGGCATCGTGAAGCCCTCAGCGAAGGATCCGGTCGCGTCGAGCATCGACCTGACCGGCTCGCTCTCGCGCGCGGCCGACATCACGCTCTCGGCCAAGACCGGCGCCATCACTGTCACCGCCTCGGCCGGCGTGTTCGCGGCTGGCGACGTGGGCAATACGATGTATGCCGACAGCGGCGTGGCGGCGATAACCGCCTTCACCAGCGCGACCCAGGTCAGCGCCACCACGAGCTCGGACTTCGCATCGACGAGCTACGCGCGCGGGGGCTACGGCATCACCGACAGCGTGTGGCGAGCCGAGGACGTGGGCAAGTTCGTGCGCATCAACGGCGGCCTGTGCAAGATCACGTCCTTCACCTCGGCCAGCGTGGTCAAGGCCACCATCCTGACGGCGCTCACTGGCACCGTGGCGTCGCCGCCGCTGGCCTGGTCGCTTGAGTCGTCGGTGTGGTCCGCGCTCAACGGCTACCCCCGCACGCTCACCTTGCACGAGCAGCGCCTGGTGGCCGCCGGCTCGAACCGCTTCTCGCAAACCATCTGGGGCAGTCGAACCGGCGAGTACCTGGATTTCACCAAAGGCACGGCCGACGACGACGGCTACTCGTTCACCATCGCCGCCGACGAGATCAACCCGATCAGCTACCTGGCGTCGCTGCGCAACCTGGTGGTGCACACCTATGGCGGCGAGTTCTCGCTGCAGGGCGGCGTCGAGAAGCCGATCACGCCGACGAACGTGCGCATCCGTCCCGAGTCTTCGCATGGGTCCAGGGGTGTGCGCCCGGTCACCGTGGGCAAGGAGTCGGTGTTCGTGCAGCGCGCGGGCCGCAAGGTGCGCGCTATGGGCTACCGGTACGACTTCGACGGCTACGCGGCGCCCGACCTGACGGTCCTTGCCGAGCACATCACCGAGGGCGGCGGCGTGACTGCCATGGCCTACCAGCAGGAGCCCGACCTGCTGCTGTGGGCGGTGCGTGGCGACGGGGCGCTGCTGAGCTGCACCTTCGACCGCGACCAGTCGGTGATCGGCTGGGCGAACCACTACACCGAAGGCGCGTTCGAGTCGGTGGCCACCATCCCAAACGGCGACCGCGAGGAGACCTGGGTGATCGCGCGGCGCACGGTGAACGGCGCGACGGTGCGCTACATCGAGATCCTGGACGAGGTGTTCCAGCCGATGCTGCCTGGTGCCGCGTACAGCGGCTACCCGCCGGCGCCGGCCATCGTCACCTACGGCTACACCGTGGATTGCGGCGTGTCGTTCGACAACGCGGCCGGGCAGACCGTCTTCAACGTGCCGCACCTGATCGGCAAGACCGTCGACATCGTGGCCGACGGCGCCGTGCAGACCCAGCAGACGGTCGATGGCTCGGGCAACGTCACGCTGCCGCGCGCCAGCTACCGCACGCTGATCGGCCTGCACTTCCGCAGCGAGATCGGCCTGCTCACCCCGGAGGTGGGAACCGGCACCGGCACGGCCCAGGGCAACAGCATGCGCACCAGCGAGATCACGCTGCGCTTCCTGAACACCATCGGGGCCCAGGTCTACGACGGCGAGGGCAACGAGCAGGACGTGCCGTTCCGCCGCTTCGGGCCCGCGGTGCTCGACAAGGCGCCGCAGCCCTTCACCGGCAACGTGCGCATCGAGACGCTGGGCTGGGAGCGCGGCCGCTCGGATCTCACCATCGTGCAAGACCAGCCGCTGCCGATGCACCTGCTGGCCGCGGTGCGCAAGTTCCAGGTCAACGACTGAAGGAGACGCCAATGTCTTGGGTTCTGGTGGCAGTGACGGGTATGACTGCCTTCAACAACGTGCAGCAGGGGCGCTACGCCAAGGCCCAGGCCGGGCTGCAGGCGGCGATGTCCGACTATCAGGCGCAGGTCGAGCAGGACAACGCGCTGAAGACCGCGGAGATCATCCGGCGCGCCGGGCGCAAGCAGGTCGGGCAGGCCAACGCGGCGTTCGCTGGCGCCGGCGTGAAGGTCGGCGAAGGCAGCGCGGCCGAAGTGGAGCGCGACATCACGCAGGGCTACGAGCACGACGCCTTCCAGGCGCTGCTCGAGGGCGGCCGGCGCGCCGCAGGCCTGCGCCTTGATGGCCAGCTCACGCGGATCAACGGCGACATGCAGGAGACCGCCGGCTACGTCAACGCGGTGGGCACGGTGCTGGGCGGCATGTACCAGGGGATGAAGTCCAACGGCTGGCGCACCGGCGGCCCGGGCTTCTCGGGCCAGCAGGCGCCGGCGCCGGTGGTCGACAAGAGCATTCGGGTGGGGTGACGCATGGCAACGATTCCGATGGGCAACTTCGGGCAGTCTGTGGCCCGGCCGGGGCCGATGCCCTCTATTCCCCGCGGCGACCCGATCGGCCAAGCCGTCGAGCGGACCGGGCAGATCGCGTCGAACGTGGTCAACGACATGGCGGCCGAGGAGACGAAGCGCCAGCTAGAGGCCAAGGCCGAGGAGACGAAGCGCCAGCTAGAGGCCAAGGCCGCGGCCGACCGGGCGCGCACGATCACGACGCTGACCGGCACTAAGGACAAGCTGGCCGACCTTCACGACCAGATCGCCCAGGGCGTGCAGGACGGCACCGTGCCGAAGGACAAGGCCGAGACCGAGTTCGCCTCGCGCTCGGCCAAGGTGCTCGAAGGCATCGGCGGCGACCTGCCAGAAGCGCAGCGCGGCATCGTGCTGGCCGAACTGAACGGCGACGCCGCTCGTCTGGGCAACAGCGTGCGCAAGGCGGTGACGCAGCGCGACCGCCAGGACGTGACCAGCGGCATCAGCCAGACGCTCGAGTACCTGCAGCGCCAGTACCGCGCCGACCCGGCCAAGGCGACGCAGCAGGCGATGGATCTCGTCGACCAGCTTGGCCCGCACTCGACGCTGAACCCCGAGCAGCTGGCCAAGCTGAAGCAGTCGTGGAAGGAGGGCACCCAGTACACCGCCGGCTACGAGCTGGTGAGCGCCGGCCGTGCCGACCGCAAGATGCTGGACGCGGCCGAGAAGACCATCACCACCGGCCTGCCGGACATCGACCCGCAGAAGCGCGCCACGCTGCTCGACCGGATCGCCGCCTACCGGCTGCACCTCGACCAAAAGGCGGAGCTCGCCGCGGCGCGCGCGCAGCGCGAGGCCGAGCGGCGCCTGAAGCTGGCCGAGGCCGAGTTCAACACGTTCCAGGTGATGGCCGACAAGGGGACCATCCTCGACCCGGCCTACATCGACCGCGCGCTCACCGCTACCTCGGGCACGCCCTACCAGTCCGGGGTGCGCGCGCTGGCCCAGCAGGCGAAGGACATGGGCGGGCTGGCGGCCCAGCCGGTGCAACAGCAGCAGATGCTGCTCGACCAGGTGAACGCGCTGATCGCGCAGCGCGGCCGCTCTCCCGAGCTCGACAAGCGTAAGGACCAGATCGAGAAGGTGCTGCGCGGCAGCCAGCAGGATCTCGACCGCGACGGGCTGCGCGCCGGCCTCGAGCGCGGCGTCATCACCGACCTGAAGCCACTGGACCAGAGCGGAGGCATCCCGGGGCTGATCCAGCAGCTGCAGGCGCGCGTGCCGCTGGCGCAGCGCGTGAGCATGTGGGCCGGGCGGCAGGTGTCCCCGATGACCGACGAGGAAGCGGCCCAGCTGAAGCACCAGCTCGACGCGCTGCCGGCGAAGGAGCGATCGGGCATGGTTGCCACGCTGGCGCAGGCGATCGGCCCGCAGGCCGCGCAGGGCCTGGCCGTGCAGATGGACAAGAAGGACAAGGGCATGGCGCTGGCCTTCGCCTTCTCGGGGTCTCAGACCACCGAGGGCCGGTTCACGTCCGAGCTGCTGCTCAAGGGCCAGCAGGCGAAGCTCGACGGCACCAGCACCAAGGGCGAGAAGCAGCCCGACCTGAAGCCCGCGCAGTGGTCGGCGCACATCGCTGCCGAGCTCGACGGCGTGTTTCCGGCGCAGACCCTCACCGACCAGACGCGCGAGGCTGCGGTGCTGATCGCCCACGGTATCGCCTCGGAGCAAGGCGGCCGGCTGAGCACGAAGGATCTCGATCGCGCCGTGCGCCTGGCCGTCGGCGGGTCCGTGGTCGAGCACAACGGACGCAAGGTGCTGCTGCCCGCCGGCGTCGACGAGGACATGCTGGCCAAGCGGCTGCGCTCCATCAGCGCGGAGGAGCTGGCCAAGCAGGCACCAGAAGGCCAGGTGCGCGCCGGCGGCGTGCCGATGCCGGTGGCCGACTTCGTGAAGACCCTGCCGGGTCAGCAGCTGATGTACGCGGCGCCCGGCAAGTACGTCGTGATCGTCAGCGGCCGCCCGGTGCTCAACGCCAAGGGCCAGCCCATCATCGTCGGGGTGCAGTGATGTCGCTCGGAGAGCTCTACCAGCAGGATGTCGACCGCTCGCTGTCGACGATGGCGGCGATCCCGCCCGACCCGCCGAAGCGCGACGAGCGCACCGCCTGGGGCGCACCCTGGCGCGCGATCAAGGCCGCGGCTGCCGACGTGCTCGGCTCCACCGCGGACGTGCTCAAGGGCTACGGCGCCGCGTCAGCGATGACGCTCGAGGCCGACCCGGTGGCGCGTGCAGTGCTGGGCGACAAGGCGGTGCAGCAAGGTGCGGCCGAGGGCCGGCGCCAGATCGCCACCGGCGAGGCGCTGGTGTCCGACGTGGGCCAGTCGTTCCGGCAGGTGTCGAAGGATCAGCGGCCCGATCCGGTGACCGCCAGCAAGGCCGAGCAGATCGTCTTCGGCGTCGTGCGGCCCGTGTCCAAGCTGGTGGCGGGCGGCGTGATGGCGGGGCCGTTCGGCATCGTGGGTGCGGCTGGCGAGGAAGGGTTCACCCAGTCGGAGGATCTTCGCGAGCAGGGCGTCGACTTCGCCACCCGCACCAAGATCGGCACGCTGACGGCTGGCGTCAACGCTGCCGGGGCATTCCTGCCGATGGCCGGCCCGACGCTCAAGGCTACCGCCGGCCTGTACCTGCTGGGCGGCCCGGGCGCATTCATGGCCCAGCAGCAGGCCACGCGCAAGATCCTCGAGCACGCGGACTATGCCGAGCTGGCCAAGCAGTACGACCCGCTCGACCCGACCGGCCTGGCGCTCTCGGCGCTGATCCCGCTGCCGTTCGCGGCCCACGGTGCGGTGCGCAACGTGCGCGCGGCGCGTGGCTCAAACGCGACGGCAAGACCGGAAGCGGCGCCCCCCGCTGTCGCCCCCGAGGTGGTCGACGCAGCCATGACGCACAACCTCACGGTGCAGCAGGACGTGCACGAGGCCGGCGTCGTGCGGCCCGAGACGGCGCAGATCCCGCGCGCCGGTGCGCTGCAGCCGGTCGATCGCGTTATCGAGAACCGCCTGGCCGAGAAGCTGTCGGCCGACTTCGACGCCGCGGTGGCCGAGTACAGCGCCCGTCCCGACGCCATGGGCGGGCGCGTGCTGAACACCGACATCGCGCGCGAGCTGTCGCCCGACTACTTGGCCGACCGCACCCGATCGGCGGCCGTGCACGAGCCTGCCAGCTGGTTCATCAAGCAGCTCTATGCCCGCAAGCTGGCGGAGATCAAGCCGGGCGACGAAGTGCTGTTCTCCTCGGGTGGCACGGGCGCCGGCAAGACCACGGCGATCGACCAGTTCCAGCTCGCCGACCGCGCGGCCTTCGTGTACGACACGAACATGAACACGCTGGGCTCGGCGGTACAGAAGATCCAGCAGGCCCTCGACGCCGGCGCCACGGTGCGCATCGTCCACGTGCAGCGCGATCCGGTCGAAGCGCTGGTGCAGGGCGCCCTGACGCGCGCGATGCGCCAGGAGCGCGAGTTTGGTACCGGACGCACCGTGCCGCTCAGGGAGCATGCCCGCACGCACCGCGGTGCGGCTGAGGTGCTGCAGCAGCTGGCGGAGCGGTACAAGGACGATCCCCGAGTGCAGATCACCGTGCTGGACAACACCCGCGGCAAGGGGAAGGTGCAGGTCGCGGACTTGGGGTTTATCCGGGGGTTCGACTACAATGGTCTCGAAGGGAAGCTCAATGAAGCCCTACAAGCAGAGCATGACGCAGGCCGAATTTCTGGCCCTGTCTTCCGAGGAACACAGGGCGATGCGGCTCTCGGACCCGACGCTCTACAGCAAGCTGTTCGGCCAAGCGATAGCGGACAACCTGAACCGCAACGTGCTGGCGCGCGAGCAAGCGGACCTGAAGGCGCAACCGCAACCGTCGTCACCGAGCGCGGCCTGACGGCACCGGTCCGATACCGCCTCGTCGAGGCGTCGGACCTGATCACCTCCCACACCAACGACCTGACGCCCACCGCGGCGTTTCCGGCCGAGCTGCAGCCGCGCGACCGCTCTCGCTCGGCCAGCGCCGATCAGATCGCGCGCATCGAGAACGCGGTGCGGCCCGAGCTGCTGGGCGAGTCGGTCAAGGCCAGCGACGGCGCGCCCATCATCGGGCCCGACGCCGTGGTCGAGTCTGGCAACGCGCGCACGATCGCGCTGCGCCGCGCTTACGAGTCGGGTAAGGCCGACGGCTACCGGCAGTGGCTGGCCGCCAATGCGCAGCGCTTCGGGCTCACGGCCGACCAGGTGGCCGGCATGCTCCGCCCGGTGCTCGTGCGCGAGCGTTACGGCAACCTTGACCGGGCGGAGTTCGCGCGCCAGGCGAACGAGTCGGCCATCGCCGCGATGTCGCCCACCGAGCAGGCGCGCGCTGACGCCGCGCGCGTCACCGACCTAACCGGGCTGGTGGCCAACGAGGATGGCTCGATCAACCTGGCGAAGTCCGCCGGCTTCGTGCGGCAGTTCATGCAGCAGGCGGTCTCGCCGACCGAGCGTGGCGCGATGCTGCAAGCCGACGGCCGGCTCTCGCAGGCTGGCCAGCAGCGGCTGCGCAACGCGATCTTCGCCAAGGCCTACGGCGACGCGAACCTGGTCTCGATGCTGGCCGAGTCGACCGACAGCAACGTGCGCAACGTCCTGGCTGGGCTGATGCGCGCGGCGCCCGAGGTGGCGCGGCTGCGTGACCTTGTGGCAGCTGGCGCGCGACACCCGATGGACGTGGCCGGAGACATGGTGCGCGCGGTGCAGGAGTTCTCGAAGATCCGAGCCGACGGCATGACCGTCGACCAGTTCATGGCGCAGGGCAACCTGCTGGACGCGGGCCTGCCGCCGCAGCTGCAGACGCTGCTCGCGGGGCTTCAGGAGAACGCGCGATCACCCCGTCGCATCGGCGAGATGGTGCGGCAGCTGGTCGATTCCGTCGACGCGCTGGGCGACCCGCGCCAGGCCGGCCTGCTCGAGGATCGTGCGCCCACCCAGGCCGACGTGACGGCCGCCGCGGTCGAGCGCATGCGCACGCTCAGCGACGAGCAGATCACCGACACGCCGGCGCCGCTGAACAAGCCCAGCACCGACCCGCTGCTGGCCTCGATCGCCGATCGCGTGTCCGCTGTCGAAGCCACGGCCGGCGACATGGTGGTGCGCACCGACGAAGCCGGGCGCCCTGTGACGGTGGCCGACGAGCTCGCGCGCATCCGACGCGAAGCGGCCGAGGGGACCGATGCAGAGCTGGGTGCGCTCGACGCCGACCTGGTGCGCGTCGCGGCGGAGTGCGCGCTGTCGATGGGGTCTACGTGAGTGCTCTGACCACGGCTGCCAACAGCAGGCCAGCGGCCACGAGTGCCATCACCTGCACGAACCACGTGCGCATGAACCGGAGTGCGCCGCGCCAGTTGCCGGCCGCGCCGAGCCCTGCCACCGCCAAGACGGCAACGGCACCAACGACGAACCACAGCACTGGAAGGTAGCTACCCATGGCGATGAAACCGCAATGTGCCACAGCAGTCCGTGCCGCAGCTGGCGGCCGGCCCATCAGCGAAGCGAAGCTGCAGGCGATTGAGGACTCGATCAGCAGCACGATGCGCGAGCTGGCGCGCCGGGACCGCCAGCGCTGGCAAGGCCTCACGCGCGACCAGCGGGTGGCCGAAGCGATGGCGAAGGCGATGGAAGACATCCAGGCCGAAGCCGCGCTCAAGGAATACCGGGCCAGCCTGCAGGTGCTGCGCACCGCCGAGACCGACTCGCGCGTCGCCGAGCAGATGCGGCTGACAGGGCTCACCCGGTCGCAGGGGCTGATCCGCGACATCGAGAACACCAGTGACTACGTGCACGCGGTGCGCAACGAGGCGATCTCGGGCCTGGCCGACATGATCGACGCGGCCGAGTCGCGCGACGGCACCGGTGCGCTGCGCAACCTGGGCATGCGCATCTTCGACCTCGACAACCCGCAGATGACGGCCGACGTGGTGCGCGAAGTGTTCGCCAATGCCGACGGTTCCACGGGGAACAAGGTCGCGCAGGCGGGCGCGAAGGCGTGGCTCGACGTGATCGAGAAGATGCGCCAGCGCTTCAACGCTGCGGGCGGTGCGATCGGCAAGCTCGGGTATGGCTACCTGTCGCAGGCTCACGATGCCGTGCGTGTGCTCGAGGCCGGTACCGAGACCTGGGCCAAGAAGGTGCTGCCGCTGCTGGACCGAGAGCAGTACGTGCGCCCTGACGGCTCGCTGATGAACGACGCCGAGCTGACCGACCTGCTGCGCGGAGCGTGGGAGACGATCAGCACCGGCGGTGACAGCAAGACCGAGCCGGGCCAGTACCGCGGCAGCGGCTCGCGCGCCAACCGTGGCAGCGATCACCGCGTGCTGCACTTCCGGGACGGCGACGCCTGGATGGCCTACATGACCGAGTACGGGGAGGGCTCGCTCTACGACTCGATGGTCGGCCACGTCGGGCGCATGGCCCGCGACATCGGCCTGGTCGAGCGCTACGGGCCCAATCCCGAGCAGCAGTTTCGCGTGCAGTCGGACATCGCGCAGCGCGCCGACGGCGTTGGCACGATGGGGAACCGGTCCGCCGGCAACACGCCCGAGGCCTACTGGTCGATCCTCAGCGGCAAGACCGGCACCCCGGAGAACCGCGTGGTCGCGCAGATCGGGCAGGACGCGCGCAACATCCAGACCGCTGCGAAGCTGGGCGGCGCGGTGCTGTCGTCGACCACCGACGTGGCCACCGTGGCGGCCAGCCTGCACTACAACCGGCTGCCCTACTTCTCGATGCTGGCCAACTTGGGCCGGCAGTTCAGCCGCGAGCAGCGCGACTTCCTGCAGGCGCACGGCGTGATCGGCGAAGCGCTGACCAGCACGCTGAATCGCTGGACCGGCGACAACATGACGCACAGCCTCACCGGCCGCGTGGCCGGCAGCGTGATGAAGCTCTCGCTCATGAACGCCTGGACCGATGGGCTGCGAGGCGCGTTCGCTGCGACCATGATGCAGGGCTTCACGAAGAAGCTGGGCAAGGCCTGGGGCCAGCTCGACGCCTGGGACCAGTGGCTGATGCAGCGCAAGGGCATCACCGAGGCCGACTGGGCTGTGATCAGCAAGGCCGCGCCGACCGAGCGCAACGGCGTGCAGTACCTGACCGCCGATGCGATCCGGGCCACCGGCGCCGAAGGTGCTCCCGAGGCTGCGACGAAGTGGCTCGCCTTCGTGTCCGACGAGGCGCAGTTCGCGGTCATCAACCCCGACATCGCGACGCGCGCGATCGTCACCGGCGGCGGCATGCCGGCCGGCACGGTGCGCGGCGAGGCCATGCGCTCGTTCATGCAGTTCAAGAGCTTCCCGCTCGCGATGCTGACTAGGCACTGGCGCCGCGTGTTCGAGACGCCGCAGGGCCTTGAGGGCGCGCCTATGGGCTACGGGGCCACCAGCAGCACCGGAGCCGCGGTCAATCGCGTGGCGGTGCTGGCCGCCATCAACGTGACGCTGATGATGATCGGCGCGCTCGTGATGCAGAACAAGGCGCTGGTGCAGGGCAAGGATCCCTACGACATGACCGAGGGCAAGTTCTGGATGCGCGCCATGGCCCAGGGCGGCGGCGCTGGCTACGTGGGCGACCTGCTGTTCAAGGATCCGACCGAGCAGCGCGGCAGCAACGTCGAGCAGGGCGTGGGCGCCATCCTCGGGCCGGCAGCTGGTGCGGCAGCGGGCCTCGTGGGCGACCTCGGCGTGGTCAATGCATGGGAGGCGGCCAAGGGCAAGGAGACACACATCGCGGCCGAGGCGCTGCGCTGGGGCAACTCGCAGATGCCCTACGTCAGCCTGTGGCAGGTGCGCGGCGCTTGGGAACACTGGTTCCTGCACAACGTCCAGGAGGCGGTGAACCCGGGCTATCTCTCGCGCATGCAGCAGCGCTCGATGAAGGACTGGGGGCAAGGCTACTGGTGGACGCCGGGCGAAGCGTTGCCCGACCGAGGGCCGGACTTTGGGCGAGCAGCTGGGCAGTGAAGAAAGTTGCCCGAAAAGTCCGCGCCACTTTTACCGGGTAGCCATTTCAGACGATCATTGCCGCTCACATTCGTTCAACCGGAGAGCAACCGCCATGCGAGACCAAACCGAAGCCGAGGCGCCGCCCGTGCGCTTCCTGACCCTGCCCGAGACGCTGCAGCGCGTTCGCCTGGGCAAGACCGCCATGTACGCCAAGATCGGCGCCGGCAGCTTCCCGATGCCGGTGCGGATCGGCACCAAGAGCATGTTCGTCGAGCACGAGGTCGACAACTGGATGCGCGAGCAGGTCGCCAAGCGGCCGGCGACTCTGCTGCCACCGCCGGCCGCGATCAGGAAACGCGGTGCAACTGAGAAGCACAGAGACAGCCTGGAACAAACTGCGTCGCACTGAGACAATGCGGGGCCCATGCGCCCCGATCAACTCACTCGCCTCGAAAGCCTTCGCGACCGTCTTGTCGAGCGCGCGCTGATCGACGCCGACCCGGGCAACTGGGTGGCGGGCGAGAAGGCGCCGAAGGACATGACCCGCGACGAGCGCGGCGATGCGAAGTGGTGCCGCGGCCTGGCGATCAACACCGTGTCGCTGGCCATGCAGGTGCAGCGGCTGATGGCCAACGTCGAGACCGGCGGGGCCATCGTGCCCGATCAGCCCGATGTGCCGGCGGACGCGGAGGCCGATCCTGTCGAAGCTGAGGTGGCGCGCTTCGAGGCGGCGGCGGCGGAAGTGCTGGCAGCGCGCGCCGTGAGGGCGGCACGCGATGCAAAGCCCAAGCTCTGACGCGATCTCCTTCGTCGCCTTCTTCAACCGCTGGGCCGAGATCCAGGGCTGGACGGTCCCTGACCTGCACGTCGAGATCTGCACCTGGCTTGCCGAGGAGCAGGCCCCCGAGCGCGTGCTGATGGTCTTCCGAGGGGCGGCCAAGTCCACGCTGTACGCGGTGCACAAGGCGTGGAAGCTCTGGCGCAACCGCTCGCACCGCTCGCTCGTCTGGTCGGCCGACAACGAGACCGCGGGGATGCTGACCGCCGACACGATCAACGTGCTGCGCAATCACCCGTGGTGCCGCGGCATGCTGCCGTCGAAGCCAGGCGCGAAGCGGTTCTGGGTCAACGGCGCGAGGGACGCCCGCAACGCCAGCATGCGAGCCGTCGGCGTGACCTCGAACGCCACCGGCGCGCGGGCCGACGACGTGGACTTCGACGACATTGAGGTGCCGGGTAACATCGAGACGCCCGAAGCGCGGCTCAAGCTGCGCCAGCGCATCAGCGAGTCGACACACATCGCGGTGCCGGGCGCCCAGAAGACCTACATTGGCACGCCCCACACGCACGACTCGATCTACCCGGAACGCATCGCCGCGGGGGCTGCCGTGCTGAAGATCCCACTGTTCGCGCACTCGGTGCGCTACACCGACACCGGCAAGCGCACGCGCTACGAGTTCCGGCACCCGGTCGGGCCCGATGGGCTGTACGTGATGGCCGGCATCCACAAGGGCGCGCGCATGCTGCGGCAGGGCGTCGACTTCCTGTTCGAGGCTGGCTTCGTGGTCTTCCCCTCAGCCCCGGGCGTGGTCATCGACATCTGCTCGGGCTGCGCCTGGCCCGAGCGCTTCACGCGTGACGAGATCGAGCGGCGGCGCAAGGAGACCCGCACGCTCAACGCCTGGGACAGCCAGTACATGCTCGAGGCCAAGCCGCTGGCCGAGCTGCGCCTGGACCCGAGCAAGCTCAAGGCCTACAACGTCGAGCCGGTGGTGCGGCGCGCGAATGGCGGCGTCGCGATGTGGCTGGGCATGGCGCGGATCGTCGGCGCCGCGTGCCGCTGGGATCCTTCGAGCGGCAAGCTGACGAGCGATGTGTCGTCGCTGGCGGTGGTGCTGCAGGACGAACAGGGCCGGCGCTACTGGCACCGCTCGGTCGAGCTGCGCGGCGAAGTGGCGGAGACCGACGAGAGCGGCAAGCAGATCACCGGCGGCCAGGTGCTGCAGATCGTCGACGTGGTGCGCCAGCTCGAGCTGCCGCGCGTGGTGATCGAGACCAACGGCGTGGGCGCCTTCGCGCCGGCCTGGCTGAAGACCGCGCTGAAGCAGGCCAAGCTGCAGTGCGGGGTGAAGGCCGAGCCGCAGGCCACGAACAAGAACAAGCGCATCCTGGAGGCCATCGAGGGGCCGCTGAACTCCGGGCAGCTCTGGGCCCACACGTCGGTGATCGACGGGCCGGCGTGGGAGCAGATGCGCGACTGGAACCCGGGCATCACCGAGCAGCCGGACGATCACCTCGACAGCCTGGCCGGCGCCATCGCGGAGACGCCCGAACGCATCGGGCGCGCGGTGGTGGTGCAGTCCGATGGCTGGAAACCGCCCGCGAAGGGGCGGGAGGATTGGCGCCCATCAGCGGGCGTGCACGAAGTCGAGTTGGAGAGCTGACGACGGCGGCCCGCGCTTCACGCGCGAGGCGCCCATGTCCGTCAATGCCGAAACCCCGATTGCAAGCTCTACCGCCAACGGCGTCACCACCTCGTTCCCGTATGCATTCACCGTTCTGTCCGCCGCCGACTTGGTCGTGCAGGGCGTTCTGTCGGGCATCACCACCGTCTACACCTACGGCGTGCACTACACGCTGACCGGACTGGGCACGGACGCCGGTAGCGTCGAGTTCCTGTCTCCGCCGGCCAACGGCACCGTGATCACGCGCTATCGCTCCAGCGAGCTGAAGCGAACCACCGACTACCAGGATAACGGGGACCTGCTGGCCAAGACAGTCAACGTCGACTTCGATCGCCTTTGGCTGGCGCTGCAGGAGATCAACAGCGGCGGTGGCGGCGGTGGTGGGGGCGGTAGCGGCGGCGCGGGTGCGCTCAAGACCGACCTCGCGAACGCGATGGATCCGGGCAAGGGCGCCAGCATGGTCGGGTACAACCGGCTCGCCACAGGCTCGGTGCCGTCGACGGTGGCGGCCAAGCTGGCGCGCTACGTCGACGTGCGGGACTTCGGCGTCAAGGGCGACGGCACCGACGAGACTGCAAAGCTGCAGGCCGCCTTCGACAGTGGGCTGGCGATCGACCTGCTCGGCCTGACGATCAAGCACGCAGGCATCGTCGTCACCTCGCCGGGAGGTCTGCGCTGGCGCGGCAACGGCGCCACGCTGCACTACACCGGCGCCGGCACCGGCGTGCGCATCACCTCGGCTGCGGCGACGGACATCAGCGGCGTCGACATCGAGGGCGTCACGTTCAAGTACGGGCAGTGCCAGCTCTGGATTCAGGGCGACGCGGCGAGCAAGGCCAAGATCGCCGACATCCGGCTCGAACGCTGCGGCTTCGCAGGTGAGCCCGCAAGCGCGCTGAACGCCGGGCTCACGGTGCTGTACTGCGAGCGCATCGAGGTCAGCGGGTGCGCCTTCCGAGACTGCACCGACAACGGCCCCTATGTCGCGTTCTCGCGGCGTGTCAACCTCCACCACAACTTCATCCATAACTGCCGCGGCAGCGGCGGCATCACCGTCGGCTACTCGGACACGATCATCGGGTGGATGGCCGAGGACATCGTCGTCGACTCGAACATCGTCTTCAACGACGACTCGGCCGCGGCGGGCGCGTACATCGCCGGCATCGACGTGGTCTTCGCCTCCGGCGTGCGCGTGAGCAACAACGTCATCGCCAACAGGCAGGCGAGCAAGACGGTCACGACCTCGATCAAGAGCGGCATCACGGTCGAAGAGTGGCAGTGCAGCGACATCGTGATCAGCAACAACACGATCGTGTCGCCGCTGGAGAACCTGCTGCGCATCGGCACGAACCCCAACAGCGAGCTGCGCCGGCTGCGCGTGACGGACAACTACGGCTATGACAGCGGCCTCGCCGGGCTGCGCATCGACGCGTGCGTCGAGGGGCTGGAGGTGTCGCGCAACACCATCGACACGACCGGCCAGGAGGCGATCTGGATCGGCCCGCGTTGCACCGCGGACTCGAAGGTCCACGCGAACGTCCTGCGCCACCCCGCATGCCAACTGGCCTTCGCAAACACGGCGGCGATCAAGATCGAAGGGCTGAACTGCACGGTCACGGACAACACGATCGACTCCGGCCATGTGTCGATCAACGTCACCAGCTCCGTGGCCGCGCCCGGGGTTTCGGTCGATCCGGCCACGACGACGATAACGCTGTACAGCGGCGTGACGGCGCTGGCGAGCAAGAACTATGCGGGCCTCACGTTCGGCGATGTGGCGGAGTGGGTCCGCACGAACGCGAACTGGGACGCGACGATGTACGGCGAGCCGAACGCCCCCTACGTCTCCGGGACCGACTACTCGCCGAACAATGTCGTCACCCACGGCGGCCGCGTCTACCGCAACATCGCGCGATCCAAGTTCATTGCGCCCGTGGCATCGTGGTCTGCGGCCACGACTTACGCGCTGAATGACAAGGTGCTATGCGCCGGCAGCATCTACGTGTCGCTGGCCGCGGGCAACGTCGGCAACGACCCGCTGATGACGCCTGCGAAGTGGTCCGCCTACTACCCGCCCGCGTGGAGCGCAGGCACGAGCTACGCGGCCGGGGACACGGTGAGCTACGCGGGGGGCTTCATGCGCTCGCTGCAGCCCGGCAACCTGGGCAACGATCCCGGCAGCAGTCCGACGTTTTGGACTTGGGGCGCGCTGCTGTACTGGGTGCCGATGGCGATCGACGGCGCCGCGATGCTGCCGGCGGCGAAGTACCTGCGGCGCACCGGGGAGCGCAGCGGCAGCATCGTGCGCACGTATGCGCTGGACGCCCTCGGCAGGCTCAAGTTGACCAGCAGCGAGTGCTACATCGCGATCTACACGGCGTGGCCCTCCAAAGGCAATTGCCGCGTGAGTGGCAACACGCTCAACAGCGATGCGTTCGACTACCTCGGGCAGTCTCTGGGGACGGTGCAGCCGTTCTTCCTCGGCAATGCGTACCTCTTCGAGAAGCCCGACACGCTGGCCGATGTGCTGGAGAACGGCGGCGGCCGAGCGTTTGTCGGGAGCGCGCTCAACGGTCAGCTGACGCCGGCGTCGCTGCCAACCAACCGCTACTACCTCAGCGGAGACACTTTCGTCTCATCGAACCCCGCGCTGATGCCCGGCCGGTACACCTGCGTCACGCCAGGGTTCGGCACGAACGCAGTCTGGAAGCCGTACACCGGCACCGGGGTGGGCCTGGTCACCCCGATCGCCGACGGAGCGCGTGCCACGACCACGGTGGCCGTTCTGCCAGTGTTGGTGGGCGCGGAGAACCAAGTCACCGTGACCATCGACGTCGACGCCAAGGGCCTCAAGGTCTTCGGCTACGTCAGCGCGAGCGGGGTCGTGACGGTGGTCTACGAGAACCACACCGGCGGAAGCGTGACGTTGAGCGCACACACATTGAGGGTCTACGTAAGCTAACTATGAAACTCGCCCCTGACAAGATCGCCCATATCAAAGCGGGAACGGTGGTCGCTGTTGCCTCTGCTGCGTGGTTTGCCCTGTGCCACACCATTGGCCTGCACCCGTTCACCGCTGGCATTGCCTTGGCCGGCCTTGCTGCCGGTGCCGCCGTCGAGTACGCCCAGCGCGGCAGCAATGCGCTGGTGCCGCGCCTGCACGATGTCTCGCCGAAGGACTTCGCGGCCAGCGCTGCGGTGCCGGTGGCCTGCGCGGTGGCGTGGGAAGTGGCGGTTCGCATGGGGGCGGTGGCGTGAGTCGGCGCGGAGCAATGACCGAACAGCCCATCAACGCCGCGCTGGAGACGGCCAAGGCGGTGCCCAGCGTGACGGCCGTGCTCACCTCATGGGAGCGCATCACCGTGCAGGACTGGCTGGCCATCAGCGGCATCATCTTCATCGGCCTTCAGGCGGTGTATCTGATCTGGCGCTGGGTACGCGACGCCCGCCGCGAGTCCGACCGCCAGCACGACCGCCGACCCGCCTCGCGCAACCTGCACGACGACGCGCAGGACACCGAGCTATGAGCCGCGCCCGCATCGTCGCCACCGCCATCGCCGCGGCCACGGCCATCGCCGTGCCCGCCGAGGGCCTGCGCCGCGTGGCCTACTACGACCCGCCGGGCATCCTGACCGTCTGCTACGGCAGCACGACCGACGTGCAGGCCGGCAGGGTCTACACCCTGGACGAGTGCCGGCAGCGCCTGGACGCCGACATGCGCGCGGCCATCAACGCCGTCGACCGCTGCGTGCCCGGCCTGCCGTGGCAAGTGCTGGCAGCTTTCGGGGACGCGGCCTACAACATCGGCCCGGCCGTCGCCTGCGACCGCGCCCGCAGCACTGCAGCGCGCATGCTGGCCGCCGGCAACCTGCGCGGCGCGTGCGACCAACTGCCGCGCTGGAACAAGGCGCGCGTCGCCGGCCAGGCCGTCGAACTGCCCGGCCTCACCAAGCGCCGCGCCGCCGAGCGTGCGCTGTGCCTGCAGGGCGTGCCCGCATGAGCCTGGCCACCACCGCCGCCGCCCTGGCCCTGGCCGCCGCGCTGTCGGCCAGCGCCGGCTGGTGGCTGCGCGACACCCAGGCCCAGGCGCAGGTCAACGCCCTGCAGGCCAGCCACGCCCAGCAGCTGGCCCAGTGTGAGCGCCAGGCCCGCGAAGCCAGCGAAGCCCAGCGTGCCGCCGAAACCCAGGCCCGCAACGCCATTGCCCAGGAGACCGCCCATGCCCGCACCCAAGCTGCCGCCCATGCGTCTGATGCTGCTGGTCTGCGCGCTGTGGCTGGCCGGCTGCGCCAGCACATCGCCGCCCTCGCTGCCGCCGGCGCCCATCCGGCCGATGCAACTGCCGCCGCTGCCGACCGAGGCGATGCAGCCACCGGCCCCGGCCTGGTGTACGCCGACCTGCACGCAGGCGCTGAAGAGGCGGTTGACCTTGCGGTTGACCTTGCGATTGCCTTCGACGCCGCCCGCGCCGCCGGTCTGGCCTGCCAGCGCATCTACGCCGTAGCGGAGGCTGGGCGGTGATGTGGAGCAACTGCTACCTGTGGGCGCTGGGACGCCGCCGAGCTGCAGCGCAAGGTGAACGCGGGCGCGGGTGTAGTCGTCGAGCGTGCGCTGCGCGAGGTCTTGCGCGGTGACGCGGCGCTTGCAGGCCGCGCGGTGCTTTGCTCAGCAGCTGATCGAAGCGGCCCGTCATGCTGCCTTCCCCCCGTGCTGCTCCACGAACGTCTCGGTCGCATCCTTGGCGGCGCCCTTTCCGTTCTTCGCCTTGTCGCGCTCGAAGGCCTTGACCGTGCCGTCGATCGGCGCCTGCTTCACCGCCGGCGGCGTGAGCATGATGCTCGTCTCGCAGCCGATCAGCGTGGCTAGCTTGCCGATCACGTCTTCCTTCAGGTTGGAGGCCTGCACGCGGAACAGCAGGTCGACGGTGCCGCCCTCCTTGCAGTCGGCGCGCACCTTGTTGACCGAGCACTCGCCGACGACGATGTTCGAGCCACCGCCCAGGCCGCGGTCGATGGTCAGCGTGTAGCCGACGTACTCGCTCTTGAGCTTCAGCGGCTGCTCGATCGTCGTGCAGCGCAACAGCGGCATGTCGGTGACGGGCTCGACGCCCTCGAGCTGGCCCTGGGCCGCTTCGCCCTTGGCCTTCTGGTAGAGCATCCCGCGCAGCGCGCCGTCGAACTCCGACAGGATGTGGTTGCTGGTGGTCAGCTTGACGCTGATGTCGGCCGCGGGCACGTGCTCGTCGCCGTGCAGCTCGCTGCGCACGTTGACGTTCAAGATCGTGACCTTGGCCATCGACTCAATGGCGAACTGGCTGGGCATGGTGCGGGGCTCCTGGATGGTGGGGTGATCAGGCCGCCTCGGCGCTGCCGGTCATCGGTACGAGCTGGGCGCGTTCGGGATCGGTGGTGAACTCGACGGTCATGCGCGTCGGGTAGGTGCGAATGTCGATCGACGTGATGCGCACGATGTAGATGCGGGTCGGCGCGGCCATCAAGCCTCCCACGCCGCGGTGTACGCGCGGTTGAGGTCTTCGAGCTCGGTCGGCGTGAGCACGTCGCGCGCTTCGTCGAGCACCAGCTGCGCGGTCTCGACGCCGGTGGCGTTCTCGATGTCGGCCTTGTACTGCTCGACCGTCTTGGCTGGCGGCTGGGCCGGCGCCGGCGCGGCGGTGGGCTCGGGCTTCTTGCCGCGCGCGCGGATCGCGTCCTTCGCCTTGTCGGCCGCGCTGGGCGCGCCCGTGGCCGCCTGCTGCTCGCCATCGATCGGGTCGAACCAGTCGGCTGCCACGCTCATGCCGTCGCGCAGCGAGGCGTAGACCTTCTTCAGGCCGACCACCTGGGCCGGCTGGATCGCGTCGAGCCGGCGCTGGATGCGCTTCTCGATCTGCTCGCGCGAGACGCCGAACTCGGAGAAGGCCTTGACCATCTTCTGCATGGCCTCGGGGCTGGTGTCTGCCGTGGTGTGCATCGTGGTCTCGCACTGACCCACGGCGGCCTCGGTCACGTCGCCCGGGATGACGGCCAGGATGCAGGCGCGCAGGCGGCGCGCCCCCTGGTTGGCCACCATTTCGTAGATGTCGCGCGGGTCTTCGAGGCGCTTGCTGCCGTTGCGCGTGTAGCGCAGGTGAGGAACCTGGAACGTCACCTCGCGGCGGGTGTTGGTCTCCACGTCCCAGGCGAAAGCCTGCACCGTGCTTTCGCCGTTGCGCTGGTCGAGCTCGCGGATGCCGAACTGCATGTTGCCCCAGGCCTGCGCCATGGCCTCGGCCAGGCGGATCGAGGGGCCCGACACGTCGCTGCCGCCGCGGTTGTAGGTGTAGACCGCCGCGTTCGCCAGCGTGGGCCGGCTGCAGGCGTTCAGGATCCGGTCCATCGCCGCGATCGGGTCGCGGGGGTTCATGCGCGCGATCATCATCGCGGCCTGCACCTCGGCGATCGCGCGCTGCTGGTCGGTCTGCGCGACGGCGTTGCCGCTGGGCCGCGCCGCTACCTGGGCGTCGCCGAATGGGTTGGCCGGGCGGGTTGCAACTTCGTTCATGGTCAGGGTCTCCGGTGGTCGGTAGGGCGTTACTTGAGCAGGAGGCGGCGCGACGCTTCACCGGCCTTTAGGAACTGCGCGTGCAGGTCCGGGTGCGCGGTCTTGAAGGCAGCGAAGTCGAATCGCATCGGCGCGGCCGAGGCGCGCCAGGTGGCCAGGATGTCGCCACGGGCGTCGATGAGCGTGTCGCTCTCGCCCATGGCCTTCATCACGACGGCCTTCCACTGCTCCTCGACCAGCTCGAGGTGCTTGGCCTGGGTCTTCAGCTCGCGCAGCTTGGTCAGCGCTTCCTGCACGTCGGCGTCGGCCAGCACGGTGCCGGCCTTGCTCGCGCGGCCGAAGCGCGCCTGCACGTCGGCATAGCTCACTGGCTCGGGCGGCTCGCCCGCCTTCACGCGCTCCCAGAACTCGGTGCAGGCGTCGCACAGCATGTCCTGCAGCTCGCGGTCCTCGGGCACCTCGTACAACCGGAAGTCGCTACCGCCGATCAGCACCGCCACGTCGGCCACCACGAAGCCGGTCACGGCCATGTAGTGCTGCACCTGCAGCAGGTAGGGCTGCGGGATCTGGTCGCTGCCGGGTTCGCCCCAGCCGTCGGCGGTGCGCGCCGTCTTCGCCTCGAACACGCGGCGCGGGCCGGCCTCGGGGATCACGAAGCCGTCGAGGTTGGCGATCATGTGCTCGTAGATCGGGTGCCGCACTATCTGGTCGATCACGCGCACCTCGTTGCCGGTCTCGTCGGCGTAGGCCTGGCGCACCACGGGCTCGAGATAGCGGCCCCAGCGCATGGCGTCGTTGTCGGCCTGCGGCTCGATCTCGCCGCGCTTCTCCTGGTAGACCTGCAGCGGGGTCTTCCACTTCGACAGGCCCAGGATGGCGGCGACATCGCTGCCGCCGATGCCGGTGGTTCTGGCCTTCAGCCAGTCTTCGCGTGCGTTCATGCTTGCTCCAGTTGACGAATGCGCGCGAGCAGGCCCAGCTCCTGCTGGAAGCTGTTGCGCAGGTAGATCGGACCGGTCAGGCCCGTGCCGGCGTAGTGCTTGCGCTCATCACGCAGGCAGTCCAGTTGCCAGCGCAGGACGCGCAGGCGACAGGCTCGGACGAGGCGGAACCACAAGCTGCGCCGAGTCGGCAGCACGCGCCGGCTGTTGGTGGCGGTCATTGGTAGATCCTCCCGTTGACGCACTGGGGCGGGCAGTGCTGGTTCCAGATCTCGAAGTCGGGGTCGATCTCGCGCTGCACGAGGCGCAGCTCGGCCAGCTGCTCGCGGCCGCGGGTGTAGGCGCTGTGGTCATCGCTGAACTCGTGCGACCAGTCGTGCCGCTGCAGCAGCGTCACGTAGGCTCGGCGCTGGGCTTCGCGCAGGGCGACCGGCGCCGTCTGGATCGACGCGACGATGCCGGCGAAGATGGGGTGCAGGCCGCCGCTCACGCTGCCACCTCGTCGACGACGGGTGTCGATGCCTTCGTGGCCCACGGCCCCGGGGTGTGCTGGAACTTGATCGACATCGCGTGCTCCTTTCGTTTGTCGTTGGAGCAAGTCTACAGCGCGTAGACATCTGATGTCAACTACGGGTAGACGGCGCCCGACGGCCTTGTCCTGTGACGCGTCCCACTCAATGGCTTTCATCTGGTAGACGGTACAGAGGGGCGCGCCAGTGGAATCTACGCGTCGTTGACGCGGTTCGTCTACGGCGAGTAGACTAGCGCTCATGGACACACCACTCACTCCCGAACGACGGGCCCTGCTGCGCGCAGCCGAGATCCTTGGAGGGCAAGCCGCTCTTGCGTCTGCGTGCGGGTATCCGGATCGGCGTCATGTCTGGCCGTGGTTCAACACCGACCGGCGGGTTCCCGCCGAGAAATGCCCTGCGATTGAGCGCGCAACGCGAGAGAAGGGGCAGCCCGTTCTGTGCGAGGAACTCCGCCCTGACGTAGCGTGGGGTGTGCTGCGCGAACAGGCGGGGGCGTAGGTCATGGCCACATCGTCATCGCGCGGTCGCTCCGCTGCATCCGACGCACTACAACCTCGTTCGCGCGAGTTGGAATCGGTTGGAACCGCCCCCGACGGGATCTACGAAACGCTGATCGAGTGCGTCAAGGCGATCGGCGGCAGCAAGGTCGCCGGCATCGCCCTGTGGCCCGCCAAGGGCGTCGAGGCCTCGCAGCGCCACCTGCTCGCGTGCCTGAACCCCGAGCGCATCGAGCAGCTGGAACGGCCGTCGCCGAGGGCGGTGGCGTGAGGGTGCTGCATAACGCCGGAATTCAGGCGCGGCCGTAGGCCGTCGCCTGGAATGACGTGTTAGGCAGCATTGTTGGAGAACGAGATGGACTTGCTACTGCACAACCTGCGCACGATTGGCACGCATCACTGTGACGGCACGGTGGGCGAGGAAGCGGCGCAGGAAATTGAGCGGCTGCGCGGTGAGAACGCTGTGCTGCTGGGCCTGCTGGGCGATGCCGCAGGCGTGATTCGGTCGATTGACCCCGAGGACGGCGACGAGGCCGAACAACTGCGCGAGATGCTCGAAGCCATTGACCGCGCGCAAGACCCGCACAGACACGAGGGGGCGCTACTGTGAAAGCACCATTTACGCCGAACCACCCGGAACAGGTGGCTTACGAACAGACGTGCAGCATGTGGTTGACGGACGGCACCAGCGACCGCGAGAAGTACGCCTACCGCGACGGCCACTATGCCGGATGGCGCAACGCCACGGAAGGGCTTGAGGAAATCTGCGCTGCGCTGCGGCTGGCGATTGCCGACAAGCGGGCGTTTGCGATCTGCGTCGAGGGACGCAATGGCGCAACCATGACGCTGCACAACTGCGACGACGGCACCATTGCAGCGCGGATGCTTGAGCGGTTTGCGCGCCAGCAGCGGAGCGGGGCCAAGGCATGAGGCCCGACTACTGCCCTATCGGCGGCGAGCCGTGTCAATCGCTTTGCGCCGACCCATGCAGCACGACAAAGCGCCGTCGCTCGCACGTTTGCCCTGTGTGCGCGGCCAGCATGATTGAAAGCGACGAGGCGTTGATGCGGCAGGCTTTGGAGGCGCTGCAATTCTCCAGCGAGTACCTGGACGAGCTGGGTGCCAAGCTGTTCCCGAGCACCAAGAAGGCGAAGCCAGGAAGTACGGCATGGCATGTGCAGAAGGCAATGGCAGCGCTGCGCGGGCGGCTTGATGCTGCCTAACGCCAGCTTAAGCGGCGGCCGTAGGCCCGTCCGTTTGAGCGGCCTGTTAGGGCTGCATTTGCAACGAGGACAACAGATGCTGGAAACCGTGACTATTGGGCAAGCCACACTGCACTGCGGTGATTGCCGCGAAGTGCTGCCTACGCTTGCCAGCGTGGATGCGGTGATAACCGACCCGCCCTACAGCGAGCGGTGCCACAGCGGCCACGACAGCACCGCGAAGGATGCGCGCGACGGCGCAACGCGGGCGGCGCTGGGCTACAAGGCGCTGACGCTTGAGGATGTGGCGTGGTTTGCGGCGCAGTACGACCGGGTGTGCGTTGGCTGGGTGGTGTGGATGACGGACAGCGACCTGGCGCTGCATGTGCGCAATGCGCTGGAGAAGCTGGGGCGCACCGCGTTTGCACCGCTGCCGTTTTACCAGCCCGGCCGCAGCGTGCGGCTGAGCGGTGACGGCCCGAGCAGTTGGACGGACTGGATCGTGGTGGCGCGCACCAAGGCGCAGAACAAGTGGGGCACGCTGCCGGGCGGCTACGTGGCCGGGCCTGGCTGGAACGACAAGGCCCGCATGGGCGGGAAGCCGACCCTGTTGATGGACGCGCTGGTGGCGGACTACTCGCGGCCTGGCTACACGGTGCTGGACACGCACATGGGCGCGGGAACGACCGGCGTTGCATGTGCCCGCGCTGGGCGAAAGTTCATAGGCTGCGAGGTTGACCGCGCCGCCTTCGATTTGGCGTGCCAGCGGATAGAAGCCGCTTACGCGCAAGGCTCCCTGCTGGATTTGGCGCAGCCCGTGCCGGAGCAGCAGGGCATGGGGTTTTGAGCCCTAACGCGGTGTTAACCGGCGCGCCGTGACCAAGTAGCCGAGGCGTGCGGTGCCGCCGCGCGTCCGGTTGAACAACCTGTTGGGCGGCTACCGCCCGTAGCGAGGAAGACTATGCACACAGCACCGATGGCAGACAGCCAAGGCGAGTTCGCCGAGTTCAAGACCCAGCCCGACGTGCCTTGCCGCAAGTGCGGCGTGCACGCGGTGAGCATGCGCGAGTGGGAAAGCTCGTGCGGCGGCTGGGAGGACTACCAGTACAAGTGCCACCACTGCGGGCATGCATGGTGGGTGGAAGGGATCGACGCATGACTACCTGGGCTGACGAGTACGTGACCATGCTCGAAGACTGCGAGAAGCGCAGCGAGCGGCTGACCGACTGGGAATGCGGGTTCGTGGACTCGCTGCAGCGGCAACTGGCCGAGGGCCGGCGCCCGAGCCAGAAGCAAGTTGAGACGCTGGACACCATTTGGGAGCGCGCCACTAAGCGCGGGTGACGATGACCGACCACGAAGTAGAGCGCGCCCTTGGCTACACGCCGTGCGTGTGCGGCGTGATTGACGGCACATGGCACTGGCGCTGCTACCGAGGCAAGACCGATGCCGAACTGAAGGCCGGAATCGCGCTGGCGTTCCGTAACGCTCGGCGGCACCTCAAGAAGCAGCGAGCCGAAGCCCTGCGGGTGGCGTGCGGCAAGACGCCCAACGCCTAGCTCACCGGCCCGACACGGCGCAGAAGGAACCATGAACGCACCCGAATTCCCGCAGACCACCGAGCGCCCCGCCGTGACGGGTCCGGTGCAGCGACGTGTTATGCGCCCGGTGGAGTGCCGGACGGTCGCGGCCCTGTACGTGGAGCCGAAGGGCTGCTATGTAGGCGTGCCAGGCGTGGACCCATGGGACGAAGCCCGCGACGCGCGCAAGTACGCAGGCCCGCACCCGGTGGTGGCGCACCCGCCATGCCAGCGCTGGGGCAGGTTCTGGCACGGCAGCACGCGCAAGCCGCACCAGTACAAGCTGGGCGACGATGGTGGGTGCTTTGCTGCGGCGCTGGCCGCGCTGAAACGTTGGGGCGGAGTGCTGGAACACCCCGCACACAGCCGGGCCTGGGAAGTGTTCGGGATCCGCAAGCCGCTTCCCGGCGCCGGCTGGTGGTGGTGCCCGGACCACGGCGTGTGGGTGTGCCACGTTGAGCAGGGCCACTACGGGCACGACAGTCGCAAGCCTACGTGGCTAATCGCGGCGCACGTTCACCGCAACGACCTGCCGGAACTGAACTGGACGAAGGGAGAGCAGCGTTTGCCCGCGTGGATGGTGGAGCGCTACGGCTACGAGAAGGCCAGGCGCATCGGCGTGGTTGCGATGGTGGGCGGGAAAAACAAGACCGCGATCCGAAACGCCACGCCGCCAGCTTTCCGCGACCTGCTGCTTTCGATAGCGCGGCAGGCGCATAACGTTTGAGCTGAACGGCGGCCCGCGCCGTTGGTGACAGGAGAACGGATGCCGAGGCCGTCCGTTCGAGTGATTAGTTCGGCCTCTGGTGCCGAAGCGAGGAAGACGATGCACAACATTTTTGCCCATACCGAGCCGACGCCGGAAGGCGGGTATCCGGCCTACCTGTCGATCAACCGCGACGATGCTGGGCGGCACACGATCACGGTGCGTTCGCGCGGCAACGGTGGCCGCGACGTTGCCACGATCGAAGTCTCCGAGGCCGTGCTCGCGCGCTTGGCTGTGGCGCTGATGGACCCGCGCAAGCGCCTGGGCAACGGCGGCGCCGGAAGCACGCTGCGCGAGCGCATCAACGGCGCGAGCAACGGGTGAGGCCGAACTAGCTTTATCCGACACGTGCAAGGCCGGACTGCGCAAGTCCTTTCTGCGGTTGCCCTCGCCGCGCTCTGATTTTTGGTGGTGATCTTGTCGCTCGATCTGCACGCTCCACTTGTCCCCGCCGAGGTAGACCTGCGCGACTTCGCAGCCAAGCAGGGCAAGGCGCGCTACTCGGATGGCAAGCCCTGCGTGCACGGCCATCTCGGCGAGCGCTACACCAGGAACGCCTACTGCGTTGAATGCCAGCGCGCGCAGACGCGCAACGCGAAGGCGCGAGTCCGTCGGCTGATGGGGGACGCTGGGTGAACTACTTCGAGCACCACATCGGCGACTACGACGAGGCGACCGCGCACCTCACGGCATGCGAGGACGGCATCTACAGCCGCCTGATTCGCAAGTACTACGCGACCGAGCGACCGCTGATCGCCGACATCGCGAAGCTGCAACGCTTGGTGCGCGCGAATTCACGCGCGGAGAAGCAGGCCGTCGTTGACGTGCTTGAAGAGTTCTTCCACCTCGAGGACGACGGCTGGCATCAGGACAGATGCGACGAGGTGATTGCCGCGTATCTGGCTGGCGAGCCGGAGCGCGAGGTGAAGAAGGCGAACGAGGACAACCGCCTGAAGCGCCACCGCGAGGAACGTGCGCGGCTGTTCAAGTTGCTGACGGACGCCGGCCAGCATGCTCCCTGGAACGTCGGCATGGCCGAGCTTCGAGAGCTCGTGAAACGGGTAACCGCAACGGGACAAGAAACGGACGCGCCGCCGTTACCTGAAACGGCACCTGCAACGCCTGCAACGGCTACCCAGGAGCCAGGAACCATTCCCCATACACCATCCACCAGAGAAGAGAGTAAGGGGGAGGAATCTCGGAGGGTGTCAGACCCGGCCGCGATCTGCCTCGCGCTGAAGCGAGCCGGCATTGCGGGCGTGAACCCCGGGCACATGACCCTGATCACGCTGCTTGACGCCGGGGCAACCGAAGCCGAATTCCTTGGCGCCGTCGATGCTGCCAAGGGAAAGCGCGACGCGTTCACCTACGTCTTGAGCGTGGTCAAGGGCCGTCGCGAAGACGCCGCCAAGACCGCGCAGTTGATCCATCGCGGCCCGATGGCCACCGACGCACCACCACCCGGACGACGCACCGCCGTCGACCGCCAGATCGCCACCATGAACGCCCTCACAGGCAAGGACCGAAGCCATGGACCAGCCCCTGCAGCCGACCCCGCCAACGTCGTCGATGTCGATGCCCGTGTTGTCCCCTGACGGCACGCCGGTACCGACCCGATGGGTCGAAGACCTGTTCGCACGCCTCGCGGCCATCCTCGGCGGCTCGATGTCGAACGTCTACGCCAGCGCGGACCCCGACCGCGTGAAGGCGGAATGGGCCGAGGCCCTGGCGGGCTTCAGCGCCGAGGAGGTCAAGCGCGGGCTGGCAGCCACGCGCACGCGCAAGTTCGCGCCGAACCTGCCCGAGTTCCTGCACCTGTGCCGGCCAGCACTCGACCCCGAGGTCGCGTGGATCGAGGCCGAGCAGGGCATGGCCAGCCACGCCAAGGGCGAGCGCTTCGCTTGGACGCACCCCGCGGTGTACTGGGCCGGGAGGCAGTTCGGCTTCGAGCTGCGCAGCAGCAGCTTCGAGCAATGCCGCAAGCGTTGGACCGCCGCGCTGGCCGCCGAGTTCGCGAAGGGTGCATGGGCGACGCCCGCCGACCCGACGCAGCGCCGTATCGCCGCGCCCGAGCAGCAGACGTTCAACCCCGAGCTTGCAGCGCAGGCTCGCGAGAAGCTGCGCGAGCTGCGCCGAAAGATGACCGGCTACTCGACGCCGCAGGAGCAGGAAGCCGCGCTGCAGCGTGCCGAGGACCAGGCATTGCAGCAGGAGGTGGAGCCGTGATGCCCGCCGTTGAGACCGCGCGCGCCCGCGCGTTTTCGGCCCCGGTGCAGGCTTGCATGGGCGGCTGGTGCGCGAAGCGCGATCACTGCCCGCACTTCCACGCCACGGATCGGCGGCAGCCGGCCGAACGGCTATGCGTGCCCGGTGCCGATGGCGTCGGCATCGAACACCCCGTCGTGATTCATCGCCCCGTCGGGGCCTGGGAGGAGAGCCATGCATCCGCGCAATGAGCGGGAGGCGTACCGCGCCATCGTCGAGTCGTGCCCGCCGTGCTCGGGCCACTGCCTGCAGGGCCGGCGCTGCCCGGCCAACGTGCCACGCGATCCGAGCGCGCTGCGCTGGGTGCTGCTGGTGCTGGCCGTGTTCTGGGGCTTGGTCGCCTGGGGCGTCGTGAGGTGCGCGTCGTGATCGTCCTTGGCATCGACATCGGCGTCACCGGCGCCCTGGCCGCGGTGGACGCTCGCGGCACCTGCAGCGTGGCGGACCTGCCGACGCTCGAGATCCCGGGCAAGCGCATGGTGCGCAGGCGCATCGACGCGCGCGGGCTGATGGAGCTGGTCCGCCAGTTCGTCCCGCCTGGCGAGGTGGCGCTGGCGCTCATCGAGGACGTGCACACGATGCCCGGCCGTGCCAACTCACCGCAGTCGCAGGGCTCGCTGATGCACTCGCGCGGCGTGGTCGAGACGGTGCTCGAGCTGGCGCGCCTCGACGTGCGTGCGGTGCAGCCTGCGACGTGGAAGCGCTGGTACGGGCTGATCGGCAGCGAGAAGGCCGACGGCATCGAGAAGGCCCGGGCGCTGTACCCGCTGGCCGAGTCGCACCTGAAGCGGAAGAAGGACCACAACCGCGCCGACGCTCTGCTGCTGGCGCACTTCGGGCAGAGGACCATGACCTGATGACGGCACCGCGTATCGACTGGCCCAGGCTGCTGGGCGACATCGCCTACATGCTGGGCGAGCCCGACCCTGGCAATCCCGACGTGCGCGTCCCGTGCTCGCAGGAGCGCCTGGCGTCCGCGCTCGGCGTTGCGCGCGGCACGCTGCGCGGCTGGATGGACGGCAGCGAGCCCAAGCACGGCGACGGCGAGCGCCTGCTCGACCGCTGGGTTCGTCTCACCGGGAAGGCCCGGATCTTCGCGCCTGTCGATCGCCGCCCGCTGTCGGCACACGCGAGGTAGGTCCCGGGCTGGAAACCGCCCGCAGGCCTCGCTGACCATTCCCCCGCACCGGACACCGCCGGTTCATCCCCACCACCCACCCGCAAAGGAGCGAAAGCCATGGGTCGATCCGCCTCGCAGCCCGTCCAGACGCCGGGAGCACCCGCACCGGACACCGCCGGTTCCGCCGACGACAGCACCACCGCGACGCAGGAGCAGGCCGCGTTGACCACCTCGACCGAAGCTGCTGCCGATCCCGACGCGCGGATCGCCGAGCTCGAGGCCCAGCTGGCGGCCCAGGCCGAGGAGAACGAGCGGCTGCGCGCCGCCGCCGCGGCCGCCCCGAAGCTGCCGCAGGTGGTGTACGAGCCCGAGACGCCGCACGGCAAGGAGAAGCTGGCCGCCAGCGCCACCGCCGGCATGACGGTGGCCCAGGTGCAGCAGGCCATCGACGACAAGCGCCTGCCCGAGCCGGTCACGAGCTACCTCTGCGCCGACGGCTACTACGCGCGCCGGGGCTGAGCATGCTGCTGCGCCAGGCCCTCAGCGAAGAACGCGCTGCGCACGGCGACGAGCTGCAGCCGCTGCCCAACGTCCCGACCCGCGAGCAGATCCAGACCCTCGAGGGGATGCTGCTGCAGGTCGAGGCGCAGGGTGGTGGCGTGGCCATCGACACGTGGCACCACTTCGCCGACGGCCTGGTGGCCCGGACGATCCTGATCCCGGCCGGCACGATGCTGACCGGGGCTTCGCACAAGACCGAGCACCTGAACATCGCTCACGGCGACATCACCGTGTGGACCGAGGCCGGCATGCGCCGGCTAACCGGCTACCACGTGCTGCCGTCGCTGCCGGGCGCCAAGCGCGTGGGCTACGCGCACGCCGACACCTGGTGGACGACGGTCCACCTCAACCCGACCAACGAGCGCGATGTCGAGGCGCTGGCCGACGCGCTGGTCGAAGACACCCACACCCTGCAGTCGCGGCGACTCGCGCTGAAGGGCAAGCCCTTGGAGAGCCTGTCATGAGCTGGGTTGCAACTGCCGTCGTCGGCGCTGTCGTCGCCACGTCCGTCTACAGCGCGGACCAGCAGCGCAAGGCCATCCACGGCCAGCAGGATGCGATGCGCGCGCAGCAGGAGGAGGACGCCCGCAAGGCGGCCGAGGCCGAGACCGCCGCTCAGGTGGCTTCCAACGCCAAGCTGGCCGACTCGAAGCGCCGGCGCCGCAGCAGCGCGCTCGAGCTGGGCGACCCGACCGCCAGCGCCGACACCCTTGGCGGTGCCGCAGGTGCGACCGCCCTGGCTTCCGGTGGCCCGACACCGGCGGCACGTGTGGCCTCGTACTACCCCGGCACCTCGGCGGCCTACGCCGCGGGCACCGCACTGGGCGCCGGCTCGGCGAGCTCGCGCAGCACCGGCCGCGTGGGTATCCCGAAGACCCCTGACCGAGCCATGGCCGTCTGATGACCGCGCAAGTCGACGCCCTCTGCAAGCGCCTCACGCGCCTGAAGCAGCTGCGCCAGCCGCACGAGTCGGTGTGGCGCGACTGCTTCGATCACTCGTTCCCGATCCGCGCGTCAGGCCTCGACGGTGGGGCTCCGCTCGACGCGCAGCAGGCCATGGACCGCAAGTCCCGGCTGCTGCATTCGGCCGCTACCGATGCCGGCCGCACGCTGGCCGCGGCGATCGTCTCGGGGGCCACGCCGTCGAGCTCGATCTGGGCGCTGCTCGACGTGACGGGCGCCGACGGCGAGGGCCGTCGCTGGCTCGACGAAAAGGGAAAGCAACTCCACGAGGAGATCCACGCCTCGACTTTCGATGCCGCCGCGTTCGAGTGTGCGCTCGACCTGGTGGGCGCCGGCTGGTTCGCGCTCTACATCGACGTGGACCGCGATGCCGGCGGCTTCACCTTCACGCAGTGGCCGCTGTCCAGCTGCTTCTGCTCGACCACCAAGGCCGGCGGCTTGGTCGACACCGTGTTCCGCGAGTACACCCTGACCGCCGAGCAGGCCGTCAAGGAGTTCGGCGTCGAGAAGGTCTCGGCCGACACGGCGAAGAAGGCCGAGGTCGACCCCGACGCGCCGGTGACGATCTGCCACGCGATCTACCCGCGCAGCACCTACGCCGTGGGCGCGCGCCTGGCCAAGAACCTGCCGATCGCCTCCTGCCATTTCGAGGTCGACTCGAAGCAGCTGCTGCGCGAGAGCGGCTACCACGAGATGCCTGTGATCGTGCCGCGCTGGGCCGTGATTCCCGACAGCGTGTACGCGATCGGCCCCATGTTCGACGCGCTGCCCGACGCCCGCGAGCTCAACGAGTTCCTGCGCATGGACCGCATGAACGCCGAGCTGGCCATCGCGGGGATGTGGATCGCCGAGGACGACGGCGTGCTCAACCCGCGCACCGTCAAGGTCGGGCCGCGCAAGGTTATCGTCGCCAACTCGGTCGACTCCATGAAGCAGCTCAGCGCGGGCGGCAACTGGCAGCTGGCCGACGCGCGCGTGGCGCAGTACCACGCGGCCATCCGCAAGATCCTGATGGCCGACCAGCTGCAGCCGCAGGACGGGCCGGCCATGACCGCGACCGAGGTGCACGTGCGCGTGGGCCTGATCCGCCAGCTGCTGGGCCCGATCTATGGCCGGCTGCAGGCCGAGTACCTGGCGCCGCTGGTCGAGCGCTGCTTCGGGCTGATGTACCGCGCCGGCGTGTTCGGCATGGCGCCCGAGTCCCTGGGCGGTCAGAACCTCAAGGTCAAGTACAACAACCCGCTGGCCCGCGCCCAGAAGCAGGAGGACGTGGCCGCCGTCGAGCGCATGACGGGCAACCTCACCGCGCTGGCGAACCTCGGCCAGGCCGTGCCCGCCGCGGCCGCCGCGCTCGACAAGGTGGATTTCGACGCCACCGTCGACGTGATCGTCGAGGGACTGGGCGTGCCGCTCAAGGTCATCCGCGACGAGGACCAGCTGGCCGCGTTCCGCGAGCAGCGCGCGCAGCAGCAGGCGCAGGCGCAGCAGGCAGCGCAG
>MTBK01246608.1_pt1 | contig 35630 bp, 29 predicted proteins | sample 1535981 | NCBI WGS metagenome assembly MTBK01 (sample SAMN06109225, study PRJNA356200) | anaerobic digester metagenome | isolation source: biogas reactors fed with pig manure or primary and secondary sludge | place: Spain | collected 2016-06-30
TCCTTGTCCGCGTAAGCCAATTAACAGACCGGCATCTACGTCGAGCACCATTCTGGGTTCCACATAATAACCTGCCCACACTGCCTGAAAACCAACAGACGAAAGGCTTGGTATCCAATTGGTAAACACCTCGGCAATTATCTCAATAAATTCTTTGGAATTGATTTTCAGGTTTTTATCAGCTTCCATTGGTTCAATTTCTGGTGAGGCGCAACCTATTACCTGTCCGGTTTCAGCAAGCTGCTGTCCGTATACTGCAGTAAAACCTTTATAGTTCCGGCGATCAATAAGCATTGGCAGAGGGGTATTGTTCACACCCATAAAAGGAAGGCGGCGAGTTATAAAAGCCTGATGTTTTACAGGATACAAACCGGTTTCATATCCAAGCTTTCTAGCAAAAACATCGCCTTCAGGTCCAAGTGCATTTACAAAGTGAGGGGTATGGAATTCGATATATTCTTTTTCATGATTCTGAACCAGAGCTATATAGGTTTGACCATTCTTTGTAATATCTATAAGACGGCAGTCTTCAAGGATCTCACCACCGTTATCAATTCCAATACGCCGCACAAGATCAATAACACGTCCCGGTGTAGCCTGCCAGCAATCCTCGGTCACCAGTGCTGCAATATATGTATTAAGTGAAGTATTTATATAAGGAGTAATCTCTTTTTTAAACTGCCCCGGCTTTATCATTTTAGCATTTGACCATGCCATTGAAGCTTCAAGAGAATTATACATTTCTTCGTCGTGAGCAAAAGTAACATAACGGATAGGCAGGAAATCAATGTTACTGATTTTTTGTAGTTCTCTGAATATTTCAAGGTTATGCCTTGCAATATCAGAAAGTTCAGGAAGACTGAAATTTGGCCTGCCACCTGCAATATTACGCCATGATGCACCACGCCCGAAATTGATAAGAGTAGGTTTTAGCCCTGCTTCAGCCATATATCTGAACAAGGCACTACCAGCAATTCCACCGCCGGCGATCAAAGTTTGAACTTTTACTTTTCTGGGGCTTTTCCCGGTAATATTGGTAATAATTTTATCCTGAACCGTCCGGGGATAAAGCTCACCCAATGAAACCTGATTTGATAAGGGTCCGCGCGGAGTTGGTTCGCCAACTATAGAAATACCAGTACCTGCAAGAGTTTGTTTTAAACGTTTTATACAACGCTTACCGCGGCATGCACCCATTCCAAGTCTGGTTGTATGCTTGACTTCATCCACCGAAATAAATTTACGATCACCAATTACATCAAGTATTTCATCTATTGCAACATCATCGCAATGACAAACATAGGTGTCCTCTTCCTTGCGATAGGTGGTTTTCTTCATTTTTAAAGGTTCGGGGTAATCTTTCTTAGCAATAAAACCCCTTACATTATTTAATGATTCACCATGAACATCAAGAGATAAAACACGGGCAATATGAGTCTTATTTGGTTTTTTCAGAATTTTCTCAACAATACCATTACCAAGGATCTTCCCATTATTATCTGCGAGATACACCTCAGTTTTTTCATCAACAAAATATTCGATAGGCAGGAAAAGCCAGTTTTTCTTTGGGTTATAACCAAAAATGGCAAGACCCGGACATTGATAAACACAATCCATGCAACCAATACATTTATCAAAATCAATATAGGGAACCGTGCTGGTACTTGTCTTAGTTATGGCACCCTGAGGGCAGGCAAACTCACACGGATTGCAGGCAAAGCCATAAAGACAATCAATTAACACATAAGGCTTTCCATTCATTCTATCCGGTTCTGGACGATAAGGTTCTTTTATTATCCTTAACGGATGTTGCTGTGAATCAATATATTCCTTTGACACTGCAAGATACGCATCATAATCGAAACGTTCATTCATTTCCTGAAGTATCTCGTAAGCTACCTGCTTGCCACGTAATACCGCCGATGTGCCTTCGCCAATGCGGATGGCATCTCCGGCTCCAAAACATTTTCGTCCAAAAATATCATTGCCTTTAATCAAAAGCTGATCATCAGGTACAAGACCGGTACATATATTAATAGCATCAATCCCCTCTATTATTTTTTCAGTACCGGGAACTGGCCTAAAGTTTTTACATTCTGCAACAACAGCACCGGTTATTCCATCACGATTTTTATTGGGAATGGCTTTGAGTAGAATATGGGAAAGCAGGATGGGAATACCAAGTCGCCTTACTCTGTTTGCCTGAACCGGGAAACCGCCTTCAAACGGCTGTGCTTCAATAATTGCTTTTACTTTTGCTCCTGCCTGCATCAACTGGTATGAAGTAAGATATCCAATATTTCCAGCTCCAACAGTCAAAATATTTTTTCCAAGTAGTGTAAACTCGTTATTCATCATTTTTTGAACAACGGCAGCAGTATATACACCCGGGAGGTCATCGTTCTCAAAAGTAGGCATAAAAGGTACTGCTCCTGATGCAACTACCAGATAATCAGCATCAATATAATAAATTTCATCGGTTTTGATATTTTTCACAGCCAGTCGCTTACCTTCAAGAATATCCCAGACTGTAGAATTCAGAAAAATTCCTTCAAGACTTTCGCCTGCAAGAGTTTTTGCAATATCAAATCCACGCATGCCTCCAAACTTTTTCTCTTTCTCAAAAAAGAAAAACTGGTGGGTTTGCATTAAAAACTGACCTCCTATCTTATCATTGTTGTCAATAACGATATTTTCAATGCCATGTTTGTTAAGTTCCTCACGAACGGCAAGTCCGGCAGGTCCTGCTCCAATGATTGCCACCTGGGTTTTATATACCCAAAACGGAATATCCTGTCTGTAAACAGTTACAGAAGGTGAATAATCCCTGGGAATTTCCTTAACTTCTTTAACTCCATCAACCTTAGTGATACAAATTCTTTTAATTTGTCCGTCAACCAGCATTTCGCAAGCTCCGCATTTTCCAATACCACATTCAAGGCTTCGTTCACGATTCTTCAAACTATGACTATGAACCGGAAAGCCTGCCTGATGTAATGCTGCAGCAATGGTAAAACCTTTTTCGCTTTCAATGATCTGATCATTATACCTGAAACTTTGTTTTTCGTTAGCAGGAATTTCAAGAATTGGGTGTTTTTCAATCTTACGCATATTTTTATAATAGTTGTTTTTAAGAAATTTAAGTCAGACAAAAGTTAGGATAAGATATGCCTGTCAAATGATGGCGCTAAATTAGCTGAATTTATTATTTCAAATCATTTTATTTTAAAATTTGATTTAATATTTTGAATATCAACATTTATGACAAAATTTGGTCTATAAAGAAAAATTTTTTAATATCTTTGCAAAAACACATATATAAGATATTTAAAAAAATGGAAAAAGTCAAAGTTCTTTATGTTTCGCACGACATCACTCCTTTTATGCAGGAAAGCCAAATTGGTCTAATCTCAAGACATCTGCCGCAGGGTGTACAGGAGCGAGGGCGTGAGATCAGAACCTTCATGCCGCGTTTTGGTAATATTAATGAGCGCAGGAATCAGTTGCATGAGGTTATTCGTTTGTCAGGTATGAATTTAATCATCAATGATAATGACCACCCGCTTATCATTAAAGTTGCTTCAATACAATTAGCCCGTATGCAGGTTTATTTTATTGACAACGAAGATTATTTTGACCGGAAATTTGTTTTCAGAGACAAATCAGGCAAATTTTTCAAGGATAATGACGAAAGGGCAATTTTCTTTGCCCGTGGTGTTTTGGAAACAGTTAAAAAACTTGGCTGGCCTCCTGATATAATACATTGTCACGGATGGATGGGCAGTTTGGTGCCGTTGTATGTAAAAACGGCTTTTCGTGACAACCCGGTATATTCTGACGCAAAGATTATTTTTTCTTTTTATGATGATGACTTTGAAGAAATGCTAAATAAAGACTTTGCAACAAAAATCAAACTTCCGGGAATAACTCTCAGGCATCTCAAACACTATAAGAAACCTTCATACGTTAATTTGATGAAAGCTGCTATTGATTTTTCAGATGCGTTGATTATGGGAAGCGAACAAGTACATCCTGAAGTTTATCAATACATGCTTAAATCAGATAAACCTATTCTTCCTTTTCAAACTGGCGATGACTATATTGATGTTTACAATGAATTTTACAACGAGCTCCTTGTTGAGGAAGAAGCGGAGGAAGCCTCTGGTCGCAACAATAAAAAAATCTAAAAATCCTTTTCTTTGAAAAACATGATAAAACAAAGCATACAAGCATTTGTAATGCTAATTGCTATTGCAATATTCAGTGCATCATGTACTGATAATAACGATTTAATAGGTTTAAACATTCAACCTCCGGGTGAAGAGTTGAAGTATTTTGTTACCGATACTTTTTCGGTATTTGCATATTCTATCTTAGAGGATTCGGTTAGAACTGATGAACTGGGCACGAGTTTATTGGGAAGCTTGTTTGATCCGGTTTTCGGAAAAACTACTGCCAGCATTTATACCGAATTAAGATTAACTTCTTTACAACTGAATTTTGGAGAAGGCGCTGTTATTGACTCCATAATTCTGAAAATGGCTTACGTAAGCGTATATGGTGATTCATCAGCTATGCAGACTTTCCGGGTTTACGAAATGACTGAGAACATTAATGTTGATAGTTCATATTACTCAAACAGGGTTACTGCCTATGGTTCACAAATCGGAATTGAACAGATAATACCTCCTGTTGACAGCATCCCTGTTGATACCATAAAAGTAGCCCCTTATCTTAGAATCCCGCTTAATGACGGTGGAATTCTGGCAGAAAAATTATTATCGGGTACCAGCGATGATTATTCGACAAATGAAAAGTTCCGGGAATTTTTCAAAGGTATTTATATTACAGCCGATCCGGTGGATGAAGCAGGAAAAGGTGCCCTGCTTACTTATAATCTGATTAGCGATGCTACAACAATTACAGTTTATTATCACAATTTTGAGAAGGACTCATTAAAGTATAATTTCATTATCAGCAATGCCAGCGGACGTTACGGACATTATAACCATTACGGATATGCTGATGCAGAAGAATCGTTGCGCCAGCAAATCATTTCGGGCGATACTACTTTGGGCAGCAATAAAATTTATCTGCAACCTCTTGGTGGAGTAAAAACCTATCTGCGCTTTCCTACAATTACTTCATTGGGAACAGATATTTCAATAAACGAAGCTAAATTGATTCTCACAAACAGTGACCCTGCTTCCGGGTTCACTCAACCATCTGGGCTATCAATTGGTAAGCTGACAGATGATGAGGGAAAAACCACCATATTAGATGACCAGTTTGAAGGTGATACTTATTTTGGTGGTTATTATAAAGATTCGGAATACACTTTCCGCCTGAGTCGCTATGTTCAAAATCGTATTTTAAATAAGGATGCGGAAGATTTTGGTCTGGCTTTGTTAGTTCCTGCGGCTTCAGCAGTTCCTCACAGAGTTGTATTAAATGGCACTAATACCGATGCCGGAAAAATCAGGCTTGTAATTACTTATACGAAGCTTTGATAAAGCAATTATCATTAAGAGCTGCCTCTTTTATCGAACTGTTATAAATATTGAACCCATGGTAAATATCAAAACACCATGGAAAACGGACATGTTATAATAATTTCTTACAGAAATTAAAACCCGAATTGTTTCTTTAATTCTGCAAACCGGTTTGCTGTTGTGTGAAGATAAGAGGCTGAGACTCTGTTGGCAAAAGAATTGAATCAAGTTCTTTCAGTGTTTCCTTAGCTTTTAAATATGCTTTATCGTTTTCAAGATAAATGGGATAAAAACCGGCATCATCAAAGATGTTTCGGGCTATAAAAGCCTTAAGCATATGTTGGATCCTCTGTTTCGAACCCTGAACAGAAGCATTTGAGCTTTTAACATCCTGAGTTAAGGCAAACATTACAAAATCGTTGAAAATCTTATCAGTGATCTTAAAATTCTGAACATAATCATCAATATTTTTAAATTGATTTAATTTATCACGCTGTGCATCAGTATAATCAAAAGCAAACTGATAAATCAATCCCTGGTTCGAAACCATATTAAAAAAACGCAGTTTCTCATCATTTTCAATTGTTACATATACGTCGGGCATTATCCCGCCTCCACCATAAACCGTTCTGCCTCCGGGAGTATCAAATTTTAATGAATCTTCAAATTTTATATTTGCCGGATCATCCAGTTCTCCATTGGCATAGCGTTCATAAAAATCATGGAAATAATCTTCAGCATCTTTATCATAGGGTTTTTGAATACTTCTCCCTGTAGGAGTGTAATATCTTGCCACGGTAAGTCTTATTGCCGAACCATCAGTAAGGTTCAACTGCTCCTGAACCAGCCCCTTACCGAAAGAGCGTCTGCCAACAATTAATCCGCGATCATTGTCCTGAATGGCTCCGGCTATTATTTCGCTTGCAGATGCCGAACCTTCATCAATAATAATTACAATTGGCAGTTCTTTAAATAATCCTTGTCCGCCAGCTTTTGCAACCTGACGGGGACGGTTATGACCTTCGGTATAAACAATAACCTGATCTTTCTCAAGAAATTCATCGGAAAGCTTAATTGCCGACTGAAGGAAACCTCCTGAATTACCCCTCAAATCCAACAATAGCTTTTGCATTCCTTTAAATTTCAGCTGGTTTATTGCATTAAGCATTTCTCTGTGAGTTGTGGCCGAAAACTTGCTCAGTTTTATATATCCAATTGAATTATCAGCCATAAAAGCCACATCAACACTATAGGTAGGTATTACATCCCGTGTTATGATAAAATCAAGAACTCCGTCAGCTTTTCTGCGAAAAACACCAATTTTCACTTTCGAACCTTTTTCACCCTTCAGCATACGAACCAGATCGCGGTCTTTAATACCTACGCCTGCCACAAGACTATCATCAACCCTTACTATGCGGTCGCCTGCCATTAATCCGGCTTTTTCAGAAGGACCACCAACAATGGTATGAATTACAGTACAGGTGTCTTTCTCTAACCTGAATTGAATACCTATACCTTCAAAAGCTCCTAATAAAGGATCATTGACTTCGGCAAAATCCTCAGCATTTATGAATTGAGAATGTGGATCAAGATTTTTAAGCATCCCTTCGATAGCATCGTTTTGTAACAATTCGCGATCAACCTGATCAACATAATCCTGAAAAATAAAACGCATCACATCGTTTATCCTATCATATCTGGTAAGCTGGATCAACGATATAGGAGTTTTACGATCCTGAGAAATACCAACCATTTTAAATCCAAGATAAATACCTGCAATAACAGCCAAAGCAATAATAATGGGCAAATAAATAAAATATCGTGATGAGGGTACTTTCATATTTAAAAATCTGATTTAAGCTAAAACACAGATATAAAACGAGATATTGTAAGGTTTATTTAATAAAACAAAAAAAGCTTTCGATAGTTGAAAGCTTTTTATTTAGTACCCGGAGCCGGAATCGAACCGGCACGGGAATTACCCCATTGGTTTTTGAGACCAACGCGTCTACCTATTCCGCCATCCGGGCTTTTTAAGAACAATTGTTTTAAAGTGGTGCAAAGATATAAAATTCCTGAATTCACAATTAAAAATAAAAAGAATCAGAAAAAGAATATTAACTTCCAATGAAATATTATAAACCTGATTATCAGGCTGTTGGAGTTTCCTTGTTTTTCATTTAACAAATTGTATTCGTAAACAAAATAAAAATTTGTAGCTTTGCCGCATTAATCTGACGGCATTATCTTCCCCAAAACCAATCATTATGTTACCAATAGTTAATATATTTTCCGGAAGGGCTTCGCTGTACCTCGCAAAAAAAATAGCTGACAGTTATGGACAAAAACTAGGGGAAATAATTGTTACCGAATTCAGCGACAAAGAATTTCAGCCTTCTTTTGAGGAAAACATTCGGGGTCATGAAATCTTTATAGTACAATCAACTTTTGCACCAACTGATAATCTTTTTGAGTTACTCATGCTGATTGACGCTGCCAAACGTGCTTCGGCTAAGAATATCGTTGCTGTGATCCCATATTTCGGATTTGCCAGGCAGGATCGTAAAGATCAGCCCAGGGTGTCAATTGCAAGCAAATTGGTTGCAAATCTTTTAACAGCGGCCGGAGTACACAGGATCATAACCATTGACCTTCATGCTGATCAGATTCAGGGTTTTTTTGATGTGCCGGTTGATCATCTCTATGCATCATCAATTTTTGTTCCCTATATCAAAAAATTAAACTTACCCAATCTGGTAATGGCATCGCCTGACACAGGAGGTACCCGCAGAGCAGCAGCCTATGCAAAAATGCTTAATTGCGGGTTTGTAATTTGTTATAAGCAACGGATTAAACCCAACGAAATAGATTATATGGGACTTATTGGAGATGTAAAAGGTAAGGATGTAGTTCTGGTTGACGATATTCTTGATACCGGAAACACTATAACCAGAGCCGCAGCCTTAATAATGAGAGAGGGAGCCAATAGTGTAAGAGGCTTTTGTACACATCCGCTTTTTACACGTCAAGCATACGAAAAAATTGAAAATTCAGCATTTACCGAAGTAGTTGTTACAGATACTATACCTCTTCGTAAACAAAGTGCCAAAATTAAGGTTCTTACTACTGCCGATTTATTAGCTGAAGTGATTTCAAGAGTACATAATTTTGAATCAATCAGTTCGTTATTTAGATTCTAATTTTTTTAATTTAAAATTTTTTATCAAATGAAAACAGTATCATTGAGCGGTTCCCTGAGAGGGAACGTAGGGAAAAAAGATGCTAAAAATGCCAGAAAAAAGGGGTTAGTACCTTGCGTACTTTATGGCGGAAAAGAACAAATACCTTTTTTTCTTGAAGAAAAAGCTTTCAAACCAATTCTTTTCACTCCTGATGCATTTGTTATTAATCTCAACATTAACGAAAAAACATATCAGGCAATATTGCAGGATGTTCAGTATCACCCTGTTACTGATTCTTTGCTTCATGCCGATTTTTATGAGATCACTCCCGGAAAACCTGTAAAAATTTCTATTCCACTCAGGTTTGTTGGAACTTCTATCGGAGTTCTACGTGGTGGTAAGATTGTGAAAAAGTTTAACAAGCTTCTGGTAAAGGGATTGATTGAGAATATTCCGGAATTTATCGAAATTGATATTACTTCACTCGATATAGGAAAGTCAATAAAAATTGAAAATCTTAAAGTTCCTGATATTGAATTCCTTGAACCCAAGAGATCGTTGATTATTACTGTCCAGACTTCAAGAGTGATGACTGCTTCAACTGAAGAAGAAACTGAAGGAGAAGCCGCTGAAGAAGGTTCAAAGGAAGGTGAAACAAATGAATAAATAAATTCCTGAAAAATCCTGAAGGATTTAACCCTGTATTTATCTGATTAAGAACATGTTTTGATATGAATATCAAAACATGTTCTTATAAAAAATTATTTAAGTGAAATTTCTAATTACCGGATTAGGAAATATTGGCGATGAATACGCTGAAACACGCCATAATATTGGATTTGTAGTACTCGATGCGCTGGCTTCAAGTCTCGGTGCTACTTTTACATCCGGCAGGTATGCTGCAGTTGCCAGAGCTAAATACAAAGGAAGAACTCTTATAATGATAAAACCATCCACTTATATGAATTTAAGTGGGAAGGCAGTCAGATACTGGCTTGAGACCGAAAATATTCCCATTGAAAAATCAATGGTCATAAGTGACGATATTGATCTTGAGCCCGGACAGTTGCGAATGAAACCAGGAGGAAGTGGTGGTTCTCATAACGGATTGAATCATATTATCGAAATTCTGGGAACTACCAGTTTTCCGCGTTTACGTTTTGGTATTGGAAGTGATTTTGCAAAAGGATATCAGGTAGAATATGTACTCGGACGCTGGACAAGTTCAGAAGTTGAATTACTTAAGCCCAAAGTACTTGTGGCAGTGGATGTGATAAAAAGTTTTGTAACCATTGGTGTTGACAGGACTATGAGTTCATACAACAATAAGTAAGATTTTATGACCCGAAAAAAAACAGAGATAATGTCGCCGGCAGGCTCTTACGAGAGCCTGATGGCAGCTATTGCTGGTGGAGCAGATGCTGTTTATTTTGGCATTGGAACCCTGAATATGCGGGCACGCTCATCAATGAATTTCAGTTTTGAAGATCTGGTTCAGATCACTGATATTTGCCGGGAAAACAACATACGAAGTTACCTGACTTTAAATACAGTGATCTATGATGAGGAAATGGAGTACAGGCAAAAAATGATAGATGCTGCTTCCGAAAACGGGATCAGCGCCATCATAGCTTCCGATATTGCAGTTATGGAATACGCTCGTAGCCGGGGAATGGAGATACACATTTCAACACAATGCAATATCAGCAATTTTGAAGCTGTACGCTTTTATTCCCGCTATGCTGATGCAATGGTGCTTGCCCGTGAATTAAGCCTAGATCAGGTCAGAAATATCATCCAAAAAATAAAACAAGAAAACACTACAGGACCGTCAGGGAAAATGATTGATATTGAGCTTTTTATTCATGGTGCAATGTGTATGGCTGTTTCGGGGAAATGCTATCTGAGCCAGGATATGTTCAATAAATCGGCAAACCGTGGCGCATGTTATCAGCCATGCCGCCGCGAGTATAGAATACGCGATTATGACGATGAGGTGGATATGAATATTGACAATCATTTCATTCTTTCACCAAAAGATATGAAAACCATTGATTTTCTTGATCAGTTGGTAAGCGCAGGAGTAAGTATTCTAAAAATTGAAGGTCGCGGACGTGCGCCTGAATATGTAAAAACCGTTACCAATTGTTATCGTCAGGCTGTTGATGCAATTGAAGAAGGAACTTTTGGACCTGAAAAATTGAAAATATGGAACGAAAGACTTGCTCAGGTTTATAATCGTGGATACTGGGAAGGCTACTATCTGGGAAAAACCTTGCCTGAATGGACTGATGCATACGGGTCGAAAGCTACTCAACGAAAGGCATACGTCGGGAAGGTAACCAATTATTTCTCAAAAGCAGGAGTGGCTGAAATAACTATAGAAAGCGGAGCTCTTAGTGTAGGTGATAAATTTCTGATACTTGGACCTACTACCGGTGTAGCTGAAGGTATTGTAAGCGAAATAAGAGTTGATGAATTACCTGTAAACAAGTCAGTTAAAGGAGAAATTTGTTCAATACCTGTAAATGAAACGGTTCGTCGCTCTGATAAACTCTATATTATTACTGAACGATGATGAAATGGATAAATCACCACACTCATAGTACATTTTGCGATGGCAGCCAGGCTCCTGTTGAATATGTAAAAACTGCCATTGATAAAAATTTTTCTACCCTTGCCTTTTCAAGTCATGCACCCCTGCCATTTAAAAACAGTTTTGCACTTCAGAAAGACAAAGTTGATGAATACTGCAGCACTATTCGTTCGTTAAGTTATGAATATGCCGGACGTATTGAGATTTACCTTTCAATGGAAATTGACTTTATTTCTGAGTTATCAGATGATTTTGAATTCTGGAAAAAACGTGCAGGATTAGATTTCGTTATTGGCGGAGTTCATCTTCTGCCTGCACCGTCAGGTAATGGATTATGGTTTATTGACGGACCTATACGCGATACTTTTGATGAAGGTTTCTTTAACCTGTTTGATGGTGATGCCAGGCTTGCGGTTCGAACCTATTTTGAACAGATAAATATAATGGCTGAAACTCAGACACCTGATATCATTGCTCATTTCGATAAAATAAAAATGCATAACCAGGAACGATTCTTCAGTGTGGAAGATGACTGGTACTTGTCATTGCTTAGGGAATCTCTTGAAGTTATAGCAAAAAAAGGCTGTGTTGTTGAAGTTAATACACGAGGAATTTATAAAGCTCGTTGCAATGAATTGTTCCCAAACCTTAAAGCCCTGAAAATAATAAAAGAGTTGAATATCCCTGTTACTCTCAGCTCTGATGCTCATGCTCCTGAAGATCTGGACAAGGAATATCCTTTAGCCCTTGAAGTGATCAGGGCTGCAGGTATCAAAGAATTAATGGTTTTTAGTTTTGGAAAATGGAAAGCAATGGGTATTTAAAAATCCATTATTTAGAAATATTACTTTATTCCGGCTCAGATCAATAAGCCCATTTTAAGTAAATGGAACCCCAGGTGAAACCGGCACCGAAACTTGCAAGAATAATATTATCACCTTTTTTAAGCTGATCTTCCCATTCCCACAGACAAAGCGGAAGAGTAGCCGCAGTAGTATTTCCGTATTTCTGGATATTGATCATCACCTTGCTCTTTTCAAGCTTCATACGCTGGGCTGTTGCTTCAATTATACGCATATTTGCCTGATGAGGTACAAGCCATTGAAGGGTTTCGGAAGTAAGTCCGTTTCTTTTCATTATTTCCACTGAAACGTCAGCCATTTTCGATACTGCCCATTTAAAAACAGCCTGTCCTTCCTGGTAAATGAAATGCTCACGAGCATCAACAGTTTCATGTGAAGCCGGTTTTTCAGAACCACCTGCTTTCTGATGCAGGTGTATATTTCCAACACCGTCGCTTTGAAGGATTGAATCAATTATACCAACATCTTCGGTGGTGGGCTCCAGTAAAACAGCACCTGCACCATCGCCAAAAATCGGGCATGTGGCACGATCAGTATAATCAACAATTGATGACATTTTTTCGGCTCCCACAACAACTATTTTTTTGTGTGAACCTGATTCAACAAATTTTGAAGCTGTGACCAAAGCGTAAAGAAAACCGGAACAACCGGCGTTAAGATCAAAACTGAATGCATTTTTTATCCCGCATTTATCACTGATTATATTGCCTGTAGCCGGAAATTGCCTGTCGGGTGTAACTGTAGCACACACCAGCATGTCAACTTCATCAGGAGAAGTATTGGTTTTTTCAAGCAACTGGTTTACAGCCTTGTATCCGACTTCAGAGGCTCCTTTTTGTCCTTTGATAATGCGCCGCTCTTTAATTCCGATACGGGTCATTATCCACTCATCAGTAGTATCAACCATACGGCTGAGTTCATCGTTTGTCAGAATGTAATCGGGTAAATTGGCACCAACTCCGGTAATTGCAGCTCTGATCTTGTTCATAATTAAACAGATTTAAATTTCGTCAGCTAATTTATTAGTTAATGAATGTTGAACTAATGCTTCTTTGATTTTTTGCGTCAATCCGGCTTCATGAACTTCCTTGGCAAGCAGGATCATATTTTTAATTGCCTTGTCATTTGAAATTCCATGACCCACTATCACAGTACCGTTAACTCCCAGGATCGGGGTGCCGCCATAATTTTCATAATTAAACCTATCAAGGTATTCATCCCTTACTCCACGTTTAATCATAATCCGGTAAAGAGCTTCTGCCTGTTTTAAAACAATATTGCCCGTAAAACCATCGCATACAATAACATCAGCCTTATCTCTGAACAGATGCCGCCCCTCAATATTTCCCACAAAATTGATTTTTTTGGATCCCTTCATCAAATTATAGACTGACTGAGATAATAGATTTCCTTTATTTTCTTCTTCACCTATATTGAGCAAACCAATTTTGGGATTCTGAATATTATGGACAAACTCAGCATAAAGAGAACCCAAAATAGCAAATTGATATAGTACATCTGGTTTTGCGTCAGGGTTTGTGCCTACATCCAGTATTAAATTAAACCCTCCTTCAACTTTAGGAACAATTGCAGTAGTTGTAGGTCTGATAATTCCCTGAATAGTATTCACTGAATAAATTGAGCCTACAAGCATAGCTCCGCTACTGCCGGCACTGGCAAAAGCATTTATTTCACCGGTTTTCATTAATTTAAAACCAACGGCAATGCTTGAATCCGGCTTCTGGACCAATGCTCTGGTTGGCGATTCACCCATTTCGATTACTTCACCGGCATGAACAATAATAAAGTCCTCAGGATTACTGTTCATGGCTTCCAGCTCATCACAAATAAGCTCCTTGTTGCCAATCAGAACAATATCATCGTCCTTACCTAAAACTTGTCTTGCCAGTATGGCACCAGAAAGATTTGCTTTGGGAGCAAAATCGCCTCCCATAACATCAAGCCCAATTTTCATAATTGTTATTTTTACTCACACTTAAACAAAATACAATGAAGCCAGGGCTGTTGCCAGGGCTTTTGTTGATTTTCTCAAAAAAGGCTTAGGATGGGTTAAGAGGCTACTTCTTTTTCAATAGTAAGCTTGCCCTTATAATAACCGCATTCAGAGCAAACTCTATGATAAAGTACAGGTGCACCACAATTTGAACAAATAATAAGAGTGGGTTTTACTGCTTTGTAATGTGTACGTCTTTTGTCTCTTCTTGCTGAAGAAGATCTTCGTTTTGGATGTGGCATTTTAATTAAATATTAATAGTTACTCCTTTAGTTTTTCTAAAACTCCCCAACGTGGATCAATCTGTTCCTTTGATTTATGTTCTGCTAATTTCTGCAATACTTCCGGATCACAATTACTTGTACCATCTTCATTTTCAGGGTGTATATGGCGCATAGGAACCGAAAGTACAATATATTCGTAAATATAATGTCCGATATCGAAATGTGTTTCGCTATCAGGGATCACAATTACTTCATCACTTTCTTCATGGCTATCGTTGCCAAACTTCACAAAAAGCCTGTAATTTCCACTGATCTCGAGAGGAAAAACATCAAGACAACGATCGCAAACTACATCAATTGTTCCTGAAATGGTAAAAATAAAAATAAGCATGCGCTGCTGTTTTTCCATTTCCACCACTACATGTATCAATCCATCCTTATATTCCGAATATTCAAACTCATCAAAGAACTTTTTGTCAATTTCAAACTCAAATCTGTGATTTCCAAGCTTTAAGCCGCTAAACGATATATGAAGTTGACGTCTGTAATACACATTTAGGGGATTTTAATTAAGGGGTGCAAAATTAGAAATAATATTTTGATTAGCAATTTGATGCATGATGCAATTAACCTAAAAATGAAATTTAAAAGGTCCGGGGATTGATATATTTTTATCAACTCACACCATACATCCTGATTATCAATGAATAAAGCTATGCAAAAATAATATGACTTAAATAACAACTAATTTGTTTTTAAATGCTAATGAGACTGATTTTTTGAAAATTGAGTTTTATTTTACTAAACCCTGCCTTGCCCGGAACCCAAAATATCAGTAAAAAAGCCTGAATGACTGCCATGACCAAAAGCCTTCCTCATTTAAACAATAAAATATCAAGATGATGATAAATACTAAAATTACATATTTATAACCCTTTTACATTTGGTTTTCCGGCAACAAAATCTTTCAAATAAAAAGGTTCGAAATAAGCTACATTTTCAAAACGGGACAACTTAAAGATTTCTGACACAATTTTACCCATATGTGCTGCCGAATTATGAAAATCAGGGATCAGATTCCAGTTTTGCCGAACCGATAAAACATCCAGGCATTTATCAGCACCCTCACCAAAATAATAAACCGGTTTATCAACATCAAGCTGATTTAAAAAATCTTTATCAACAATAAGTGCATCAACCTGAACAAGGGGTGTGAGGTTTTTATCGTACACAGCAGTATAAACTTCCATACGCCGCGCATCAATCATAGGGCAAAACAAGGCATTGTCAGGAAGATCTTTTTGGTTCGAAATAAAACCAGAAGCCATGCATGCCAATGTATCAGGTGCAATCAAAGGTATGCCAAGAGCGTAACACAAACCCTTTGCCGTTGAAACTCCAATCCTCAGTCCTGTATAAGAACCGGGACCTTTGCTCACAGCTACGGCATCCAGGTGTGAATAATTATATCCTGATTCTTTAATCAGCTCATCAATAAATAGGTTCAAAACTGTGGAATGTGCATTTCTGATGAGCGACAGACGGCTATCCACAATTTCGCCATTGCTGACCAAAGCAACAGAACAGGCCTTTGTTGCAGTTTCAATACAAAGTATAAAAGCCATAAGCTATTTAGCTGTGAAAAGTTCAGTACGTTCCACTTTTTTAACTATATCACCATTTCTAAGGGTTGTGGAAATGGCGCGATATGGTCCGGTAATGATTTCCTGTCCTTCTTCAATTCCTTCTGTGATCTGAATAAACATATTGTCCTGAATTCCGGTTTTGACTTCAGTTAGTTTTGCCTTATTATTTTCAAAAACAAATATGTATTCTTTAAAATTATCATCTGTTTTGTCTGTTCGAACCGATTCATTGTCTTCTGATCTTGACTTGCTGTTCTGCAAAGTGTCAGAACGGGTTGTCACTGCCTGAATAGGAACAGAGAGCACACCATATTCAGTTTTAGTCTGAATATCCACAGTTGCCGACATTCCCGGACGAAACGGAGAATAATCGCTCATTTTATCACTTAAAAGGTCGGAATAGCTTTCAGGAAGTATTCTGATCTTTACATCGAAATTTGTAACCTGGTCAGCACTAACTCCGGTAAGGTTTGCCGAAGTAGCAATGGAAGTAACAACACCTTTGAATTTGCGGTTCAGATAGGCATCTACTTCTATCATTGCCGTGTCGTTATGCCTTACTCTGACTATATCATTCTCTGCCACGCTTACAATTACTTCCATACTCGAAAGTCTTGCAATACGCATAATTTCAGTGCCGGCAAACTGTGATGTGCCAACTACTCTTTCTCCTTTCTCAACCGAGAGCTTAGAAATGGTTCCTTCAATAGGTGAAAAGATTGATGTTTTAGTGAGATTTTCACGAGCTTCCTTAACAGATGCTTCAGAGCTCTTAACACTGTATTCAGCCGCAACAACACTCTGTTCGGCAGCTTCAACTTCCGATTTTGCAACCTGATACGATGCATTAGCCTGATCATAATCAGCCTGAGAAACGGCATTTTGATCGAGTAATGATCTTGTTCTGTTATAGGTTACCTCAGCATTGATAAACTGCGCTCTGGTTTGTGCCAGGCGTGCTTTAGCATTTGCGAGGTTAGCCCTTTGCATATTGAGCGAAGCTACAATACGATCGTAGTTTGAAATATAAATCTCGGGGTTTATCTTGGCAAGAAGCTGACCCTGCAAAACAAAATCACCTTCTTTAACATTTAATTCCACCACTTCGCCAGAAAGATCGGGCGACAGCTTCACCTCCACTTCAGGCTGAATTTTACCACTGGCAGCCACAATTTCAATAATAGTCCGCTTTTCAGCCTTTTCAACAGTAACTCTGATCCCGGGCTTATCTCCAATGAATCCTTTCTTTTTGGCTACTGCCAGAACAATCACCACAACAGCTATTAGTCCTATAATGATTCTCAGCAAATTTTTCTTATTTTTCATCTGACTGAAATTTTTGTCAAAAGTATTAAAAACGAATACATAATGTTAAATAACGGCGGAGTTTTAATGCTATTAGCGTTCAATCCGAATATATAAGCATCTGATTTATTCATTCACTCCCACTCTTCATCAAAGTGTAATCGGAATGCCCATATAAAAGTCAAGTACCTTGGTTTTGAAAATATAATTGTATTTGGCTTGCAACATTTCCGACTGTGCCCGTTGTAATTCATTTTTAGCATTATTATAATCAAGCGAAGTTAGCATGCCAAGATTGAAGCGTTGTTCGGCATATTTGAATGATTCTTCAGTAGCTTCAACCTTTTTTCCTGAAGCTGCATATTTTTTAAGTGATGCCGAAGCATCAGCCCAAGCCTGTTGTATAGTTTTATTCAACTGCAATTTAGCTGTTTCGTGTTCGTAGCTTGCATTCTGAATAGCCAGTTTTGCTTTTTCAATACTGCTTCGCACATACCACCCGTTGAAAATAGGTATACTCATCCTGAAATCAATAGTGCGGTTATTATTATCGTTAAATTGTTGTTTAAAAGGTTTTATCTCGTATTTGGAATATTGCGTATAATCAGTAAAAACAGGTACTTTCACATTATTAAACCATACATAGCCAAATTCGGTAGGAATAGTAATTGCATCCTCGCCGATTTTTTGAGCACCGCTGAAACCTGTTCCCCATGATGCATTCATGCTAATTGAGGGACTTTGAGCACCACGGGCAATGGCAAGGTTTTTTACCGCACTTTCTACCTTAAGTTCGGCGCTTTTAATATTAGGTCTTTTCACAACTGCATTTGCAAAAATCTGCTCAGGTGTCATTGTCATGGTCTGAGATTCATACAATTCAATATCAGGTTTTAAAATCCTGAAATCCTGAACTGATGGCAGATCGAGCATTTGTGCCAGTGTCAGATAGGTTAAATCCAGATTGTTACGGGCTTCAACCATTTGAAGTTCTTCGGCAGCAGCCTGAGCTTCAATTGTTAATAAATCACCTTTTGCCAGAGTTCCGGCAGCAACAAGTTTCTCCATACGTACAACCTGCTGGCGGGTAATATTCAACTGATTTGTTGTATTTTCAAGCATTTCTTCGGCAAATAATATCTGAAGATATGCAGTGGCTATGTTCAAGGCGAGGTCGTCCATGAAACTATCGGCATCAAGCCGGCTTGCCATTGCATTTAACTGCTCCTGCCTTACTGTGTTTATTTTTTGAAACCCATTGAAAACATTGAATGTGGATGAAGCATAAAAATTGTTTGATCTTACCCTTTCGGTAGCAAACTGGTTTGTAAACCGGTCAATTGCCTGCCCCCAGTTCCAACCGTGCGAGACATATCCGTTCAGGTTTGGCAGCAAATTTAACTTGCTTTGTAATAAACTGGCTTCGGCATTTTCAACACCAAGCATATATTGCTTGATCTGAATATTATTTTCAAATGCATGTTGAATACAGTCTTCCAGAGTCCAGACTTTTTGAGCAAAAGACAAGAAAAAGAAAGAAACTGATAGGGTTAATGTTAGAAAAAGCTTTTTCATAAACGACAGTTATAGATTGAGATATATATTCTTTGAGTTGCTTCTTATATCATGTCATTGATATTCTGAGCCTTACTTCTCCAAAACTAATTATAACAAAAATAAAACAAAGGCTTTAATAATTATTTGACAAATTTACAACAGTAATGTTACAATTTCATTTGTTTTAAAAAAGGGCGATACTTTTGCAAAACTAAAATAAATTAAATGAACTTCCTTTCTCACGCCTTTCTTTCAGGTAACAATGAAAATATTATTCTTGGCAATTTTATTGCTGACCATGTAAAAGGAAAGGCAATTGAAAAATATAATGATGGTATAAGGGTTGGCATAGATTTGCATCGCCGCATTGATTCTTTTACTGATTCACATCCCGTAGTCCGAAAAAGCATTAACAGGCTTAAAGATAGATTTGGCAGGTACTCGGGAGTTATTGTTGATATGTTTTACGATCATTTGCTTGCAAACAACTGGAAAGATTATTCGGCTATTCCGTTAAAAGAATTCACATTGAATATTTACCTGATTATTTTGAACAGTCTTACAATTCTTCCGCCCAGAACACGTGAAATGATGCCATATATGATCGAAGCTGACTGGCTTGCAAGTTATGCACAATTACAGGGTTTACACAAGGCTCTGTCGTTAATGTCGGAGCGTACAAAATATACCTCACGCATGGAACATGCAACTGAAGCACTAATACAGGATTATCAGGATTATAAAAATGAATTTCTGATATTTTTTGAGGATATCAGAAAAGACACAGCAAGCTTTTTCATTGAAAATGAACTTTGAAAGTCTTTTTTTAAGAGCATTGAATCTCAATTTGGGTTCGAAATCAATAGGCTCTGACGTTTCTTCCTTCAATGTAATTAATAAAAGACCGGTTCACAACTTTATTTCCTCCCGGAGTTGGGTAATTACCTGTAAAATACCAATCGCCCTTATGGTTTGGGCAGGCTTCATGAAGGTTCTCAATAGTATTGAAAACAACACTTACCTTTGCGTTTACAGAAGCAGGACGCACAAGTTCAGATATCTTTTCTGAAATCTGGTCAGCACTGAAAGGACGATAGATTTCTTTTACATGATTAATTATTTCTTTCGCAGGTAAATTTTCCTGCTGTTTACATTTTCTGTAAACCTCGTTAATAATATGCGACTGATGACTTTCTCTCAATAATGCTATGGCAGCACGAAAAGCAATGAAATCGCCTAATTTAGCCATATCAATCCCGTAACAATCAGGATAACGTATTTGTGGCGCAGACGAAGCTATTACAATATGTTTCGGACCGAGACGATCAAGAATGTGAATTATACTTTTTCGCAATGTAGTTCCCCGAACTATTGAATCATCAAGTACTACAAGGGTATCAATTCCGGTTCTTACAATTCCGTAGGTAACATCGTAAACATGCGCCACCAGGTCGTCGCGCCCTATATCCTGGCTAATGAAAGTCCGCAGTTTATGGTCTTTTACTGCTACCTTTTCAACGCGTGGACTGAAAGATAAAATCTCATTTATCAGTTGCTCGTTCAGTTCGTTTTTATGTTGTAATAATTTTTCGCATTTTACTTTATTGCAAAATTCGTTAAGAGCTTCCACCATACCATAATAGGCAACTGCAGCAGTGTTGGGGATATAGGAAAACACAGTGTCAGTCAAATTATAATCAACAGTTTTAAGAATGGTATGGGTCAACATTTTGCCAAGCTTTTTGCGTTCAAGGTAAATCTCAGCATCAGTACCCCTTGAAAAATATATTCGCTCAAACGAACATGGTGATTTTTCAACAGGTTCAATACATTTGCTTTCAACCCAATATCCATTTTGCTTGATGATAAGCGCATGCCCGGGCTTAATTTCCCTGATTTCGCCAAACGGAACACTAAAAGCTGTTTGAATTGCAGGTCGTTCAGATGTGATTACAATAACTTCATCATCAGCGTAATAAAATGCCGGACGAATGCCAGCAGGGTCGCGCATTACAAAGGCATCACCATGACCAAGCATACCTACGATTACATAACCTCCATCCCAATTTGAAGTAGCATTTGTAAGTATTTTCTGAAGATCAAGATTTTCAGCAATATGAGCGCTTATCTCTTTTTTTAAATAACCTTTTTGCTTGAATTTTCGGTATAGTTCTTCATTTTCATAATCCAGAAAATGCCCGATCTTTTCAAGAATTGTAACAGTATCAGATGTTTCAAGTGGATATTGTCCTATCTCAACCAGCAAATCAAAAAGTTCGCCTACGTTGGTCAGATTAAAATTTCCTGCAAGAATAAGATTTCGGGTCTTCCAGTTGTTTTGCCTGATAAATGGGTGCACATTCCGTAAATCATTCTCACCGTATGTTCCATATCGAAGATGACCAAGAAATAATTCTCCGGTAAAATCAATATTACTTTTCAGCCATTCCACATCCCTTAATCTGTCAGGATAGCTTTCTTTTATCTTGTTAATATTTTCAAACATCTGATAAAAAATATCATTTACAGGCGTATCAGCCACTGAACGCATATGACTTATATATCTCTGACCCGGCTCTGTATCAAGCTTAATACCGGCAATTCCGGCACCATCATGTCCGCGGTTATGTTGTTTTTCCATCAGCAGATGTAACTTGTTTAAGCCATAAAAAGCTGTACCATATTTAAATAAGTAATATTCAAGTGGTTTCAACAGCCTTATCAGGGCAATGCCACATTCGTGCTTAATTTGTTCGCTCACAATTATTAAGTTAAAATTTATTTTCTTATACCAAAAACCTTATTTTTGCAGAATTAAATCAATTTTTATAAATGCAAAATTAACTTTTATGAAACGAACATTATTACTTTTTATGGTATTTTGTTTCAGTTCATTGGTTTACGGTCAGTATATTACTCCTGGAACCGGTGTTAGCTGGACATTTAATGATCTTGTACAGGAATCGGGTGGTGTTGTTACCGTTGACAATGGAATTTTTACTGTACATCAAAATCTTACTGTTTCGCTTACCGACACTTTACGTGTTGTTGAAAATGAAACAATTAAATTCGATCCAACAATCCTTTTAACAGTAAAGGGCGTATTTATTGCTGATGCACCTGATCAGTCATTGTTTACTGTAAGTACTGAGGACCAGTTTTTCAAAGGATTCAGATTTGAAAGCTCGCATGCCTCTGTAATACGCAATTGCGTAATTGAATATGCCGGAGGAATTCAGATAATCGGTTCACAAATGTTGCTTGAAGGCAATACTATCAGATTTTTTAACCGTTCGAACACAACAGGTGCAATACAGGTTTCAAACGGAAGGACCTGGATTAAAAACAATGAAATACATCAAAATCATGGCCCCGCAATTGCTTCAGCATCAAACGGTGCAGCAGCACCACAAATTTTCAATAATAATATCTGGAGTAATAACACAGGTAATACCAATGCTCCGCAAATCAACCTTGGCAGTGCTTCAGGCGATACCATAAGAATAATAGGAAATACCATCATCGGACAATATCTTATGTCAGGAGGTATTGCAGTTTCTACTCTTATTGGCGGCGGATGTATTTCAATTGTCGAAGATAATTATATTGAAAACAACCGCTATGGTTACACTGCCATTGGAAACAATATTTATTCAATTGTTCGTAATAATCAGATCTTTGGTAATGACATACAAAATGACCCCAATCTTGGTGGTAGCGGACTGAATTTCAACGGTGGCACAACAAATACTGGTATTGTCAGCTTCAATGAAGTAAGCGGAAATCTCTGGGGAATCACCTTACAGGGATCGGCTACTCCGAATCTTGGAGATATGAGCAATCCAGAAGTTTATCCCGGTGGAAACAAATTCTACGATAACGGCAATAACGGTCAGATCTTCGCAATGTACAACAATACAGCCCAAAACCAGATAGCTCAGAACAACTATTGGGGCTATAATGATGTTGACTCAGTGGAAATGGTAATTGTACATCAGCCCGACGATCCTGCACTTGGATTTGTGGATTATCTGCCAATAATGGTCTTAAATCCGGTATTAACCGGCGATGCCAATTGTGACGGAGAAGTTGACGTGCTTGATATTATTTGTATTTCAAATTATATCCTTGGACATGACCCTGAGCCATTCTGTTTTGAAAATGCTGATATAAACGAAGATGGTATTATTGATCTGCTGGATATTATTCGTACTGCAAATATAATCCTGCGCCTGGATTAACTTTCACCTCAAATCTGGATTCATACTTTTATAAATTCCTACAAAACAATACCCTGACAAGGTAGTTGTTAATTGATGGAATTGCAGAGTTGTCTGTCAGAAAATTCATTTGGTTTCTGACAACTGTAATAATTATTATACAAAATCACGATAAAGTTCTGTTTTTATGTAATCAGACCCGATAAGTTTAACATTTTTACAAATACCTGGAATTTATAAAAATCATTTATCGTACTATCCCGGGATCAGAAATGAATAAAACTCAAACTATACAAACTAATTTAAACGTTTTATCAAACACACTATAAATGAGGCCAATGACCTTTCTGGTATTTTTTGCAATAGTTTTCGCTGTTTATTCTTCCATTAATTATTATCTGTTTTCCAGATTAAACATGGTTTTCCCGGGCACTTCCGGAATCGCCCTGTATGTAAAAATAATTTTCTGGTTTTTGGTTGTTTCTTATTTTGCCGGGCGGTTTCTGGAAAGGATATGGCTTTCAAAAATCTCAATGGGCATTACAATTATAGGTTCGTACTGGCTGGCTGCCATGTTATATTTACTAATTGCCGTTTTACTGATTGATTTGATCCGCCTTGCAGGGTATTTTATCCCGTTTTTATCGTCCGGTATTTCAAACCATTTGCACGATGGGAAAAAATATTTGTTTTGGGGTTTAATTGCAGCCACCGGAACATTGATGACTTATGGTTATTTCAATGCCCGCAGACCATTGATAAGAGAGCTTGAGATCAGTATCCGTAAACAAGCCGGCAACAGAAAAGAGCTTAATATTGTAATGGGTTCCGATATTCATCTGGGTACAATGTATACTAAAAAGCGTCTTCAGCAAATTGTAAATCAGATCAATAGTTTAGAACCCGATATTATATTACTGGCAGGAGATATCATTGATGAAGACCTGAAACCTGTTATTCGTAAAGATTTAGGTTCGGAATTAAAAATGCTGAATGCTAAATCAGGAGTTTTTGCAGTAACCGGAAACCATGAATATATTGGTGGAGTAAATCCGGCGGTTTCATATCTTGAAAGTCATGACATACAATTGTTACGCGACACTGCAGTATTGATTGAAAACAGCTTTTACCTTATCGGACGCGAAGATCGCAGTCATCGGGGATTTTTTGGCAAACAACGTAAAGCTCTGCCTGATATAATGAAGGGGTTAAATAAGGATCTGCCCCTAATTCTTATGGATCATCAACCATTTAAACTTGAAGAATCTGTGGAAAACGGGATTGATGTCCATCTGGCTGGTCATACCCATAACGGGCAAATATGGCCTCTGAATTATATTATTGATGCTGTTTACGAAGTGGGCTGGGGTTATAAAAATAAATCCGGTACTCATGTTTATGTTTCTTCCGGTATAGGAACATGGGGACCTCCGGTTAGAATAGGGACCAGACCTGAGATAATTAAAATGAAACTGAATTTTAACAGCGAATAATTATTTCATTATCTTTGAACCCGTGTCTATTTCATTATAAATCATGTTATTATGATTGATTGTGTAGTACGTAAAGCAAATCCTCATGAATCTGATCTGATTGCTGGATTTCAGATTGCAATGGCAAAGGAAACCGAAGATGTGGCTCTTTCTGAACCAGTTGTTTCAGAGGGAGTTAAGGCTGTTTTTAAGAATCCAGGAAAAGGGCAGTATTATGTTACTGAAATCAATAACGAAGTGATAGCCTGCATGTTAATAACTACTGAATGGAGCGATTGGCGAAATGGAACTTTTTTATGGTTTCAGTCAATTTATGTAAAGCCTGAGTTCAGAGGCAAAAGTGTTTTCAAACAAATGTATAATCATATCAGATCGTTGGTTGAAGCTGATAAAAATTTGAAAGGACTCAGGTTATATGTATTTCACACCAACAAGAAAGCTCAGGTCGTTTATAAATCGGTGGGAATGGACGATGAGTTTTACCGGCTCTTTGAATGGGTAAAGCAGTGAATATAAACACATTGCTCTTGGTAAATCAGCTTATCTTTTTAAAATCTTAAAAACCTGAATCAGACTGAATAATCAGGTTTGTTACAGCTATTACATCAAGCAGATTAATGATGCTATCACCATTCAAATCTGCATTTTCAAAACAGAATAGTTCCGGCTCGAATCCAAGTATTTTGTTCACAATTGTTATTACATCGACAATATTGATCAAACCATCGCAATTAGCATCACCTGGTAATACCGGAGAAGGAAAACTTACATTTACTGCTCCCCATCCGCGGAAAGCCGGAGCCCACCATTGCTGAACTACCTGCCCCTGCTGATCGAATTTGTATATTTTCCCCAATTGATTTTCAACAGATTCTGCTGTCCAGAAATTTTCACCATCATACCAAAGCCCCCGACAATCAGCACTGGGAGGAAAAAACTGATTCCCGGGAATCTCAACCAGATTAGGCCATCCCGAGAAATCATAGCATCTCACAAGATTCTCATTACCTATCATCCAGTAATAACCATCCTTAAAAGTAGCCCCATAAACTGAATGAGCAAAAGACGCAGAACCATAACTATTGCCACTGATATCATAACGATTCATTGACCACTCTTTCACATAAAAATATGTGCCGTCCCAGGCAAGCCCATAGAAATAATACAGCGAGAAATCATGCATTATCAGAGTCAGGTAGCCGGTGAAAATATCCACCTTATAAATTCCGGGCATAAATGCTTCAGCAACGTAAACTTCGTTATCAATTACAGTCATATCCATCCAGCGATAATTCATATATTCATGATAAGTATGTACTGAACCATCCATATTAAGCACATAAATCCGTGAAAGAAAATCCTGTGAAGCTGTAAATACAATGTATTCCTGCTTTTGAGAAAACACACTACCCCAAAGGACTATTACGAAACAAGCAAAAAGTAAAGATCTCTTTTTCATAACAGTTGTTTATTTTAAAGTTCACTTTCAATATTTTTTTAAAAAATGACATACAAAATTATAATTCTGACCCGATAAAAGCATCCCCCAAATATTATTTCATCTCTTTTATATAGAGAAGCAGACATCAGGCTCAGAATTCTATTAAAAAACTAACTTTGCACACTCTTAACAAATTATATTATAAATGTCGCTAAAACCTTCAATTCCAAAAGGCACCCGTGATTTTTTGCCTCTCGAAACAATCAGGCGCAATTATATTTTTGATACCATACGTGATGTCTTCAGCTTGTTTGGTTATCAACCCATTGAAACACCGGCAATGGAAAACCTTACTACTTTACTGGGAAAATATGGTGAAGAGGGCGATAAATTATTATTTCGCATTTTAAATTCAGGTGATTACCTGTCTGGCGTCAGCGATGAGCTGCTGGCTGAACGCAATATTGCCACACTAAGTTCCAGGATATGTGAAAAAGGACTGCGTTATGACCTTACTGTACCATTTGCACGTTTTGTTGTTCAGCATCGTAACGATATAACATTTCCGTTCAAACGATATCAGATACAGCCTGTATGGCGTGCCGACCGCCCTCAGAAAGGGCGTTATCGTGAATTCTTTCAATGTGATGCCGACGTTATTGGCAGCAATTCCTTATTGAACGAAGTTGAGTTGATACAAATAATTGATCTGGTTTTTACAAAATTGGGGTTGAAAGTAGAAATACAGGTGAACAATCGTAAAATACTGGCAGGCATTGCACAGGTATTAGGTATTGGCGATAAGCTTATTCCGTTTACGGTAGCAATTGATAAACTTGATAAAATCGGTACTGAGGGTGTGCTTGAAGAATTAAAAAGTCTGGGAATAGATTCTGATGCACTGAAAATGATCTTATCAGTACTGAAAATGAAAGGTGAAACCACAGCTTTGTTAGGTTCGCTAAAGCAAATCGTAAGCACTTCAGACCAGGGATTAAAAGGTATTGAAGAACTGGAAACGATATTCACGCACCTTAAAAGCCTTGATTTAAATTCTGAAGTTATAGTTGGTCCTTCACTTGCACGTGGTTTGAATTACTACACCGGAGCTATTATTGAAGTTAAAGCTGCTGATATAAAAATTGGTAGTGTATGCGGTGGAGGGCGTTACGACGACCTGACCGGTATTTTTGGTTTGCCAGGAATTTCGGGAGTTGGAATATCTTTTGGAGCTGAACGTATTTATGATGTGCTTGATGAACTGAATTTATTTCCAGACAACCTTGCCGGCTCGGCAAAAATCATGTTTGTGAATTTTGGAGGGAAAAGTATTGAAGAAAGTATTAAATATTCAGATGAACTCAGAAAAAAAGGAGTGGCATCAATACTCTATCCTGACGAGGCAAAGCTTAAAAAACAATTTGCTTATGCCGATTCACTGAACATTCCTTATGTTGCAATTATAGGAGATGAAGAAATAGAAAACAAAGTAATTAATATTAAAAATATGAAAACCGGAGAACAGGCAACTTTTAAAAATATTGATTTGTTTTTGCAAAATCCGGTTTAGAAAATCCCAATATTGAATCTTAAATAGTAAAGAATTGAAAATGAACAACATACATTACATCAATAATGACCTGCTGGATTTTGAAAGGATTGAAGAAATTTTAAAAAACAACTTCCATCTTGCGCTTGCTCCCTCAGCTAAAAACAGTATTGTAAAATGCCGGGAATATCTTGATAACAAGATAGAAAACTCTGATGATCCTATTTATGGTGTAAATACCGGATTTGGTGCATTATATAATGTTAAGATATCCAATGAAGATCTTTCAAAGCTTCAGGAAAATCTTGTAAAGTCTCATGCTTGCGGAACAGGGAATGAAATACCCCGTGAAATTGCCAGATTAATGCTTCTGCTTAAAGTTCAGTCACTCTCATACGGTCATAGTGCTGTACAATTGGCAACAGTGAAACGTTTGATTGATTTTTTCAACAATGATGTAATTCCTGTAGTTTATGAATACGGCTCTTTGGGAGCTTCCGGCGACCTTGCCCCACTGGCACATCTTTCACTTCCATTGCTGGGATTGGGAGAAGTATGGTATGAAGGCAGCAGGCAACCTGCAGGGAACATCATGAAAAAATTTGGGTGGGAACCTATAAATCTAAAATCAAAAGAAGGTTTAGCTTTATTGAATGGTACCCAATTCATGAGTGCCTACGGTGTACATTGCTGTTTGATGATCTTCCGTCTTTCCCGTCTGGCAGATATTATAGCCGCCATTTCACTTGATGCTTTTGATGGCAGAATTGAACCTTTTCATGAACTGATACAGCAAATACGCCCCCACAAGGGTCAGATAAAAACAGCCCGCCGCATTCGTTCGCTCCTTGAAGGTAGTGAATTGATATCACGTCATAAAGTTCATATTCAGGATCCTTATTCATTTCGCTGTATCCCTCAGGTACATGGTGCAAGCAAGGATTCAATAAATTATGTTTCTTATGTGTTCAGAAAAGAAATTAATTCGGTAACTGATAATCCTACTGTTTTTCCTGATGAAGACTTAATTATTTCAGCCGGTAATTTTCATGGACAGCCATTAGCGCTGGCTTTGGATAATTTAAGTATTGCCGCTGCCGAGCTGGGAAGTATTGCCGAGCGCCGTACTTATCAGTTGCTTGCAGGTAAACGTGAGCTTCCTCATTTTCTGGTAGTAAACCCAGGTCTTAATTCTGGATTTATGATTCCACAGTATACTGCAGCCTCCCTTGTCAGCAGGAATAAACAGCTTTGTACACCGGCTTCAGTTGATACGATTGAATCATCGCAAGGACAGGAAGATCATGTAAGTATGGGTGCCAATGCAGCTACAAAAACATTTATGGTGCTCGAAAATCTGAAACGGGTTCTTGCAATTGAATTATATAATGCTGCTCAGGCTATGGACTTCCGAAGACCATTAAAAACTTCTCCGGTATTAGAAGAATTCCTTGCTGAATACAGAACTCGGGTAAATTTCGTACAGGACGATATCATTATGCATAACGATATCAAAAAAACAATTGAGTTTCTTGATGAAGTGAATATTGATTTACCGGGTGAGGATGTAACAAATTATCAGTTGTAACTACACCAAAACTAAACTTCTTTAATTCTCTGAAGATACTCACTTGGCGTCATTCCTGTAAGCTCTTTAAAATGAGAATTAAAAGAAGATTTTGAATTATATCCTACTATCCTGCTTATACCTTCAATTGAATATAATTCAGTATTTTTTTCCTCTATTAATTTCTTAGCCTCATCTATTCTAAGTTCTCTGATATATTGCGAAAAGGTCTTGCCTGTGCTAACATTTACTACTTCTGAAACGTATTTCGAGTTAGAGTTCATGCTTTTTGCCAGACTCGACAGGTTAAAATCCACATTCAAATAAATTTTTTCTTCAATTAGCTGATTGAATCTGGCAAGCAATTCTTCTCTTCTTTCAGGTGTTAATTGTGACTTTGTCTTTGTTTCATTTTCATCACTGCTCTTTTTAGCTGTTATCTGAACATTGGCAATTTCTGAATTTGTATAAACTATTTCACCGGAATCATCATAAACAACAGTAACACCATCAGGCAGCTCCTGATATTTAAAAGCAAAAAGTCCGATTACTATGGAAATGGTTATAAAGGCAATTATATAAAGTATGATATCATTTGTTTCTTTCTTATAAACCATACTATCCATAATCATAAAAACCATGATTATGGAATAAGCCCCAAAAGCTACAAAAAGCAGCAATTGCCATTTTGCCTGCGCCGCTAATGAAAATGATATTTTTCTGAATGACAAACAACCTGTTTTCCAAAGGTATTTTACAATCTGAATAGTGTAAAACAAAAACTGTCCCCACAACACTACCTGTAATATTATAATAACTGCCATTGAATTATGGGGGATATTCATCAGACTAATTGTTGGTGAATGCCTTGTGAATATAAGAACAAAATTAACAATCAGCAAAATAGCTGCAGGTATGAAGTGAAACAAGATCCAGACCCATGAATCATATTTTTTATTTGCAAGAGATCTGAGATAAAAATAAGCAAATGGCATAATAAGAAAAAATCCACCCGGAAGGAGGAAATTAAGCTTTCCCGCCATTTGAATTCTTCCGGTATGCTGAAAAAGAAAAGCAAGAAAAATAATACCCGAAATGAGAAAAAACTGGGAAAGGATAAGCTTGGGGCGGCTGGAAGCCCATTTACCATAATAAAACATTATGATAAATAAAAGAAAGTTCTGATAAACCAGAATTGCAAAAAACCATTTTGAGTGAAACTCCAGAAATACCATTAAATCCTTTAACATACAATCCTTTGTTTCAATTATGATTTCAACACAACATTTTCAAAAATACAAAAATAATCAATGTAAACCGAATAAGAGTTCTCTTTTTTTATTTTTCTACAAAGAATTCTTAAATATTCAAATATATAAATACGGTGGTTCAAGCACGATCAATTTATCAAAAATAAACAAGTTTTTCCCTTTTCAGGTATGGCTCTGTAAATTGCTCTGGCATCTTTTTCTGATACAATTAATTGGATAACAGGGCTATAATCAGGAAGCCTGAATTTTAATATGCTTTTTGTATCTTTAATAGCTCTTTGTACTGCCAGATTAAGGCTAAATTTAAAACGGCTAATCTTACTTAATTCTTCTTGCTGAATAACCAATATTTTAAGCTCATTTTCTAAAGTTAATTCAAAATACACAGGTTCATCCTTAATAATCTCCTGGATTTTATCTGGCAAACTAGCTTCAGTGGTATCTTTTTGTGCTATTTTATTTATAATGGGTTCCTTTTCAATTGAAGCAACTGAATTAGTTATTCGTAAAGGTTCTGAAAGCATTATTGCCAATGCTCTATGATCAATTGCATATAAGCTGCGACTGGATTTACTGTTGATTATTTTTGCAACACTTACATCTACTCCGCTGATGTCAAGAGTCATAGTGCTATCCGGAATATTGATTATTAAACCAATAGAATCAGTTTTAGCCATTGATAATTGTGCTTTGATGAAAGCAATCTCATTTTGTAAAGCAATATATTTCTGATTATTGATCAGTTGAGGATCATATCTTTCATGTACCTGTTCAGAATATCGGGAATTAACATCTTTCACCCATCTGCTTGTAGAAAATGCCGACATTACTATGTAAAAAACAAGAAATGCCAGAAGAAAAACCAGCAATGAAATAGCTAGTTTAAAAAATATCTTTAGCCTGGAATTACGGGATTTGACCTCTTTACTGGTATCCATGATCTCTTTTAATAAATATATACATATGAACCTGTATTCAATGATTTGAAAATAAATTCAAGATCTTCATCATTCATTCTGATACAACCATGTGTTACCGGCATTCCCAAAAATCTTTTATAAAGTGTGCCATGTATCAGATAACCATCACCAAGACTTAATGCATAGTCGCCAAGAACACCGGCTTCATATCTGCTTGGATGATTTGCCGAAGGAACTGGTAAACCTTCTTCAACAAATGCCCAGTCAGGTTTCCTCCATACAGGATTTGTCATTTTCCCCTTAACAGTTCTTTTACCTTTAGGGGTTTTAAACAGCCACTCCCGATTATCTTCCGACCGCAAACGAATATAACTCCCCGTACTCACAAATCCCTCCCTGATTAGTTCCCGGTTTTTATACAAAAAGAAATGATTGTCAGTTGTGTTTATAACCAAATAGGGTTGTTTAGGTGTAAGAGAAATGTATTTGGTTTTCAGGGTATTAAGTTCTTTTTCTAATAGTGTTAGTTGTTTTGTTACAGAATCATTTTGTGTCTGCTTATTAACCGTTGCTTTTTTTACAAACACCCCGCCAATTGCAGGCGCATAAAAAACATACAGATAAATAAATGCGATAAATGTAACAAATAATGCAACTACCAGCGCACTTAATTTAAGCAGCCTGATTGACTTCTCTTTATTAAATCCATTTGAGATATATTTAAGGAATAAAAAACACCTTTTCTCTTTTTCACCACCTTCCTTATCGGTTGGTTTTAATGTATTTTGCATGATTAACAATCAGTTTTTGAAAATCTCATCAAACGAAGATATTGAACCGATAATAGTAATTGGTGTGCCAATATTCACCAACCTGAAGATCTTATCCATATCGCTGTTAACCAGTGCTACGCAACCTTCTGTCCAGTCTGCTCCTTTACCTCCATGGCCGTGAATTTCAATAAGACCTCCAATATGAGAATTGCGCGGAAGTGTTCCATCAGCGATTGCCGCCTGAAAACGCTGTTTATCCTCATTATTCGGATAATCAATAAGTAATGCCTTATAATATTTTGTAGCGCTTCCTTCCTTCTTCTTAATTATCCGGTATCGGCCTTCAGGAGTGGTATTATCACCTTTATGGCGTTTATCGCCCATCCATTTCTTACCAAGCTCCGCATCAAATTCATTGACTCTTTTGCCATTTTTATAAATAAAGCATTTACCCGCATATTTATCAACTATCACAGCAGTAGTTTTTTTATTACGTGACTCAGTTATAGTTTGCTCCATCCATTGTGACCACTGATTATAACCTTTAAAATAATTGATTATGAGGTCAAAAGCCTTATTATGAGCGCTTTTTAAAATACTTTCTGTTTGATTCAACATTTTATCAGCTTCAGTGTATTGTTTATTACTATAAACAATCTTTGCTTCTGAAAACAATAACTTACCTCGGGCAATTTCTGAACTAATTTCTTCAGGCAATGGAAATCTGCTTAAAGCACCATTCATTTCTTTAAGCAGCTCATTGAGTTTATTTAATTTGTTTGTTGTTGTTTTCTCAAGATCGGCTGATGAAATAATAGTTTGTTTTAAAGCTTCTTCAGATTTCTCAACTGAAAGAGATGCAAAACCTGTTACTCGTGAATAATCTCTAAGTAAAATAAAACGTTCATTTTCCTTACGCCATACTGACATTGCCGAATCATAATATTGATTTGCCTCATCATAAAGATCAGTAGCATAGATCTCAGCCTGATTATCACGAGCTTTGGCAAGAGACATTCCGGCCATTTCCACCTCAGTTAACGGAGGTTCGGGCAAAATCTTAAAAAAAACAACTGGCAAAGAAATAATTATCACTATTGCCAATATCCAAAATATTAATCTCTTCCTGTTCTTCCTTCTTGCCATAAAACCTAACTGATATCAATTCAAAAAGAGACTGCCTTTTTAATAATTGGTTAAGACAGTCTCTCTTTAACGACTTCAACAGGATTTATATTACTTTCTTTTTATTTTAGCAATAGCTTCCTGCAGTTCTGTATTGATACTCTGAACGCCTTCAATAGCAGCTTTAACTTTATCGCTGGCGGCTTTATAGTTACCATTTTCAAACATACTGCGTGCTTCAGCCACTGAAGTCTCAATAATTGCAATTTCATTACGCATTTCTTCCAAAACAGCAGCGCCTTCTTTACCTTTGGGTGCTTTAGCCATCAAATCCTTATTTTCAGCCAACACGGTTTTAATCTGCTCAAACAATCCTTCGGTTTCTCCAAGAACAACTTCTTTAGCTTCGTTAGCATTTTCAATAATCCCGCCGGTTGAAGCAACAATGTTTTCGAGCTGAACAATCTGTTCCTTGAAGTTTTTAAACGTTTTTGAATTTTCAGCTTCGATAATTGCCATAATTGTTTTCATCTGGTTTTCCAGATTAGCAAATTCTTCCGGAACATAAACGTCAGCTTCAGCAGCACGTAACGTCTCAATAGCAGCTTTTGCAGCATCAATCTTATCCTGCGGAACTTTTCCACAACCAGCTAAAAACAATAGCATCATCAATGATACAAGACCCATTAAACTTTTTCTTTTCATTTCTTTTTTGTTTAATTGTGTTAATACTATGAATTACTATTACTTTAAAGTCATGTAATCAGTACACTTAATACACATGACTAAAAGTTTAGACGCATATAATTTAAAAAGTAACATTTTCTTTAGTCAATATCTTTTGGGGTTATTGTATGACTAGTAGTTTAAACTGATGAGATTCGGTAAATATAAGCAAAAAACATGATATTAAGGATATTGATTTTGCTGTTAGGCTATTTTGAGACCCAAAAGCAAATATGCCAATGGCTTTTAAATAAGGAAAGTTAGCTACGATAATTTATTTAGAAATAAAAAGGTGGGCGTATGTTAGCTGTTTCCAATTGATAAATAGTGTTAATTTGCAGAAGAATTATTTCAATCTTTAAAAACCATATTATGACAATACAAAAGCGATGGGTTATAGCTATAATGGGGAGCTTTGCACATTTAAGCATTGGTACGGTTTATGCCTGGAGTTTTTTTCAGAACCCGATCTCCCAAAGCTATGGCTGGAGCAATTCTATGACAGCATGGGCTTTTAGCCTTGCCATTTTTGTACTGGGCGTTACCGCTGCCTGGGGCGGGAAAAACCTAAATCGTTTTGGACCAAGGAAAATGGCTGTAACTGGCTCATTTTTATACGCTTTCGGTTATATTATTTCGTACTTTGCATTCAAAACCCAAAGCCTTGCCTTGTTGTATCTGGGATTTGGAATTATTGGAGGTATGGGTTTGGGACTGGTTTATGTTACGCCTGTAGCTACTGTGTCTGCATGGTTCCCTGATAAACAGGGGTTGGTAACCGGAATGGTAGTAATGGGCTTCGGACTGGGTGCATTTGTTATGTCAAAATTAATTGCACCTCAATTTATGCAACTGTTTAACAATGATCTGGCTAAAACTTTTCTATCAATAGGGATTTTGCTTCTGATCATTCTGCCTTTTTTCAGTTCTTTTCTCGAACCTAAAGAAAAACCGGGAAGCATAGATAAGAAACAAGAAAGTGTCATCCCCTATATCAAACGTATTGATTATATCCTGATATGGTTTATGTTTTTGTTTAACATAATTGCAGGCATGATATTTCTTTCATTTCAATCACCACTTCTACAGGATTTACTTCGTGAAAGAGGCATAACTGATAAGATAATTATAGAGAACAGGGGAGCCACCTTAATAGCAGTAAGTGCTATTTTTAATGGTCTGGGCAGGTTTTTCTGGGGGGCTGTATCGGATAAAATTGGTAGGATCTCAACTTTCAGGATATTATTTTTATTACAAATAATAATATTCAGCATTTTAGTATTCAGCAAGGATCCTATAATATTCTTTGTTGGAGTATGCATTATTTTACTTTGCTACGGAGGCGGTTTTGGCGTTCTTCCCTCACTTATCAAAGAAAAATATGCAGAGCTGATGGCATCAATTTATGGAATAACACTTATTGCATGGGGCTTTGGCGGAATTATCGGTCCGCAGATAATTGCCTTTATGAAAGATAATTATCCGGACAATGCAGCTACATTATCATATTATATTGCGCTTGCTTTGCTGAGTTTGGGACTGATTAATTCATTGTTACTGAAACAAAAAGCTGTAAATCAATAATCTGATCCAATAACCCCGGATTCAAGTTTACCAATTTAAAAATCCCCTACCGGGAAAATATCCGGGCAAACCTTTATTA
>MTBK01254997.1_pt1 | contig 35551 bp, 32 predicted proteins | sample 1535981 | NCBI WGS metagenome assembly MTBK01 (sample SAMN06109225, study PRJNA356200) | anaerobic digester metagenome | isolation source: biogas reactors fed with pig manure or primary and secondary sludge | place: Spain | collected 2016-06-30
GAGTTCGGCTGGTTCCACTCGGGCGATCTGGGCCGTTTCGACGCCGACGGCTATCTCTATGTGGTGGACCGCAAGAAGGACATGATCAAAACCGGCGGCGAGAACGTGGCGTCCCGCGAGGTCGAAGAGGTGCTTTATCAGTATCCGGGCGTTGAGGAAGCGGCGGTCATCGGGCTTGCCGATCCCAAATGGATAGAAATTGTGGCGGCGGTGGTCGTTCCGAAAAAAAGCGCTGGGCCCGGCGAAAAGGAAATCATCGCCCACTGCCGGGAGAGGCTGGCCGGATTCAAATGTCCCAAAAAGGTGATCTTTGTGGAGCGTCTGCCCAAGAATCCATCGGGGAAAATTTTAAAGCGTGAGTTGAAAGAAAAATTTGCCGCGTCGTAAATCCGCGGGAGCGCCGACGCGCGGCGCGCGTGTCCGTAACTTTGAAAAACATCGGGAGCCGATCATGAGCGAAGATTTTCTGTCCATCGGAGAGCTCTCCAGGCAACTGGAGATGAGTCAGCGGACCATCCGCTATTACGAGGAGATCGGTCTGCTCAATTCCATCAAGCGCGTCGAAGGCGGACGCCGGATTTACACCGAAAAGGACCTCCGGCGACTGAAGCTGATCAAAAGACTGAAGATCATGGGCATGACGCTTTCCGAAATGCAGGAACTCGAATCCATGTGGAGTTATGAGAAATCCAACGAAAAAGTGCTGACGCGGCTCATGGAACTGCTGGGCAATCACCTGAAAAGGCTGGACGATCGGATCGCCGACCTGGACATCCTGCGCCATGAAATTCTGGAATACCGGGAACGGATCGGCGCGAAAATCAGCAAATCCTCCTGAAACGGTTCTAGAGGCCCGTCGCGGTTTTTAAATGACGGACGTCATTGATGGCGTCGATGTGCGCTTCTCCGTTATGGATGCGGATATGCGTCCGGGAGGCATTGTCCACGCAGGTGCTGCGGAATTCGGACAGGCGGATGTTTCTCAGACGGCACAGGATGGTTGCAATCGTGAAGTTGTGAGAGACGACCAGGGCGTTTTGTCCGGCGGCCATAAGCTTTTCGATGGGCGGCCAGGCGCGCTTCTGCAGTTCAGCCAGCGATTCTCCCTGCGGCATTGACACCGATTCCGGATCGGCGATCCACCGTCCGAGGAATTCTTTTTCACAGGCCAGCAGCTCTTTATAGGTCAGGCCTTCAAAATCCCCCTGATCCATTTCCATCAGGCCGGGATGAATCTCGATCTTTTTCCCGTGAAAGCCGTTGATGATTTCAGCGGTCTGCAAAGCCCTCTTCAGCGGGCTGGAATGGATGCTGTCAATCGAATAGTCTTTGAGCGACAAGGCCAGCTTCCGGGCCTGGTCGATGCCGGTTTCGTTCAGTTCGGTATCCGTGATGCCCTGAACGCGCCTCTCTTTGTTCCAGAATGTTTCGCCGTGGCGAATCAGTGTCAGTTCCATATCCCTTCAGAGCCTGAATGTTCGTGGATGTTGTTGTCGCAGCCCAGTTGCACGGCCTTGGCCGCGTGCCTGGCAATGGCGATGGTTCCGACGACTTTACCGCCGTAAGCATGCACATCATTTACAAACCATGGCTTCCCCAGTGAGTAGTTGATCACAGGAACTTTTTCTTCGATGGCGACGGCTATATTTTCCTTTGCCCCCGGCCCCACGAGAATCTGATTGACACCGAAGGGTTTATCCGTAAGATCCCGGATCTGTTTGATATTTTCGCGCGTTTCCTTTGGATTACAGCGCGCGATGGCCAGAAGCCCCAACCCTCCGGCATTACAGACGGTCGAAACCAGTTTGGGTTCCGTAATCCAGTTCATCCCGGCCAGCATGATGGGATGGTCAATTCCGAACGTCTCCGTCATTCTCGTTTTGAACATAAAATTTTCCTCCGGCGCCGGTTTTCACATTTTTGTTTTTTGTGTCGGGAATCATAAGAGAAGCAGGAGGAGTTGTCAAAACAAATTTCCGCCGGGTGAAGCTTCGGAATATGCATTTGACTCTTGAGCTGGTCCAATTTAATTTTAAAAACAAAAAACAAGCGCGGGCCAAATGCGGGGTTGAGGGGAATTCTGAACAAAGTCACCTGCGATTCGTTTCCCATGACTGCGACGGGTGAAAAAACGTCGGACGCCGCGCGCCCCTCCCTTCATAACCGCAGTGAAAGGAGCAACCGGAAAGAGTTTTTCCGGAGGCGAGATTCGGGCTTGCGCTCCGGCGCTATCTGTGGAAAAAGGGGGACTGCCAGCGGCGGTCGGTCTGGAACAGCCGGCCGCGCCGTTAAATTTTGTGACGGGCAAAAAGCGGCGGCGAACCGGCGGCATACGGTTTTATCCGGCGTATTTTTTGGCGGGACAACTGCCTGCCCGGTGTCCAGCCGCTGTGAAAAATAAAGGGGAATATATGAAGTTTCTGCTGATTTATCCGAAATGGGAAAAGCTGGACCGTCAGACGTCGTTCATCCTCCCGCCGCACGGGCCGGCGGTGATGGCGGCGACTCTGCCTCCCGATGTCGATGTGGCGTTTATCGACGAAAATATCGAGCCGGTGGATCTCGGCGCCGATGCCGATTTCGTGGGCGTCTCCATGATGCTTACCGCCCAGGTGAAGCGCGGCTGGGAGATCGCGGACGCGTTTCGCGAGCGCGGGATTCCCGTCCTTTGCGGCGGTATCGCCGTGATGCTGCACGCCGAAGAATGCGAAAAGCACGCCGACGCGGTGTTTTTGGGCGAGGCCGAAGGCCGGATGGAGCAGGTTTTCGCCGATTTCAAAGCGGGTAAGCTGCGGAAAGTTTACAACTACATGCAGAACTTTCCGCCGATTGAAAGCGTGGGAACGGCCCGGCGCGGCATTCTCAAGCGCGAGATGTACAACTATCGCGGCGTCCAGATGGTCGATCTGGTGCACGCCTCCCGCGGCTGCCGCTTCAACTGCTATCCCTGTGCCGTGCGCTTTCTGGGCGGCAGGAGCTTCCGTCCCCGGCCCTTCGAGAGGGTGGTCGAGGAAATGGCCTCCATCGACAACAACCGCCTGTTTATCGTGGACAATTCGCTGGCGCAGAACCGCGACTGGGAAATCGGTCTGTTTCGGGAAATGATTCCGCTCAAAAAGAAGTGGTGCTGCCATCCGATTGAAGAAGACGATGAGGTTCTGGATCTCGCGGCGCAGGCCGGAGCGTGGTTTGTCTATCAGACGATTTTCGACTCGTCCAACTATATCCGCGACCGGGTCAGGCGCTACCACGACCACGGCATTGCCGTGGAAGGCAGCATCCTCCTGGGGCTGGACTATCACACGGAAGACTATATCAAACGGTGGATGGACTTCCTTCTGGAAATCGAGCTGGACATGGCGGAGTTCACGATTCTCACGCCTTTTGTCCACACGCGCACGTTCGACGATCTGCACGGCGAAGGACGGATTCTCTCCTATGACTGGAATGACTACACCTGCGGCAAGGTCGTTTTTCAGCCCAAAATGATGACGCCGGAAAAGCTCCAGGAAATGTACTACTACTGCTGGGACCGCTTCTATGAGGAAGAGCCGGCCAATTACAAAATGTTCAAGTTGCTCAAGCAGGTCATGGAAAAGGAAAAAGCGGACGGCACGTACAAGCCGCGGGTTCGTGTTTGAACAGGATGTCCCGGCGGGAGGAGATGGAAAAAATCGGCGAAAAAGACACCCTCGTCATTGACATCGGCCTGCCCGTCAGGATCGGCCGTTCGCGTGCGGTTCTGAAGCGGCCGGCGGCCATCCGTTATACGGATTTTTTTCGGAGGAAAACATGAGCACAGACAGGAAAAGCTTTGAGGCCGGAATCCGTGTGCCGTTTTTTGACCTGGACCCCATGCAGATCGTGTGGCACGGCAATTACCTCAACTACTTTGAGATCGCCCGCGCGGGGTTTTTCGAACATTACGGCGTCGATCTCTATTCGTATTACGAACGGGAAAAAATCATTTTCCCGATCATCCGGACGGCGACGAAGCACATTTTTCCGCTCAAACACCGCGATGAGATTATTGTCAAGGCGACGCTGGCGGACGCCAACATCAAGCTGGTGATGGATTTTGAAATCCGCAGGGCTTCCGACGGAAGCGTCTGCGCGCGAGGACGTACGGAACAGGTGGCAGTGAAGGCGCCGGAGATGGAAACGCTGTTCAGCATTCCGCAGGACATCCGGAATTTATTGGGATTTTAAATGGAAAATCGGTTCAAGCAATCTTTTGTGGCGGGTGTGGAGCGGGTGGCGGCCTGGGCCGACCTCCTCGATGACATCAACGTTTATCCCGTGGCGGACGGCGATACCGGGCGGAATCTTTCCGTCAGTCTTTCACCGCTTCGCCAGGCCAACGGCGAAAAAGACAAAATCGTTCGTCAACTGCTTCTGGCGGCGCGCGGCAATTCCGGCAATATTGCATCGCAGTTTTTCTCGGTCTTTTACGCCGCCGATTCCCCGGTGCGCCTGAAGGAAACGGTGCGGACGGCGAACGAAAAAGCCTGGAAGGCCGTCAGCGACCCGCGGCCGGGAACCATGCTGTCCGTTTTTGATGCACTGGAGAAGACTCTTGCGGAGCAGAAGTCCTTTCCGGACAAAGAAAGCGCGGACCGGATTTTGTCGGACCTGGAAAATGCCGTTCGCGAAACGAGGGAAACGCTGCCCAAATTGAAGCAGGCCGGCGTCGTGGACGCGGGCGCCCTGGGTATGTACATTTTTTTTGAAGGCTTTTTCCGAACGCTGGCCGGACTGGACAACGCGTATTGTCCGGTAACGGAAATCTTTCCGGGCTTGCTTTCCATTTCGCCCGCGTTTCACGAAACTCTTGAATCGGGTTATTGCGTGGACTTCGTGGTGAAGGCCGATGCGCCGTCGGAAGATCTGGCGCAAATTGCCGCCGGACAGGAAAGCGCCGTCATTCTGCGCGACGGCGATCTGTATAAAATTCACCTGCACACGGATGACCGGGAAAAGATCCGCTCACAGGCGGGCGCTCTGGGCTCGGTGATGATCTGGGAAGACGACAATCTCGCAGCGCAGATCCGCGACTTCATGAATGCCCCGGCGGATGCTGCCGTGCACATCATGACGGACGCCGCCGGTTCGCTTACCCGCGACGACGCAAAGAAGCGCGGCTTCACCCTTTTAAACAGCTATCTCAACGTGGGCGACAAATCGCTGCCCGAGACGCATTTTTCCCCCGCTGAACTGTACAGGGCCATGAGCGCGGGCGTAAAGGTTTCCACGTCTCAGGCCTCTGTGTTCGAAAGGCATCAGTGTTACGCGAGCGCGCTCGCCCGGTTCGAAAAAGTTCTCTACCTGTGCGTCGGTTCCGTTTTTACCGGCAATTACAGCGCGGCGCTGGAGTGGAAAAAGGAGCACGACCCGGAAAACCGCATGACGGTGATCGATACGGGCGCGGCCTCCGGCAGGCTGGGTGTGATGGTGCTCGCGGTGCAAAGCTTTCTTGCGCGGACAAAAGACATGGATGCCGCAATCGCTTTTGCCCGCAAAGCGGTGGAACGCTGCGAAGAGTATGTGTTTCTCGAAAAGCTCCAGTACCTGGCCGCGGGCGGCAGGCTTTCCAAGACCAGCGCCTTTTTCGGCGATATGCTGAAAATGAAGCCAGTGATTTCCCCGCAGCCGGAAGGCGCCAAAAAGATGGGCGTTGTCCGCAGCCGTGCCGATCAGATTCAAATGGCGCTCGACAAACTGGCCGCGGTTCTTGCTCCGGATGCTTTGGCGCTCATCATGCTGGAGTATTCGGACAATATCGGGCAGGTTTCGGAATTCCGAAAACAGGTTCAAAGGCTGTATCCGGGAGCGGAGATACTTCTCCAGCCCCTGTCGCTCACGTCCGGCGCGCACATGGGGCCGGGGACGTGGGGCGTCGCGTTTTTGAGAATAGAAGAAAAATGAGTGGATAGTGGCTGGGAAAAACAGGCGATGAGCTATAGGCAGTGGCGTTAAGAAAAGCTCGTAACTCATGGCAGAACTTGTCATGGTGACCGTTCGACAGACTTTCGGTGACATTGTCGTCGAAACAGGACGAAGGATAGTGGAAAGTGATGAGTCATAAAAAACGGGCAGTGAACGAACAGAAGGATGCGAAAAACAGGCGGCGGGCGGGAAGGAGTCTCGGCCGGTTTGCCTTTGTCATTCCCGCTTACAATCACGGCGCGACGGTTGCGCAGGTGGCCGGCAGAGCCAGGGACATGGGGTTCCCCGTTTTTGTGGTGGATGACGGATCCACCGACGACACGTCCCGGCGGCTGACGGAAGTTCAGGGCATCGAAGTGCTTCGCCATGAAAAAAACGAAGGAAAGGGGGAGGCGATCCTGACCGGTTTCATGGCTGCGTCGCACAAGGCCGATTACGCGATCACGATCGACGCGGACGGGCAGCATGACCCCGAAGACGCGATCCATCTGATAGATGCCATTCCTCTCAAAAAAAGACCGATTGTGGTGGGGGCGCGCAAAGGGATGGATGCGGTGCAGGGAGCTCACATTCCCTGGACCAGCCGTTTCGGTCGGAAGTTTTCCAATTTCTGGGTCCGGATGTCCGGGGGGCCGAAAATTTCGGACACCCAGAGCGGCATGCGGATTTATCCGCTTCCGGAATCACTGAGCCTTTCCGTGCTGGCGAGGCGGTTTCAGTTTGAGGTGGAAATTCTGGTGCAGGCCAAAAGAATCGGCATTCCGATCATCGAAGCGCCGATCCGGGTCGTTTACCAGCCGGACGGGTCGCGCATTTCTCATTTTCGTCCTTTCGTTGATTTTTTGCGTAATGCCAAAACCTTTACCCGTCTGATGTTTGTCCGTGTTTTCGGACGTCATTGACCGCAAAGCGCACTGTCACGCGCCCGGTTTTCCCTTGCCAGCCTTCGGGAAATGTGGTTTAAAAACTGCCATGAAAGCAGCACAATAATTCCGACAACCTGAAGGTTTTCATGCCTCCTCGCCGATACCCCATAAGATGGTCGATTGTGTTGGTCACCGCCGTGATCGTGGGGATTTTGTTTTACTGGGAAACCAGCCATCTAAAAATTGAAACCGACATTCTCGAATCCATGCCGCACCATGAGCCGGCGCTGGCTTCCGCCCGGCGGGTCATCGCTCATCTGCCTGTTTCCGACCGGATTTTTATCGATCTGGCACAGTCCTCCGCCGACCGGGGCAAACTGGCGGAGGCGGCCCGGCTCGTTGAAGATCGGTTAAGCCGAAGCGGTTTGTTTGAACGCATCGGCATTGCCGGAGAGGCGGAGATTTTTCCGGAATGGATGGCGCACGTCCGGGAGCATCTGCCGTCGCTGCTCTCCGCGGAAGACCTCGAGCGGAAGATCGCGCCGCTGATCGCGCCGGAAAAAATCCGGGAGACGATGGCGGAAAACCGGCGCAGCCTTGAGGAACTTCAGGGCATCGGCCGCGCGGAGATGATCGCCCGAGACCCGCTGGGTTTTTCCGCGGTGATCCTGGAGAGAATGTCCGCGCTGCTGCCGGTTGCCGCCGCCCAATTTTATTCCGGACAACTTCTTTCTTCCGACGGACGCCACGCGCTGATCATTGCGCGCCTGGCCGGCTCCGGGACAGACACGGCCCGGGCCGCGCAAATCGCCGGACTGCTGGAGGACTGCACACGGATGCTGCAGGCGCACGGGGATCCGGGCGACCGCTACACGCTGACGCCGGTGGGGACGTACCGGGCGGCGTTGGACAACGAAACCGTCGCCAAACGAGACACGCGGCTGGCGATCCTCCTGACCATACTGGGCATATCACTGCTGCTCGTTGCGGCCTTTCCCCGCCCGCTGATCGGCTTGCTGGCGCTCCTGCCTTCCAGCGTCGGGGCCATTGCCGCTCTGTTTGTCTGCTCTTTCTGTTTTGAATCCATGTCCATGCTGGCGGTAGGGTTTGGCGGCGCGATTCTGGCCTTTACGGTTGACCTGGGGATCACGTACCTTTTGTTTCTGGACCAGCCGCGGGCCACGTCCGGGCGCGAGGTGGCGCGGGAAGTGTGGTCGGCTGAATTCACGGCCGCCCTGACCACGATCGGCGCCTTTTTGCTGCTGCTGGTGAGTGATTTTCAAATCCTGGCCCAAATCGGCGTGTTTGCTGCGCTGGGCATTTCCTTTGCGTTTCTCTTTGTTCACCTCGTGTTTCCCGCCATCTTTCCTGCCCTGCCGCCGGCCCGGCGCGAAGCCAACCGCCGGCTGGCGCTGGCCGTCCGGAAACTGGCCGCGCCGTCTTCATGGAAACTCGTTGCCGCGCTGGTCTTCGGCCTGACGATGCTGTTTTTTGCCAAGCCTGTCTTCGACGTGGACCTGCAGGCCATGAATTCCGTCAGTCCCGAAACGCTTGCCGCCGAAAAAAAATTGCAGGAGGTCTGGGGAAATTTCAGCGGCAGGAGTTATATCCTTCTGGAAGCGCCGGATTTGGAACAGTTGCAAAAGAAAAACGACGATCTGACGGAACGGCTTGCCGAAGACGTGCAAAGCGGCAAACTGGCCGCACCATTTCTGCCGACCGTTTTGTTTCCTTCGCCGGAATCGGCCGCCCGGCATTTTACCGCCTGGCAGTCCTTCTGGACGCCTGAGCGCGCCGCCGCGCTGCGGACGAACCTGAACGAGGCGGCCAGGGCAAACGGTTTCGCGCCGGACGCGTTCGATTCTTTCTGGCCGGTCTTTCAAACGGAGAAGCCGGCCGTCCTGACGATTCCGCCGACGCACCTGGAAATGCTGGGTGTTTCCCGGACGTCCGGAGGCTATGCACAACTCAGCCTGGTGACGGCCGGAAAAAATTACAACGCGGAGGAATTCTTTTCGCGGCTGGCCCGGGGCGGGCAGGCCGACCTTTTCGACGCGGACTTGTTCAACCGACGCATAGGGGAATTTCTCAAAAATATTTTTGTCGAAATCGCCCTGATCATCAGCCTCGGTCTGATCGCGGTGATTTTCCTGTTTTATCTGGATTGGCGCCTTTCGACGGCCGTTCTGGCGCCCGTGGCTTTCGCCCTCATTGCCACGCTGGGGACGCTCAAGCTCATCGGCCGTCCTCTGGACATTCCCGGCATTATGCTGTGGGTCGTCATTCTGGGCATGGGGGTGGATTACGCCATTTACTACACCTGTATGTATCAGCGTCATCCGGATGAAGCCTCTCCCGCGATGAACACCGTCAAGCTCTCCATTTTTCTGTCGGCCGCGACCACATTCATCGGCTTCAGCGTTCTGACGCTGGCGAAGCACCCGCTCCTGCGCAGCATCGGTCTGGTTTCTCTGCTGGGCATCGGGTATTCTCTGCTGGGCGTGTATTTCATTTTGCCGACTCTGATGCGAAAAATATTTTCGCCGTTTGACTTTCCCGCAGGCGCGGTTCAACCGGCGTCCCGGGAGCATGTTCGCCGCGTCCTTTTGCGTTACCGGCTGCTTCCCGGTTATCCGAGGGTTTTTGCCCGGTTCAAGATGAAATTGGACCCGATGTTTTCCGAACTGGACCGATATGTGCAAAATCCCCGCCGCATTCTCGATATCGGCTGCGGCTACGGTGTTCCCGCGACATGGCTGCTGGAGATACATCCGGAAGCGAAGGTTTACGGTCTGGAGCCCGATGAAGAGAGGGTGCTCATTGCCCGCCGTGTGATCGGCGCGCGAGGCGGGGTGCAGGTCGGGCGGGCTCCGGATCTGCCGGACACCGAAGGTCCGGTGGACCACGTTCTGATGCTGGACATGCTGCATCTGATTGACAATCGGGAATTGCAGCTTGTTTTTCAGCGTATTTACGATAGGCTCGGGCATGATGGGGCGCTGGTGATCCGGGCGACGGTTCCCTCGGTCGGAAAAGTTCCCTGGAAGAGATGGATCGAGGCGGCCCGTTTGAAGTGGATGGGAATGCCGGAGCGCTTCCGCGGGGAAAGAGAAATCACCGGATTCATGGAGGCGGCGGGACTTGCCGTTAAGGTGCACGCCTCGCCGATTCCCGGTGTGGAAGAAAAGTGGTTTGTAGGGAAAAAAGGCTATTAGATTGTGTCAGGCAGGAGTGGAAAGAGGTCTGTTATGTCGCCTTTGACCATCCACGATCAACCAGTCACCATCAACTATTTCAGGAGGTGCAACAATGTACGAGCAGAAACCCTGGCTGAAGTTTTACGGCAGTGTTCCGCATTCCATCGATTATCCCCGCGTCACCATGTATGAAGCGCTTTTGCAGACGGCGCGTGAAAAACCCGATGCCGTCGCCTATGATTTCATGGGCTACACATCGACTTACAACAGGTTCATTTCCGAAATCAATCAGTGCGCCGACGCGCTGGCTGCCCAGGGGCTGAAGCAGGGTGAGCGTATTACCATTTCCATGCCCACCTCCCCGCAGGGCATCATCGCTTTTTATGCCGCCAACAAACTGGGCGCGGTGGCCAGCATGATCCATCCTCTTTCCACGGCCAAGGAAATTGAATTTTATCTCAACGTCGCCAAAAGCCGTTTTGCGCTTACGCTGGACGCCTTTTATGCCAAGTTCAAGGAAGTGCAGGGCACGACGCCGCTTCAGACGCTGATTCTGGCGCGCATTCCGGATTATCTGAGCTTTTTCAAACGGGTCGGCTTCAACCTGACCAAAGGCCGGCAGATTCCAAAAGTTCCCGCGGATCCCATGGTGAAATGGTGGGCGGATCTGATGAAAGGCAGCCACCCCAGCGCCCAGCCGGCCGAAATGGATACGGATGACATGGCCGTGATCCTCTACAGCGGCGGAACAACCGGCGTCCCCAAGGGCATCATGCTGTCCAATATGAATTTCATTTCTGAGGGGAAAATGGTGTCGGAATGGGGGAAGATGGACGACGCCACCTCCGTGCTGGCCATTTTGCCGATCTTTCACGGCTTCGGTCTGGGGGTCTGCATCAACGCCTGCTTCATGGGCGGCGGCAAAAGCATTCTGGTACCGATCTTTACGCCGGAGACGGTCGCCGATCTGATTCGTTCGCGAAAGCCGTCATTTGTCATCGGCGTGCCGACTCTCTTTGACGCGCTTTCGCGCAATCCCAAAATGCATAAAGCGGATTTGAGCTGCCTGCGGGCGACGTTCTCCGGCGCGGACATGCTGCCCCGTCCGATCAAGGAGCGCTTTGAAGAAATGGTCAAGAAGCAGGGCGGTAACGTTCAGCTTCTGGAAGGCTACGGACTTACCGAGGCCGTCACCGCCATCATGGCCACGCCCCTCGGCAACTACCGCGAAGGCAGCATTGGCGTGCCTTTTCCGGACATGCTGGCCAAGGTCGTGAAGCTCGACACGGTCGAGGAGGCACCGCTGGGCGAAGAAGGCGAGATCTGCGTGGCCGGTCCCGCCGTGATGATGGGCTATCTCGACCAGCCCGAAGAAACCGCCGCCGCGCTTCGGAAACACGCGGACGGACGTATCTGGCTGCACACGGGAGACATCGGCACGATGGACGCGGACGGGTTTTTCTATTTCAAGCTTCGCCAGAAACGAATGATCAAATCCTCAGGCATGAACGTCTATCCCGCGCAGGTGGAAGAGCTGCTCTACAAGCACGAAAAGGTGCGCGACGCCTGCGTCATCGGCGTGCCCGACGAAGCCCAGGTGCAGGCGGTGAAGGCGTTTATTGTGTTGAAAAATCCCGCTGACGCCGGCCCGGAAATGGAAAAGGAACTCATCAACTACAGCCGCGAGCATTTGATTAAATGGAGCTGTCCGCGCTCCATCGAATTCCGCGACGATCTGCCCAAAACCCTGGTCGGTAAAATCGCCTTCAACACGCTGGAGAAAGAGGAAATCGAGAAGCTGAAAAAAGAAGGAAAATTCGCGGGGTAGAGGCAATCAACGTTTGATGGCATGTTGTTTATCGCAGGGGCGAAAAATGTTTCGCCCCTACATGAGTAATCTGGTGAAGAAATTTTTTTATAAAATCGCGATTTTTCTGTCGCACCGGTTGGGCCTGTGGTTTTTCCGGGTGTTTTCCTGGTGCATCGCGACGGGGTATTTCTTTTTGTTTCCGGGCCGCGTCCGCGAAAGCCACCGCTTTTACCGGGCCCTTTTACCGGAACGAAGCTTCGGGCATCACCTGTACTGCGTCTGGAAGCAGTTTCACAACTTCACGGGCGTCTATGTCCACCGTTTCATTCCCTGGGCGGTCGAACAGGCCATCTTCACCCGTGAGGGCTGGCAGCATTTGGATGAGGCCGTGGCTTCCAAAACCGGCGCGGTTGTGGTGATGTCGCACATCGGCAACTGGGAGCTTGCGGCCCAGCGGCTCAATCAAAAGGGGCTGCCGGTTATGCTGTATCTGGGCGCCAAATTCAAGGAGCAGGTGGAAAAATATCAGAAGGAAAAGCTGGCCGAAACCGGCATCCGGATCGTGACGACGGACGAGAAGGAAAAATCGCCCTTCGCTTTGCTGGAAGGCATCGGCTTCCTGCGGCAGGGTGGCATCGTTTCCATGGCGGGTGACCGCATCTGGGGAGAACAAACCTGGGTGGAAGTCGATTTTCTGGGACACAGGGTCCGTCTGCCGGACACGCCTCATTTGTTCGCGCTGATAAGCGGTGCGCCGCTGATAACGTTCTTTGTTTATGAAAAATCGCCGGGTCATTACCATGTGCAGGTTTCGCAAGGCCGGAAGGTGGCAGCGGGCACCCGCGCCGAGCGGAAGAAAGCGGTGCAGGAATCCGCTCAGGCCTATGCGGACGATCTGGCGCGCTTTGCCGCGGCGCATCCCTTCGAGTGGCACCATTTCGAGCCGTTTCTCGGTGAAAAAATTGTCCGGTGAAAGATGGGCGCGGCCGGGCAGAATTTGCTTTGCGCCGGGGTCAAATTAGGATAAAAAGATATTGAAATCTTTAACGGAGCTTTGGAAATGAACGTTCGGGAAGTGCCGCAGGACATCACCTATTACGAGGGGAAAAAGCGCGCCTGCTATGCGCTCAATGACGAGGGGAAATATGTCATTGTGCCCAGTTCCGGCTGGGAGGTGGAAGCGGTGGTCAACGGACTCGCGGTTGAGGAAATGGCGATAGCGCTGGAAGAAACCAGACAGGCGGTGCTGACCGGCGTGAAAAGCCCGCTTTGCTATCACATGGAGCGCCGCCAGATGACGCCGGAGATTCTGGGAAAAACCGCGCGGATCGCGGTTTTTCGGGTGAAAAGGCATTTCCGGCCTGACGTGTTTGCCGGGCTGGGGCCGTCGGTCCTGGACCGCTACGCCAAGGCGCTGGCCGTTTCCCGCGAAGAGCTCAAAACCGTTCCGCAAACCTGATTCTGGAGGGGCCGATTACATGATTACGGAAGTTACCGCAGCCGGGAAACCCTTTGTCCATGTTCATTCAGCGCACTGCGAAAGCGGCGTCACCGCGTCGCTGTTCCGCGACAGGGGCGTGGAAATTTCCGAGCCGATGATTTTCGGCATCGGCAGCGGCATCTTTTTCGGCCATCTGCCGTTTATGAAAATGAGCGGCGTGACGATCAGCACGTTTCGCTCCCAGCCGGGCGCCGTCTTCCGCAAATCCGCCAAACGTCTGGGCGGTAAATTCAAAACCGCGCGATTCCGGAATCCCAAAAAGGGCATGGATGAGCTCCGGCGCGTTCTCGGGACCGGCCAGATCGTCGGGCTGACCACCAATATTTACTGGCTTTCCTACTTTCCCAACCGGTTCCGCTTTCAGTTCAACGGCCATAACATTGTGGCTCTGCATGAGCTTGAAAACGGTTTCCGCGTGAGCGATCCGATGCTGGAGCAGCCGGTGGATTGTTTGGCGGAAGACCTGGAAAGGGCGCGGTTTGCGCGCGGTCCGCTGGAGCCGCGCGGGTTCATGTACTATCCCCAGTCCGTCAACCCCGGTCCCGACCTGCGCGCGGCATGCCTTGCAGGCATGAAAGATACCTGCAACATGATGCTGAAAATTCCCGTGCCCATTTTCGGCATCCGGGGGATGCGCAGCCTGGCCAAAAAAATTGTCCGCAGCCCCGAGAAGCTGGGCTTTATGGGGGCCTGCCGCGAGCTGTCCGGCGTCGTCCGGATGCAGGAAGAGGTGGGCACGGGCGGTGCCGGTTTCCGCTATATGTATGCGGCGTTTCTTCAGGAAGCCGCCGAACTGTTTGCCTCGGACGCGCTTACCCGCCTGTCTTGCGAAATGACGGCCATCGGCGACATCTGGCGGGAATTTGCCGTTGTTTCCGCGCGCATCATCAAGCAGCGCGGACAGGCCGAAGAGACCTTTGAAAAGGCGGGGGGACTGATGCTGGTCTGCGCCGGGCGCGAAGAACAGCTTTTTAAGGATCTGGCTCAGGTGGTGAAAAAGCTCAAGGCATGAACGCACTCGATATTTCTTCCGTGACTTTCCGCTACGACGGAGCGTCCGTTCCCGCGCTTCGGGATTTTTCTCTGGCGGTTGCGAATGGACAGATGCACGCGCTTCTGGGGCCCAACGGCGCGGGGAAGTCAACGCTGATGCGGATTGTTACCGGTCAGCTCCGGGGCCATTCCGGAGAGGTGTCTGTTTACGGCCTCCGCATGCCGGACCCGAAAGCGCTTTCGTTCATCGGGTGCGCGCCGCAGCCGATCTCGCTTTACCCCTCTCTGACCGCATGGGAGAATTTGCGCTTTTTTGGTGTGATGGCCGGGCTGTCGAAGGGCCAAATCGCACAGCGCTCACAATGGGCGCTCGAAAAAACGGGTCTCGCGGAATATTCTGAGACGGCGGTGGCGACTTTTTCCGGCGGCATGCAGAGACGCCTCAATCTGGCGGTGGCGCTCCTGCATTCTCCGAAGCTTCTGCTGCTCGATGAACCATCGGCGGGCGTCGATCCGCAGAGCCGGAATCATATGTACGATTTGCTGGCGGAGTTAAGCGTGGGGGGCGTCACGATGTTGCTTTGCACGCACATCATGGAAGAGGCCCAGCGCCTGTGCTCCGGCCTGACGCTTCTGGATCGCGGCGAGCGGATTTATAATGGCCGGATGTCCGATATTGATAACCTGGAGAAGTTTTTCCTGGAGAAGACAGGCAGGGGGCTGCGTGATTTTTAAACAGCTGATAGAACTGATTCGCAAGGAAATGCTGGTCCTGATTCGTGACCGGCAGACCATCCTGCTTCTTTTTTTGATGCCGGTGGCCCTGATTTTCTTCATGTCGCTGGCGCTGGAAGGCGTGTGGGAGGATAAACTGACCGGACGGAAGATTCCAATGGTGGTGGATAACCAGAGCCGATCTCCCCAGGCCGGACTCCTCGCGGGAAAAATCAAGGCCCATCCGCTGATCGTGCCGATGGAAAAACCGGCCGGCGCCGACAACGACAGACTCTTTGTGGACGGCACAGCGCAGGCCGTCGTGATGATCCCCCCGGGTTTCGAAGAGGGAGACCGGCCGGTGGAAATTTTCTTTGATCCCGTGATGGACGCGAGCTACCGGATCGCCGCCCGCTCGCTCGTCACATCCATTGTCGTGGAAGTGGTCATGGGCGTCGACAATCTGGAGGCGATGGCGGCCGGTCTGGTCGTCGAGCGAACCGGTCCCAACCGGGAGCTGCCGACCCCCTTGCAGCAGACGGTTCCGGCCTATGCCATCTTCGCGATGTTCTTTATCGCTGTCCCCATGTCGGTCGGTTTTTTGAGGGAGAAGAAAGACGGGACGCTCCAGCGTCTCTTCACGTATCCGGTGTCCGCTAATCTGGTGACGCTGGGCAAAATCACTCCCTACTTCCTGATCAACGTTGTTCAGTTTGTTTTGATGATGCTGGTGGGAGTTTTTGTCATGTCCCATTTCATTACCCCGGCGTTTTTCGCAGGGCAGCGCCCCTGGCACATGCTGCCGGTGACGCTGGTGGCGGCGGCCGCTACGACGGGGTTCGGTGTACTGGTGGCGGCGACGGCCAAAACGCCCGAGCAGTCTTCCACGCTGGCTGCGATGGTGGCGATTTTGATGGGCGTCTTCGGCGGCATCATGGTGCCGCACGCGGTGATGCCGCCGGTGATGAAAAAGCTGGCCATGATTTCGCCGATGTTCTGGGCGCATCAGGCCTATCTGGATATTTTTCTGCGGGATGCCGCGTTTGGGACCATCGCGCCCAAATTAATCATATTGACACTGTTTGCGGGAATTTGCTTTTATATTGCGGGGAGGAAGGTTCGATGGATTTAGAACAGGCGTACAGGGATCTGAACGTGACGTCGCGGGAGGATCTCCTTTTCAAGATCAAGGAACTGGTTATCCGGGCCTGCGAAATCCGGGATGTCCGGGCCGAGGATGTGCCCACCGACGTGCCGTTTATCGGCGGACCCGGGCCGCTCAAGCTCGACTCACTCGACGCGATGGAAATCGCGATGGAACTGCGCTATACGTTCGGCGTCGAGTTGAAAAACGCGAGCACGGCCGCGAAGGCGATGCAGAGCTTCGATACGCTGGCTGATTTTGTGATTGCCGCGCCGAAGGTGAAAAAGTGAAACAGGGGAACATTCATATTCGCGGGTGGGGCGCCGTCACCACCCTGGGGTGGGGCGCGTCGGAAGGCGCCCGCCGCCTGATCGCGGGCGATATACGCCCGGCGGGCGTTTGTCGGTCGTCCCATCTGGTCAACCGGGAGTTCAAGGCGTTTGAAGTCCTCTATGACGGCAATCCCCTGGAAAAATCACTCAAGATGATGGACGCATCGATTACCGAAGCCTTTGAGCGCGGAGGCCTTTCCGCGTCCGAAATTGTTGAATCCGCCCTGATTGTCGGAACCACCGGCGGCATCGTCATCCGCAACGAGTACGAATTTACCGAATCCGTCCGCCTCAACCCCGGCAAAGAATCGCCCCCGATTGTCTGCCGCAACCGGGGGCCGGGCGAGGCGGCTGACGTGATCGTTCAGAAATATGGCATTCGCGGCATGACGATGACCTTCAGCATGGCCTGCGTGTCGAGTTCGCACGCGCTGGTTGTAGCGGCGGATCTGCTTGCGCAAAAAAGAATCAAACGTGCGATCGTGGTTGGCTTCGAGCCGCTTCTGAATCTGACCTTGCAGGGTTTTGCCGGCCTGTTGCTTTATGATCCGGACAGGTGCCGCCCCTTCTGCAACCGGCGCATGGGCATGCAAATCGGCGAGGCGGCATCCTGCGTGATTCTGGAAGAAGGCGCAGACGACGGGGCGGGAAAAAGCCGGTTCTGGTATGTCGGCGGCCATCTGTATAACGACAACAGCAGCCTGACCTCCGCGGGCACGGACGGCGAGGTGATTAAGGGCGTTGTTACCAGGGCGCTTTTGAAAGCCGACACGGACCCCGGGGAAATTGTCGCAGTCAAGGCCCACGGCACCGGCACGAGAGACAATGACCTTTCCGAGGGCCGAGGGCTGGCGAGGGTTTTTGGGGAGCGTCTGCCGCCGGTGATTTCGCTCAAAAGCGCTATCGGCCACACGCTGGGCGCGGCCGGGACGGTGGAGACGGCTCTGTGGCTTTCCTGTCTGGAGGAAGGAGTCATTCCGAAAAGCTTCGGCTTTGCCGAGACGGACCCCGAAATCGGTTTTGCGCCGTCACAGGAAAACCTTCCGGCGGCCGACGGGGCGTATTTGTTTACCTTCTTCGGCTTCGGCGGAACCTGCACGGGGTATGTCATTGTTAAAAAGTAGGAAGAGGAATGACAGATAGGAGACTTGTGAAAGAGTTTCATTAAACCATGTCATTCCCGCGCAGGCGGCACCTGCGGAGGGTGTTTTATTTCTGAGATGTCATTCCCGCGAAGGCGGGAATCCACAACAATCATTGATTGAGAAATGAAACAGTATTATGTCTATATTTTGGCAAGTAAAAAGGATGGGACTTTGTATATAGGAGTAACCGGCGATTTGGTTAAACGCGTTTACGAACATAAACAAAATGAGGTAGAAGGATTCACTAAAAAATATAATGTCCACAATCTCGTGTATTATGAAATATATCAGGATGTAAACGAAGCAATTTTAAGAGAAAAGCAAATGAAAAAGTGGAACAGGCAATGGAAGATCAATCTTATTGAAAAAAATAATCCGGGATGGAACGATTTATATAAAAAGATAGTTTAAAAAACTGGATTCCCGCCTTCGCGGGAATGACAGATGGGTGGAAATGACGATTTTTATGGATTTTTAATATCACACCACAGTTTGTATGCGAAGAATGACAGATTTGGCGGATTTTCAATATCACGCTGCAGTCCGTATGCGGAGATGACATCTAAAAGAATATGACTACAAAATTAAAAAATTCTTCACTGCCTGTCCTGGCGGCCGGATATCTGGGACCCGCACTGATACCCAACGCGGACGGCAGCTGGGAAGAGCAGAGACTGCCCGCCGATCCCGACGATCTGGTGCGGAAAATGATGGGCCAGCCGATGCGGCGCGCGGGACGGTTCATCAAGCTCGTCTGCTGCGGCGCGCTCGCCTGCATGTCCCGCGTTTCCGAAGAAGCGCTCTTGGGCCGGAAAATCGGTATTTTCCTGGCCACCGGTCTGGGCAACATCGACGAGATCCTGCCGTTCATCACGCAGGTCTTCAAGTATGACGGCGGATTTCCCAGCCCCAACCAGTTCGCCAATTCCGTCAGCAACTCCGCCGCGTTCTTCCTGGCGAAGTTTTGCGGCATCAGAGGCGTTGTCCTCACCATCTCGCAGGAGGAGCTGTCTTTTGAATCCGCCCTGTGGCTGGCGCAGAGCTACCTGGAGTCCGGCGAGATCGACCTGGCGCTAGTCGGAGGCTGCGACGTGTTCACGCCGTCCGTGGCAGACTACCGGGAGCGGCTGAATCTGGCGCCTGGCCGGTACCGGAGCGCTCCGATGGGCGAAGCCAGCGGCTGGCTTTTACTGGGCGGCGACGGAGAAGGAAAAATCGGAGACATTTTGTCTGTTGAAATTTCGAGCGGATCAACGGACGCGGAAAGCCCGTCTTCAGACGATTTCCTGGGGCAATGTGAAAAATTGGCCGCCGAAAAAGAGGGGTTTCCCAAAGACGATAAAATCAGTAAAGTGTTCCTGCCCGGTTTTAACCTGGCGAATATCGACGAAGCCTCGTGGAGAAACAGCGGCTGGGACGTGGATGATTATCTGATCCAGTGCGGCATTTCCTCCACTGCTTCCGCCTGCGGGCTGGCGCGGGCGCTGCTTTCCCGTCAAGACGCTTTTCTCGTTCACGGCAATTTCTTTTCGTCCGGAAGGCAGGCCCTGATCGCGGCGTCAACAGAATAGCAAATAAATCATGGCGTTACGACAACAAAAAAAACGCATTGCCCTTGTTCATCCCCGAGGGTCCAACTGGTTTCCCGGCAGGCGCGACATCACCGACATCGCCAACCGGATGGTGCCGCAGGGGATGCTCTCCATCGCGGCTTGGCTGACGCGCGACGGGTATGAGGTTTTCGTCTATGACTGTCTCGGTCCCGGCGCGCCGGTGGGTATCGACCGGCAGGCCCGGGATATTCTCGCCTTCGATCCGCAGATTGTCGGATTTTCCGCCACCACGTCATCCTTTCCCGATGCGGCCGGGATCGCGCAAAAGATCAAAACCGCCCGGCCGGATGCCGTCACTGTTTGCGGCGGTGTCCATGCTTCCGCGCTGAGAGAAAAACTCCTGGCAGCCTTTCCTCCCGTTGATTATCTGGCGGCGGGAGAGGGAGAGCAAACAATGGGCGAACTGGCGGCAGGCGTCGATCCGGCAGCGATCGCGGGCCTGATCCGCCGGGAAAAAGGCGTTGCCGTCGCCAACGAGCCGAGAAGGCATATCGCCAACCTCGATGACCTGCCGTTTCCGGCCTACGAAAAACTGCGCGGATTTCCCAAAGACTACCATCTGCCGCTTTTCAGCTACAAACAAACTCCCGGCGCGACGATGATCACCTCGCGAGGCTGCATATATCAATGTTCCTACTGCGACCGCTCCGTTTTCCAGAAGGGTTTCCGCTACAACTCGGCAGCCTACATCTACGAGCACATGAAATATCTGCGGGATCAATTCGGCGCGCGCCACGTCAACATTTACGACGATCTTTTTACCGCCAACCGCAGGCGCATCGTGGAGTTGTGCGAAAAACTCGCGCGCTTTCCGCTGGGCATGAACTTCAACTGCGCCGTGCGCGTGGGCTACACGGACGATGATCTGCTCAGGATGCTCAAGGCGGCGGGCTGCCTGATGGTCTCGCTGGGAATCGAATCGGCCGATCCGGACATGCTTACGCGCCACAAATCCGGCGTGTCGCTCGATGACGTGCGCGACACCGTGCGGCGCATTCAGGCGGCGAAACTTCGCGCTAAAGGCCTGTTCATGATGGGATTGCCGGGAGAGACCGAAGCGTCGATCCGGCGGACCTCTGATTTCATTATATCGCTGGGGTTCGACGACATGAATATGGCCAAGTTTACGCCATTTCCCGGCGCGCCGCTGTGGTCAACGATTCGCGAGGAGGGGACTTTCCAGGAAGACTGGCGGCTGATGAACTGCCTGAATTTTGTTTTTGTCCCCAGAGGGATCGCGTCGAAGGAAAGGCTCGACCGGCTTTACAACGAGCATGTCAAACGATTTTATTCCGATCCGGCCTGGCGCAAGCGGTTCCGGGGCCGCATCTGGGAGCACCGCAACAGCCTGCTGTATCTGCTGAGGCATCTTCCCTCCTTCTGGTCCGCCAAAAACCAGTTCGAACCGGAGTAGAGTCTCTCCCCAACCCTCTCCAGAGAGGGACAGCAGCACCTGAACCAACGCCAGCGGGGGCAACAACAAAACAAGGGGGTTGCAACCACTTGTTCTCAATCGTTTGTTCTGGTTTTTTGGCCCCATCGAAAGAAGACTGCATGGCAATAAAAAATAAGGTTCATCCGACCAACCATCATGCCCGTTTCGGGCACAACGAAAAATGGAAATATCCGGCCACTTGCGGACATTTTTATGTAAAACCGGACAAATCATTTGCTCCTTACATTGTGGCAGAACATTCTTGACACACAAGGGAATACTTCCTATACTGCCGACAACAAAAAACAAGTTCTTATCAATTCAATTTAAACAAAGGAGGTATTTATGAAAAAGATTTTTTCAATTGTTGTCGGTTTGGTCGTGTTGTTGATGCTTCCTGTGGTTTCCTTCAGTGCGGCTCCAGGACCGTATGTAAGCGGTCAGTTTGGAGTGGCCTTTTTGACAAATAGCGATATATCAGTTCCGCCAGTAACAATGACGATAGGGTCTGACCCAGGTTTTGCGACTGGTTTTGCCGGTGGATACAACTTTGGAATGTTCAGAATGGAAGGAGAAATCGGATACCAAGTAAATGACATCGATAAGACCAGCCTATGTGTAGGCGGGATATGTGTATCTGGGCTTTCTTCATCAGGCGATGTGAGGGCTCTGTCCTTCCTGGTGAATGGCTATTTCGATTTTGTCAACGAAACTGCGTTTACGCCATATATCACCGCCGGAATCGGCGCGGCGAGACTTGAGGTCAATGATTTTGCAATCTTGGGAATCCGGATTGGAGATTCGCATGATACGGTATTTGCGTATCAGGTTGGCGCAGGCATTGCCTATACCGTCAATAAAAATTTTACCATTGATTTAAAATACCGGTACTTTGCTACGGCAGATCCCAAGTTCGATGATATCGAAGCTGAATTTGCAAGTCACAATGTCTACCTCGGATTGAGGGTCAATTTCTAGGTAACCGTCTTGCCACCCATATTGCCCGTGGTAGCCAGCTGCTGTATGGTAAGGTAGCCGGGGAAAATATCGGCATTGTTTTTGAAAATTTAAAAAGGATAAGGTACGTTCTATTGTCTGCCGGAATATTTTTCAGTAGTGATCGTAATCTCCGACTACCGATTCGGCGGCTTCCACTGATCGTGCAGCAGTTCTTTTAGTTTGGGTGCCGGATGAGACATAATCCGGCGGAGCATGTCGTTTAAGTATTCCCAGGGATTGGTGTCGCAGTTTTTGCACGACTGAATCAGACTCAGATACAATGCCGCCTCTTGTTTCTGGCCATCGCCATTTTAGAAGATTCCGGCTACATGGCGCGGGCGGCCTTCATCATGGACCGGGTGATGCACAAGATCGGGCTGCATGGAAAAAGCTTCATCCCCATGCTGATCGGATTCGGCTGCTCCGTTCCCGCGATCATGGCTACCCGGACGCTGGAAAACCGTCGTGACAGGCTCGTAACGATGTTCGTGACACCGCTCATGAGCTGCGGTGCCCGGCTGCCGATCTACGCATTGATTATCCCTGAGTTTTTCCCTCGGGTTTGGCACGCCCCCATGCTGTGGCTCATCTATGTCGTCGGCATCGCCCTCACCTTTTTAAGCGCGAAACTCCTTCGCAACACGATCCTCAAGGGCGAATCCGTGCCTTTCGTGATGGAGCTTCCGCCGTACAGACCGCCCACCCTCAAAAGTGTGCTGATCCATATGTGGGAACGGGACTGGCTCTATCTGAAAAAGGCCGTATCCGTCAAACCATTTTTTCGCGATTCAACACCCCGGTTTGGATCCCGAAGAAAGTTCCATCAACACTTACAGCGAGAACAAACAAAACGGATGAAAGGGAAAATAATCAATGAAGCGAATTCAAAAAGGTTTTTTTTAAGATGATGAACAATAGATTTTCCTGCCTCGTTGTGACGGTGGCCTTAACTGTGATGCTCGGAGCTGTTCCAGCCTTTGGAGGTCATCCCTTGATAACCGACGATACTGGAACCCAGGGAAAGGGCAAGACCCAGATTGAATTAACCGGCCAGTATGAGCGTGACGAAGAACAAGGTGTTAAGTCCGAGAACTGGGAGGCCAAGGCGGCCCTGTCCTTTGGACTATTCGATTCGCTGGATTTGGTCCTGGAAGTTCCCTATAATTGGGCAAGCACCGACGATGGCGCAGAAACGACTCGTGATGACGGCCTGGCGGATGTATCTATTGCCTTGAAGTGGCGCCTCTTTGAATACGAAGGATTTTCCTTAGCTCTCAAACCAGCGGCAACGCTTCCCAGCGGGGACGAGGACAAGGGCCTCAGCACCGGGCGGCCGTCATACGGTATCACTGCCATTGCCACGTATGCAAAAGACCCTTGGGCCTTCCACCTCAACTTGGGCATCAATCACAAAGACTACAAGTTTCAGGCCGACGAGGACGCCAAAAGGAGGGATATCTGGAGTGCATCCTTCGCAGCGGAATTCCAAGTCGCCAAAGATTGGAAACTGGTGGCCAATGTAGGGATGGAGCGCAATGCGGATATCGAGTCCAATACGCATCCGGCTTTCGTTTTGGGCGGGGTTATCTATTCTCTGACGGAAGACATTGATATCGGCGCCGGCGTCAAGTGGGGAATAAATGGTCCAGAGGCAGAGATCTCGTTCCTTGCTGGCCTTGCTTTCCGGTTTTGATAAGATAAATGTCCAACTCCACTCTTGTCCAAATCAGGTGATAAAATAAAAGCGCATGTTGAGTCCTGATTTGCTATATTGGCCTTGCGACTGTCACCCTTTACAATAACCTGAATGAAAATCTTGTGTATTTATCAGAATATTTTGTATAGAAGCCGAGGATTAGCGAGATAATCTATACGCAGCGACATAAATAATCAGGCATGACCATTTTTTTGTATTATCCTTGAAGAAAAATCAAGGAGGCAGATCATGCGTAAACTCAAGATTCAAGATGCTGAGCTTATGAAAATTGCCTTTCAACAAGAAATTGTTCGATTCGAAGAAGCAAAATATGACCATCGCCTTCATGGCGCACTGCTGGTCTGTGCGGGCAGATTCTGTTACGAAGTAGCGGAACTTTTTGGCCACAGTCCACGAACGATTGAATATTGGATCGAACGCTTTGAGCAAAGTGGTTTTTCCGGCTTGGTGGATCAAGAGCGTAAGGGGCGGCCGGCTGCGCTTGACGAGCGGATGTGTCGCAAGATCAATGAAGACCTTCGTAAAATTCCCCGCGATTTTGGTTATGAGCAGAATCTTTGGGATGGGAAGCTTCTATTCCACCATTTGGGAAACAGGTATAAAGTGCAATCGGGTGTTCGGCAGTGCCAGAGGCTGTTTCATTCGTTCGGTTTTCGTCGGCGTAAGTCGCGCCCGGTAATTGCTCAAGCCGACCCGGGGGGCCCAAAAGGCATATAAAAAACTGCGCCGAACAGCACGAAGAAAGGATATTGACCTGTGGTGCGAAGACGAATGCCATTTTCAGTAACATGGTTCACGCCGTGCCATGTGGATTCCACTCGAGAATTTCGATCCCATAATTGGCGGCTGCTGTTCAAACACAATTTACGAAATGGATTCATCTCAATTCCCAGTTGCGCCGCTTATGCGCAATTAATTAAGACGCTGTGTGTAAATTACTTATTTGTCCGATAGGATTTTCCCTTTTTCGCGGTTGAATTCTTTTTGAGTAATGGCACCATTATCGAGAAGTTTTTTAATCGTGTTGCTTACTGATCTGAGAAGCAATATGGGGCAATTTTAATGAACTCGTAAAAAGTAACCCAACCCGTCACCCCGGCGAAGGCCGGGGTCCATAACTCATGGTAATTACTGGATACCGGCTTTCGCTGGTAAGACGAAAAGAGTGCGAAATTGACTTTTTACGAGGACGTCAAATTTGGGCTTAAAAAATCCGATTTCGGAACAAAAGTTCAGCATCCGGACATACGAAGGCATCAGCGGCAAGACGGTCAAACCGCCTGCCGTTAAAGATGTATACGGATTTCAGGCCTGATGAAGATCAAACACGCTGATCATGGCGGCGCTCCTTATCAACTTCCCATCCACTTGCGGGACGCGTGCCCTCAGGCTAGGGGATTGAGGGGAGGAGATACAATGTTTACCGTCTATGCCCGGTTGGGCGCAAATCCCATGACGGCGTTGGCGACGATCATCGTGTGCATGTTGGACGTGCCTTCCAGTGTCTCGAACTGTTTGGAGTCCCTGAGGAACCGGCCGCACGGATATTCGTCCGAATAGCCGAAAGAGCCGTAAAGCTTCATGCACTCGTTGGCGTCGTGGACGACTACTTTCGCGCCGTAGAGCTTGGACATCGACGTTTCCATGACGTTGGGAAGCCCTCTGTCCTTGAGCCAGGCCGAGCGGTAAACCAGATAGGCCAGCGTGTCATGGCCGACTTTCATGTCCGCCACCTGCTGCTGAATGAGCTGGTAGCGGCCGATTTGCCTGCCGAACTGGCAGCGTTCGGTGGCGTATTTGGCAGAGGCGTCGAGAATTGCGCCGGAAAGTCCCAATGCGCCCGCGGAGCAGCCCAGACGGGTGGAGTTGAGCTGTGTCATGCAAATCTGGAAGCCTTTGTTCAGTTTTCCCAGCAAAAGATTTTTGGGAACCTTCACGTCTTCAAAGGTGATTTCCGCCGTATCGGAGGCCCACAGGCCGACCTTGTCGTGAATCGGTTTGCGCGTAATGCCGGGCAGGGAGTAGTCCATGATGAAGCAGGAGACGCCGTTGGCACCCGCGTCTTTGTCCGTTTTGACGTAGAGCAGGCCGTGATTGGTCACCGTGCCGTTGGTGATCCACATTTTATTGCCGTTCACCAGATAGTGGTCGCCCTTGTCCTCGGCGCGGCATTTCATGGAGGCGACGTCCGAGCCGATGTCCGGTTCCGTCATGGCGAAGCTGCCGACATATTCGCCGGAGACGAATTTGGGAATGTAATGTTCTTTTTGCTCTTCCGTTCCGAATTTCTGGATGGTGAGCGCCGGACCCCAGCACTGCATGTTGAAGGCCATGCGCCAGGCGACATGCACCCTGGCTACCTGCTCGATGGCGAGCGCGCCTTCCAGAAAACCCATGCCGTTCCCGCCGTATTTTTCGTCGATGCAGAAGCCGAAAAATCCCAGCTCCGCCATCTTGTCGAAGATTTCTTTGCGCCAGAAATGATTTTTTTCGTCTTCATCGACATGCGGCGCGATTTCTTTTTCGGCGAAGTTTCGTGCCGTATCCTGAATCATCTTCTGCTCTTCCGTCGATGCAAAATCCATATTTTTTTCTCCCGGTTCATTGATTGAGCTGGATTCCCGCCTGCGCAACCTAAAAGTCACAAGCGGGAATGACAAGGCAGGAAACAGTCGCGACTGTTTCCTGCGGATGGTTCTACTTTCGTTCGATCACCATACAAATTCCCTGGCCGCCGCCGCCGCAGATCGTTTCCAGGGCGAAGCGGGCGTTGCTCCGCTGCATTTCATAAAGCAGCGTGGTGAGACGCATCGTGCCGGTCGCCCCGATGGGATGCCCCAGCGAGATTCCCGAACCGTTGATGTTGACCTTCGCGTCCATCTGCTCGTCGGAAAGTCCCGCCAGACGGGAGTCCGCCAGGCACTGGACGGCAAAAGCCTCCTGCACTTCGATCAGGTCCATGTCGTTGATGGTCTTGCCGATTTTCCCCAGCGCCTTGCTGATCGCCGCCGGGACGGCCGGGTAGGTAAGGGTCGGGTCGGTGGCTGCAACCGCGCAGGAGCGGTAGGTGGCGATCGGTTTAATTCCCAGTTCTCTGGCTTTCTTTTCGGAAGCAAGGATGACCACGGCCGCGCCGTCGTTTTCCGAGGAGGAGTTGCCCGCCGTGCAAACGCCGTCTTTGTAAACGGCTTTGAGTTTGGAAAGTTTCTCCAGCGTGGTTTCGCGGCGGGGGCCTTCATCGGTTTTGAGGTAAACCGTTTCACCGGTCTTCTTGTCCTTGCCCGTGGCGATGGGAACGATCTCGTCTGCAAACTTGCCCGCGTCCTGGGCCGCAATGGCGCGCTGATGGGATCTGAGCGCCCAGCGGTCCGCTTCCTCGCGGGTGATGCCTTCTTTTCTGGCCGCGGCTTCCGCCCAGGTCATCATGGAGCTGAGTTCGCCGTAGCGCCAGATGGGCTGGCTCATGACGCGGCCGCGCTGGATGCGGTCGTAAAAGGGAAGGCCCCACATGGCGAGCGCCCCGTGGCCGCGCGGCATGAAGCCGTATTTCTCGTGATTCCTGCCGCCCAGGCCCCATTTGATGTCTCCGGGGATGTAAAGCTCCGACTGACTCATCGATTCCATGCCGCCTGCGATGATGATGTCGGCGTTGCCGGTTTGAATCTGCAACGCCCCGTAATAAACGCTTTCCAGGCCGGAGCAGCAGCGCCGGTCGATCATGCCGCCGGGGATGGTGTCCGGCCAGTCGGCGTCCAGGACGGCCATGCGAGCGCCGTTGGCGCACTCGCCGTTCTGGTAAGCGGACGCCATGATGACATCGTCCACCTGAACCGGTTCAATGCCCGCTTTTTTGACGGCCGCCTGCAGGACAACGCTGGCCAGACGGTAAACCGGAACCTCCCGCAGCGCTCCGCCGTACGCGCCGATGGGCGTCCGCGCGCAACTGATCAACACGACGTTTTCCATAAATCAAGCCCCTTTAAATTTTTTTAACGATGCTTGCTTTCAGGCCGCAAAGCGGCGCTTGTTAAAGGATTGCCGACAGTGTGTACCGACACGACGGCATCGCCACATGGGGCACTCGAGTGAGGATTCTCAGCGCCCCACCTCGTTGTTTTTATTTTTTGCCGCCAGATACGAATGATAAACGGGGTCATACATCTTGGATATGATGAACCCGGGCAAATCACTCGGCTCCGCCATGGCGGTCAGTTTCCCGGTGTAGGCAATTTTTGCCACGGCGATCGCGATGTGAAGGGATACCTCGCGGATGCGTGACAAGGACGGGAAAATCCGGCCCTGGTCGAAATCTTCCTTCATGACTTTTTCTTCCACGCACCTTGCGGCGGCCGCAAACATTTCATCCGTAACTCTTTTGGATTCCGAGGCTGTCACGCCCAACCCCACACCGGGAAAGACATATACATTATTTGCCTGCCCCGGCAAGAATGTTCTGCCGTTGAGAGTAACCGGAGGAAAGGGACTGCCGCTGGCAAAGACGGCCCGGCCGTCCGTGAAGCGGTAGGCGTCTTGTGCAGTGCATTCCGATTGTGAGGTCGGGTTGGAAAGAGCGAAAATAATCGGACGTTCATTCAGGCGAGCCATGGCCTGCAGTATTTCGGGGGAAAATGTTTTGGGCTGTCCCGATGCGCCGATAAGGATGGTGGGCTCAATGGCGTTGATCACGGCAAGGAGATCCCGGTGCCGGGAAAAGTCGTGGGCGAAGGGGCGCTTGTGCTGCGCCAGATCCGTCCTTGCGGCCACCACCAGACCTTTGGAATCCACAAACCAGCAACGGCCGCGAGCCTCTTTTTCCGGAAGACCCTGTTCGGTCATTGCGCGGACCGCCAGATGGCCGATGCCCAGGGCCGCCTCTCCCGCGCCCAGAAACACCAGTCGCTGATCTGTAATTTTACCGCTGATCTTACGCAGCGCAGAATAGATACCGGCCAGCGCAATGCTGGCTGTGCCCTGAATGTCGTCGTTGAACATGCAGTATTGATCACGGTATTGGGCCAGCAGGCGGAAGGCATTTTGATTTCCGAAGTCTTCATGTTGAATCATGACATTCGGGAAGACTTCATTTGCCGCCTTCATGAACTCGTCAATGATTTCATCATAGGCGTCGCCCCGCATGCGCGCCTCGGGCAGGCCGATATATTGCGGATCGCTCCACAGACCTTTATTGTCGGTTCCGACATCGATCATGACCGGAAGGCAGCTGGTGGGTTCGATTCCCGCGCAGGCCGTATATAAAGAGAGCTTGCCCACGGGAATGCCCATGCCGTTTGCACCCAGATCGCCCAGGCCCAAAATGCGCTCACCGTCGGTAACCACGATGATGCGCACATGGCGGTGCGGCCAGTTTCTCAAAATTTGTCCGATGTAGCCGCGGTCTTTTTTGGTGATAAACAGGCCTCGGGGGCGGCGGAAAATTCTGCTGTATTCCTGACAGGCAAGCCCCACGGTGGGCGTGTAAACAATCGGGCTGAGCTCTTCGAGGTTGTCCATGAGGGCCTTATAAAACAACTGCTCGTTACGGTCTTGCAGGCCGATCAGATAAAGATATTTTTCCAGGTCGTTGGGCTTGCGACGGAAATTGTTCAAAATATGCTGAACCTGCTGCTGCTGCGACGAGACGCGCGGCGGCAGCAAACCTTGCAGCCCCAGTGCTTTTCGTTCCGCTTCGGTAAAAGCAGTCCCTTTATTCAGATCCGGGTCCTGAAGCAGATTGATGCCCCGGGGGTATTTTGTCTTTATCGTCATAGCCTTACTTTTCTTGTGTCAGGACGCGGATTGTGTCGCCCCGTCATGGTATTTCCCCTGCAGATATTTCTCCATCGTCTGTGGAAACAGGATCCAGCCCAGCAAATCTTCATCGGTGCGCGCCAGATGGCCGATCGTTTTCCTCGCCTCTTCCATTTCCGGCGGCAGCAGGTCTGCGGGTCTCACGGTGATCGGTTCTTGCCCGCGCTTGTAGTTTTTCAGGATTTTTGCGGTCAGTTCTTTGTCAATTGGCACGGCGGTCTTACCGTACAGGCCCAGCACGAGGTCCTTGAGCTGATTGGAAATCCGGACATAGCGGCCGAAGAGAACATTGAGCACCGCCTGCGACCCGATGATTTGCGATGACGGGGTGACCAGAGGCGGGTAGCCCATCTCTTTTCTGATCTGGACGATTTCTTTGTGAATCTCTCCCATCCGATGCAGCGCCTTCATTTCCTTAAGCTGGCTGACAAGATTCGAGATCATCCCGCCGGGAATCTGATGCGCGAGCACGCCGCCGTCGATGATGGAAAGCTTTTGGTTGGCCAGCAGATGTCCGTATTTGGGCGCGATCTGCTCCAGGTGCTTGCTGATTTCCAACAGCCGATACAAATCGATGCCGGCGTCCCTTTCTGAACCCTGAAGCGCCGCCACAATCGGCTCGATGGCGGGCATGGAGGTTCGAAGCGCGTATGGAGCAAGGCAGGTGTCGATGATGTCCACGCCGGCTTCGATGGCTTTCAAATAGGTCATGCTGCCCATGCCGCTGGTGTAGTGCGTGTGCAGATGCAGTGGAACCGAGACGGCCTTTTTCAACGCGGAGAACAGATCGAAAGCGTCATAGGGTGAAAGCAGGCCGGCCATGTCCTTGATGCAGATCGTGTCCGCGCCCATTTGCTCGAGCTCTTTGGCCTTTTGCACGTAGAAATCGAGCGTGTAAATTTCCCCGCCCAGTCGGCTTTCCGTCAGTGAATAGCAGACCGTTCCTTCCACGTGTTTGCCGTTGGCCTTGATTCTTTCCACGCAGGTTTCAATATTGCGGAAATCGTTGAGCGCGTCAAAACAGCGGAAAATATCGATGCCGATTTCGCAGGACTTGTCGACAAACGCCCGGACGACGTCATCCGCGTAGTGCCGGTAGCCGACCAGATTCTGTCCGCGCAAAAGCATGGTGAAGGGAGTTTTCTTTACGTATTTTTTAAGAATTCTGGGCCTCGACCAGGGGTCTTCGCCCAGGAATCGGTGCATTGTGTCGAATGTTGCGCCTCCCCAGACCTCCATGGCCCAGAAGCCGCAACCGTCCATTTCTTCCGCAATCGGGATCATGTCCTCTGTTTTCATACGGGTTGCGTAAATGGACTGGTGGCCGTCGCGCAATGTATTGTCCTGGATTTTTATGGGACGGGTCGAAATTCCTTCTGTATCTTTCATGCGGTACTCCTTCCTTTGTGTAAATTTGCCGCATTCTATTGAGTCAGCAAAGAATATGCCAGCAGTTTTTTTACTTCTTTCCCTGGAGGGCGGTATGGAGAACCGGGCGCGTTTTGGAGTTCTCAATAGATATTATGCTATTACGGTGCAAATGTGATATGCAACAGTTCGGTTTGACGGCGGCAAGACTTGTCTGTCATGTATACGACTCGTTTCCAAAGCATATATTTTGAAAGCGATGCCCAAAACGCCGGCGGGTAAAATTCTGAAAAAAGAACCCGGCAAAATGTGATAAGTATTTTTGAAAGGAGTTGGACGTGACAGCACACAAAAGCATGAATCAATGGAAGGAGGCCGCTCTCCGGGAGATGAAGGGAAGGCCCCTGGAATCTTTGAACTGGGCGACGCCGGAAGGCATTGCCGTCAAACCGATCTACACGGCGGAAGATATGGCGGGGCTGGATACCGTCAACACCCTGTCGGGCCTGGCCCCGTATCTGCGGGGGCCTTCGGCCACCATGTACGCCAACCAGCCCTGGACCATCCGTCAGTACGCCGGCTTTGCCACCGCGAAAGAGTCCAATGACTTTTACCGGAAAAATCTGGCCGCCGGACAGACGGGTCTGTCCGTGGCCTTCGATCTGGCCACGCACCGGGGCTACGACTCCGATCATCCGCGGGTGGCGGGAGACGTGGGGAAGGCGGGGGTCGCCATCGACTCCGTCGAGGATATGAAAATTCTCTTCGACCAGATTCCGCTCGACAAGGTGTCCGTTTCCATGACGATGAACGGTGCCGTCCTGCCGATTCTGGCGGGATATATCGTGGCCGCCGAAGAGCAGGGCGTGGAACAAAAGCAGCTTGCGGGCACCATCCAGAACGATATTCTCAAGGAATTTCTGACGCGCAACACTTATATTTATCCGCCCCGGCCCTCCATGCGGATCGTTTCCGACATCATTGCCTACTGTTCGAAAAACATGCCGCGCTACAACACCGTTTCGATCAGCGGCTATCACATCATGGAGGCGGGCGCGGATTCGGTCCTGCAGACGGCTTTCACGCTGGCCGACGGCAGGGAATACATCCGCGCCGCCATCGACGGCGGCCTGAAGATTGATGACTTCGCTCCGCGGCTTTCGTTTTTCTTCGGCGTGGGCATGAACTTTTTCATGGAAATCGCCATGCTGCGGGCGGCCCGGTATCTGTGGCATCAGATTGTCGGAGAGTTTCATCCGGCCAATCCGCGATCGCAGGTTCTGCGCACGCACGTGCAGACGTCCGGCTGGAGCCTGACCCAGCAGGACCCCTACAACAACATCATCCGGACCACGCTGGAGGCGCTGGCTGCGGTGCTGGGCGGAACCCAGTCGCTGCACACCAACTCGTTCGACGAGGCGGTGAGCCTCCCCACGCCTTTGTCTTCGCGTATCGCCCGCAACACGCAGATCGTCATTCAGGAGGAATCGCAGATCTGCCGCGTGGTCGATCCGTTGGGCGGCTCCTACTACGTGGAGGCGCTGACGGCGTCCATCATCCGGGAAGCGAAAAAAATCATGGACGAAATCGAGGCTCTGGGCGGCATGGCCCGCGCCATTGAAACCGGCATGCCCAAGATGCGCATTGAAGAGTCGGCCGCACGGCGGCAGGCCCGCATTGACCGGGGCAGAGACATCATCGTCGGCGTGAACAAGCACCGGATCGGGGAAGAGATTCCCGTCGAGGTGCTGGACATTCCCGCGAGCGTGCGCGACGGGCAGATGGCCAGAATCCGGGAGATTCGGGCCAAACGCGACAACGCCGCCGTGGTCAGGGTGCTGGAAAAAATAACGCAGACCGCCGAAAAGGGCGGGAATCTACTGGAAACCGCAATTGAAGCGGTTCGGCTGCGGGCCACGGTGGGAGAGGTGTCCGACGCTGTGGAGAAAGTGTTCGGCCGGTATGTCGCCGAGACAAGGGTCATTTCCGGCGCCTACTCATCGGAATATGGAGACAGTGACGTGATCGAATCTTTGAGAAAAAGAACGGAAAATTTTCTGGTGAAGACCGGACGCCGCCCCCGTCAGCTCGTGACCAAAATGGGGCAGGACGGCCATGACCGGGGGATCAAGGTGGTGGCCACGGCCTACGCGGATATCGGTTTCGACGTGGACATCGGTCCGATGTTTCAGACGCCGGAAGAAGCGGCCAAAATGGCCATTGAAAACGACGTGCATGTGGTGGGCGTTTCGAGCCTCGCGGCGGGCCATAAGACGCTGGTTCCGGAGCTCATCGAACAGTTGAAGAAGATAGGCGGGGAGGATATCATCGTCGTGGTCGGCGGCGTCATTCCGCCCGCGGATTACGAATTTCTTTATTCCAAAGGCGTTCGGGGCATCTTCGGTCCCGGCACCGCGCTGACCGATTCCGCGGACAAAGTGCTGGGATTGCTGGAAGAAAAATACGGATAACAACCGACTCACCACCAACGCCTCCTCCGGGCATGTGAGCGCGCTGTCCTTCATCCGCATTTTTCGTCCGACCACGTGCGCCTTCATGTCCAGGAGCATCCGGCGAATGCGTGCAAAGTCGAATCCGTCGCTTTGCCCCTGCCCCGGCACCCCGCATGACAAAAGGCAGATCAAATGACTTCAACGGGTTGGCCTTACCTGGCGTAAAATCCTTTTCCTTCTTTGGCCAGCTTTTCCAGCAACGGCGCGGGCGTCCAGTATTCGGCGCCGACCAGATCTCTGTACCGGAGGATTGCGTCATAGATTTTTTTCAAACCCACCGTGTCGGCATAGAACATCGGGCCGCCCAGATACACCGGGAAGCCGTAGCCATAGAGCCAGACCGCGTCGATGTCGAGGGATCTTGCGGCAATGCCTTCCTCCAAAATTTTAGCCCCTTCGTTGATCATCGAATAAATCGCCCGCTCGATAATTTCCTGATCCGAAATGGCTCTCCGGGCAATGCCCGCTTCCTTCGAGTGACTGATAATAAGCTCTTCAATCATCGGATCGGGCGTCGCATTACGCTTCTCGTCGTACTTGTAGAATCCGGCGCCGGTCTTCTGTCCGTAGCGCCCCATTTCACAGATCTTGTCCAGAATGTTGTTCTTCTGCTCGCGCGGAGTGAGGGTGTCGAACTTGGCCTTGCGGTTTCTCCAGCCCACATCGAGTCCCGCCATGTCGCCCATTGCGTAAGGGCCCATCGGGAAGCCGAAGCCGTAGATGACCCGGTCAATCTGCCAGGGGAGCGCTCCTTCCTCCAGCATGAAGCCGCATTCGCGGGTGCGTTTGGCCAGCATGCGGTTGCCGACAAAGCCGTCGCAGACGCCGACCAGGACCGGCGCCTTGCCGATCTTTTTGCCGACCTTCATGGCCGTGGCGTAAACTTCGGGGGATGTTTTTGCCCCCCGGACATTTTCTAAAAGCCGCATCACATTGGCCGGGCTGAAGAAATGCATGCCCATGACATCCTGCGGGCGGCCGGTGGCGGCGGCGATTTCGTCAATATTCAGATAAGAGGTGTTGGAGGCGAGAACCGCGCCCGGTTTACAGATGGAATCCAGTTTGCCGAAAACTTCTTTTTTGACGGTCATGTCTTCAAAGACGGCTTCGATAACAAGGTCGGCATCCTTCAGATCCTCATAGGCCAGCGTCGGCCGGATCAGGGACATCCGCTTGTCCATGGCTTCCTGCGCAAGCCTCCCTTTGGCCACCGTATTGGCATAGTTCTTTTTGATGATCGCCAGCCCCTTGTCTAAAAATTCCTGCTTCATATCCAAAAGGGTTACCGGGATGCCGGCATTGGCAAAACACATGGCGATGCCGCCGCCCATCGTGCCCGCGCCCAGCACGCCCACGGACCTGATGTCCCGGGTGGGGAGATCATCGGGCAGTCCGGGGATGCGGACGACTTCGCGCTCGGCAAAGAACACATGGCGCTGGGCTTTGGACTGATCCGAATCGTGGAGTTCGATGAAAATTTCCCGTTCCTTTTTCATGCCTTCCGGGAAAGGAAGTTCGGTGGCGATTTTTACGGCTTCGATGCATTTCAGGGGCGCCAGAAAACCGCGGAACCTGCGGGCGTTGGCTTTGGCGAAATCTTCAAAAAGCGTCGGCGACTCGACGGCGGCTTTCAACTGACTCGCTCTGCGAAGGGGGAGCTTCCGGTCAACGACTGTATTGGCGTATTCCAGGGCCGCCGCTTTCAGATCGCCTTCGACAATTTCGTCCAGGATGCCCATGTCTTTGGCTTTAGCCGCCGCCACCGGTGCTCCCGAAGTGATCATTTCCAGCGCCGCGCGGGTACCCGCCAAACGGGGCAGCCGCTGTGTGCCGCCTGCTCCCGGCAAAAGTCCCAGTTTCACTTCGGGAAGCCCGACTTTCGCCGTGGGCAGAGCGATGCGGAAATGACAGGAAAGAGCGATTTCGAGGCCTCCGCCCAGTGCCGTGCCGTGAATGGCCGCGATCACGGGTCTTGGAGAATCTTCAATCAACTGGCACACGTCCGGCAGATGCGGCGCCATCGGCGGGCGGCCGAATTCCCGGATGTCCGCTCCCGCGATGAAGGTTCGCCCCTCGCAGAGGATCACCAGCGCGGCAATGTCCCTGTCGGCGTTGCCTTTTTCGGTGCCCGCCCTGATACCGGCGCGGACCGCCCGCGACAGGGCGTTCACCGGCGGGTTGTTGATTGTGATGAGGCCAATCCTGCCTTCTTTGGAAAATCCGACGACTTCTGCCATAAGCCATCTCCTTTTGTTGCAAATGGTTTTCGATTGAATACAGCAAATACCATACCAGTGAAAAAAACAATAGGGTGCGGGCGTTGACCAGCGCCGGGGAAAAACTGGGCACGTTTAATCTCTCAGGGTTGAATTCCCCGCCGCTTGCGGCGTAAAATAGATGGGTGAGCGAATATATACATAAGAGCCATAACGTTACGGTGCTGATCTACC
>MTBK01284636.1_pt1 | contig 35503 bp, 39 predicted proteins | sample 1535981 | NCBI WGS metagenome assembly MTBK01 (sample SAMN06109225, study PRJNA356200) | anaerobic digester metagenome | isolation source: biogas reactors fed with pig manure or primary and secondary sludge | place: Spain | collected 2016-06-30
TGCTGCCGCACCATCTCCTCCGCCTTCCCGGCCGGCATCCCGAGATTTGAGGCCATCATCGGTGCGTACTTCACGACCGCCTGCTCCATCGTAAGGTCAGGTTCGGTGAACCGCCCGTCCCTGTAGCAGTAGGTGCAGTACCCGGCGCTCAGCGAACCATCCGCCTCGGTCCCCGCATCCTCATCCCGGCGAAGCGGCATCCCGCAGCTCCCGCAGAACGCGATCTCTCTGCCCGCCCACCTCTTCAGGCTCGATAACTGCTCCCTTGAGAACTCCTCCGCCTTATCCAGGGGAATCGCGTATACCTGCGACATGATCGGCCCGCAGATCTCTGCCATCCCCTCGATGGTGATATTAGGTGCGGTGAAGGCGCCGGCCTGGTAGCAGTGGGTGCAGTATTCATCTGAGAGCGTGCCGTCTGCTTCCGTCCCGAAATCGCCCTCCGAGCTCATCGGCATCCCGCAGCTCTGGCATGTCTGTGCAACTCCTGACTTCATGAACTCCTCCAGGTGATTGAACACCCTAAATAAGCGAGCGGGCTGCCCCCGGATAAAGATTCGCAAAAGATCTCCAGGACAAGGCAACCCTCTCCGGCGCCTGCTTCCCCATACAACCACACCAGTGATGGCGACCTGCGCCATTACCCGCACGATCGGGTGAAAATAACCCGCTACTCCTGCGCCGGGAACCGGATCGCCATCCTGCCGCCGGCGCCGGGTTCAAGGGCAGCGTCCTGCTGGAGCGCCCGGGCGTAACTGGCGAGGTAGGGTACCGCCACCCGCTCATCTGCGAAGACCTCCCTGAATGCCGATTCGTCACCGAGAAGGATGATCGTTATGCCCTCCCCGGCGACCTCTCTCGACTCACAGGGGATCCCCCACATCAGGAGGAGCCCCTCCATAAGGGTCGGGGCGCTGAGCCCCTTCTCACTGCGGGCTAGAAGCGCCGCCCCATCCTCCTCCCCGAGCCTTCCGGCTATCAAAGCGATCTGCGCCACCAGGGTCGGGGGGGCATCTCTCAGGAGTTCCCGCACCAGGGGGCCAGCGACATCCTGCCGCCGCAGGGATCGGGCGGCCTTTATAAGTTGCCAGTCCCGGGCAAATGAGGTACCGATCCGCATCTCACCCTCTCATGACCCCATAGGCCATCACACAGAGGCCGAGTATCACCATGATGCGGGAGAAGACCGCCGACCAGAGGATGATGAGCCCATCAGGCATGAAGATGCTCACGAGATCCGCAAACGTGATCCCCACAACCAGTGTGAAAAGCCCATAGATAAAGATGAGCAGCGTCTGCTGCCTGACAATCCGGTAACCGTTGAAGATGATTGCGATGAGAAGCGCTCCTGTAAGAACCGTCACAACCGCAAGCATCTGTTGCATGATCTCAACCTGCATTGGCACCACCTAATTCTGCTCCTTGATCTTTCGCACCGATATGATCGTCTGGATATCCTTCACGCCCGGAAGGCTTGATAGAGGTATAAGCACGCTCTGCTTCAGCTCAGTGATGTTCTGCACCCGCACCTTGGCGAAGAAATCTCCCGGTTCAAGCACCTCGTAGACCTCGAGGATAGCGGGGAGGCCCCGCATAAACTCCTCAACCTCTACCTTATCATCAGGGAGAACCCTGATATTCAGAAAAACGACCAGGGTATGCTCAAAACACCTCTGGCTTACGACAATCGTGAACCGCTCAATTATACCGGCTTTCTTCAGCTTCTCGATCCGTTTGAAGACCGTCGACGGTGCAACGCCCACAATCGAGCCGAGAGCTGCCATAGACATCCTTCCGTCCCTCTGCAGTTCCTGGAGTATCGCGTCGTCGATCTCATCCATCTATACAATACTTACAGGTTGCAGTTTATTAAAATTCCGTATTTGCTTTTAAACCAGAAAATAAATATTTCTGATTTCTGCCATCTTCCAATGGAATGCCCTGATTTCGCCGGTCTAAAGCGAGGTGATGCGGGCATAAAGATCTCCAGGTGGGGATGGAAATAATGGCCAGGTGTTGAGGGATTGACGAAATATCCTTTCAGTGCCGGCGGATGTTCACCCCACCGGGATTGACGATCCAGAGCGTCCCGGGATCCCCCGTCGCCTGCCCGATAGCCGTATCGATGAACTCCCGGGCTGCGGCAAACGCCCCCCGCGCATCCATCCCCCGGGCAAGGTATGCGGTGAGCGCCGCTGAGAGGCAGCACCCAGACCCATGCACCGGGTAGGGATAGCGCCTCCCCGAGATCTCCGCCACCCCATCACAGTCGACCAGGATGTCGACCACCGTATCGCCGGCGAGGTGGCCCCCCTTCACCACCACCGTCCCGGCACCGAGATCGAGGATCCGCCGGCCGGCCTCGGCCATATCGTCAGGGGTTCTCACCTGCATACCGCTGAGCACCTCGGCCTCAGGGATGTTCGGTGTGACGATCTCTGCCCGGGGGATGAGGAGTTCTACGAGATCCTGGACGGCATCCTCATCGAGCAGCCGGTGGCCCGACGTCGATATCATCACCGGATCGATCACGAGCGCCGCCCCGCGAGGCAGCGCCTCAGCGACGGCACGGACGGTTGCGGCACACCCGAGCATCCCGGTCTTCCATGCCCCGATAGCGAACTCGTCGGCGACCGTCTCGATCTGGGTCCGAACCGCCCCGGAGGGGAGCATCCAGACTCCCCGCACCTCGCGGGTGTTCTGCGCCGTGACCGCGGTTATTACCGTCAACCCGAAGACCTCAAGCGCTGTAAACGTCTTTAAGTCTGCCTGGATGCCTGCCCCTCCCCCGGAGTCAGAACCGGCGATGGAACAGGCAGAGACCATCTGCGCACCTGTCATCACCCAACATCTGGCGCGAATCCGCTTGAACCTTTGCGAGAGAAGACCTTTTATCTGGTTCTGCGCTGACCACTACACACAATGGATGTAGAAGAGATCAGCCGCCGGCACCTCGCCGCCGGCACCCCTGACGACGATATCGTGCGCCTCCTCTCCCGGGATATACTCACGATCAAGCGCGGCCGCATAACCCAGGCATACGCCGAAAAGTTCGCAAGAGCGGTCCTTCTTGAGGCGAAGAACTCGACCGGGCTTGCCGGCGACCTCTTCACCTTCGAGCCCTCGGGGTCGAGCATGGGCGAGTTCGGGGTCGGATCACGGGGTTCCGGGGACTTCTTCGCCCACCGGCAGCTCGCCCGCATCATCGGAAAGACTGAAGCAGCGGTCGGTGTCGACGAGATGGACGACGCCGGCGCCGTCTGTGCCGGAGGGGATTACATCATCACCACGGTCGATGGGATGCATTCCCGCCTCTCCGACTTCCCCTTCCTCGCCGGGTTCCACGTCACCCGCGCAACGCTCAGGGACGTATACGTTATGGGCGCAAAACCCGTCGCCCTCCTCTCAGATATCCACGTCGCCGACGACGGCGATGTCGCTAAGATATTCGATTACACAGCGGGTGTCGCCGCCGTCGGTGAGGCCATGGGCGTCCCGCTCGTCACCGGCTCGACTCTCCGCATCGGCGGGGATATGGTGCTCGGCTCCCGGATGACGGGCTGCGTCGGCGCCGTCGGCGTCGCCCAACACCTCACCGCCAGGAAAGCGATCCGGCCCGACGACGTCCTCCTCATGACCGAGGGCGCCGGCGGCGGGACGATCGCAACCGCCGCGATCTACTCGGGGTTCCCCGATGTCGTCGAGGAGACGATCAACCTCCACTTCCTCAAAGCCTCAGAGGCGCTCCTCGCAAGTGACGTCCTCCCGGAAGTCCACGCCATGACAGACGTCACGAACGGCGGGCTCCGGGGCGACGCCTACGAGATGGCAGAGACCGCTGACTGCCGGATCGTCATCGAGGAGGACGAGCTCCGCACCCTCGTGCAGCCGAAGGTTCTCTCCATGCTCGATGCCCTCGAGATCGACTACCTCGGTGTCTCCATCGACGCCCTCCTGGTTGTCGCACCGCCGGAGGTCGCCCCGGAGATCCGGCGGGTCGTCGGGTCGGCCGGCGTCGCCATGAGAGAGATCGGCTACGCCGAGGAGGGAGCGGCCGAGTCGGTCCTCGTTGTCGACGGCGAGATGCAGGATTTTTCGCCCCGGTTCCGGGAGTCGGCCTACACCCCGGTAAAGAAGATCGTGGACCAGGATAAAAGGGATTTTGAGGGGATGAAGATCGGGGTCGAGCGGGCGGCGGCAGCCGCGCTTGCGAAGAAGGAGCGGATCCTCTCCCGGCTCCGTTCTTCGTGAAAAAAAATCGGGCGTGTTCTCGAACGTAACGGCCTTTGCTGCACCCCGCCCGTGCTCCAGTCTCCTGAAGGGGTATGCCCGGCGCTATCGGGGAGGGCGAGGACAGTGCCGTTCCCATAGTGAGTGCTTGTCCTGCCAGAGGTTTTTTGGCCATGCTGTCAATCGGAGGCAAATTTCTGTTGCCAGGTTCTGATAAGAGATATTGAACAGCAATGCCCGTCACACAGGATCTGATCCGGGAAGGGCTGTCCAGGGTTCTCGCAATAGCCAGGCGGCATGGTGCCAGTCACCCGTGGCGAGCCGGCACCCCTCCAGGGAACCGATCGCTCCATAATCGATCGGGAAAACTGATACATAAAGACCCTGTACCCTCGATGATCCGGGCGGGATACGCCTCACACCCTTCGCACGACCGTAACCCGGGGTCGGTGGAACATCTCCTGCATCGATGCTCCAATACCCGAAAGATCGATCACGACCGGGCGATCGGAGAGGGGCTCTCCTCAAAGGAGGACACAAAAACGATGCTGCGGGTGGGATCCGAACCCACGACCTCCAGATGTCCCAGGATTGGACGCTCCGTTCTCTCGAAAACCCTATGAGTCTGGCGCCCTAACCAGCTAGGCCACCGCAGCACACAAAGTGCAGTATAACAATGATGCTCTGGCAAATAAACCTTATGATTTCCAGAAAAAGGGCGGAAGCGGTCACTTCATGTTTTTCCTGAGATAGACGTCAACCGCTACAGCGATCGCCGCTACCTCTTTCCCGTACCGGAGCGATGCGGCCAGCGTCTGCATGCGTGTCCCCTCCTCGTAGAGGTAGCGGCGCAGGCCCCTTGCTATATGCTCCTCCTGCAGGAAGTGCGTATGGGTATCGCCGGCTATGAAGTGCGAGTTCCGCATGATCGCGTACTGGAGCGGGAGTGTCGTCTTCACGCCTAATATAACATACTCGTAGAGAGCCCGGCGCATCCGGAGGATCGCCTCCTCGCGGTCGACCCCCCAGGCACAGAGTTTCGATATCATCGAGTCGTAGTGCGCAGGGATGGTGTAGCCCGTATGGATGCCGGAGTCGACCCGTATCCCCGGGCCTCCCGGGGAGCGGTAGCGGACGATCTTACCCGGATCTGCGGCGAAGTTGTTCAGCGGATCCTCCGCATTGATCCGGCACTCGATCGCGTGACCCCGGATGCTGACATCCTCCTGGTCCATCGAGAGATCCTCACCGGCGGCGATGGCGATCTGCTTCTTCACGATATCGATCCCCGTTATGAACTCCGTGATGGTATGCTCCACCTGCAGTCGGGTATTCACCTCCATAAAGTAGTAGTTACCGCTCGCGTAGAGGAACTCCACAGTGCCGGCATTCGTATAATTAGCCGCCTTTGCAGCGGTGATGGCCGATGAAGTCATCCGCTCCCGGAGATCGGGGGTCATGATCGGGCAGGGCGCCTCCTCGACCAGTTTCTGGTGCCGGCGCTGTATGGAACACTCGCGGTCGTAGAGGTGGATGATATGCCCTCCTCTGTCAGCAAGAACCTGGATCTCGATATGGCGCGGTTTTGAGAGGTACTTCTCCACGAAGACCGTCGGATCCCCGAAGGCAGACTCCGCGATCCGCATCCCCTTATCGATCGCCTCCTCGAGCTGATCCTCAGATTCAGCGATATGCATACCGATACCGCCACCGCCCGCGCTCGCCTTCACGACCACCGGGTAACCTACATCGGCAGCGACCCTCTCTGCCTCATCGAGGCTGGTGACGCCATCCGGTGTGCCGGGAAGAACCGGCACGCCCGCTTCACGCATCATCCTCTTCGAGACGACTTTGGAGCCAAGCGCCTCGATAGTCTTCCAGGAAGGCCCGATGAACGTCAGTCCTTCATCCTCGACCAGTCTTGCAAACTGGCTGTTCTCAGCGAGGAACCCATACCCCGGGTGAATCGCCTCGACCGCAGATTTCCTGGCTATATCGCAGATCCGCTCTTTGTTGAGGTAACTCTTTGAGGGGTGTGCCTCACCGACATAGAACGCCTCGTCTGCGTACTTGACGTGGAGCGCGTTCTTGTCCGGATCAGAGTAGATCGCAACCGTATCGATATCCAGCTCCCGGCAGGCGCGCATAACCCGTATGGCAACCTCACCCCGGTTGGCGATCAGGATCTTGTCAAAGTATTTCATCGATATCACTCGACGACTATCAGGACATCGCCGTTCTGCACGACATCCCCGGCATCGACGAAGATCTCCCCCACCGTGCCGTCGCGCGGACTGCGTATGGGGTTCTCCATCTTCATCGCCTCAAGGACGATAAGGGTATCTCCCTTACTGACGGTGCTCCCCTTCTGGGTCAGCACCTGCAAGACCATCCCCTGCATGTTGCTCTTGACGCCGCCGGGGACATCCCCGCGCGGGATCCGCCCCTTTGCCTCCGGGGCGGAGGCCGGGGCCGCGATCGAGCTCCCCTCCACGGTGACGATCCGGACCGAGAAGATCTCCCCATCCACCTCCACCTCCATGGAGTGAGGGATATCCGTAAACTTCGCCGTCTCGGCGGCAGGTTTCGGTATAACCTCAGCCCGGCACTCGCCCTTCAGGAACGTCGGCGCGACGGCAGGATAGAGTATGTAGGTGAGGACATCCTCATCCTTGACGACCAGGCATTTCTCAGCCGCCTCCTTTCGCATCTGCTCATATATAGGCTCAAGAAGGTCGGCCGGGCGGACCGTGACAGGCTCCTCATCACCGATGATCAGTCTCTGCACCTCCGGGCTGATGGGGCCGGGAGGTCTGCCGTAGAGGCCGAGGACGTAGTCCTTCACCTCACCCGTCACGTTCCGGTAGCGCTCCCCGCCGATCAGGACGTTGAAGACCGCCTGGGTACCCACGATCTGGCTCGTCGGCGTCACGAGCGGCGGATAACCGAGATCCTCCCTCACCCTCGGTATCTCCTGAAGCACCTCCTCCATGCGGTCGAGAGCACCCTGCTCCCGCAACTGGGAGACGAGGTTTGATATCATGCCGCCCGGGAGCTGGTAGATCAGGACATCCGAATCGACCCGGTCAGCGATGGTGTTGAAGAGCGGTTGATACTTCTCCCTGATATCACGGCAGACGTTGCGGACATTCCGGAGCGCGACCAGATCTATGCCGGTGTCGCGCGGCGTCCCCGAGACGCTTGCGACGACGCTCTCGGTCGGGGGCTGGGATGTCCCGAGCGCGAACGGTGACATGGCCGTATCAAGTATATCCACGCCGGCATCGATCGCCGCCTGGTAACTCATGGGCGCAACACCGCTTGTGCAGTGAGAGTGGAGACAGACCCTGACATCCGCCGCCTTCTTGATCCCCTCTATCAGGTCACGGGCGTAATGGGGCATGATCAATCCGGCCATGTCCTTGATGCAGATCGAGTCGCACCCAAGCGAGTAGAGCTCCCGCGCCATATCGATGAACGTCGCGACGGAGTGGGCCGGACTCGTCGTGTAGCATATCGCACCCTGGAGGTGTGATCCAACGTTCTTGACCTCCTCCATCGCCTTCTTCATGTTCCGGATGTCGTTTAACGCATCAAATACCCGGAATATATCGACCCCGTTCTCTGCAGATGCATATACGAACTTCTCCACCACATCATCGGGATAATGCCGGTAGCCTACGAGGTTCTGGCCCCGCAGGAGCATCTGGATGGGGGTGCGCCTCAGCTCGGCCTTCAACTCCCGGAGGCGGTCCCAGGGATCATCGTTTAGAAACCTGATGCAGCTGTCAAAGGTCGCCCCGCCCCAGGCCTCAACAGAGAAGAAACCCACATCATCGATGGCACGGGCAAGAGGGAGCATATCCTCAGTCCGGAGCCTTGTGGCGATGAGTGACTGATGCGCATCCCTAAGCGTGGTATCGGTGATGCATAATACATCGGATCTGGCAGCACACATCGAATCTTGCACCTCAAAGGGCTGAGAAGATAGCAATAGCCTCTACAAAATTCAATGTAATAATATAAAAACATCTCGAACGGGCAGGCAGCATAAAATCCCTGGTATCATCGCCGATAGGGCTGCCAGAACGTCTCGCAAGTCCGTTTCAAAGACCGGGCATATCCGGCCTCCGAGCGTGTATCCCCGTACCATAAGCAATCTGGCCAGATCATCGGCCCTCCGGATCTCTGTTATGATGAGCAGGATGGTGATCGGAACGATCGAGCGGAAACCGACCCTGATCCCCTTCAGCGCCAATGCAACCCGCACCTGTTCTATATCCTGCCTGATCACCGCAATGCCCGTAATCCCCATCTCGGCGATGAGCCCCACCTCAAACCCAACCCGATCGCCGAGCGCCCAGACCGCCACGGCAAGCACCTCTCCCTCCCGTGTTTCGGCGTACGCCCATGCGGCGAGGAGCAGGATCACGACCATCCTGATCAGGTAGGAGATCCCCGGCCCACCCCCCCACTCAGAGACTAGCGCTGTTATGGCGATCATAACGACGAGGCCGAGGAAGATGCCGGGCCGCGGGAGAACCTTTGTGCGCGGCGTGAAGATCAGCCACCAGACCAGGGCGGCGACCGCAGCAGCAACACTCACAAACGCGGCCACCGAGAGTATAATGGTGGCAAAGAGCCTCAGCCTCGGATCCTGCATAGCGCCTCCCGTGCGTCCTGGAGCCTTATGTTCTCAGGGCAGGCACCCTGCTCCAGGGCGTAAGTGAGGTACTGCGGGGCGAATCGCCACCCGGGGATTGCATGAGGCACACGACCCAGGGCCTTAAGGACTCCATCCTCCATCTCCCATATGGCATCCACCCGTGGGAGGATCGCGCGCTCGTGCGAGAAAACTATGGTGATACCCCCCCTCCTGTCTTCGATCATTCTGCAGGCCTCCTGCCTGGCCACGCAGTCGAGAGAGGTGAACGGTTCATCCAGCATCATCAGGTCAGGGTCTCGCGAGATCATGCAGGCCAGGATCAACCGTTTCAGTTCACCGCGGGAGAGGCGGAGGGGATCGTCATCGCCGCGCCCGGCGAGATCCGCCTGCACGAGAAGATCAGCAGGATCCAGGCCCCAGGACTCAACCTCTCCGGCGACAGTCGGAGATGTGATATGATACTCCGGAGACTGCAGCAGGAGCAGGGTCGACGAGATCCCGTGCCGCCTGACGGCGCCGCCCCGGGGGAGGAGGATCCCGGCGAGCAGCAGGGCAAGCGTCGACTTCCCGCTCCCGACCGGCCCGCTGACCAGATGCACGCCCTCGCCGAAGATGCCGCTGCCACGGAGGCTGAATGAGCCCCGGGAGAAGAGGATATCCTCGAGATCCACCCTCACCGGCGGATCCTCCACATCGTCGGGTAGAAACAGGTATCCTCGAGCCGGGAAAAGACCTCATCCGGCGTGCCGCAATACCGGACCACACCACCATCCATAAAGATGACATGGTCGGCATGGGCCGCAGAATCCATCGACTGAGTACACCAGAGAACGTGAGATGCTGCGCTTTCACGCACAACGCGCTGGATGCGGTCCGCTGTCCGGGCATCAAGGTTTGAATCGGTCTCATCGAGTATAAGCACCTCTGGATCGCCGGCTATGGCGGCGGCCAGAGCGACAAGGGCCTTCTCCCCGCCGGAGAGGGCGGAGACCTTCGCATCCAGTAGGTGTGAGACCCCGACCAGCGCGGCAGCTGCCCTTACCCGCTCATCGGTATCGGGGCAGGAACGATTGCGGAACCGGGGTGTCGACGCGATCTCGTCGTATACCAGGGAAAATAGAAGCGTCCGGTCAGGAAACTCCCCTACCCACCCGGTCCTCACGGCGGACGGGGGCCTCCCGAGTATCCGGACCGTCCCGGTGCGGGGCTCCTCGATGCCCGAGCAGACCGAGAGGAAGGTCGTCTTGCCGCTCCCGTTCGGCCCTATGACGGCCACGTGACGCGCATCCACAGTGAGGTCCGGGATATCGACTATCCGGTGCCGGAGACCGCTGATGCTGATCATGCCACCCGCTTCCCTATGGAGTATGCAGCAGCGGCCTTCAGGACATCGCCGATGAGGAACGGGGCGACACCGAGCAGGATCGCCTGAAGAAGCGGGATCGATGCCGACCAGGCAAGCCATACGACACCGAGCAGGTAGATCGTGCCGGTCGCCGCGATCAGCCCCGCGACCCGGATATTCGGCGATTCGCGTTCGTAAGCGAGCCCGACAATAAAGGCGGCGGGGATGAACCCGACCAGAAACCCTCCGGTAGGACCGAGGAGCACCCCGAGGCCGGCCGTGCCGTTATGAAATACCGGGAGGTTCGCCGCCCCGAGGAGGATATAGAGGCCTACGGGGACTGCAGCATACCGCTTCATAACGACACCGGCAAGGAGCACAAACAGGGTCTGTAGGGTGAGCGGAACCGGAGGCAGCGGGATGGATATCCAGCTCCCGGCGGCGATCAGCGCTATGAAGGTTCCGCTGTATGCGAGGATCTGGGCGCGGTATCTCATGTGAACCCATCCAGATTGGAGGGTTGACGGTAAAAACCTGTCAACCAATTTTTATGAGGTGGTTGACAGGCCCGGATGACTAGAGCTGGAAACAGTCGCCGGCGATGACACGCTCGATCTTCCCGTTATCCCGGCGGATGATCAGGGCTCCATATGTATCGACATCTATGGCCTCCCCCTCGAAGGCCTTGTTGATGGTTCTGATGGCCACCCGCCGTTCAAGCGTCAGGGAGAGACTCTTCCATTCGCGGGCGATGGAATCGTACTCCCCATCCTCAAGCTGCTGGTAGCGCAGCTCGAACTCCCGCAGAACCCTTGCGAGAAGCGCCACGCGATCCACCTCATGACCGACCTCGGCCTTGAGTGAGGTCACCACGTCTCTCAGGTTCGGCGGGAGATCAGAGAGCGATATGTTTGCATCGATCCCGATCCCGAGGAGGGTATAGTGGATAGCATCCGCCTCTGCAGCGAGTTCCAGGAGCAGCCCGCCGACCTTTTTGTCCCCGACGAAGATGTCGTTTGGCCACTTGATGAGTGCGCTGAGACCATACTCCTTCCTGATGGCGCGAGCGATGGCGATCGATCCGGCCATGGTGATCATAAAGAGACGATCGATCGGTATGCCCGGTTTTAAGACGATGCTGATCCAGATGCCGCCGGCAGGCGAGACCCATGCGCGCCCGAGCCTTCCAACCCCGCCGGTCTGTTCTTCGGCGATGATCACCATCCCGTGCAGTTTCCCGGGATCGATCTCGCCGGCGAGCTGCTTCCCGACCCAGCTCGTCGAGGCTATGCGATCGAAGTAGCGGATCTGCTTCCCGATAAACCGGGTGCGGAGCTTTTTGTGGATCTCATACGGGAGGAGCCTGCTCGTCGTCGCCTCAAGGCGGTAACCCTGCGCGCGGGACGACGATATGTTATACCCCAATCTCCGGAGCTCGCGTATCTGTTTCCAGACGGCTGAACGGGTGACACCCAGGCGCTCTGCAATATGCCCACCCGATACCGGATCGGGGGATTCTTCGAGAATCTTCAGTACATTGATTGCCGTATCCTTCATATTAATTACCTTTTCGCTGCAGGCGACTCAGTCGGGAGCGGACACGGATCCTGGCCGCATACCTGCTTACGGATATCCGCGTTCTGCTCCATGAAACCCGCCAGATCAAAAATACCGGTCACGTCGACGATGCCTATCGCGCCGATGGCCCTGCCTTCGCCGTCCCTCATCGGCGCCACCACCACCGGGATGCCCACATACGGGCCATCCAGGGGCTGGACCCGCTTTACAACGTTCTCCGCCAGGACTTCCTCGAGGATGGGGCCCGTGTAGGCCTCGTCGACAATCCTCCCATTCTCTATCCTGATACCCGGATGGTCGCGGGATCGCGCCGTGACAGGCAGCTGCCTGACCAGATCGTGGACACACATCATGACGGGAGCGAGATCACGCGCCCTTGAAGATGCAGAGATGACATATTGCTCCATATCCATACCTTTCATCATGTTTTATCTAGAATAAAGTTTCCTTATCGCCGCAGGAGAACCTCTTCAGGAATTCACGTGATGGATACTCGTGGATACCCGTGACCAGCACCATACCATCACCTACAGTTCTCTTTACAAGGAGCGGGTCGCCGGAGGCCGAGACCGCCAGGGTCTCGCCGTCGTGGGTCGGGAAAGACCCGTCGCACTCGATGGCGGCAAGGTCGTAGCCGTCGAAGAGAGAGGTGAATTCGCTCTCGCAGGTGTACCGGACTTCACGCGATCCGTACGCAAACGAGTAGGTTACCGGGAACGGGAGCCAGTCGTAGGCATCTTCCCGGGCGCAGCCTGCGCCAAAGACCAGCAATCGCCCACCGCCCTCGACAAAACGCCGGATGCGAACCTCCGAGGCCCTGAGCGCCGGGAGGAGGTTTGAGTAGGACGGGTTTGCAAACCCGGTCGGCACGATCAGCGAGACAAACCGGCCCCGCCAGAACGGGGAGGCGAGCGTATAGGGGTTGACCATCTCACAGGCGGCACCGCAGTCCTCGATGAGCCTCGCAAACATAAGGGGGTTGTCCCAGAGGAGCCCCGTCCTGCAGGTCACCCCTTGATCACCCCGAGCGGCTCCAGACGGGCGACGATACTCGATATGCCTGTCTCATGAACGACGCGCACCACCTCGTGGCTCGGCTTATAGGCTTCGGGCGCCTCCTCCGCAAGTACTGAGTCGCGGTGAGCCCGCACCAGGATGCCCTCCCCTGCGAGTTGCTCACGGAGTTCTTTTCCCCGGATCTCTTTCTTCGCCTTCGTCCGGCTGAGCACCCTTCCGGCGCCGTGGCAGGTGCTTCCCCAGGTCTTCTGCATCGCGGTGGCCGTGCCGCAGAGGAGGTATGAGGACGTGCCCATGCTACCAGGGATGAGCACCGGTTGCCCGACCCCGGCATACCCGGAGGGGATTCCCGGTGCCCCGGGACCGAATGCCCGGGTTGCACCTTTACGATGGACACAGACCTCCATCGGCGAACCATCGACGTCGTGGTGCTCGAACTTGGCGATGTTGTGAGCGACATCGTATATGAGCCTCATCTCATCGTAGTCTATACCGAAGATCTTCGCGAACACCTTCCGCGCCTCATGCATGATGACCTGCCGGTTTGTCCAGGCATAATTTGCAGCGCAGGCCATGCCGGCGTAGTAGGTGCGTCCCTCCGGGGAGTCGATCGGAGCGCAGGCAAGCTGCCGGTCGGGGATGCGTATCCGGTATTTTCCAAGGGCGCTCTCGAGTATACGCAGGTGATCGGTGGCGACCTGGTGGCCGAGGCCCCGTGAACCGCAGTGGATCATAAAGCAGATCTGCCCCTCGGCGATCCCGAATACCCTGGCCGCCTCCGGGTCGACGATCTCCTCTGCCACCTGGATCTCCAGGAAATGATTTCCTCCACCGAGCGTCCCGATCTGGGGCATGCCCCGCTGGCGGGCTTTGGCGCTGACCGCATCCGGTTCCGCGCCCGGCATCGCGCCCTCGTCCTCGCACCGGGTGAGGTCATCCGGGATGCCGAGGCCGCGCTCTATGGCCCACTGCGCGCCACTCACCATGACCTCGGCCAGTTCCCTGCCTGAGACCCGCAGGCTGCTCTTTGTGCCCACGCCGGTCGGCACGACGGAGAATAGAGCCTCGATCAGCTCCCGTTTCCTGCCGGCGAGATCGGCCTCGGTGAGGGGCGTTGTGATCAACCGGACGCCGCAGTTGATGTCAAACCCTACCCCACCGGGAGATATGACACCTTCAGCCATATCAAATGCGGCGACCCCGCCGATGGGAAACCCGTATCCCCAGTGGATATCGGGCATGGCGAGCGAGTGTTTCACGATTCCGGGCAGGGTTGCGACGTTTGCCAGCTGGCGGACGGCTCCCTCTTCAAGGGTCTCTCCAAGCGCCCGGGAGAGGAAGAAACGGCCGGGCACCCGCATATCTGGAACATATCCTATGGGAACCTCCCACTCGAGGTCTCCGATCTTATTGATTCCTTCAAGCATATCGATCCCTCAGATATCAAAGATGATGTCCACAACATAAACATCTTCTTCTTTTACGATCGCGAGATCAGAGTAGGATATACCCTTAATCAGCGCCCCACCAGCGTGCCGCGCGGGGTCGAAGGGCTCGCCCCTGGCGACGGCGGAGACCCGGGTGCCCTGGAGATCGACGTCAAAGGTGCAGAATACGAGGCCCTCCACGTCGGTGATGAATAGAAGCTCCGAGAGGAAGTCGATGAGGAGCGATTCGAGGTTTTCCGCCTCAAGGATGATCTGCCGCGCAATACCCCGGTCTTCGCAGGTGCCGTAGATCACGTGAAACATGGCCCGGGCTGCGTCGGAGAAGATCTCGTTCAGGGTTGCGCCCCTCACCCGCATAAGGACGTCAGCGGTGTGATCCAGTTCTTCGAAACTCATGATCCCGGGGAGATATGTGCGATTGCTGCGCCACGCGGAGGTTCGCAGCGATTGTTCATTCCCACGTATCCTCAAAGTTATGTGAGATGCTCACCGGAGATCTTCAAAGAAGATCGGGATCATCCCCTCATGGATGGAATCGAGGTAGCGGGCCTGATACCTTGATATGTAAATGGTGTAATCACCGACAGGAATCTTCAGATCGGTCATTTTTGGCGGTTTCACTGATGTCGGCATGAGGATGGGGCCACTGCAGGCTGTGCTTACCCGGAAGTCGCGTTTCCTCCCGAGTATATACGATCGGACTCTGTCTGAGACATAGATGCTTAGTGATGGTTCCCGTGTATCGCTCTGCATTTTGTTAGTCTCTCATATCGGCACGAGAGGTAAAAAGTGATGTGTTTTGTGTGTTCTATGTCGTCCCGAGGATGTCTGTCACCACATCCACGTACTGATCCTTCAGTTCGTAAACGGTGTTTGTCCCCTCCGCGTTCCGCCTCACGCGCAGGATGCCTATCCGGGACGCGATGATGCCGACCATGGATGCAACAGAGTGATAACTGATAGAGAACTGCTCCTGCAATCTCTCGTAGATCTGAGGTATGGTCAGAGATCGTATCTTCACAAAGAGGTTGAGCAGCTCGTGCCGGATGCCATCCCGGTCCCGTGAGAGATAACCTTTGAGTCGAGTCTCGATCTCTAGTTTGAGCTCAGAGGGTGATCTCATATTTGTTTGTGATTCGGTATTTTATATATATCTTTTCTTTTCATTCGTATAACCGGAGATTATGCCCCGGGGACGACAGTTGTCTGACAGAATACGATATGGATGATGCAGCATCCTTCTTATACAGGGAAGGGTTTATCGGTGCAGAATTTACCGGCGGCGCAAGCGAGAGGCAGCTCGTGAATGTCCTGAAACGCTTTCGTATGTAAACGCCCCCGCCTTTTCATCTGTATGCTTGAGGTTCCAGGGGCTTTGTGCGGTCTTCCGATGATCGTGAGTCAGAAAGCCTCTCCTCCTCTCGCAAGGGGAGGAACCGGACCTTTTCAGGCTTCCGGAGCGAAGGGGGTAGTGCATTATTCCATGAAAATGCCTGCCCCTTTTTCATCCGGTACACATGCGACCCCATATCTCATGTGGTTCTGGCCACTATTTTACCGCTCGCGCCCCGCGCGAGGTGAAGCTGCCGGCACGCAATCGCCCACCCTTCGCGCCCCGCGCGAGGGACGGCAGAATGCGGTGGCTGACCCCGGGCAGCGCCGGGATCTCCCCCGGAGATGGCGAGTGGGCGACTCCTCAGCTCGTGATACGAACGTGGGAACCTCCCGGGTATTGAGAGTGGGCCCTGCGCCATGCAGAAGATCCAGACCCTCTGGCGCGCTCCCGCTTACCAGGCGATTTTCGGAGCGCTATGAGAATATAAGGCCGGATTCTGGCTTTCTATGTCATGCATATGAGCAATTCTTTAACCTATCACTGCCGTACACTAATACAGCATGGAATTTGCCAGATACGACATCAACAGGTACTCTCCGCGGCAGATGGTAGCGCTGCCCATCGTTCTCCTCATCATAGCCGGGATGGTGCTCGGTTATACCACGCTCACCACCGGCCTGCCCCTGCAGCCCGGCATCGATTTTGCAGGAGGAACGGCGGTCACGGTCTTCACCTCAGACAGCAGGGAGACGATCGAGGCGACGTTTGCGGGGTATCCGCTGTTATCGGTGGGCGAGGGCATCGGCAGCGGGAAATACATCCAGTTCGGCCCCATGGACGACTCCCAATACCAGAGCCTGAGCATGCTCATCAACTCAAGATACCCAGACGCGAAGGTGGACCAGATCGGGGAGACGTTTGGAAAGACGCTCCAGAGCCAGGCCTTCTTCGCCGTGATCCTCTCGTTTGTCGGGATGTCCATCGTGGTTCTCATCGCATTCCGGGATCTGATACCGGCTGGCGCGGTCGTCCTTGCCGCCCTCTCCGATATCGTCATCACCGCCTCAATCATGCAGGTCATCGGCATACCACTCTCCCTCGGGACGACGGCGGCCCTGCTCATGCTGATAGGCTACTCGGTGGACAGCGACATCCTGCTCACAACTCGGGTGCTCAAGCGCAAGGGAAAACTCGACGACAAACTCTCCGGGGCCTTCAGGACCGGGATCATAATGACGACAACGACGCTCTCGGCGATCGCCGCCATGTGGGTCGTCTCAACGGTGGGGCAGATCCAGATCATAAGCGAGATCGCAAGCGTCCTCATCATCGGGCTCCTTGTCGACCTGATGAATACCTGGATGCTGAACGCCGGGATCCTCAAGGGATACGTCCTCCGGAGCGATAAAAGATGAAGAGAGATAAAATCATCAACCTCATAAAGGACTGGCGGATCGCCCTGCTTCTCGTACTGGTCATAGGCTCCCTCGCCGGCATATACCTGGTCCCCCCGAACCTGGAGAAGGGGCTTGAGGGGAACCTCCAGTTCGGCCTCGACCTTGAGGGCGGTTCATGGCTGCAGATGGAGTTTCAGTCCGTTGTCGTGGGCTACTCCACCGAAAAACCGGTCGGAGACCTCATAGAGAACCTCCAGAAAACGCTGGAAGCAGATGTCATCCAGATCGATGCGGACCACCTCGAGATCCGGAAGAGCGTCCCACGCGCCGATATCGAACCGATATTTGCAGCATCGGGCGCAAAGATCGTCACCTACCATGAGGGTGTATCCCCGTACACAGCTGATGACGTAAAGCGGATCCTCAGCAAGAAGGTGAACGCTCTCGGTATGCAGGATGCAAAGATCAACCTGCTCACCCCGACAAGGAGCGAGTATCCGCAGTACGTGCGGATTGAACTCGCCGGCGTAGATATGGCGACCGCGCAGGAGATCGTCGGCAAGCAGGGGATATTTGAGATCCGTATCCAGACGACCGGGGACGAGACCGAGCATGTCCTCTTCGGGGACCGGATCACCAGCGTCGGTCTGCCGCAGAAAGATCCCCAGTACCAGACGTGGGGTGTCGGGTTCACGTTCTCCGATACAGGTGCCCAGGCGTTTCGTGAGGCCGCCATCGAGCACGGTGCCCTCGATAACCCGGCCGCCCACCACCTTGTTATGCTCCTCGACAACGAGACCGTCTACAGCGCTCCTCTCTCCGGGGATCTTGTGGCGCAGATGCGGTCAGGCCCTGTCAGGTCGCTCTCCGCCACCACCGGGACCGGTGATGCCGGGCTTGAGGCTGCGATGGCACTCGAGATCCACCTGCGCGCCGGCGCCCTGCCCGTGAAGGTGGATATCGTGGGATCAGGATCGGTTCCAGCGGCGCTCGGCGAACATTTCAAGACCATGGTCGCGCTTGCCGGGCTGCTCGCATTGCTCACCGTCGGGGTCGTCATCTACTACCGCTACCGCGAGCCCTCGATCGTGATCCCGATGCTCGCCATCAACCTCTCCGAGATCATCATACTGCTCGGCATAGCCCGGTTCATCCAGCAACTGGATCTCGCCTCCATAGCAGGCCTTATAGCGGTGGTGGGCACCGGGATCGACCAGCTCGTCATCGTCACCGACGAGGTTCTCCACGAAGGCCGCGTACCCTCACCGAACCTCTACATGAAACGCTACGGGCGCGCATTCGGCATAATCGCCGTGGCTGCAGCGACGGTATTCATCGCCATGCTCCCGCTGGCGCTCATGGATCTCTCCACCCTCAGGGGCTTTGCCATAATCACCATACTCGGCGCCATGATCGGCATACTGGTCACGAGGCCCGCGTACGGGAAGGTTATCATGGCGATCCTCTCAAAATAACAACCATATAACAACTTTTATTGCCCCGCTCACACACATTCTGTGAGTGGGGTTGAAATTATGGGAAAACCGGTTTTAATGGACTTTTTCGCCGAGTGGTGCGGTCCGTGCCACCAGCAGACACCGATCATCGAGAAGCTCAGAGAGAGGATGGGCGATAAGGTCGATATAAGGAAGATCGATGTCGGTATCGACTCCGAAGAGACGAGGCGGTATGCCACGAAATACGACCTCCAGTTTGTACCCACGCTCGTCATCGAGAAAGACGGGGTTCTCATCAAGAAACTGGTGGGTGTCCAGAGCCTGGAGGCACTCGAGAAGATCTTAAAACCGCTGGTGGACCAGTAAGATCTGCATAGTCGGCGGAACCGGTGATATCGGGGAGGGCATGGCACCAGGCAGGCCTGCGATGACGGACCTCCTGTCGAGAGCGCAACGCTCCTCCTCCTCAACAGGATCCCGGCACCAGGTCCACATAAGACCGCGTTATCTGCCGGGACTTTGAGGATCCCCCGCAGGTTTCCGCACGGGTTGATCCGGCGCACTTATGCCCGGAAACGCTAAACCCATCAGTACCATGCTTGACCGGGAGTTTGAACGGATAGGGAAGCGCCTCTTTCTTGAGGGGCTTGTCGGAGCGAATTTCGGGAACATGAGTGTGCGCGCCGAAAGAGGGTTTTACATCACACGGACCGGCGCCTACCTGGACTGCCGGGAGATGCCGGCGTTCGTGCCAGAAGACGGAGAGGCCCCCCCAGAAGCCTCAAGCGAGTACCGGGTCCACCGGGAGGTCTACAAAAAGACCCCCCATATCGCGATCGTCCATGCCCACCCGGTCCATGCCGTCGCCGCCTCATTCGATACCGACCTGATCCGGCCGATCGACAGCGAAGGCGGGATCCTCTGCCCGGAGATCCCGGTAATCGGGGGGGAGCCGGGAACCGATGAGGTTGCCCGGAACGCTGCAGAGGCACTTCGCGGCAGCCGTATCGCCATCATCCGCGGCCACGGGACGGTTGCCGCCGGCAAAACACTCGATGAGGCGTACATCTACACCTCGATCGTAGAACACTCCTGCCGGGTTCTGCTCCTATCGGGGAGGCCTGGGCGGGTTGTATAACTGCTCGATCTGGTGTATGATCTCGCGGTGAAACCCGAGAAGCATGTCACTGATAACGCCGAACATGAAGATCTGAAAGCCTATCGTGATCAGGAGGACAGTGAGGATGGTGAGCGGCAGGTGTTCGATGTTCTTGAGCCATTCGAGGACAACGTATACGCCGGTGATGCCTCCTGCGAGCGATATTAAGAGCCCTATGATCCCGAAGTAAAAGATAGGGTTGTTCATCTTTGCCAGGCGGTATATGGTCGAGAATATCCTCACACCATCCTGAAAAGGGTCCAGTTTGGTGACCGTGCCGGGTCTTGAGAGATACCGGACCGGGACGACCGTGATCCGCTGCCCGTTCCTCACAGCCTCGACCGCCATCTCGGTCTCGATCTCAAACCCCGCCTCTTTGAGGGTCATCTGCCTGATCGAGCGGAGGGTAAAGGCACGGTAGCCGGAGAGGATATCGTGGAGGTCTCTCCCGTGGGCGATCTTGAACGTCAGGTTGAGGATCTGGTTGCCCAGGAGATTTAGCCGGGTGAACGCCCCGGCATCCGGGTCTGTGAGGCGGTTGCCTATGACATGGTCAAACCCGAGGGCGAGCGGATCGAGCATCTTCTCAGCATCATCGGGAGAGTAGGTGCCGTCACCATCGAGCATAAGCACAAAAGGCCTGTCGATGGCCTCAACGGCCTCGATGATGGCGTTACCCTTCCCTTTTCCGGTCTGCGTCCGGACGGTCGCCCCTGCGGCCAGTGCTATATCAGGGGTGCCGTCGGTGCTGTTTCCGTCCATGACGAAGATATTCTTAAAACCCCGATCCTGAAACTCCCTGACCAGATCGCCGATCGTCGGAGCCTCGTTAAGAGTGGGGATGAAGATGCAGACCTCATCTCGCTCGATCTTCATGGGTATAACTATTATTCGATCGGGAGACATAAGGGCTTCGTATGCATGTAGCCAAACCCGGGCTCCGGGTTCTTGGTATCGCTGAGAGCTACTCCGGTCGGGAAGAGTCCACCCTTGCCGGCATCGTCATGCGAAAGGATCTCCTGATCGACGGGGCGGCATTCGCGCGGGTGACCGTGGGGGGGTCAGATGCAACCGATGCCATAATCCGGCTCTTCAGCCGTCTTAGGCGCCGGGACATCAACCTCATGATGATCAGCGGATGCGTCATCGCCTGGTACAACGTAATCGACCCGGAGGCGGTGCAGGACGCTACAGGTCTTCCGGTCATCGTCACCACATACGAGGGGTCTGAGGGGCTCGAAGAGGATATCAGCCGCCACTTCCCCGGGGATGCCGGGAGGCTCGCGGCATACCAGCGGCTAGGCGACCGGATTCCCGTCAGGCTCCACACAGGCTACGATCTCTTCATCCGCCCTTACGGCCTCTCGCAGGAGGATGCGGAGAGGCTCTGCAACGACTTTACGTACGAGGGGAGGGTGCCGGAACCGGTAAGGGTGGCGCGCCTCATCGCTCGCGGTCTTGTGCGGTCGGCCGCGCCCTGACAACCATGACCGTCGATCTCGCGTTATCGACGACGTAGGAACTGACGCTCCCGAGGAAGAGGCGATCGAGGCGGCCCCTGCCGTGCGATCCGACCACTGTCAGGTCTGCGGCAAGTTCCTTTGCCAGCGCGGTGATCTCCGCTCCAGGGTGGCCCAAGCGTTTGTGCAGGGTTATATGGATACCGACAGCGGCAGCCTGTCGCTCCGTATCTGCAAGGATCTCGTCAGCCTCCCGTTCGAGCGAGTCAAGGACAGCCTGCCGGGCGATGTCCGGGGGCTCGAAGCTGCCCGGGATCATCGCCGGGTATACGTCGGTCTGGATGACATGTACGGCATGCATGGATGCCTGCATGGCGCGGGCGACGCCCAGCGCCTCTTCGAGCGCCTGGCGGCTGATCAGAGACCCATCGACCGCCACAAGCAGCGTTTTGAACATAAAATGTTTAGGAGCGTGCTGATGAAAAATAGATGGTATATGGATCCGCTCCCTCACGCCACCACCTCATGCTTTGAGATCACCTTCCCTGTCTTTTTATCTATGATCTTCACAGCAACCTTCGCGCCCGGATTTATGGTGCCATCAGAGAGATCCACCTCCATCTCCTCGCCCGGGTTCCAGTACCGGGTGCGGCAGCCCTCGCCCTTGATATACCGCACTCCATAGTGATGCGAGTTGATGAGGAGATGACCGTTCAGGGTCTCGACGGTCACAATCGGTTGGTCGTTTTTGTAAAAGACTGCCTTCAGGTCGTCGTTCATGTAGGACACGCTCCCGTTGTTCAGGAGAAAGACCCTGCTTGCATGCGTCAGCTTCCCTGTCTCAGCGCTGGTATGGATGACATCGGTGATGATGATCGGCGGTTGCGCGGGCTTTGCCCACGACCAGGAGGGTATCATCCCGAGCAGGATCAGCAGGAGGAGGGCGGCGAGGATGATGGTGAGGGCAACCATCAGTAGTGTGGCGTGCGTATGTGAGAGCGCGCGCTCATCCCTGATGGTCACCGGCGAGCGCTTTGTGGGAAGAGACGATCGATCCCTAATACAGCATCCCGTGCCCCTGTATCATCTGCCCCGGAGGGCTCTGCCGGCACACCGCCCCCGCAGGTCGGTCATACGGCCCGCTGCTCAGGTGGGGCGCCGGGTTTTGCGACTGCATTTTGACTTCTTCAGGGGGATCGCGGACCTCTACCCATACAGGTCGGTTGCGTTTGCCGGGCATCTGCGTTATGAAGAATTTAACATGCTAACCATAAATGCTTCTAAATAAATTCTTGGCATGAGGCGGACTAAAATCAATATTATTCTGTACGCGCCGGCAGAAGCGGTACTGCCGATCGCAAAAGCAGGAGCGATCCGGATAGGATCGGGGAAGGGGAGCGCGTTCATCTGCAGGGGGTAATCAAACCATACACATATTATGGCGATCTCCTGTTGCCCCCTCAAAGGCTCCTCCGCGCTCCAGGCTCTGCCCCCCCTTGCACCAGCAGGTTAATCCCTCCGGTGGACCGGAGATGCGGTGCATGTATACCTGTATCCGTAGTCTACCTACAGGGATGATCAACACATGATTTACTACCCGGTCCATTCCGGATATCCGCCCTACACCGAGGTGAACAGGGTTATTGAGGCGGTGTTTGCGGAGCATGGAAGAGGGGATGCCCGGATGCCACCGAAGGTCTACGTGGAGCTTGTTGGGAGCGGGGACTTCCGGACTATGCCTGCATACCTCCCAGAGCTCGGGCTTGCGGGGGTCAAGATCGTCAACGTCAACCCACATAACCGCGCCCGGGGTCTTCCTACAGTCATGGCGCTCACCGTCTTCATCGATGTGGAGACCGGCGCCCCGAAGGCAATCATCAACTCCACCGAACTTACGGCTATGCGCACCGGGGCGGCGGGTGCTGTGGCGGCAAGATACCTCGCGCCCCGGCAAACCATCGCCCTCGGTGTCATAGGGGCCGGGAGGCAGAGTGAAGCGCTGGTAGAGGCGACGATTGCGGCGCTCGCGGTCGAGGAGATCCGGGTCTGGAGCAGGACAGAGAAGCACGCAGAGGCGTTTGCAGCACGTTACGAGGAATACAACGCCCGGAGCGTATCTATTGAACACGCCTGTGACTGTGATGTGCTGACCACAGCGACGCCGTCTATAACACCGCTCATCATGGCGGAATGGATCCATGACGGGACACACATCAACGCGATTGGCGCCGATGCACCCGGAAAGCAGGAACTGGATCCTGTGCTACTGCAAGAGGCAGAAGTATTCGTCGACGATCGCAGCCAGGCTATCCATTCAGGTGAGATCAATGTGCCGGTAAGCACAGGCCGCTACGACCCCGATCGACTGACAGGAACCCTCGGCGAGGTCGTCACCGGGAAGAAGGGGCGGTCATCCCTGGACGCCATCACGATATTTGACTCCACGGGGCTTGCCATACAGGATCTCGCCATCGCCGCGCTCGCCGTCCAGGGGAGCGAGGGGTATAAACTCCCGTTTCCGTGAGCGGCACCGCAAACTCCCCCGATTACGCTGACGAGGATCCCCGCAGCCAGCACATATGGGCTCTCACTCGTTCGTCAGGGTTTGAGCGAATGCTTTCCAGACCTTCTCCCGGTAGACGGGACCGCTGTTATAGGTGCAGAACGGGATCAGGCGACCGTCGGGAGTCGCGTAGTGGATACAGCATCGCTGCACCCGGGAAAGGTCGTAGTTATAAGCGTCCATGAAATGCATGGTGCCAACGAAGAGGGCGTTCCAGTGGAAATCACGCAAGGCCTCGAAGTTCTGCAGGAGAAGGGCCTTTCCTATCAGTTTCAGGAACTCCGCCGTATTCTTCTGCTCCCGCCTCCTCGTGGAGGTGTAGAGATCCCTGACACCCTCGACAAGCGTCATATATTTGTTGATCGATCCACCCTTCGCGAGTTTTGCTGCCATCTTCTCGATCGACTCAAAGAAGGCGTCAACATCCACCATCTCGTTGATCGGGATCATCCCCTCATCGGTTACAAAGACGTAGGTCGCAGCACCGCAGTGCTGGTGCGTGGTGAACGTAACCTGGGGTTTGCCCGTATAGGCCTCGACCAGTCTTGAGATCGGGACAACACAGGGCACCGGGTAGAAGTAATCTTTCTTGATTATACCGTCAGTCTGTTCTTCGATCCGATCTGCAAGCCCTGGTATGGTTATGCGCTCTTCCCTGACATTGTCCTCGCTTGCAGCCCCCGTGAACGCCACCGGCTGGAAGTTTACGCCCCGGATGGTCTCGATGTGTTCTGCGGCATACCTGATGATAGCGCCCACCTCGTGATCGTTCCTGCCGTTGATTACCGTGGGCACCAGCACCACCCCCATGCCGGTCTTCTCGCAGTTCTCTATGGCCCGCAGGTCGCTGGCGAGCTTTGAGTTGGTCTCCCGGGTAACCCCATCAAAGTGTAGGTAGACGGTTGAGAGCCCGGCCTCCTTGAGCTCTGCGATATAGTCGGGATGCTGTGCGATCCTGATACCGTTTGTCGCAACCTGCACCTGGGTCAGCCCGAGCTCCCTCGCCTTCCTGATGATCTCGGGAAGATCGTCGCGCATCGTCGGTTCACCCCCCGAGAACTGGACGGCGGGAGCCGGCACAGGTTTTTCCTCGCGCAGCATGCGCATCATCTTGACAACCTGATCAAAGGTCGGTTCATAGACGTAGCCGCATGCCCGGGCGTTCGCAAAACAGAAATCACAATCGAGGTTACACCGGTTCGTCAGGTCGATATTGGCAAGCAGCGTCGTTGATCTGTGATTCGGACAGATGCCGCAGTCATTCGGGCATCCGGCCGATGAAACAGTCGTCTGAGGGTTCAGGATCCCGCCCCCGATGCTCTCGTAGGCATCAAACCTTCGATACATCTCGGCATCCGACCAGTAAAGTCCGCGGTAGGTGCCGTGATCAGGGCAGGTACGGACCAGCCAGACCTCTCCCCCCTCCTCGACGACATCGGCATCGAGCACGTTGCCGCATGTGGGACAGAGGCTTTTTGTCTTTTTAATCAACATTCTCTCACCCTTGCCCATTATTCGTTCGTATCTCATGCTTCGATATCTTAATCTTTATATTTACTGATTGTACTAAGTATTGATACTTAAGGATACTGCCATCGGGCAATGGATCTTTTCGCTTCTGGCGGCGCTCTGGATTATGATTCCGGCATACGTACCGAACTCAGCGGCCGCAGTCTTCGGCGGCGGGACACCCATCGATTCCGGCAGGGTCTTCAGTGACGGCAGAAGGATATTTGGCGACGGCAAGACATACAGGGGATTCTTCGCCGGCGCCCTCTGCGGTATACTTGCAGGTCTCATCGAGATCTGGGCCCGGTCATCGTTTAACCTGGCCGCACTCCCACAGCAGACCCTCCTCTCTGTTACGCTGCTTGCAACAGGCGCACTCCTCGGCGACCTCGCAAAGAGTTTCTTAAAGCGGAGACTCGGTAAGGAGAGGGGTGAGTCCTGGTTCCTGGCTGACCAGTATGACCTGGTTATCGGTTCCTTCCTGCTCATTCTCCTGGCTTATCCCTTGTGGTTCTTTGAGAATATTACATTACCCATTGCGGCCTGGATCGTCATCGTAACACCTCTTCTCCACCGGGCGGTGAATATTATCGGCTACTATATAGGAGTTAAAGAAGTACCATGGTAAACCCAATTGCAACATTGCTGCTTGAGAGCGGGGCTATCGAGTTCGGGGATTTTCTCCTCGCATCGGGAGCCCGGAGTTCCTACTACATCGATATCAAGGCTGCAACCACAAACCCCGTCGTCCTTGCGGCGATAGGAAAAGCCATTTCCGGGGGCTGGGATTTTGATATGGTGGCCGGGGTGGCGGTCGGCGCCGTGCCGATCGCCGTCGCCGTCTCGCTTGCGAGCGGCCGGCCGTATGCGATCATCAGAAAAGAGGAGAAAGGCCACGGCAAATCCGGGACGATCATCGGCGACGTGAACAGCAGGGATGTGCTGCTGGTCGAGGATGTGACCACGTCCGGGGGAAGCGCCCTCTATGGTATTGAGGCGTTGCGTGTAGCGGGCGCACATGTCGATCAGGTGGTTACCGTCGTAGACCGGGAGGTGGGCGCGGGTGAGACGCTGGCAAAGAAAGGCGCTTCCCTCTCTGCACTTGTGCGGGTCAGCGAGCTGTTGAACGGATAAGCATTTTTTAAGAGCGAGCAAATAGATGGATATGAAAGTTCTCGTTGTAGGTGGTGGTGGCAGGGAGCATGCGATCACCAGGGCGCTCTCCTGCAACAGCGACGTGAGAATATACTCTGTCATGCCACGAAAGAACCCCGGGATAGCCCGGCTCGCAGGGCGGGTGCTCCTGGAGAGGATCACTCATGTTCCGGAGATTGTGAGATTTGCCACCAAAAACGAGCTTGATGCTGCCGTCATAGGACCGGAGGCTCCTCTTGAAGCAGGCATCGTCGATCATCTTGAGGCGGCGGGGATACCCTGCGTGGGCCCGGGCCGCGCGGCGGCCCGGATCGAGACAGATAAAGCATTCTGCCGTCGCCTGATGGAGCGGCACAACATCGCAGGCTGCCCGGAGTACCGCATCTGCCATGACCCGGAGGAGGCGCGACGGTTCATTGAAGCCTGCGGCGGAGACCTTGCGATCAAACCCATCGGGCTCACCGGGGGGAAGGGTGTGCGGATCATGGGCGAGCACGTCGATGCACCAGGAGCGATCGAGTACATCAGGCAGATCGGTGGCGACGTCGTCCTGGAGGAACGGTTGTTCGGGGAGGAGTTCACCCTCCAGGCGTTCGTCGATGGCGAACACCTGGTGCCCATGCCGCTCGTGCAGGATCACAAACGGGCCTACGAGGGGGATGTCGGGCCGAACACCGGCGGGATGGGTTCTTACTCCATGGCCGACCATATGCTCCCCTTCGTCTCCCGATCCGACTACAGGGAAGCGCTCAGGATCATGGAGGCAACGGTCGCGGCCATGCGTGAGGAGGGGACACCGTACCGGGGGATCCTCTATGGCCAGTTCATGATCACCCCAGGCGGCCCCAGAGTCATCGAATTCAATGCCCGCTTCGGGGATCCTGAGGCTATGAACGTCCTCCCGCTCCTGGAATCAGACTTTTCGGAGATCATTACCAGGATCATACAGGGGGATCTCACACCATCGGACGTCAGGTTCACCCATGAAGCGACTGTCTGCAAGTACCTCGCCCCCGAAGGATACCCGGAGGCCCCGGTGGCTCATCAGCCACTCACCCTCGGCGACTACGGCGACGCACTCCTTTACTACGCAAATGTCGAAGAACGGGATGGGGTGCTCTACACCCTGACATCGCGGACGCTTGCGTTCGTCGGGAAGGGCGCGACACTCGATGAGGCCGAAGCTATCGCCGAGAAGGCGGCATCCTCGGTCTCCGGACGTGTCTTTCATCGAAGAGACATCGGCACCAGGGATAGCCTCGAGAGACGGTGCCTGCAAATGAAGGAGATCCCATGAAGAAAGATTTTCTCTCGCCTATCGATATCGATGAGCATGAACTTGAGAGCATCATCACCGACGCGATGCATCTGAAACGCCTGAAATCAGCCGGAACCGCACATGAGTTCCTCCGGGGGAAGAGCCTTGCGATGATCTTTGAGAAGGCGTCCACCCGCACCCGGGTCTCGTTTGAGGTGGGGATGACCGACCTCGGAGGCCACGCACTCTTCTTAAATCCCCAGGATCTGCAGCTCGGGCGGGGCGAAGAGATCAGGGATACGGCGCGGGCGCTTGCCCGCTATGTCGACGCGGTGATGATCCGGACCTACGCCCACGCCACCCTCGAGGAATTCGCCCGTTACTCGGCTGTTCCGGTCATCAACGGATTATCCGATGCCCAGCATCCCTGTCAGGTACTGGCCGATATCATGACCATCGCCGAGCGATTCCGTGACCTCCGCGATCTGAAACTCACGTGGATCGGGGACGGCAACAACGTCTGCAACTCATGGATACTCTCATCCCCCCTGACCGGGATGGAGATCACGATCGCAAGCCCCCCACCCTACCGGCCGAAGGAAGCTCTCATCGACCAGGCGCGGGCGGCAGGTGGAAGGGTCAGGATCGCCGCGGATCCAGAGGAAGCGGTCAGGGATGCGGACGTCCTCTACACCGATATCTGGGTCTCCATGGGCGATGAGGGGGAGCGCGCTGAGCGCCTGAAGACTCTCAAGGGTTACACCATAAACTCCCGCCTCCTTGCGCAGGCACCGCCCGATGCTCTCGTGATGCACTGCCTCCCCGCCCACCGGGGGGAGGAGATCTCCGACGAGGTGATTGAGGGGCCGCAGAGCATCGTCTGGGATCAGGCCGAGAATCGTCTCCATGCTCAGAAGGCGCTACTCGTGCGAATGATCGCCGGAGGCATGCCGCCGATGGAGTAACACCGGGAGCAGGGCTTCCCGCCGGATAACCCGGGCACAAAAAAATCGGTGCCTCAAACATACCGGATGGAGAGGCGGGGGTGTTTACTCGCCGATGAACTCTTTAAGCCGCGCGAGAAGATAGTCCTGAACCTCTTCGACGACCTCTCTCCGGCCGCGGAATGCCAGCAGTTCTCTCATATCCCCGTCCATGTTCGCGAACGCCAGCCTCTGCGGCCGGCTAACGACCTCCACTTCGTACTTCTCGGCGACATCGTAGATCATCTTCCGGGGCACTCCCGGGGGAATGAGCAGATCAAAGAGTTCTTCAGCCATCTTATACCAGATCCTACTTCCCTATTTTGATCCGGCGGGACATAATACATCCCCCGCCTCTCACCCCGCCGAGCGGGGCCTTCGGCTTCCCGAGGGAGTTCATGCATCGCCCCATCAGCGCCGCCCCCCGGGCAAGCCCGTCGTCCACAAAGACCAGGTGGTCATTCGGATTATCGTAGAGGTTCCGGTCGGTGACGCCCGCAAGGATGTACTCGGGTTTCCTCCCCGATATCGCCGCCCGCCCGGTGAACCCGATCGATGAGTTCGGCGGGACCATCCCGTTCTCGGTGGCGACGCCGATGAGGCGGAGCGCCATCTTTGCACAGACCCGGTCGATGACCTCGGTCAGCATACCCATACCGTGTTTCTCGTAGATCTCGCGCCCGATCTCACCGAGGAACGGCGTATCGCTGCCGTTTACGCCGCAATCGCACCCTATGAGGGCGATGCCCGACTCGGCGGCAACATCCGCACAGACCGGAACCCGCCCGAACCTGGCGCGGTCAGAAGGGACGATCCTTATGTCGACATGCTCATGGCATCGCTCGACATACTCATCGACGGCAGAACGTTTCCTGCCCCCGAACGGGCTCTGGATGCTGTGATCGCCGAAGAGATCGAGGGCCGTTCCTTTCTCACCCTTCACAAGCCCGGTACCCTGGACGATTGCATCGGGTATGGCTCCTGCAATTCCACAGAAGTTCCCGATCGTCCGGGCGAAGGGGTTCGGGTCGTCACGGGCGACATCGCTCGTGATCCGGCCGGCGAGCGTGGTGCCAAAGTCTATGGATATGCAGGGGTTCCGGAAGTCAACAGGCGTCCATTTGGCACCCTCCTTGACGCCCGCCATAGCGAGCTCCCCTTCCATCTCGTTTGCCACCATCTCAACACCGGTACTCCCGACCGGCGGCACGACACCGGCCACCGCGCCGACGAAGACCACCTTATCGGCGAACGAGAACTGCCGGAGTTTCGGCGGGAGGTTATCTATCGACATCGGCGGCGTCATCTTCCGCGGCGGGACGCCGGCAGCAAGACAGCCGTTTGCAAGGGCGATGACGAAGTCCCCGACCTGATCGGGGGAGTCCATCGCCGCAACGACACCGGTGCTCCTGACAACGAAGTCGAGGTCATCCTTGATGCTCAGGTGGACCGCATCGTGGCTCCGGATCAGGGTATCGCGCACAAGGTCGGTGACCGACTCGCGTGTCAGTTTTGTCCCGTCAAGGGTCTCTCCAAAAACCGTCTCCCCCGGTTTCGGCGGCCGGACATCGCGGCTCATGGACACGGTCTTGTTGATGACATAGGATCTGCCCGTCTCCAGGCTTGTGCCTGTCAGGATGCACTTTGTCGTGGTATTGCCCATCTCAACAGACGCCACTATGAAGTAAGGCTTTACCCTGTACTCGGGAACACCCATGCCCGGCCCATGAGAGATCGATGGCGGAGGCGGGCTTTCGACGACGTGGGGTGTAGGTTTGAAAAAGCGCTCCAAAAAACGGGCACACATGTTATTTTTTTTATCTTATGCTTGCTTATATTTTTCTATCTTACAGGTGCAATCCTTAAACACCGACAGCGCAAAGCCTCCGCGAACCCCTCTCCTCCGGGCCGGATCATCCCTACAGCAGAGCTCTTATATATGGATAACACAAATCAACCCATTACCGGGCGAGCCCGCGGCCCCCCTGCCGGGCCTGCTCTGTCCGGAGGAAGAGGTGAACATTATGGTTGCTCTCTCAAAAGATATGAAGGAGATACTTGCCAAGAATAAGGTCATGCCCATGGCCACCGCATCGAAAAGCGGCGTCCCGAACGTTGCGCCGATGGCATCGATAAAGCTTGTGGGCGACGACACCGTCTGGATTATGGATAATTATATGGTCAAAACGCTGGCGAACCTGAAGGAAAATCCTGTTGTGGCCCTCTACTTCTATGACCCGGATTCCAAGCGCTGCTTCCAGCTAAAAGGCTCAACGGAGATAAAGACGTCCGGCCCGGACTACGAAGAGTTCCGTGACCAGGTGAGAACAAAGGGCCACAAATACCCGGCGAAATCGCTCATCGTCATCAAGATAACCGACGTATTCGAATGCACGCCGGGAATAGAAGCCGGAAAAAAGGTGCTTTAAGCACCCTTCACTTTCTCTTGAGATTTTTGAGCAGGCGCGCCTGCAGTCCAAAGTAATTTGAGAACCCGACGGCGTGGTTCTGGTCGATCGTCGTCGAGTCGAAGGAGACGAGGTCGCCCGAGTAGAGAGCGTCATCCGAGCTCCGCCCGAGCACCGAGAGGCCGCCCTTGTAGAGACCGATATCCACGGCACCGTTAACGCGCTCCTGTGTCTTATCGACGAATGCTCCAAGCGCATGGAAGAGCGGTTCATGCACGAGCCCCATGTAGGCGAGTTCGGACCACTTTACATCGACGAACTGCTTGAACAAGAGCTCCTGGCGCGTCAGGACGAGGTGTTCTAGGTCACGGTGCGCCGCAAGCAGGACGGTCGCGGCCGGGTGTTCGTAGACCTCGCGGGCCTTCAGGCCGAGGATCCGGTTCTCGATCATGTCGTTGCGCCCCACGCCGTTCTGCCCTGCGATCTGGTTCAGTTCACGGATCAGGGCAAGCCCGGGGAATTCCTTCCCGTTGAGGGCGACCGGGACTCCCTTATCGAACCTTATCCTGACCGTCTCCATGGCGTCGGGAGCCTCCTTCGGCGATACCGTCCAGGCGTAGATCTCCTCGGGCGGGTGGAACGCCGGGTCTTCGAGCCTGCCGCCCTCAATGCTCCGGCTCCAGCAGTTCTCATCGACGCTGTAGGGGTTCTCCTTCCCCACGCTCACCGGTATGTTGCGTTCCTGCGCGTAGCAGATCTCCCACTCGCGGGTCAGGTTCATCTCCCGCATCGGTGCAACTATATCGTAGCCGGCAGACCGGAAGATGAAGTCGAACCGGAGCTGGTCGTTTCCTTTCCCGGTGCATCCATGCGCGACCTTTGAGGCGCCTTCCTTTTCTGCAACCTTCACGATCTCCTCGGCGATCAGCGGCCGGGCGAGCGCTGTGCCCATCGGGTAGCCCTCATACGACCCGTTCGCCTTGATCGCAGGGAAGACGTAATCAGATACAAACTTCTCCCTGACATCGATGGTATAGTGGTTGTCTGCAAGCATCCGGCCCTTCTCTGTGGCCCGGGCTACCTCGGCCTCGGGTTGACCCACGTCGACAGCAACAGTGATGATCTCATCAAACCCGTAGTGTTCGCGCAGGAGGGGGATGCAGATAGAGGTATCAAGACCTCCCGAAAACGCCAGGACGATTTTTCCCTTTCCCATGTTATAGCTCTCCGCGTTCCTGAATTATGCCTGATGACGGTCTGGAATGAACTATATCGATATGACCTCTCAACAAATAAAAGAGTGGTACGGATGAGCACACCTGCGAGGAGCCAGAGCCCGATTTTTTACAGGCTGCCGGAGCCGGAGTGGGGCGGATCCATCCTGCGCGGTCGGGGCTCCGGGAGCCGGAGGGCAGAGGATCAGGATCCGGAAGAACAGGCTTTATACGAGAGATAACAGGTAAACTGACAATAATTTTAAAGATCCGCGGCATGACAACGCCCTATCCACGAAAACACTGTAAATTGTCAGAAAGATCCAGATTCCCCCAAATATCAGCCATTTCCGAGAAAGGGTAATTATAAGAACGATGAGATAGAACCCGTGATGTTGGAGGGTTCCGTTATCTCTGATAATCTATCCGAAGATGAAAATTCAAGATCATTACAACCAACCATAAGCGTGGAAAGCCTGACCCGGGTATTCGGGCAGGACCACAAGAAAGCACTTGAACTCCGCAACTCCGGCTGCTCAAAGGATGAGATCTACGAGGAGACCAGAAACACCCTGGCTCTCTATAACGTCTCCTTCGAGGTTATGCCGGGCGAAATTTTTGTCTTGATGGGGCTCTCCGGGAGCGGGAAGTCAACGCTCCTCCGCTGCATCAACCGGCTTATTGAACCTACGAGCGGCAGGATACTGATCGGCGGCGAAGATATCGTCAGCATGAGCCAGGATGAACTGCGAGAGGTCCGCCGGCGCAGCCTGGGCATGATCTTCCAGAGTTTCGCCCTGCTCCCGCACAGGACGGTCCTCGATAATATCGCTTTTGGTCTTGAGATCCAGGGCATTCCGGAGGATGAGCGCTACCAGAGGGGCAAAGAACTCCTCCGGATCGTCGGGCTTGGCGAACACGGGGCGAGCATGCCCTCCCAGCTCTCCGGCGGCATGAAACAGCGGGTCGGGCTTGCACGGGCGCTCGCAGGCGACCCGGAGATACTCCTCATGGACGAGGCGTTCAGCGCTCTTGATCCGCTCATAAGACGGGAGATGCAGGATGAACTCCTCGACCTCCAGCAGCGCCTGAAGAGGACGATCATATTTGTCACCCACGATCTCGACGAGGCTCTGAAACTCGGAGACCGGATCGCGCTGATGAAGGACGGAGAGATCGTCCAGGTCGGCACACCGGAAGAGATCCTCACAAACCCGGTGGATGCCTATGTCGAACAGTTCGTCGCCGGCGTCGATATGACAAAGGTGCTATCGGCAAGCGATGTGATGCGTCGCCCCGAACCGGTTGCACGGTACAACGCAGGCCCCCGGGTCGCGCTACACCTCATGGAAGAACACGATATAGGGAGCGTCTTTGTGGTCGACCGCGAACGCCGCCTCAAGGGCCTCGTTACGCTCGATGACGCTCTTGAAGCCGTACGGGCGGGCAGGGGGCTTGAGGAGATCATCATCACCGGCGTTCCGACCGTGGCACTCGACGCATCACTCGCCGATATCATATCACTGATCGCCGGGAGCCCCTATCCCGTGGCGGCGGTTGACGATGAGAGCAGACTCCAGGGATTAATATTCCGGGGCGCCATCCTCGGTGCATTGGCACGAAAGAGGAGAGATGTTAATGGATCTGCCTAAACTGCCCGTAGGGGACGCTATCGAGGTGCTCGTCGACTGGATCGAGCAGTACTTCGGCTGGCTGCTCGATGGCATCAGCGCAGTGCTCGGGTTCCTCATCGGCGGATTGCAGGATCTCCTGCTCGCCATGCCGGCACCGATCCTGATCCTCCTCGCAACCGCCCTGGTCTGGTTCGTCACCCGGCGAGACATCAGGCTGGCGGGGCTCACCGTGCTCGGGCTGCTCCTGATCTGGGATCTCCAGCTCTGGAACCTCGCCATGCTCACCCTGGCGCTCGTCCTCGTCTCGACGATAGTCGCGCTCGCGATATCTATCCCGCTCGGTATCGTGGCCGCAGGAAGCGATGCGATCAACGCCGCGCTCCGGCCGATCCTCGATTTCATGCAGACGATGCCCCCGTTTGTTTACCTCATTCCCGCCGTGATCTTCTTCGGACTCGGGAACGTGCCGGGCACCATTGCTACGGTCGTCTTCGCGATGCCGCCGGCGCTGCGCCTCACCAACCTCGGGATCCGGCAGGTGCCGGTCGAACTTATAGAGGTCGCGGATGCGTTTGGCTCAACACCTCAGCAGAAACTCTTCAAGGTGCAGCTCCCGGTCGCCCTCCCCACCATCATGGCAGGGGTGAACCAGTGCATCATGCTCGCGCTCTCCATGACCGTCATCGCATCGATGATCGGTGCCGGCGGGCTTGGGTACCAGGTGCTCGTGGGGATCCAGCGGGTGAATATCGGCATGGGCTTCGAGGCGGGGCTTGCCATCGTTATAATCGCGATAATCCTCGACCGGATCACCCAGAACCTCATGCCGCAGCAGGTGGGGGATCGATGAGTGAATCCCGACCCTACCGGGCCGGTGAACCATGACTCTCCGATTGAGAGAGTAAACCAAGGTGTGATTTTTATGACTGAAAAAATTGGAAAACTACTCGCATTGATGGGCCTTATCCTGGCGCTCTGCCTCTTCTCTGCCGGCTGCACCGGTACGGAAACCGGGGCAAAGAAGATCAGCATCGGCTACGTCACCTGGGACTGCGCCATAGCAAGCAGCAACGTTATGAAGCAGGTCTTCGAGGAAGCCGGATACGACGTTGAACCGGTTGCGGTCGATGCAGGACCGCTCTTCCAGGCTCTCGCTACCGGAAAGGTCGACTTTACGACTACGGGATGGCTCCCGCACACGCATGAACACTACTGGGAGCAGTACGGCGACCGGATCGATTACGTCAATGATAACATCCCCGGTGCGGCGCGTATCGGGCTCGTCGTCCCGGCCTACGTGACCATCGACTCGATCGAGGAGATGAACGATGTTGCAGATAAGTTCGCCGGCCGGATCGTTGGCATCGAGCCCGGTGCGGGCATCATGACCCGGACCGAGCAGGCCATCGATGAGTACGACCTCAACTACGACCTGGTTGCGAGCAGCAGCGCCGGCATGGCGGCGGAACTCGGATCTTCCATCAACGGTGAGAAATGGGTTGTAGTGACCGGGTGGTCGCCGCACTGGAAGTTCGGCCGCTACGATCTCAAGTTCCTCGATGACCCGAAGGGTGTCTACGGCGGTGCCGAGGATATAGTGACCCTTGCGCGGCAGGGTCTCGCGACCGACGACCCGGAGGCTTACGGCATCCTTGAGCGATTCGAGTGGACCGGCGAGGATATCGC
>MTBK01189333.1_pt1 | contig 35333 bp, 29 predicted proteins | sample 1535981 | NCBI WGS metagenome assembly MTBK01 (sample SAMN06109225, study PRJNA356200) | anaerobic digester metagenome | isolation source: biogas reactors fed with pig manure or primary and secondary sludge | place: Spain | collected 2016-06-30
CCTCCTGAAGGCGCAGCAGATCACCGGTGTCGAGCACCTGCTTGGGCTCCGGCGGAGTCACACCCATCCGGTAGATGATCTCGCGCTCCTCCTCCGGGGAGGGATAGCCCACGTTGATCTTGAACAGGAAGCGGTCCCGCTGGGCTTCGGGAAGCGGGTAGACGCCTTCATTCTCGATCGGGTTCTGCGTCGCCATCACCAGGAACGGCTTGGGCAACGGGTAGGACTTCCCGCCGATTGAGATCTTGCGCTCTGCCATCACCTCGAGCAGCGCCGACTGAACCTTCGCCGGGGCACGGTTGATCTCGTCGGCGAGCAGGAAGTTGCACACCACCGGGCCGAGCTCGATGTCGAACTCCTCGCGGCCCTGGCGGTAGATCCGGGTGCCGATGATGTCGGTGGGGACCAGGTCCGGGGTGAACTGGATGCGGGAGAAGGTGCCACCGACCACTTTGGCGAAGGTCTCCACAGCCAGGGTCTTCGCCACCCCCGGCACGCCTTCCAGCAGGACGTGGCCCTTCGCCAGCAGACCTACCAGAATGCGTTCCACCAGTTGGTCCTGGCCCACGATGATGCGCTTGACCTCGAAGATCGCCCGTTCCAGGGTGTGCACCTCGCCGGCCAGACCGCCGGCCAGACCATTGGCTCCGGGCCCCGCGGGTGTCCCACCGGGTGACGTCATTCGATTCCTCCACAGCTGTTCGATGGGCACCCGGTCGTCGCCGGCATGTCGGCCCGTCTTGTCATGGTTGCTTGCGGGCAGCGTTGTGCCCCGGCCACAACTATTCCAGGCCATCCGGATTACGTCGACGTAGCCCGCTCACAGGCGCGCCGGGCCGCGCCGGGCGCGCCTGCGGGACCCACGCAAGCAGTGGCCTCAGGTTTCGATGATGCGCGTCACGTACGGGGTCATACCAGCCGTCCGGACCGGGCTGACGGTGACCTGGCCCGCTGCCGACGACGCCTCCAGCATCTGACCGTTGCCCAGGTAGATGGCGACGTGCTGACTGCCGCCTGGACCCCAGAAGATGAGGTCTCCCCGCTTGGCCTGCGACGGCGGAACGTGCCGGCCCGCGGTGTACTGATCGCCGGAGTACTTGGGAATCTGCACCCCAACCCCGGCGAACGCGTAGCGGGTGAAGCCCGAGCAGTCGTACCCGACCTTCCCTGCGTCGTGGTCCACACCTTCGCTGGGGCCGTTGATGGCACCGCCGCCCCAGGAGTACGGCACTCCCCGCTGAGAGCCGCCACGTGCGATCACGTACTCGATCGCCTGGGGGCCACGCACCCGACCACCGGCCAGGGCGGTGGGACTGCCGCCGATGCCCAGGCCGGACAGGAACTTGCGACCCAGGTCCATCGTGGCCTTTGCAGCCTGCTGCGTGAACGCCAGCGACGCCTGTGCCACCGCGACCGGGTCGCCGGGCGCGCCGGAACTGATCAGCTTCGGCAGCGTCGGATCCCACTCGGGCTCCGCCGAGGCCGGCGCGGCCGAGCCCATTGCGAGGCCGATTGCGAGTACTACCGCGATTGCCCCCGAAGCCAGTGCCCGGAGAGCGCGAATCAGGTTGCCAGACATGGTCTTCTCCGTCACCACTCGATGTAGCGCACGACAAACGGGGTCATACCGCTGGTGCGAACCGGGGAGATCTTGACGAACGAACCGGTGTAGGGCGCCTCGATCATCTGCCCGTTGCCAAGGAAGATCGCGACGTGCTGAGAGCCACCGGGTCCCCAGAAGATCACATCACCACGGCGCATCTGGGCCGATGGGATCTTGCGGCCCATGTTGTACTGCGACCCGGAGTAGTGCGGCAGCTTGATCCCGGCACCGGCAAAGGCGTACAGAACCAGCCCGGAGCAGTCGAAGCCGACGGTGTTCGCACCCGAGTCGATACCGCGACTCGCCCCGGCCGCATTCCCGCCGCCCCACGAGTACGGCACTCCGATCTGGGACTGCGCCCTCTTGATCACGTACTCGATCGCCTGGTTGCCATACACCAACGGGATGCCGCCGCCGTTGGTGATGCCGGTGTCGGTGGGCTTGAGGATCCCCAGCTTCTGCAGGAACTGCTTGCCCAGGTCCTGGGTGACCTGCATCGAGTTCATCGCAATCTGCAGCACCGCGTTGATGATCTGAACCGGGTCGCCCGACATGAACGCGCTGGGGATGGCGGGGAGCGTCAGATCCCACTCCGACGCCTTTCCATACGGCACCTTGACCGTCGCGGCCGGCCCTGCCCCGGCAGCGGGATCCCAGCGGTCCCCCGTGCCCGGGTTGCCCGGCGCAGCAGCCTGCGGAAGGGCGGCGGAGTCCTTGGATATCGGTGCGGCGTCAGGCGCGGTCGGGGCCGACCACTGACGGGCCTCCTCCAGCTTGCGCCGAGCCTCCTTGCGTTCGGCGGCAACCCGGTCGATCTCGGCCTGCTGCTCCCTAAAGGTCGCCTGCGCCCTGGTCAGGGCCTCGACTGCGGCGTCCTGGCTGTGCTGGGCACTTTGGACGGCTTCATCGGCCTTCTGTTTGGCGAGCCGGACCGCGGAGTCCTTGTTGACCACCTCGGTCTGGGCCCGCCGGAGCCCGGAGATCACCTGCTGCGAGCTCAGCGCAAGCGTCTGTCCGGCGGTGGAGGTGGCGATGATGTCCTCGGGCGTGCGCGCCAGCACCAGTGCGGCCGCCGGACCGTTGACGTAAGCAGCGGCGGCGAAGGTGTCGAACCGCCGTTGGGCGTCACCGATCGCGGCGGTGGCCTCTTCCACCGCGTGATGGCTGGCGTCCACTTCATGCTGCGCGGCCGTAGCGGCGTCGCGGGCCTCCTGGACCTCGACGATCGCCTTGTTGACACCCTCCTGCTCGATCTGGACCCGGGCCCCGATCTCCTCGAGTCGCTGGTTGGCCTCGGCCACGTCGGCGACGAGTGCCGCCAGGGTGTTGGGCTCCGGCTTCGGCTGGGCCTGCGCCAAGCCCGGGATGGTCAGCGTCATCGCGACACTCAGGGTCAGCGGGGCGACGGCCCGCGATGTCTGGCGGACTGGCCGCGCAAGAGAACCGCGAAGGGAGGTGCTGATGCGGGATCTCATTCGACTCTGACTCCTCAGTTTCACTGTCTGTCACAGCTGTAACTCACATCCCATGAGTCACATCAATAACAATGGCGACAGTTGCACCGTACGTCACGTTTGTCGCAGGGGAAACTGCGAAAGAGAATTACATTGATGTATTTCCGCAGGTGTAATCGAATAGTGATCTTAGAGAGTTGCCATAAATAGTTATGCGCGCAGCTCAGGGGAGGTATCGGCGGAGTGCCGACGTGCTGTCAAATTGCGAAAAAGCCGGTTTGTGAACGCGACTTTGGCGACCGGATTCGGGACGAGACCGACAGCCACTTCGGAGCGTCACACGTCGCAGTGGCCGCCCACCGGACGGCACCGCAACAGAGTGATCGTCAGCGCAACTTCACGGTATTCGACTCAACGAACCTGCTCCCCGGCGATATCTGTTCTTTCCCTCTGATTTGGCTTGCCGCATCGCCAGCTCCGCTTCGCGGATGACAGATTCCAGATGTCCAGGTAGCTCGGTGAGCGCGTAACCAACGCTTGCTGTCACCACCAGATTGGCCGGCAATGATTCCGCCGGTGCGTCTGTGATCGCTTGGACGAACGTCTGCGCCACTCGGTCAGCGTCGTTCATCGACCGGAGCCCGTGAGCGACAACGACAAATTCATCCCCGCCGTAGCGCGCCACCAGATCAGTGGCGCGAACGGATCGCCGAAGGGCTTCGGCGACGATCCGGAGCGCGGCATCTCCGATCTCGTGAGAAAACCCGTCGTTGATGTTCTTGAAATTATCGAGATCAACAAAATAGACCGCTGCAAAAACTGGTTTCGCAAATCGAGGTGTTTGACTCAGCGCCGAGAAATGCGCATCGAGACCCCTGCGATTCAGACAACCTGTCAGCGGATCAGTCTCCGCGGCCTTCCGCAACTCCTCGGCGTCCAACAGTCGGTCCCGCACACGCAACGCCGTGATGCTGCGGGACTGGGCCGCAACCTCGGCAAACAGCACCACCATGAGCAGCGCCCCGGTCAGTGCGCCGAGAAGCCTCGGTACGTACCACGCCACCTCCCAACGGGCAGTGGCAAACATGTGGATCAGCACATCCGCGGATGCCAGTGCGACGACGACGAGAAGCCACCAGCGCAGGCGTGACTGTGTGCGGAGGGCCGAAAGCAGTGTCACGCCGCCGACAGCCACGCCAAGAACGACGACGATGACGCTGAGTGCGTCATAGAGGCGGTTGGGGACGCCGTTGTCGATGAGCACCGGCAGGGTCTGCTGCAGATGAATCGCCCAGGCCGAGGCCATGACGCCGAGGAGGACGCCCAAGGGGACATCCCACCACCGCCGGTGCCGATCGTGAATCCGGACGACACAGCTCATGCCTATCCCGACAACGGTTCCAAGATGGGCGGCGAAGTACAGCCACACCGAACTCTGCGCACCACCCAGCAACGGACCGTCGGCGAGGACCGCTCCCGGGAACGACAAGAAGAATGCGGGATAGACGACCACCAAATAGCCGTAAGTGGCGGCCAATGCCGAAAGCCCACGACTGTTCTGCCCATGCGCCTCCTGCCCGAGCAGAGCCACCGAGGCACCGGCAGTGACGGTCAGAATGCCGGCATTGAGCCAGATAAAGCCCGGGAGTGCCATCCATACGACGTCCGCAAAGGCGATGGACACCACAGCAACCACGCCGATCGCGATCAGACTCACCCATGCGGCGGAACGAAGACGCGCGGTTGCGCCCCCGTCTTCATCCAGACCGCGACGATCCAGGGCCCGGCGCAAGAAGGCCACATCGAGGCGGGCAACCGTCACGACGTCACGATAACGGGGGTCGGTTGTCCGGTAGTGCGAACCCGACAACTCTCGCGAACGGTTATCCGACCAGCTCAGCAGAGGTGTCGCCGGACGGTCTGCGGGCCGCCGCCCGACGCAGCAAGCGGGCTGCGAACGCCGCTCCGGCGACCCCGATCAGCAAGAACACGGTGAGGGCGGTCCACGGGAAAATCGGCGTGTTCAGCTGGTCCACGAAATTCTGGGTCCCTTGAACCGGATTCGGCGCCAGCTTCGCGACGTCCTGGCCGGCTTCCAGCAAGACGCGGTCGTAACTGGTGCTGTAGGAACCGGCCCAGCCGGGGCTGAGCACCAGCACCGTCGACCCGGGATGGGCCTGCCCCACCTCGGTGGCGATATCCCGGAGCGGGGTGTCGATCGGCGGACTCTGCGCGAGCACCACCACCTTCAGGTCGACACCACGGTCGGCCGCACCGCGGATGACCTCCTGTAAACCGGGGACATCGGCAGCCGGGGCTGCCACCCCATCAGCGGCGACCTCGGCCTGCACCTTGTCCATGCAGGCGCCCAAGGATGTCGAAGCCGGCAGACCGACAGCGCTGCAGACCTCCACCGGGATGTAGACCGGGTGCGGGGCGATCGGGAAGCCGCTCACGACGCCATACCGTACCGTCCCGGGCCGGTCGGGGCGGCGGCACGCGCCGCACGGGGCGTCACCAGTATCGAGCCGCTCGCCGATCTCCCCGATGGCGGCCGAGACCGCACGTTAGGATCCGAGCTACCCGGTAGCGGATCGGCGTTGACGGGTTCCCCGAGCATGGAGTTGATGTGAGCAGCGTTTCCTCGAAGCCGTCCCTGAATTCGTTCTCGGCCCGCGACACCCTGACTGTCGGGGACAGAAGCTACGAGATCTACCGTCTCGACGCCGTTCCCGGCACCGAGAAGCTGCCCTACAGCCTGAAGGTGCTCGCCGAGAACCTGTTGCGCACCGAGGACGGCGCCAACATCACCGCCGACCACATCCAGGCCATCGCGAACTGGGATCCGTCGGCCCAGCCGAGCATCGAGATCCAGTTCACCCCGGCCCGGGTGATCATGCAGGACTTCACCGGCGTGCCCTGTGTGGTCGACCTGGCCACCATGCGCGAGGCGGTCACGGCACTCGGCGGCGATCCCGAGCGGGTCAACCCGCTGGCGCCGGCCGAGCTGGTGATCGACCACTCGGTGATCCTGGACTTCTTCGGCAACGCCAACGCCTATGAGCGCAACGTCGCGCTCGAATACGAACGGAACGGCGAGCGGTATCAGTTCCTGCGCTGGGGCCAGGGCGCCTTCGACGACTTCAAGGTGGTGCCGCCCGGCACCGGGATCGTCCACCAGGTGAACATCGAATACCTGGCGCGGGTCACGATGGTTCGGGACGGGGTCGCCTACCCGGACACCTGCGTTGGCACCGACAGCCACACCACCATGGTCAACGGACTGGGTGTTCTGGGCTGGGGTGTGGGCGGCATCGAAGCCGAGGCGGCCATGCTCGGCCAGCCGGTGTCGATGCTCATCCCGCGGGTGGTCGGCTTCAAGCTGACCGGTGAGATCAAGCCGGGTGTCACCGCCACCGATGTCGTCTTGACCGTCACCGACATGCTGCGCAAGCACGGTGTGGTGGGCAAGTTCGTCGAGTTCTACGGCAAGGGCGTCGCCGAGGTGCCGCTGGCCAACCGGGCGACACTGGGCAACATGAGCCCCGAATTCGGCTCCACCGCAGCGATGTTCCCGATCGACGAGGTCACCATCGACTACCTGCGCCTGACCGGGCGCAGCGACGAGCAGGTGGCGCTGGTGGAGGCGTACGCCAAGACCCAGGGCATGTGGCACGACCCCGAGCACGAGCCGACGTTCTCCGAGTACCTCGAATTGGATCTCTCGACCGTGGTCCCCTCGATCGCCGGACCGAAGCGCCCGCAGGACCGCATCGAGCTCACCGACGCGAAGAACGCGTTCCGCAAGGACATTCACAATTACGTCGAGGAGAACCACCCGGCGCCCGAGACCAAACTCGACGAGGCCGTCGAGGAGTCGTTCCCGGCGAGCGACTCGGCGGCGTTGACCTTCGCCGACAACGGCGCGGTGGATATGCGCCCGTCGGCGTCCAACAGCGCGGCGGGCCGGCCCAGCAAGCCGGTAGTCGTGAAGTCGGCCGACCGTGGCGAGTTCGTTCTCGACCACGGCGCCGTCGTGGTCGCCGGCATCACCTCGTGCACCAACACTTCCAACCCCTCGGTCATGCTCGGCGCCGCGTTGCTGGCCAAGAAGGCGGTTGAGAAGGGCCTGACCAGCAAGCCGTGGGTCAAGACAAACATGGCGCCGGGATCGCAGGTCGTCACCGACTACTACGAGAAGGCCGGCCTGTGGCCGTATCTGGAGAAGCTGGGCTACTACCTGGGCGGCTACGGATGCACCACCTGCATCGGCAACACCGGTCCGCTGCCCGACGAGATCTCCAAGGCTGTCAACGACAACGATCTCGCCGTGACCGCGGTGCTGTCCGGTAACCGCAACTTCGAGGGCCGCATCTCCCCCGATGTCAAGATGAACTACCTCGCCTCGCCGCCACTGGTCATCGCCTACGGCATCGCCGGCACGATGGACTTCGACTTCGAGTCCGACCCCCTCGGCAAGGATCAGGATGGCAAGGACGTCTTCCTCAAGGACATCTGGCCGTCCCAGAAGGAGATCGACGACACCATCGCCTCGTCGATCAACCGCGACATGTTCGCCAGCAGCTACGCCGATGTGTTCAAGGGCGACGAGCGCTGGCAGAACCTGCCCACCCCGTCGGGCAACACCTTCGAGTGGGATCCGAAGTCGACGTATGTCCGCAAACCGCCCTACTTTGACGGAATGCCGGCCGAACCGACCCCGGTAGCCGACATCAAGGGCGCCAGAGTCCTTGCCCTGCTGGGCGATTCGGTCACCACCGACCACATCTCGCCCGCCGGCGCGATCAAGAAGGGCACCCCGGCCGCGCAGTACCTGGAGGCCAACGGAGTCCAGCCCGCCGATTTCAACTCGCTGGGCTCGCGGCGCGGTAACCACGAGGTGATGATCCGCGGTACGTTCGCCAACATTCGGCTGTCCAACCAGGTACTGGCTGGATTAGGGGAGGTCCCCTCCGGCGGCTACACCCGCGACTTCACCCAGCCCGGCGGCCCGCAGGCCTTCATCTACGACGCCGCGCAAAACTATGCGGCACAGAACATTCCGTTGGTGGTTCTCGGCGGTAAGGAGTACGGCTCAGGCTCGTCGCGGGACTGGGCGGCCAAGGGCACCAGCCTGCTGGGCGTGCGCGCGGTGATCACCGAGTCCTTCGAACGCATCCACCGCTCCAACCTGATCGGCATGGGCGTCATCCCGCTGCAGTTCCCGGCCGGGGAGTCGGCCAAATCACTGAAGCTGGACGGCACTGAGGTGTTCGACATCACCGGTATCAACGAGCTCAACAAGGGCACGACCCCCAGGACCGTCCACGTCAAGGCGACCAAGGCTGACGGGTCCGCGGTCGAATTCGACGCCGTGGTCCGTATCGACACCCCTGGCGAGGCCGACTACTACCGCAACGGCGGCATCCTGCAGTACGTGCTGCGGAACATGCTGAGTGCGGCGTCCTCAGCCTGACGTGATGGTCGTCGCCTGAGCGGCTGAGTCGACTTCGTACAACTCCAGCGGCAGTCCGTCCGGATCCGCGAAGAATACGAACCGGCGGCCGGTGTACTCGTCGATTCGGATGGCTTCGACCGCGATGCCGCACGCCCGCAAGTGCTCCGCCCAGACATCGATGTCGTGGACCGCGAACGCCAGGTGGCGCAGGCCCTGCGCTTCGGGCCGACTGGGGCGTGCCGGTGCGCCGGGGAACGAGAACAGTTCGATCTGGGCACCGTCGGGCAGCGCCAGATCCAACTTCCAGGATTGGCGCGCTTCGCGGTGGTTCTCTGCCACCACCCGTAGTCCCAGGACCTGGGTGTAGAAGGCCTTCGAGCGCTGGTAGTCCGAGCAGATGACTGCGGCATGGTGAATACCGCGCAGCGCGGGGGCGTTCATGTCCGGAAGTATCCCCTGCCGGGCCCGTCAGGCCAGTTCGATGAGAGTGGCGTAGTCCTGTGACCAGTGGTCTTCGGTGCCGTCAGGAAGCAGGACCACGCGCTGTGGATCAAGCGCTTCGGCGGCGCCCGGGTCATGGGTGACCAGCACCACTGCACCGACATAGCTGCGCAGCGCATCGAGAACCTGCTCGCGCGACGCCGGGTCGAGGTTGTTGGTGGGCTCGTCGAGGAGAAGCACGTTCGCCGTCGAGGCAACCAGTCCCGCCAGCGCCAGTCGCGTCTTCTCCCCGCCGGACAGGGTGCCCGCCGACTGGTCCAGCTGCGCACCGGTGAACATGAAGGCACCCAACAGGCCCCGGAGGTCCTGTTCCCCGGTGTCGGGGGCGGCATGCCGGATGTTCTCCCAGACCGTCGCGTTGTTGTCCAGGGTGTCGTGTTCCTGGGCGAAATAGCCGATCTTGCAACCGTAGCCGGGCTCGACCGCGCCGGCGTCGGGCGTCTCGGCACCGGCAAGCACCCGCAACAACGTGGTCTTGCCGGCCCCGTTCAGCCCGAGGATGACCACCCGGGAACCGCGGTCGATCGCAAGGTCGACGCCGGTGAACACCTCGAGCGACCCATAGTTCTTGGTCAGACCGTTCGCCATCAGCGGGGTCTTTCCGCAGGGGGCCGGGGTCGGGAACTTGATCCGGGCCACTTTGTCCGCGACCCGTTCGGCGTCGAGGGCTGCCATCATGCGCTCCGCGCGCCGCAACATGTTCTGCGCGGCGACAGCTTTGGTGGCCTTGGCCCCCATCTTCGCGGCCTGAGTGCGCAAAGCCGAGGCCTTCTTCTCGGCGTTCGCACGCTCTCGGCGGCGGCGCTGCTCGTCGGTGGCCCTCGCGTCGAGGTACTTCTGCCAGCCCATGTTGTAGACGTCGGCCTCACCGCGGACGGCATCGAGGAACCACACCCGGTTGACCACGTCGGCGAGGAGTCCGACATCGTGGCTGATGATGACCAGTCCGCCGCTGTAAACCTTCAGGAAGTCGCGCAGCCATCCGATCGAGTCGGCATCGAGGTGGTTGGTCGGCTCGTCGAGCAGCAGCGTCGGCGCCGAACCGGAGCCGCCCCCGCCGCCCTCTGCGGCTGCGAACAGAATCCGGGCCAGTTCAACGCGGCGGCGTTGGCCGCCGGACAGGGTGCGCAGCGGCTGAGTGAGCACCCGATCAGGAAGTCCGAGGCTGGCGCAGATCCGACCGGCCTCGCTCTCGGCGGCATATCCGCCCAAAGCGGAGAAGCGCTCCTCGAGCTGTCCGTATCGGCGGATGGCTTTGTCCCGGGCTGCTTCGTCAACGACCTCCGCCATCAGCGCCTGTTGCTTCTCCAGATCCGCCAGCAGGGTGTCCAGACCGCGAGCGGAGAGGACCCGGTCACGGGCGAGTACCTCGAGGTCGCCCTCGCGCGGGTCCTGCGGCAGATACCCGACCTCGCTGCTGCGCGTGATGGTGCCCGCGTAGGGGTCGCCCTCCCCCGCCAGGATGCGCATGGTCGTCGTCTTACCGGCGCCGTTGCGCCCCACCAGACCGATGCGGTCACCCGGTTGGACACGTAGCGCCGGCCCCTCGGCAAGCAGGAGTGTGCGCGCTCCGGCGCGAACCTCGAGGTCCGTTGCCGTGATCAATTCAGCCGCCTCTCCTGCTCTTTATTTCTCGTCGGTGAAGACCGGGGCGCGCTGATCGGCGCGCGCAGCAACCGCTTCTTCAAAGTTGGCGGTAAGCAGGCGCACATAGAGTTGCCCGAGGCCTTCAGCCTGCATATGCCCTTCCAGGGTACTGGCGTCGAGTCCGGACCACAGCGTTCGCTTGGTCAGTTCGGTGCCGGGACGAGAGAACGCCGCAATGCGCTCAGCGATGTCCTGGCAGGTCGGTAGCAGGGCCTCCGGCGGAACGCAGCGGGACACCAGTCCGATCCGTTCGGCCTCGATCGCATCGACATCGCGGCCGGTCAGCATGATCTCGAACGCCCGGGAACTGCCGATGGCCCGCGGCAGCAGGTAGCTGAGACCCAGCTCACTGGCGGTGAGTCCGTTGTTGATTCCGGCCGCCCGGAAGTATGCCGCCTCCGATGCCACTCGGATATCGGCGGCCAACGCCAGGCACAGTCCACCGCCGATCGCCGCTCCGTTGACGGCCGCGATGATCGGCTGGTGCAGGCGTCGCATAGCCAGGACGACGTCGTCGAGCAGCTCCATCGACCGCAGCGCGTAGGAGGGCCGGGTGAGGCCCTCGACATGCGGAACAGCACCGGCCGACTTGTGGTCTGCGCCGGAGGAAAATCCGCGCCCCGCACCGGTCAGCACGACGACGCGGACGTCGTTGTCACGGTGCAGTTGGGCCAAGGTCGCCCGGAGTGGGACCATGACATCAAAGGCCATGGAGTTCATCCGCTCCGGGCGATTGAGAGTCACCTGCGCGACGCCGGGCCGCGGCCGGTCCAACAGGACCAAATCAGACTCGCTCACCGGTGCACGCTACCGCGTGCACCGGATCAGACCTCCGTGGCCGAGGACTCCGCCGCGACGGCGGCGTCGACGTCCAGGTCGCGAATCTGATTGATGAGGTCCTCCAGCGCAGCGGGGGGCAGGGCACCGGCCTGGCTGAAAACGAGATGGCCCTTCTTGAAGGCCATCAGGGTAGGGATGGCCCGAATCTCCGCGGCGGCGGCCAGTTGTTCCTGAGCCTCGGTGTCGACCTTGCCGAAGACGATGTCGGGGTGCTTTTCGGAGGACGCGGTGAACGTGGGCGCGAATGCCCGGCACGGACCGCACCAGGAAGCCCAGAAATCGACCAGCACGATGTCGTTGCCGGCTATGGTGTCGTTGAAGTCCTGCGCGGTGAGGTCACGGGTAGCCATGCACTCGGCAACGCCTCCGCGGCGCCGCTTGTTCCCGGGGGTGTTCCCGGGGATCGAAACTCAGACGGTGAATCCCAGAGCGCGCAGCTGGTCCCGGCCGTCGTCGGTGATCTTGTCCGGACCCCACGGCGGGTTCCACACCCAGTTGATCCTGATCTGGTCTACCAGTCCGGTTCCGACGAGGGCGTTGAGCGTCTGGTCCTCGATGACGTCGGTGAGCGGGCAGGCCGCCGACGTCAGGGTCATGTCGATCACGGCCACCGTGCCCGGTGTTCCGCCCTCCGGCACTCCTTCTACGGCCTTCTCCAGGCTGAGCCCGTAAACCAGGCCCAGGTCGACGACGTTGATGCCGAGTTCGGGATCCACCACGTCACGCATGGCTTCCTCAAGGTCGGCCAGCAGTCCGTCAGAGGTGGTTTCTGTCATCGTCTCTCCCTCATGTCCTGACGGTGGAATCCACCGTGAATGCTGCCGCCTCCGCAACGGCGGCCTTGAACGCAAGCCACCCCAGTAACGCGCACTTGACCCGCGCCGGATACTTCGACACCCCGGCGAAGGCGATACCGTCGCCGAGCAGGTCCTCATCACCCTCGACCGCGCCCCGGGACGACACCATGTCGGAGAAGGCCGTGACGGTCCGCAACGCGTCGTCGATTGTCTGGCCGATCACCTGATCGGCCAGCACCGACGTGGCCGCCTGACTGATCGAGCAACCCTGCCCGTCGTAGGACACGTCGACGATGCGATCCCCGTCCTCGGACAGGGTCACCCGCAACGTCACTTCGTCACCGCAGGTCGGGTTGACGTGATGCACCTCGGCGGCGAAAGGCTCCCGCAGTCCCCGGTGATGCGGGCGCTTGTAGTGATCCAGGATGACGTCCTGGTACATCTGCTCGATTCGCATATCCGCTAAGCCCGCCCGAAGAAGTCGATGGCGCGACGAACCCCGGCAATCAGCCGGTCAACCTCGCCGAGGGTGTTGTACACCGCGAACGACGCCCGGACGGTGGCCGCAACTCCGAAACGCCGATGCAGTGGCGCCGCACAGTGGTGGCCGACCCGCACCGCCACACCGTCATCATCGAGTACCTGACCGACATCGTGCGCGTGCACGCCGTCGACGACGAACGACACCGGTGAGCCGCGCAGCGCCGGATCCGTGGGGCCGATGATGCGGACCTCCGGGATAGCCGCCAGACCCTGCAGGGCGGCCTCGACGAGGCGCTGTTCGTGCGCCTCGACGGCGGCCATGCCGATGCTCTCGAGATACCGCGCGGCGGCGGCCAGTCCGACGACCTGGGAGATCATCTGGGTGCCGGCCTCGAAGCGCTGTGGCGGCGGCGCGTAGGTCGCCGATTCCATCGTGACGGTCTCGATCATCGAGCCGCCGGTCAGGAACGGCGGGAGTTCAGCGAGCAGTTCGGCACGGCCGTAGAGCGCACCGATCCCGGTGGGGCCCAGCATCTTGTGGCCCGAGAGAGCCGCGAAGTCCACGCCCAGCGCGGCGAAGTCGACCGGCTGGTGCGGCACCGACTGGCAGGCATCGAGCACAGTCAGTGCGCCGACATCGCGGGCACGCCGCACCAACTCGGCGACGGGCGCTCCGGTACCGGTGACATTGGAGTGGTGGGTGAAGGCCACCACCCGCACCCGCTCGTCCAAACGCAGCGAGTCCAAGTCCAACTGCCCGTCGTCGGTGATGCCGTACCAGCGCAGCGTGGCACCGCTACGGCGGGCCAACTCCTGCCACGGGATGAGGTTGGCGTGGTGCTCAAGTTCGGTGGTGACAATGACATCACCGGGGCCCAGGGCCCGCCCGAACCGGTTGTCGCCGAGCACATAGGACACCAGGTTGAGCGCCTCGGTGGCGTTCTTGGTGAAGGTCAGCTCACCGGGTGTGACCCCGACGAAGCCGGCGATGTCAGCGCGGCCGTCCTCGAACGCATCGGTGGCCTCCTCCATCAGCTGATGCGCACCCCGGTGAACCGCACCATTGGAGGTCACGAGGAAATCCCGTTCGGCGTCGAGCACCTGCAGCGGCTTCTGCGAGGTGGCACCGGAGTCGAGATACGCCAGCCGGTGACCGCCGCGCATCACCCGGTCGAGGATCGGGAAGTCCTGACGAATGCGCTCGACGTCGACGTCGCCGCCGCTGTCGCTGTCGACGCCGACATCAAGCGCCGATGCGTTGTCCACCGCAGTGCTCATCGGTCAGTCCTACGTCGAGGCTGTCGCGCGGGTGAAGCGCACGTAGCCGTTCTCCTCCAGTTCGTCGGCGAGTTCCGGTCCGCCGGACTCCACGATCCGGCCGTCGACGAACACGTGCACGAACTGGGGGTGGATATAGCGCAGGATGCGGGTGTAGTGGGTGATCAGCAGGACGCCGGCATTCTCCGCCTCCGAAAACCGGTTCACCCCCTCACTGACCACCCGCAGCGCGTCGACGTCCAAGCCGGAGTCGGTCTCATCCAGAATCGCGATCTTCGGCTTCAGCAGGCCGAGTTGCAGGATTTCGTGGCGCTTCTTCTCTCCACCGGAGAAGCCCTCGTTCACGCTGCGTTCGGCGAACTGCGGGTCGATCTCCAGGTCGACCATCGCAGCCTTGACCTCCTTGACCCAGTGCCGCAGCTTGGGGGCCTCCCCGCGTACCGCGGTCGCCGCCGTGCGCAGGAAGTTCGACATCGACACCCCGGGGACCTCGACGGGGTACTGCATGGCCAGAAACAGGCCGGCCCGGGCTCGCTCGTCGACGCTCATCTCCAGCACGTCCTCGCCGTCGAGGGTGATCGCCCCCGAGGTGACGGTGTACTTCGGGTGCCCTGCGATGGCGTAGGACAACGTCGACTTACCAGATCCGTTGGGACCCATGACCGCATGGGTCTCCCCCGAGTTGACCGTCAGGTCGACCCCCTTGAGGATCTCCTTCTGGGTGCCGTCGGGATTGGTGATGGAGACGTGCAGATCGGTGATCTTCAGGGTGCTCATGAATTAGCTTTCGATTCGGTGATGGCCAGTTCGTTTTCGATTGCGTCGGTCAGCCGCTCGCGGATCTCGGGGATCGCGATCTTGGAGATGATTTCGCCGAAGAAGCCGCGGACGACCAGCCGCCGCGCCTGTTCCTCCGGGATGCCGCGGGCTCGGAGGTAGAACAGTTGCTCGTCGTCAAAGCGGCCGGTGGCGCTGGCATGCCCGGCTCCGACGATCTCCCCCGTCTCGATCTCCAGGTTGGGCACTGAGTCGGCACGGGCACCGTCGGTGAGCACCAGGTTTCGGTTGACCTCGAAAGTATCGGTACCGGTCGCTTCAGCGCGGATCAGCACGTCGCCCACCCAGACGGTGTGGGCGTCGGGCGTTCCGGCGGCCGGATCACCCTGAAGCGCACCCTTGTAGAGCACATTTGATCGGCAGTTGGGCTGGGAGTGGTCGACCAGAAGCCGGGACTCCTGATGCTGACCGGCGTCGGCGAAGTACAGGCCGAGCAACTCGGCGTCGCCGCCCGGAGCGTCGTAGCGCACGGTTGTCGCCATCCGCACAAGCTCGCCACCGAGAGTCACGGCGACGTGCCGCAGAACCGAGTCCCTGCCCAACCGGGCATGCTGGGCGCTCAGGTTCACCATGTCAGCGGCCCAGTCGGCGATCCACACCACAGTGAGCCGTGCCGCGTCTGCGACGAGGAACTCGACGTTGTCGGCGTAGGTTCCGCTGCCGCGCAGGTCGATGACGACCGCGGCCTCGGCGGTCTCCTCGACCCGGATCTGCAGGTGCCCGTAGGCGGTCTGGCCTGAACCCGGACCGGTGATGGCGATCTCGACCGGTGCGACGGTCTGCACTCCCCGGGCAACAGTGACGACGGTCGCCCGCTGAAATGATGAGAACGCCTGTGCCGCAACACGGTCGGCGGGTACACCCGCCTGTCCGAGTCGCTTGTCATCCCGATGCACCGGCTCTACGGTGACCCCGGCCTGCTCGGACACCGTGACGGCCGCGTCCGCGGTCCGCGGGGCGGAGCCGTCGTGAAGACCGCGCAGCCGCTTCAGTGGGGTGAATCGCCAGAGTTCGTCACGACCGCCGGGAACCTCGAAGGCCGCGACGTCGAAGCTCGCGAACTGCTCACCCTTGTTGGCACCGATGGACTCGACGGCTTCAGTGAGATTTCCCATCAGCCGACCGAGCCTTCCATTTGCAGTTCGATGAGCCGATTGAGCTCCAGGGCGTACTCCATCGGCAGTTCCTTGGCGATCGGCTCGACGAAGCCGCGAACCACCATGGCCATCGCCTCGTCCTCGGTCATACCGCGGCTCATCAGGTAGAACATCTGGTCCTCGCTGACCTTCGAGACCGTGGCCTCGTGACCCATCGTGACGTCATCCTCGCGGATGTCGACGTACGGGTAGGTGTCGCTGCGGCTGATCGTATCGACCAGCAGCGCATCGCATTTCACGCTGGAACGGGAACCATGGGCACCCTTGTTCACCTGGACCAGGCCGCGGTAGGAGGCACGGCCACCGCCACGGGCCACCGACTTCGACACGATATTGCTCGACGTGTTGGGCGCCAGGTGCAGCATTTTCGCCCCGGTGTCCTGGTGTTGGCCCTCACCGGCGAAGGCGATCGAGAGCACCTCCCCCTTGGCGTGCTCCCCGGTCATCCACACCGCCGGGTACTTCATGGTGACCTTCGACCCGATGTTCCCGTCGACCCACTCCATGGTGGCGCCGGCTTCGGCGCGGGCCCGTTTGGTGACCAGATTGTAGACGTTGTTGGACCAGTTCTGAATGGTCGTATAGCGAACGCGCGCATGAGGTTTGACGATGATCTCCACCACCGCCGAATGCAGGGAATCGCTCTTGTAGATGGGGGCGGTGCACCCTTCCACGTAATGCACGTAGGAACCCTCGTCGGCAATGATCAAGGTCCGCTCGAACTGACCCATGTTCTCGGTGTTGATCCGGAAGTAGGCCTGCAGGGGGATGTCGACGTGCACACCCGGCGGGACGTAGATGAACGAACCACCGGACCACACCGCGGTGTTGAGCGCGGAGAACTTGTTGTCGCCCGCCGGGATCACCGAGCCGAAGTTCTGCTTGAACACTTCCGGGTGTTCGCGCAGCCCCGAATCGGTGTCGAGGAAGATAACCCCTTGCGCCTCAAGGTCTTCACGAATCTGGTGGTAAACCACCTCGGAGTTGTGGGCGACCAACCCCTCTGCCACGAAGTTGTGGGGCCCATCCACTTCGATATCGAAGACCGGTTCGACGGCAAACGGCTCCACGGACTTCACCCGCTCGAAACCGAGCCAGTCATTGCAGTGCGCACGGATCGTCGTCCCGTGCGAAGCGGACGAAGAATGTGCGTAGCGCCTGCGGCCGAAGCGATCGGTTCGCTTCGAATTGCGACAACCGAGCTTCTCGAAGTCACCGGAGATGCCTAAACGGAAGGCAATCTGCGTGCGTTCCGGTGCATGGCGATAGGGCTGGGTGAACTTCCACGGGCCTCCGGCCCTAAGCCCCGAGAGCTCAGCGAGTTCGCGAGCTTGCCGGATGAGCGGATCGTTCGCGGACGTCAACACGACGGAGCCGCTCTGCTCGGGCCGAACGTAGCCATCGGCGTCAATCCAACCGCCGAGGAAAGCCAACCGCTGATCGACCGGGGTCGAAAAGACCCAGTCCGGTACCCGCTTGGTCAACGACAGGCCATCGAAGCCCAGCGCGACGATCCACTCGGTCAGCGCTTTGGAGTTCACCACGACGCGGTACTCGTCGGCTTCGATGCAGCGGAGGCCGAAGAGATCTCCCACTACTCGGATCAACTCAGCCCGGAGTTCGACATCGGTGGCCGGAATCGCGAACTGCACCCGATAGGTCCTGGCCGACAGGTGTAGGTTGCCATCGCCGAGATAGAGGCCCAGCAGCCACATCAGATCGACAGTGCTGTGGGTGGGAGCCTGCAGGCCCGGCGCCGCGGGAAGTTCCACTGCGCTACCGAACTCCGGAATCCGGCGGGGAACGGCGATGAAGTCGCCAGGCCGGATCTCGCCGACCGGCACCCAGCGCCGAGAGAAGCGTGCGCGCTGACGCCCAGGCCTCCGTTCGTCTCGGAGAACGAGCATCGGATGGTTGTCGGTGGCCCGCAAGCTGCGTCGCGTCGTGGTGACCGTATGAGTCAGTCGAGTGTCGGTCTGAGCAGCCGACTTGACCGGTGCGACCACGAATCGCTCAAGATCCTCGTCGTAGGCGAAAACGCGGTCTCCATGGGCGATCTCTTTGATCGGAACCTGCCCGCGATTTGCTGTCCACACCAGCGTTTCACCGGCGAGGCACTCGTACTGCGCGGCCACTCCGGACACCAGACGTTGCTTCTCGGCCTCCGGAATCCCAAGCCGGTCATAGGTCCGCTTGATGTCCTCGGGCAGTTCCTCCCAGGACGTCGCCTGCTTCTCGGTGGACCGCACGAAGTACTTGATGTTGTCGAAATCGATGCCCCGAAGGTCGGAACCCCAATTCGGCATCGGCTTCTTGTCGAAGGTGCGCAACGCGCGCAACCGGGTCTCCAACATCCATTCCGGCTCGCTCTTCTTCGCCGAGATGTCGCGCACCACCGCCTCAGAAAGTCCGCGTTTGGCGGTCGCACCCGCTATGTCGGTATCCGACCAGCCATAGCCGTAGTGACCCAGCGAGGCGATGGTCTCCTCCTGGCCGAGGGGTGCGGTATCCGGGGTGGTCGTCATTGCGACGCTCCTAGCTCATCGAGTTGCTCATCCGGTGGGGCGGTGTGGTGCAGCGGAACATGGGTGGTGCAGGCGCAGTCGCCGTTGACGATCGAGGCCAATAGCTGTACGTGACTGCCCAGCACCTCGGAGATGGCCTGCTGCTCGGCTTCGCACAGTTCTGGAAACTCCGCCGCGACATGGGAGACCGGGCAGTGGTGCTGGCAGATCTGGATGCCTCGCAGCGGCCCGCCCACCCGGGTCGTGGTGGTGGCGTAGCCGGCCTGGGTCAGGGCGTCGGCGACCTTCTCAGCCGCCTCCTCGACGGCGTGGTCGGCGGTGGAGCGCACCGGCGGCACGCCGGAGAGGATGGTGTCGATCCGGCGGCGCGCGAAGGTGCGCACGGCGTCGTCTCCGCCGATCTCCCGCAACTGACGGATCGCGGCGGACGCCAGGTCGTCATAGGTGTGCTCAAGTTTGTTGCGTCCCGCCGCCGTCAGCCGATACCGCTTGGCCGGCCGGCCGCGGCCCACGTGCTGCCAGGGTGCCGCGGGGTGCGCCTCGGCGTCGCCGTCATCGACGAGCGCCTCCAGGTGTCGCCGCACCCCGGCCGTGGAAATCCCGAGCTTGCCACCGATCTCCGCGGCGGTGATCGAGCCCGACTCCACCAGCAGCCGAACGATCTCCCGGCGGGTGGCACCGTCCTGCGCCGATACCGCACTCGGCACCGGCGACGGATCGGACCCCAATTTCACAACATCAGTGTGATGCAATTAGGCGAACAGGTCTAGGAAGGGCACCCTCACTTCCGTCCGGCTTCGGTCGCACTGCGGCGCCGCTTCGCCGGGGCGATATCCCGCAGCCGGTTACAGTTCTCCCGTGGCTGCCCGCCAGCTGTCCCTGAGTTCGTCGATCGCCCGCCTGCACGGCGATGAGCGGACCGTGGGCTCCCCCCTCAACGCCGCCGAACTCCTGGCCATGCGTCGCACCCGGCTGTTCGGTGCCACCGGAACCGTCCTGATGGGGATCGGGGCGCTGGGCGCAGGCGCCCGCCCGGTAGTGCAGGACCCCACCTTCGGCGTCCGACTTCTCAACCTGCCCTCGCGGCTCCAGACCGTATCGCTGACGATGACGACCACCGGCGCGGTGATGATGGCCCTGGCCTGGCTGATGCTGGGCCGGTTCGCCCTGGGACCACGCCGAATGTCACGCAGCCAACTCGACCGCACCCTGCTGCTGTGGATGGTGCCGTTGCTGATCGCCCCGCCGATGTACAGCAAGGATGTCTACTCCTACCTGGCGCAGAGCCAGATCACCCGGATCGGCCTGGACCCCTACAAAGTCGGCCCCGCGCCCGGGTTGGGCCTCGACCACGTGTTCACCCTTTCGGTGCCCAGTCTGTGGCGGGAGACCCCAGCCCCCTACGGCCCGCTCTTCCTGTGGATTGGACGCGGCATCTCGGCGATCACCGGGGAGAACATCGTCGCGGCGGTGCTGTCCCATCGCCTCGTCGTCCTCATCGGCGTCGGGATGATCGTCTGGGCCACCCCGCGGTTGGCCCGCCGGTGCGGAGTCGCCGAAGTCACTGCCCTGTGGCTCGGGGCCGCCAATCCGCTGCTGATCATGCATCTGGTTGCCGGCATCCACAACGAAGCGTTGATGCTGGGCCTGATGCTGACCGGCACCGAGATCACGCTGCGCGGGATCGACTCCGCGGCTCCGCTGCTCCCGAGGCCCCTGCGCTGGCCGCGCACACGTGCCGACTGGACGCGGTGGGCGCCGCTGGCGTTGCTGGGCTGCGGCACGGTGCTCATCGTGATGTCCTCACAAGTCAAGCTGCCCGGCTTGCTGGCACTGGGGTTCACCACCATGGCATTGGCGTATCGGTGGGGCGGCACCATCCTGGCTGCCATCCGGGCCGGCCTACTCACCGGTGCACTGGCCGTGGCCGTGATGGCGGTCATCGGCTGGGCCAGCGGTCTCGGGTTCGGGTGGCTGTTCACCCTCGGCACCGCCAATGTGGTGCGCAGTTGGATGTCACCACCGACGCTGCTAGCCCTGGGCACCGGTCAGATCGGCATCCTGCTGGGACTGGGAGACCACACCACCGCCGTGCTATCGCTGACCCGCGCGATGGGCGTTCTCATCATCACCGGCATCGTGAGCTGGCTGCTGTTCGCGGTGCTGCGTGGACGTTTACATCCCGTCGGTGGACTCGGCGTCGCCCTCGGCGCGACGGTGCTGCTGTTCCCGGTGGTGCAACCGTGGTACCTGCTGTGGGCGATCATCCCGTTGGCCGCCTGGGCGACGCAGCCACGGTTCCGGATCGCAGCGATCGCCGTCACCCTCATCGTCGGGATTTTCGGGCCCACCGCAAACGGGGACCGATTCGCGCTCTTCCAGATCATCGACGCGACCGTGGCCAGCACGGTGATCGTCCTGACCCTGATCGGGGTGACATTCACCCGACTGCCGTGGCGCGTCGTCCCGGGCACCCACGAGCGGTACAGCGGCGAGGACCCCGATCCGGGGGCCGACTCCCCCGACCGGCCGATCACCAGGTCAACCACCGGGGACGGCCCGCCAGGGCCACCACCGTCCGCGTCGTCGGCGCCTGCCGCCTACGCTGAGTCACCGTGAGTTCAGGCTCCACCCCGGTCGTCCGGCTGCGCGGGGTATCCAAGAGGTACGGGTCCACCGCTGCGGTGTCTGACCTCGACCTCGATGTCGACCGGGCCCAGGTTTTCGCTCTGCTGGGACCGAACGGCGCCGGCAAGACGACGACGGTGGAGATGTGCGAGGGCTTCGTCAGCCCCGACGCCGGCAGCATCGAGGTGCTCGGATTGGATCCGATCGCCGACAACGCCCGGCTGCGCGAGCGGATCGGGGTGATGCTGCAGGGTGGCGGCGGCTACCCGGCCGCACGGGCCGGCGAGATGCTCGATCTGGTCGCCGCCTATGCCGCCGACCCGCTCGACCCCGCCTGGCTGTTGGACACGCTCGGCCTGACCGATGCGGCCCGCACCACCTACCGCCGGCTCTCCGGCGGTCAGCAGCAGCGGCTGGCGCTGGCCTGCGCAATCGTCGGCCGGCCCGAGCTGGTCTTCCTCGATGAGCCGACCGCCGGGATGGACGCCCATGCCCGGCTGGTGGTGTGGGAACTGATCGACGCGCTGCGCCGCGACGGCGTCACCGTCGTACTCACCACCCACCAACTCAAAGAGGCCGAGGAGCTTGCCGATCAGATCGTCATCATCGATCGCGGTTCGCCGGTGGCCTCCGGCACACCCGCCGAGCTGATGCGCAGCGGGGCCGAGGATCAGCTGCGTTTCACCGCACCCCGCCGGCTCGACCTCGCCCTGCTGGTGGCCGCGCTGCCTGAGGGATACCGTGCCACGGAGCCGAGTCCGGGTGAATACCTCGTCGAAGGAAAGATCGACCCACAGGTGCTCGCGACGGTGACGTCCTGGTGCGCCCGACTGAACATTCTGGCCACCGACCTGCGGGTCGAGAATCGCAGTCTCGAGGACGTGTTCCTCGACCTCACCGGCAAGGAGCTGCGGTCATGAGGCAGCGTTCCGCGAGCAGGGATGCAACCCGATGACTGACATCTTCCCGGCAGGCACCTTCACGCCGGATCCCCGCCCCAGCAGCGTGCGCACCATGCTGGCCGCCCAGTTCCGGCTGGAACTGAAACTGCTGCTGCGCAACGGCGAACAACTGCTGTTGACGATGTTCATCCCGATCACCCTGCTGGTCGGCCTCAGCATCCTGCCGCTTGGTTCCTTCGGCGAGAATCGGGTTGCGGTGTTCGTCCCGGCGATCATGGCGCTGGCGGTGATCTCCACCGCCTTCACCGGTCAGGCCATCGCCGTCGCCTTCGATCGCCGGTACGGAGCGCTCAAACGACTAGGCGCCACCGCCCTGCCGGTATGGGGGATCATCGCCGGGAAGTCGCTGGCCGTGGTCACGGTGGTGTTCCTGCAGGCGATCCTGCTGGGCGGGATCGGACTGGCCCTGGGATGGCGGCCCAGCGCCGGCGGACTGCTCGCCGGCGGGGCGGTCATCGCGCTGGGAACCGCGGCGTTCGTCGCCATGGGACTGTTGCTCGGCGGAACGCTGCGGGCGGAGATCGTGCTGGCCGCGGCCAACCTGCTGTGGTTCGTCTTCGCCGGTTTCGGAGCCCTCACGCTGGAGACCGAGACGGTCCCCAGCGGTCTCGCGCAGGTTGCCAGGCTCACCCCGTCGGGTGCACTCACCGAGGCGCTGTCCCGAGCGGTCGGCGATCCGGCCGCGGTCTCGCTGGACTGGTTCGGTGTTGGTGTCCTGGCCGTCTGGGGCGCGGTGTCGGCACTGGCGGCATTGCGCTGGTTCCGGTTCACCTGAGGTCCTCATCTACGATCGTGCGGTGACACCGCTCCGGATCTACCTTGGTCTGGTTGACCGGCTTCCGTTGCCCAGCCTCCGCACCCAGAAACTCATCGCTGCCGCGGTCGTCCTCAGCCAGGCGCTGATCTCGGTCACCGGCGCCATCGTCCGGGTGACCGCCTCGGGACTGGGGTGCCCGACCTGGCCACAGTGTTTTCCCGGCAGTTTCACCCCGGTGCCGCACGCCGAGGTGCCGGGACTGCACCAGGCCGTCGAGTTCGGCAACCGGTTGATCACTTTCGTCGTCGTCCTCACCGCGATCGCCGCGGTCCTCGCGGTGACCCGGGCACGGCGACGGCGCGAGGTGATCGTGTACGCCTGGCTGATGCCTGCATCCACCGTGCTGCAGGCCGTCATCGGTGGTATCACCGTGCTCACCGGCCTGTTGTGGTGGACCGTGGCGATCCACCTCCTCGTGTCGATGGCGATGGTCTGGCTCGCGACGCTGCTCTACGTCAAGGTCGGCGAACCCGACACCGGCACCCCGGTCGCGGTGGTCCCGAAACCCCTGCGCCAGTTGACCTTCCTCAGCGCCGTTGCGCTCACCGCAACCCTGGTGTCCGGCACGCTCGTCACTGCGGCGGGACCGCACGCCGGCGACAAGAGCCCGCAGCGCACCGTCCCGCGCCTCGAGGTGGAGATCGTCACCCTCGCGCACCTGCATGGCACGCTGCTCGTCGCCTATCTGTGCCTGTTGATCGGTGTGGCGGCCGGCCTGCTGGCCGTCCGCGCCCCCGCGGACAGCATCCGCAAACTCTGGGTACTCCTCGCAATGGTGGTGGCCCAGGGGGTCATCGGCTTCGTCCAGTACCACACGGGGGTGCCTGCCGTGCTGGTGGCGCTCCACGTCGCCGGCGCGGCCGCCTGCACCGCGGGCACAGCGGTGCTATGGGCGTCGATGCGACAGCGGACCCAGCCCGAGTCGGTCACAAGCGGCCTCGACCTGCAGCGCGAAGTCGCGTTGCCGTAGTTCCCGGCTCGCGGCATCGAGTTGGCGCCAGCCCAGCGAGGGCTCGACCAACTCCAACTCGAGCAGCAGCGCGTCACCGCCGGTACCGATGAGATCGACCCGGGCATAGAGGAATTCGTTTCGCGGCACACCGAGGTGCGACGATGCGGCATCGAGTGCGGCGTGCCCCAGTTCCCACAGTTCGATATCGGGGTCGGCCGGAGTCAGCGTCTCCTCCGCGTAGGTTCCCGAGCCGTGCATCGGGGGGAGCTCACCTGCCGGCGGCAGGATCGGCCCCTTGGTGAACGCATGCGACTGCTCGCCACCCAGGAACACCAGCGCGGTCTCGCCATCCTCGACGCGGGCGTCGTAGGGCTGCACAAGGACGCTGCGGCCGGCCTCCAGCAAAACGCCGGCGTGCGCCTCGGCGGCCTGGCGCTCGGTGAAACGGCGGGTGTCGACCGATCCGGCTCCGACCGTCGGCTTGATCACCACCTCGCCGCGGGGCACCCGGACCGCCTCCCCCGGATCGAAGAACGCCGACGGCAGCACCGCGACACCGGCTGCGGCAAGATCACCCAGGTAGCGCTTGTCGCTGTTCCATGCCACCACCGGCGGGGCGTTCAGCAGATTGCGAACCCGCCTGGTCCAGTTCAGGAACTCCGCGTGCCGTTCGGTGTAGTCCCATGCCGCCCGCAGGATCACCAGGTCGGCAGTCTCGGTCTGCGGGTCATCCCAGGGGAGCCACCGGGCGTGGAGTCCGCGTCGACGCAACGCAGCGACCAGACCGGCGTCATCGCCGTCGCCGTCGGGGAGTTGCCTGCAGGAGGCGAACACGATGCGCGGATGAAAGAGATTCGGCCGGGCGCGCTTCACAGTGGCACCACGGTGCTGGTCATGAAAGGGGATGATAGTGACATGCACGCTGTGGAAGTCGCCGAGACCGGTGGGCCCGAGGTTCTGCGTTACGTCGAGAAGCCGCGGCCGGAGCCGGGCCGGGGCGAGGTCCTCATCGAGGCGGATGCGATCGGGGTCAACTACATCGACACCTACTTCCGCTCCGGGCTCTATCCGCGCGAGCTCCCGTTCGTGGTGGGCACCGAGGTGTGCGGCACCGTCGCGGCAACCGGCGACGATGTCGCCGCCATCAAGGCCGGGGACCGGGTGGTCACCGCGAGCGCGGCCGGTGCCTACGCCGAGTTCTGCACCGCACCTGCGGATTTCGTCGCCTATGTGCCTGACGCAGTGGCCTCCGACGCGATCGCCTCAGCCCTCTTGAAGGGGATGACCGCCCATTACCTGCTCAAGTCGGTCTATCAGGTGCAGCCACGGGATTGGATCCTGGTCCACGCCGGCGCCGGCGGGGTCGGTCTGATCCTCACCCAGTGGGCCGCCAGCATGGGGGCCCGAGTGATCACCACCGCCTCGACGGCGCAGAAAGCCGAGCTGTCCCGGCAGGCGGGCGCGATGGAGGTTCTCGACTATCCCGATGACGCGATGGAGTTCGCCGCGCGGGTCCGCAGCATCACCGACGGCCACGGCGTCGCGGCCGTCTATGACGGCGTCGGTGCCTCGACCTTCGAGGCCAGCCTCGCCAGTCTGGCGATCCGCGGCATGCTCGCGTTGTTCGGCGCCTCAAGCGGGCCGGTACCCCCGGTCGACCCGCAACGACTCAACGCCGCCGGTTCGGTCTTCCTGACCCGACCGAACCTGGCGCACTTCATCCGGACGCCGGACGAGTTCGCCTGGCGGGCCGGGGAACTGCTCGACGCTCTCGCCGACGGTTCGATCACCATCACCGTCGGCGGCCACTATCCGCTGGCTGAGGCGCAACGCGCGCATGAGGATCTGCAGGGCCGCAGGACCACCGGTTCGATCGTGCTGCTGCCCTAACCGCCGACCCGGCGGCCGGAACGACGCTGGGTCAGCCGAACAACAGCGGTCAGCCGAACAACAGCGGCAGCGGGATGACCGAGTCGACCGCGAGCGCGCAGAACACCGCGGCCAGGTAGTTGTTCGAGTGCAGGAACAGCTTCAGCGGTTTCACCGGCTCACCGCGGCGCACCCCGGCGTTCAAGCGGTGCGCCAAAGTCAGGAACCAGACGCCCGCCAGCACCGCGACAACCGCGTAGAGCCAGCCGGCCGCGGGGATCAGCGCCAGCGTCGCGGCCACTGTGAGCCAGGTGTACACGACGATCTGGGTGGTGACGTGTCGCTCGGTCGCCACGGCCGGAAGCATCGGCACCCCGGCGGCGCGGTAGTCGTCCTTGTACTTCATGGCCAGCGCCCAGGTGTGTGGCGGTGTCCAGAAGAAGATGATCGCGAACATCGCCAGGGCCTGCCAGCCGATCGTCCCGGTGACCGCAGACCAGCCGATCATCACGGGCATGCAGCCGGCGGCGCCGCCCCACACCACATTCTGGGTGGTGCGACGCTTCAGCAACAACGTGTAGACCAGCACGTAGAACGCGATGGTCGCGGCAGCCAGGTGCGCGGACAGCAGGTTGGTGGTCCACCACAGCCAGAAGAACGAGGCGACCGAGAGTGCCAAGCCAAAAATCAGGGCGTGGCTGCGCGGCACCACCGACCGGGCCAGGGGCCGGGCCGAGGTGCGTTTCATCACCTTGTCGATATCGGCGTCGGCCACACAATTCAGGGTGTTCGCCCCGCCCGCGGCCAGGATGCCACCGACCAGGGTATTGAGTATCAGCAGCAGATCGACCCGTCCGCGGTCGGCGAGCAACATCGCCGGGATGGTCGTCACCAGCAACAGTTCGATGACGCGCGGCTTTGTCAGCGCCAGATATCCGAAGAGGTTGCTGCGGATTCGGCTCTGCCCCTCCACCAGCTGGGCGTCGCGAGTTCTCACGCAGTCAACTCCTTACGTCTACTACAGGGGATGGTAGACCGCGGGGCCGCCAATTCGGTACTGCAGGGTCGAATTGCGGCACTAGGGTGTGTGAGGAAACGCCGCTTGCCGCCCGAATTCGCGCCCGACGCAGGAGTCCTTTCTTGACAACGCTCGAACAGATTTCCGCTCTGACCCAGCCGCACCACCCCGACGACTGGACCGATCTGGACACCGCGGCGGTCGACACGGCACGGGTGCTGGCAGCCGATGCCGTGCAGAAGGTGGGCAACGGCCACCCCGGAACGGCGATGAGCCTGGCACCGTTGGCGTACACGCTGTTCCAGCGGGTCCTGCGGCACGACCCCAGCGATACCGAATGGCTCGGCAGGGACCGGTTCGTGCTGTCCTGCGGACACAGCAGCCTGACCCTCTACCTGCAGCTCTACCTGGGCGGTTTCGGTCTGGAACTGTCCGATGTCGAAGCGCTGCGGACCTGGGATTCCAAAACCCCCGGGCATCCGGAGTTCCGGCACACCAAGGGTGTGGAGATCACCACCGGCCCGCTCGGCCAGGGCCTGGCGTCCGCGGTGGGAATGGCGATGGCCTCCCGGTACGAGCGCGGCCTGTTCGACCCCGACGCACCCGAGGGCGCCAGCCCGTTCGACCACTTCGTCTACGTGATCGCCTCGGACGGCGACATCGAGGAGGGAGTGACCAGTGAGGCCTCGTCCCTGGCCGGCACCCAGCAACTGGGCAACCTGATCGTCGTCTGGGATGACAACAAGATCTCCATCGAGCACGACACCCAGATCGCCCTGACCGAGGACACCCCGGCCCGCTACGAGGCGTACGGCTGGCACGTCCAGGTGGTCGAGGGCGGCGAGAACGTCGTCGGTATCGAGGCGGCTCTGGAGGCGGCCAGGAAGGTCACCGACCGGCCGTCGTTCATCGCGCTGCGCACCGTGATCGGCTATCCCGCCCCGACCAAGATGAATACCGGCGGCGTGCACGGGTCCGCACTCGGTGCCGACGAGGTCGCAGCGGTCAAGAAGGTGCTGGGCTTCGATCCGGACCAGAGCTTCGAGGTCCGCGACGACGTCATCACCCACACCCGCACTCTGGTGGAGCGCGGACGGGAGGCCCATCAGAAGTGGCAGGTCGAGTTCGACGCGTGGGCGCAGCGCGAGCCCGAACGCAAGGCACTGCTGGACCGACTGCTGGCCGGCGAACTGCCCGAGGGCTGGGATGCGGATCTGCCGTACTGGGAGCCCGGTTCCAAGGCGGTGGCGACCCGGGCCGCCTCCGGTGATGTGCTGTCCGCGCTGGGACCCAAGCTGCCGGAGTTGTGGGGCGGGTCGGCGGACCTGGCCGGCAGCAACAACACCACAATCAAGGGGGCGAAGTCCTTCGGCCCGCCGTCGATCTCCACCGAGGACTGGCAGGCCACCTGGTACGGCCGCACCCTGCACTTCGGCATCCGCGAGCATGCGATGGGCGCCATCCTGTCCGGGATCGTGCTGCACGGGCCGACCCGCCCCTACGGCGGAACGTTCCTGCAGTTCGCCGACTACATGCGGCCCGCGGTGCGACTGGCGGCGCTGATGGACATCGATCCCGTTTATGTGTGGACTCACGACTCCATCGGGCTGGGCGAGGACGGACCGACCCATCAACCGATCGAACACCTCGCGGCGCTGCGCGCCATCCCGCGGCTGTCGGTGGTCCGCCCGGCCGATCCCAATGAGACCGCGTATGCCTGGCGGACGATCCTGCAGCGCGGCGCGACAAGCGGCCCCACCGGGCTGATCCTGTCCCGCCAGGGCGTGCCGGTGCTCGAGGGCACCAGCAGCGAGGGTGTGGCGCGCGGCGGCTACGTGCTGGGGGGCGACAATCCCGCCGACGAGGCCGACGTGATCATCATCGCAACCGGATCGGAGGTCCAGTTGGCGGTCGAGGCGCGGGAACTGTTGGCAGCCAAGGACATCCGGGCCGCGGTGGTCTCCATGCCATGCGTGGAGTGGTTCGAAGCCCAACCCAAGGATTATCGGGACACCGTCCTGCCGCCGACAGTGTCCGCTCGCGTCGCCGTGGAGGCCGGCATCGCACAGAGTTGGTACAAGTACGTCGGTGACACCGGCGAGATCATCTCGATCGAGCATTACGGCGCCTCCGCCGACGACAAGACGCTCTTCCGCAACTTCGGCTTCACCGCCGACGCCGTTGTCGCCGCCGCGGAACGGGCATTCGACAACTAACCCGCCCGAACCACCACCATCATCCTCAGGACCCAGGAGATTTCATGGCCCAGAATCCGAACCTCGCGGCACTGTCGGCGGCAGGCGTGTCCGTGTGGCTCGACGACCTGTCCCGGGATCGGCTGCGATCGGGCAACCTGCAGGAACTGATCGACACCTGCAGCGTGGTGGGCGTCACCACCAATCCGTCGATCTTCCAGGCGGCGATGTCCAAGGGCACCGCCTACGCCGCGCAGGTCGCCGAACTCGCCGAACGGGGCGCCGACGTCGACGCCACCATCCGCACCATGACCACCGATGATGTTCGGGAGGCCTGCGACGTGCTGCGGCCGCAGTGGGAGGCCTCCGACGGTATCGACGGCCGGGTATCCATCGAGGTCGACCCGCGACTGGCCCATGACACGGACAGGACGATCCTGCAGGCGATCGAACTGTGGAAGATCGTCGACCGGCCCAACCTGCTGATCAAGATTCCGGCGACCCTGGCCGGCCTGCCCGCCATCACAGCCGTTCTCGCCGAAGGCGTTTCGGTGAACGTCACGCTGATCTTCTCGGTCGACCGGCACCGAGCGGTCATGGACGCCTACCTGGCCGGCCTGGAAGCCGCCAAGGAGGCCGGCCACGACCTGTCGAAGATCCACTCGGTGGCGTCGTTCTTCGTCTCCCGGGTCGACACCGAGATCGACAAGAGACTCGAGGCGATCGGCACACCTGAGGCGCTGGGGTTGCGCGGGCAGGCCGGGTTGGCCAACGCCCGACTGGCCTACGCCGCCTACGAAGAGGTATTCACCGCACCCCGCTATGCGGCTCTCGCCGACGCCGGGGCCCGGGTGCAGCGCCCACTGTGGGCGTCGACCGGCGTCAAGAATCCGGACTACTCCGACACCCTTTACGTCACCGAACTCGTCGCGGCGCACACGGTGAACACCATGCCGGAGAAGACGATGGCGGCTGTCGCCGATCACGGTGTCGTCACCGGCGACACCATCTCGGGCACAGCCGCCGCGTCCCAGAGCCTGTTCGACAAACTCGAGGAGACCGGAATCGACCTCGGCGACGTGTTCCGCCATCTCGAGGAGGACGGCGTGGACAAGTTCGAAAAGTCCTGGGAAGAACTTCTGGAGGCGACCCAGGACCAGTTGGATGCCGCGAAGAAGTAGCGCCGGCACATGAGCGCGCATAGCCCCTCCATCACGGCCGCCCCGAGAGGGTGGCACAACCCGTTGCGGGACAAGCGCGACAAGCGGATGCCGCGCATCGCCGGCCCCTGCGGGGTGGTGATCTTCGGCGTCACCGGGGATCTTTCCCGCAAAAAGCTCATGCCGGCGATCTACGACCTGGCGAACCGCGGGCTGCTACCCCCGTCTTTCGCACTGGTGGGGTTCGCCCGCCGGGAGTGGGCCGATCAGGACTTCAGCAAGATCGTCTACGACGCGGTGAAGGAGCACGCCCGCACACCCTTCCGGCAGGAGGTCTGGGACCGGCTGTCCGAGGGCTTCCGTTTCGTACAGGGCAGTTTCGATGACGACGCCTCATTCACCCGACTGGCGGAGACGCTGAACAAGCTCGATGTCGAACGTGGTACCGGTGGCAATCACGCCTTTTACCTATCGATTCCGCCCAACGCCTTCCCATTGGTGTGCGAGCAACTGAAGCGCTCCGGCCTGGCCGACCCCGAGGACGGCCGGTGGAGTCGGGTGGTGATCGAGAAGCCCTTCGGCCACGACCTGGACAGTGCCGAGGAACTGAACCGGGTGGTCAACAGCGTCTTCCCCGAGGAGTCGGTGTTCCGCATCGACCATTATCTGGGCAAGGAGACGGTACAGAACATCTTGGCACTGCGCTTCGCCAACGAGCTCTACGAGCCGGTCTGGAACAGCCATTACGTCGACAGCGTCCAGATCACGATGGCCGAGGACATCGGTCTCGGCGGCCGGGCCGGCTACTACGACGGCATCGGCGCCGCCCGCGACGTCATTCAGAATCACCTGCTGCAACTGCTGGCACTCACCGCGATGGAGGAGCCGGTCAACTTCGGCCCCGAGGAGGTCAAGGCCGAGAAGATCAAGGTGCTGGCCGCCACCAGGCTGGCTCAGCCGCTTGATCTGACCAGTTCCCGCGGGCAGTACACCGCCGGCTGGCAGGGCGGCGAGCAGGTCGTCGGGTTACTGGAGGAGGACGGTTTCTCGCACACCTCGACGACCGAGACCTTCGCGGCGATCACCCTCGACGTCGACACCCGCCGGTGGGCCGGAGTGCCGTTCTATCTGCGCACCGGAAAGCGGCTGGGTCGCCGGGTCACCGAGATCGCGCTGATGTTCAAACGGGCGCCGCACCTGCCCTTCGACCGGACGATGACCGAGGAACTGGGCCAGAACGCGCTGGTGATCCGGGTGCAACCCGACGAGGGCATCACGATCCGGTTCGGCTCCAAAGTGCCCGGTAGCACGATGGAGGTTCGTGACGTGAACATGGACTTCTCCTACGGATCGGCCTTCGCCGAGGACTCCCCCGAGGCCTATGAACGGCTGATCCTCGATGTGCTGCTCGGCGAACCCTCGCTGTTCCCGGTCAACGCCGAGGTGGAGTTGTCCTGGAAGATCCTCGATCCGGTGCTGGAGTACTGGGCCACGCACGGCACGCCGGACCCCTACGAGTCCGGGACGTGGGGGCCCAAGTCTGCGTTCGAGGTGTTGCAGCGTTCCGGTCGGGAATGGAGGCGGCCCTAAGCGATGAGCGCCAGTGAAGAGCGGAGTCAATCCCAGTGATCGTCGACCTGCCGGACACCACCACCAACGCCATCAACAAGCGGATCACCTCCCTGCGCGAAGAAGGCGGCGCGATCACCCTGGGCCGGGTGCTGACACTGGTGGTCGCTCCCCATAACGAGGCGATCCTCGAAGACGCGATCGAGGCGGCGGTGGGGGCCAGCAGGGAGCACCCCTGCCGCATCATCGTCGTGGTACCGGTCGATCGGCGTGCCCCCGAGGCCCGTCTGGACGGCCAGTTACGGGTGGGCGGCGACGCCGGCGCCGGCGAGGTGGTGGTGCTGCGCACCGCCGGGCCACTGGCCGAGCACGCCAGCAGCGTGGTGCTCCCCTTCCTGCTACCCGACACCCCCGTGGTCACCTGGTGGCCCGGGAACGCACCTGATGTACCGTCCCGGGACCCGTTGGGCCAGTTGGCGATCCGTCGCATCACCGATGCCACCTACACCGCGGATCCGCTGGCTGCGCTGCGCAGCAGGCTGTCGGGCTATGCGCAGGGCGACACCGATCTCGCGTGGAGCCGGATTACCTACTGGCGGGCGCTGCTGGCTTCCGCCCTCGACCAGCCGCCCTACGAGCCGGTCACCGCAGCCCTGGTGTCCGGACTGGCCAGCGAGCCCGCCCTGGACATCCTGGCCGGCTGGCTGGCGAGCCGTATCGACGGTCCGGTGCAGCGGGTGGCGGGCAAGTTGAAGGTGGAACTCGTCCTGCCCAGCCAGACCATCGTCTTGAGCCGGCCGCAGAAGGGATCTACCGCAACCCTGACCCGCACCGGCAGGCCGGCCGCCCAGCTACCGCTGGCGCGACGAGAGACCCGCGAATGCCTCGCCGAGGATCTGCGCCGCCTCGACGCCGACGAGATCTACCACGAGGCGCTGGCCGGGATCGACAAGGTTCTGTATCCCACCGGCGGGGTGGCGTGACGCCGACCGTCGAGACCTACCCCGACACCGACACTTTGGTGGCCGCGGCAGGTGACCGGCTGGCCGGGGCCATCGCCACCGCGGTCGCCGAACGTGGCCGGGCGATGATCGTGCTCACCGGCGGCGGTACCGGGATCGCGTTACTCGAACGTCTCGGCAGCCACCCGGTCGATTGGTCACGGGTGCATGTGTTCTGGGGTGACGAACGCTATGTCGCGCACGACGACGACGAGCGCAACGACAAACAGGCGCACGAGGCACTGCTGAGTCACGTGCCGATCCCGGCTGCCAATATCCACCCGATGCCGGCATCGGACGGCGAGTTCGGATCGAACGTCGATGCGGCCGCCGACGCCTACCGGGAGGTCCTGGCCAGGTACGCCGAGGCCGACGCGGCCACCCCGGAGTTCGACGTGCACCTGCTCGGGATGGGCGGCGAGGGGCACGTCAATTCGCTCTTTCCGCACACACCGGCGGTTCGGGAACGACACCGCATGGTGGTCGCGGTCGAGGACTCCCCCAAGCCCCCGCCCCGGCGGATCACCTTGACCCTGCCCGCGATTCGCCGATCCCGCGAGGTTTGGCTGGTGGTGTCCGGTGCGGCCAAGGCCGGGGCGGTCGCCGCCGCCGTCGCAGGCGCGAACCCCGACGACGTACCGGCGGCCGGCGCGGTGGGACGCGAGGCCACCGTGTGGCTAATCGACAGCGCCGCGGCGAGTGAACTGCCAGACTGACCGGCATGGTGGACAAGACAACAACGTCACCGCGTACCGCTGGGGAGAGGCTCAGGACCCTGGCCCAGGCAGCGCTGAATGCCGACGAGACCGTCGATCAGGTCGGTGACCTGATGGGAACGATGTCGGAGTCGCTGTCCAGCCTGGACTCGACGATGACCAGCATGGCCGAGACGATGACGTACTTCGAGGCCACCCTGAAGTACTTCGAAGAGACCTTGCGGGTGTTCAACGGCACCTTGCAGCGCATCGACGAGATGACTCCCCGGCTCAACGCGGTGGCCGAAAGGATGGAGGGCATCGTCGACCGAGCCGAGCGACTGGTGGGTGTCGCCGAGGCGGCGATGGCGCCACTGGCGGTCACCGAGTCAGCGGTGCGCGGTGTGGTCAACGCGCTGCGCCGACGCTGAGATCCGCTGACCGCGGACGCATGGCCGGTTGGAACGCAACGGCGGCGGCTATCCGGAACGGCATGACCCGCGACCACCCGCTGTCTGCGATCCGTGAGGTGACGCGCGGCCTCGGAAGGTTGGACCGTGCGGTGTTCGAAGCCGTGGCCGACTCGCCCAGCCCCCTGCTTGATCGCGCGATGCCGGCACTCACCCGCGCCGCCGACCATTCGAAGTTGTGGATCGTCCTGGCCGCCGTGCTGTCGCAAGGCCCGCCGTCTACCCGCCGCGGAGCGGTCCGCGGGCTGACCAGCCTCGCCGCAACGAGCCTGTTGACCAACCAGGTGGCCAAACGGCTGCGCCGGCGGGCCCGGCCGGACGGTGGTTCCGTCCCACTGGCCCGCCGGGCACGCCGACTGCCCACCTCCAACTCGCTGCCCTCGGGGCACGCTGCCAGCGCCGCCGCGTTCGCCGTCGGAGTCGGGTTGGAGAGCCCCGGACTGGGTATCGGTCTCGCCCTGCTCGCCGGCCTGGTGGGGCTGTCCCGGGTCGCGACCGGTGCGCACTATCCCGGCGACGTGGTGGCCGGGTTCGGGCTCGGTGCCGCCGTCGCCGTGCTGGGGGGCCGAATTGTCCCGCCAGTCGTTCCCGCACAATTGCCGCGCACCTCCGCTTTACGGGTCACCGCACCCGAACGCCCGGACGGATCAGGGGTGATCCTGGTGGTCAATCCGGCCTCCGGCGGCGGCGCGGGCACCGACGTCATCGACGAGGTGCGCAGCGCGCTGCCCGCGATGGAGATCGTGACACTCGGCCCGGATGACGACGGGCCGGAGTCACTGCGGTCAGCGGCCGGGCGCGCCGAGGTTCTCGCGGTCGCCGGCGGCGACGGCACTGTCGGCTGCGCGGCGGGTGTGGCTGTGGCCCAGGGGATTCCATTGGCGGTATTCCCGGCGGGAACGTTCAATCACTTCGCCAAGGACATCGGCTGCGACAATGTCGGGGCGACCGTCGAGGCCATCCGGACCGGCAGCGTGTGGTGCGTTGACATCGTCAAACTCGATGAGGAGCAAACGGTGGTCAACACCGCCAGCATCGGCGCATACCCGCATTACGTCGCCACCCGCGAGAAATGGGAGTACAAGGTCGGCAAGGCCGCCGCGGGACTCTACGCGATGATCCACACGTTGCGTCACGGGCAGCCGGTGCGCATCAGCTACGACGGCAACACGGTGACGACCTCCCTGTTCTTCCTGGGGAATTCGGTCTACCTGCCTTCCGGATTCGCCCCCGCCCGGCGCACCCGGATGGACGACGGGCTGATGGACGTCAGAATCCTCGAGAGCGGACGACCATACAGCCGGCTGCGGATTATGACCTCGCTCGTCCTGGGCAGGCTGGAACGCAGTCCGCTGTACCACGAACTGCAGGTTCCGGAGTTCAGCTTCACCGCTGTCGACGGACCCATCGCGGTGGC
>MTBK01120912.1_pt1 | contig 35330 bp, 32 predicted proteins | sample 1535981 | NCBI WGS metagenome assembly MTBK01 (sample SAMN06109225, study PRJNA356200) | anaerobic digester metagenome | isolation source: biogas reactors fed with pig manure or primary and secondary sludge | place: Spain | collected 2016-06-30
AACGACCTGGTCGGAGTCATCGGGCACATCGAACAACTCCGGAGCGGCAAGCAGGCATTGCCCATGCCCCGCGCAGACGCGGTAATCCACCGAAATGTGCATGGTCTGCCTTCCGATCATGTTGTCGGGCCCCCAAGTGTCGGACCAGCCACTCCCGTGTGGACGGCCCGCGCGCGCCAATCCTGGCCTCGCTGGGCCAATTTCACCGGCACCTGGCTGCACGTGAAGAACTGGTAGCGGGCCGGGCACGGCACGATGAAGGGATGGATCCGTTACCCGGCACCGCCGAGGGTGTCGATGACATGGGCTTTCGGGCACTGGTGGTCGATGACGAAGCCGCCCTGGCCGACGTGGTCGCCAGCTACCTGCGTCGTGAGCACTTCGAGGTGACGGTGTGTCACAGCGGGGCCGAGGCGCTGGCGGTGGCCCGCCAGGTCGATCCCGATGTGGTGGTGCTCGATCTGGGGCTGCCGGGTATCGACGGACTTGAGGTGTGCCGGCAGATGCGGACATTCTCCGACGCCTACGTGGTGATGCTCACCGCCCGCGACACCGAATTGGACACCATCGTCGGACTCTCGGTCGGGGCGGATGATTACATCACCAAACCGTTCAGCCCTCGAGAGTTGGTCGCCCGAATCCGCGCCATGCTGCGCAGACCCCGCACCCCCGCCCCGGCGGGCGCTTCGACCGACACCGAAGCACAGGTGCCGGCGGCCCGCCATTTCGGGCCGCTGTCGATCGACACCGCCGGCCGCCAGGTGTTTCTCGACAACGATCTGATCCCGTTGACCCGCACCGAGTTCGACATCCTGGCTGCGCTGTGTTCGCGACCCGGAGTGGTGTGGACCCGCCGCCAACTGATCGACGCGGTGTGGGGCGAACCGTGGGTGGGTAACGACCATCTGGTCGACGTCCATGTTGGACACCTGCGCCGAAAGCTGGCCGACGACCCGGCACAGCCGCGGTACGTCTTCACCGTCCGCGGGGTGGGCTACCGGATGGGAGGCGGGAGGTGACCTCCCAGGCAGGGGTCGGGTTGCGTCGGCGGCTACTGCTCGCACAAGCGTTGGTGCTGCTCGTCGTCGGCGTCACCACCGCTGTAGTGGCGGCGGTGGTGGGGCCGCCATTGTTCCGCGATCACCTGAATCAAGCCGGCGTGGCCCACAACTCCAACGAGCAGTTCCACGCCGAGCAGGCCTACCGCCATGCCACCGCGCTGTCGATCGCGGTCTCGATCTTGGTGGCCGCACTGACCGCGTTCGTGGTCGCCGTGTACCTGAGCCGCCGCCTGCAACGCTCGATCGCCGACGTGTCGGCGGCCGCGTCCGCGGTCGCCGAGGGGCACTACGACATCCGGGTCGCCTCACCGCAACTCGGTGACGAGTTCGATGATCTGGCAATGGCATTCAACCGGATGGCTGAGCGCCTCCAATCGGTGGAGTCGACTCGACGGCGCATGTTCGGAGACCTGGCCCATGAGATCCGGACCCCGGTGTCCGTGCTGGAGGCCTACCTCGAAGCAGTCGAGGACGGCGTGAAGACTCTTGACCCGCAGACGATCGCGATGTTGCGCGAGCAGACCGCCAGGCTGGTGCGGTTCGCCACCGACGCGGCGGCGCTCGCGCAGGCCGAAGAGGCCCATACCGCCTTTACCCCGGACTGGGTCGACGCCGCCGAAGTCGTCGGTACGGTGGGTGCTGCGTTCGCCGACCGCTACACAGCTAAGGGCGTCGTGCTGGAAACCCGCACCACTGACGCGGGTCGGATTTGGGCCGACCGGCAACGACTCATGCAGATGCTGAGCAATCTGCTCGACAACGCCCTGCGGCATACCCCCACCGGGGGGCATGTGACCGTCGGCGCCACCCGGCGCGGAGCTGACATGGTCTTCAGTGTCGCTGACAATGGCGAGGGCATCGCGACCGAACACCTGCCCTACCTGTTCGAGCGGTTCTATCGCGCCGACTCCGCGCGGGACCGCGATCACGGCGGTTCGGGCATCGGATTGGCGATCGTCAAGGCGTTGACGGAAGCCCACGGCGGGCACCTCGGTGTAGCCAGCCGCGGACACGGTCACGGCAGCACCTTCACCGTCGAGGTGCCCATCAACCCCACTACAGCGAGCTGAGAATGCCGTTCATCTCGTCGATCTCCTGCTGCTGGCTCTCGACGATCGACTTGGCCATCGACACGGCGTCAGGGAACTGCCCGTTCTTGATCTCGTTCTGAGCCATGGTGATTGCCCCTTGGTGATGGGCGATCATGCCGGTCAAGAACAGCTTGCTGGCCTCCACGCGTTGGGCGCTCTTCAGTGCATCCATCTCGGCCGGCGACAACATTCCATCCATACCAGACATGCCGCCGTCACCCATGCCGGGCATCTCACCCATGCCGCCGTGACCCATGCCGGGCATCTCACCCATGCCACCGTGACCCATCCCCGGCATTCCCCACTGCTTCATCCAGTCCTGCAACTGCGCGATCTCCGGACCCTGAGCGGCCTTGATCTGCCGGGCCAATTCGACCACCCGGGGATCGATGCCCGGTTTGGCCAGAATGATGTCGCTCATCTCGATCGCCTGCTGGTGGTGCGGGACCATCATGTGGGCGAACATCATGTCGGCATGATTGGGCGCGGCGGCCTGCGCGGTGGTCGGGGTCTGGGTCGAACTGGAAGCCACCGGTGATGTGGCCTCCGTGGTCGCCGAGTTACCGCACGCCCCGATGACCGCCACTGCGGCCAGCGCAGCCGCTCCGGTCGCGGCCATCCTCATTCGTTTCACAAGAATCCCTTTCGTCATCCACATCGGCTTCGTCGCCCCCATCGGTTCGACCTCCAGCCTCCCGATACCGGATGCGGGTCTCTTAGTCGTTCTGTAAAGATTCAACGAAGATTCCTTGACGCGGGGACCGGCCGCGCCTGCGGGCCCGAATTCGCTGTTACGGTCGGCGCCATCATGGGTGTGCTCAGACCTTCGGCGGCCGGGTTATGGGCGGCGGTCGGATTGTTGTTCATCGTCGCCCTATTCGGCGCGGCGCCGGTCACCGCGGTCTCGCCGGCTGCCCCCCACATCGACCATCATCTGACGGCCGACGGTGATCACGACCATCTCGCTTTCATCGACCACGCCCATATCGGCGCTTCCTCAACCCCCGTTGCACCGGAGGCGGTAGGCGACGTCGCGGCGCCCAGATCGCGATTTGCTCTTGCCTCTTTCGGCCTGATGTTCGCCGCAGCACTGGTCTGGTGCCTCTCCCCGCGGCACACGCCTGCGGTCGGGCGGGGCCCGCCCCGTGGACCTGTCGTCGTTTCTCCGGGCCGGGATGTACTTGCCCGGCTGTGCATCTCGCGCCGCTGATCGGACAACGCAGACCTATCGACCCCTAATCCGGGTTGATCGGTCGGTGCCTGGAGTCCACCTCAGCGGCCGCGCTTCACACCGCGGCCCGGCCCGGAAGTGACCATCCGATGACCTCTGTTGTCCCCTTTCATCCCGTTAACCGGCACGCAGCCCGACACCGACACCTGCGCCGCCATGACCCTGCCGCGACGCTCGCCGCGGCGGTGGGCAACACCCCGGTCCTGCGCATCACCGCACCCTTCACCGACGATCATCGCGGATTCTGGGCAAAGCTCGAGGGCTTCAACCCGGGCGGCATCAAGGATCGTCCCGCAATGCACATGGTCGAGCGCGCTCGCGCCCGTGGGGACCTTCGCCCAGGGGCGCCGATCATCGAGTCCAGCAGTGGCACATTGGGTTTGGGACTCGCACTGGCTGGCATGGTGTACCGGCACCCGGTCACCGTCGTCACCGACATCGGACTGGAGCCGATCGTCGCCCGGATGCTGGCGGCCTACGGTGTGCAGGTCCAGCAGGTCACCGAGCCGCACCCCGAAGGCGGCTGGCAGCAGGCACGTTGCGAGCGGGTTGCTCAGTTGCTGGCCGAGAATCCTGCCGCCTGGAATCCCGACCAGTACAACAACCCGGACAACGTCGACGCGTACCGCGCTCTCGCGCTGGAGTTGCACGCCCAGCTTGGTCCGGTGGACGTGCTGGTGTGCTCGGTGGGAACCGGCGGACACTCGGCCGGCGTGGCCCGGGTGCTGCGGGAGTTGAACCCGGCATTGACGCTGATCGGGGTGGATACCGTGGGGTCGACCATCTTCGGTCAACCGGCGCGGCCGCGGCTGATGCGCGGATTGGGCTCGAGCATCCACCCGGGCAACGTCGACTATGGGGCCTTCAGCGAGGTCCACTGGGTGGCCCCCTCAGAGGCCGTGTGGGCTTCGCGGACGCTCGCGGCGACGCACTACGCCACCGGCGGGTGGAGCGTCGGCGCGGTCGCCCTGGTGGCGGGCTGGGCAGCCCGCAACCATCCGCGGACGGCCACCGTCGCCGCCATCTTCCCGGACGGCCCGCAGCGTTACTTCGAGACCGTGTTCAACGACGACTACTGCCGTGACCACGATCTGGGCGGTGACCCTCCCGGCGAGCCGCTGACGATTCCCGACCCGACCGCCGCGGTGGTCCACTCCTGGACCCGGTGCGCCCGGGTGGTCCGCCCGGCGAGCGTGATCCGCTGATGGGCATGGTCGCTCAGTTCCGCAGCTTCGGCTGGCCGAGCAGGCTGCTGATGATCAACCAGTTCGGGATCAACCTCGGGTTCTACATGCTGATGCCTTACCTCGCCGGGTATCTGGCCGGTCCGTTGGGATTGGCGGCGTGGGCGGTCGGCCTGGTTCTCGGCGTGCGCAACTTTTCCCAACAGGGCATGTTCATCGTCGGCGGTACCTTGGCCGACAGGCTCGGCTACAAGCCCCTCATTGTCGCGGGTTGCCTGCTGCGCACGGCGGGATTCGGACTGCTGGTGTTCGCCCATTCGCTGCCGATGATGCTGATCGCCTCCGCAGCAACGGGTTTCGCCGGGGCGCTGTTCAACCCCGCGGTCCGGGCCTACCTGGCCGCCGACGCCGGCGAGCGACGGGTGGAGGCGTTCGCCTTGTTCAACGTCTTCTATCAGGCCGGCATCCTGGCTGGGCCGCTGGTCGGCTTGGCCTTCATGACGGTCGACTTCCGGTTGACCGCCGCGGGTGCGGCGGCGGTGTTCGCGATGCTGACGATCGCCCAATTGTTCGCCCTGCCCCGCCGCGAAGGCGACCGCGCAGTGACCACCGGTTCGGTGGTGCAGGACTGGCGAACGGTGCTGGGCAACCGCTCGTTTCTGCTGTTCGCGCTGGCGATGATCGGGTCCTACGTGCTGTCTTTCCAGGTTTACCTGGCGTTGCCACTGCACGCGGCAGACATCGCCCCGCAGCACGAGTCGGCCCTGACCGCTGCCGTGTTTGCCGTGTCCGGGACGGTGGCGGTGACTTCGCAGTTGCGGCTCACCCGATGGCTTTCCAACCGGTGGGGTTCGGACCGATCGCTGGTTGTCGGGATGATGGTGTTGGCGCTGTCGTTCGTGCCGCTGATCCTGCTGCCGGACAACCGGTTCGGGGCGCCGGTCGCCGTCTGCGCACTGTTGGTGAGCACCGCCGTGTTGGCGATCGGATCGGCTGCGGTGTTCCCGTTTGAGATGGACACCGTGGTGAGCCTGTCCGGCGGTCGGTTGGTCGGCACCCACTACGGCTTCTACAGCACCGTCGTCGGCACCGGCATTCTGGCCGGCAATATCGCCACCGGGGCGCTGTTTCAGGCCGCGAATGCGCGGGGACTCGGCGCGCTCGTATGGGCGACCCTGGCCGGGATCGGACTCTCCTCAGCGGCAGCGTTGCGTGCCCTGATCCGTACCGGGCACCTCCGTCACGGCGCGGACCGCGAGGAGGTGGTCGCCGCTCCGTGACAGCCGCAAGACCCGGACTTCGACTTTCGAGGTCGGGTGCACCGTGCCCGACACACAACACAGATGGAGGTTCCCGTGTTCAGATCCATTCAGCGCACAGCCGGATTCGGGCTGCTCAGCGCAGTGGTGGCATTGATCACCAGCACACCCGCCGCCGCACACGTCGACGCAGACTTCGATGGCTCGGGCCCCGGCAGCTTCGGGGTGGTCACGTTGGGTGTTCCCACCGAGGCGGGCAAGCCGACGACCACCAAGGTCGAGGTCCGCATCCCCGACGAGACCCCGCTACGGACGGTGCGGGCCGAACCGGTGGCGGGGTGGACCCTGGACATTCAGAAGCGAAAGGTCGACCCTCCGCTCCGCAAAGACGACGGCACCCCGGTCAACGAGGTGGTCAGCACGGTGACCTGGACCGCGACGTCCGGCAGCGGTATTCCTGAAGGGCAGTTCCAGGAGTTCGCGCTCTACCTCGGACCGATGCCGGACGCCGACACCTTCGCCTTGCCCACCACACAGACCTTCTCCGACGGCACCACCGAGGCGTGGCAGGAGCAGGCCAGCGGCGGCGACAAGCCGAAGTACCCGGTGCCCACAGTGACGATTGGGCAGCAGGCCTCCGGCGGTGTGCTGCCCGTCATCTCCTGGACAGCACTGGGACTGTCGGTCGTCGGGTTGGGAATCGGGGTGTTCGCGATCGACCGGGCATCTCGCCGGCAGTCCGCTTCCGGCTCATCGGGGGCGGGGACAGCGCCCGTCACCTCCACGGAGGTCTGATCGAATGAAGATCACTCTGCTCTTCCTGGCCGGTGCCGTCATTATCGTCGGAGCGACGGCCTGCGGATCGGAGCCGGCACCAACGGCGCAATCGCCGGCCGCCGGAGCAACCTCCTCGACAGCGGCGTCGGCCAGTTCACCCGCTCCATCGCCGAGTGCCGGGACCTTCATCGGCGTCACCATCTCGGAGGGGTCCGTCGCGCCCACCAACGCAGAGGCGGAAGCCGTTGCGGGCCAACCGATCATTCTGGAGGTCAGCAGCGACGCTGCCGACAGCATTCATGTGCATTCGATCCCTGAACACGTATTCGCCGTGCAGGCCCGTCCCGGCCAGCGGTTCGAGTTCACCGTCGACGTGCCCGGACGGGTGGATGTCGAGCTGCATGAGCTGAATCGGACAATCGTCACCATCACGGTCCGACCGTGACAGCCACAGCCACCGAAGTAGTTGTGGCGCACGGGGTTGGTGGTTCGACTGACCTGCCGATCCCACTGACCTACGCGCTGGTCGGCGGCGTTTGGGCATTGATCCTCACCTTCGCCATCGTCGCCGTCGCATGGCGCAGTCCGAAGTTCGACCCGGCCAACCCTGGACGCGCCCTGCCGACCTGGGTCACCACCATGGTGGACTCCCCGATTCTCCGGAGCATCATCGCCGCGGTCGCGCTACTTGCCACCATGTGGGTTGGCGTCGCGGCCATTTGGGGACCGCAGGACGCAGGCAACGCTCTGCCGGGCTCGTTCTATGTGCTGCTGTGGGTCGGCTTGGTCGCAGCGTCGGTGATCGTCGGACCCATCTGGCGGGTGATCTCGCCGGTGCGCACCGTCTGGCACCTGTTGGGAGGGAGGCGCGTCCAAGATCCGCAACGTCCCTACCCGGCCGGCTGGGGATATTGGCCGGCGGCGGCCGGCCTGTTCTCCTTCGTGTGGCTGGAACTGGCCAGCCCCGATCCCGGCTCGCTCACGGCGATCAAGGTGTGGATTCTCAGCTACGCAGCTGCAATGTTGCTGGGGGCGCGCATCTTCGGTTCGCGGTGGTTCGCCCGCGCCGACCCTTTCGAGGTGTACAGCGTGGCCGTGTCACGGCTGGCGCCCTTCCGGCGAAACCTCGAGACCGGCCGAGTCGTCGTGGGAAGCCCGCTCGATCACCTGCCGACCATGCCGATCCGGCCGGGCACCGTCGCGGTGATGGCGGTGCTTCTCGGATCCACGGCGTTCGACAGTTTCTCCCAATTCAAGGGATTCCGGGACTTCGTCGACCGTCATGCCGCCGCTGTGCCCTTCGTCGGCGATGCCGGGGGCGGCTCGGCCCTGAGAACGGCGGGGCTGCTGTTGTTCGTCGCCGTTGTGGGCGTGACGTTCTCGGGCGCCGCGCGCGCGACGGGCGGCGTAACCCGCGCGCAGCGAAGGGAACTACCCGGCCGGCTGGCGCACTGCCTGATCCCGATCATCGTGGGTTATGTCTTCGCCCACTACCTGTCTTATCTGGTTGAACGCGGCCAGGAGACCGTCGTACGACTGGCCGACCCGCTGGCCCGCGGCTGGCACCTCTTCGGCCTCGACAGCGGCGACGTGGTCTACGCCCTGTCGATGAATCCGGCGCTGCTATGGGCCGTCAAAGTCGCCTTCGTCGTGGCCGGACACGTCGTGGGCGTGATCGCCGCCCATGATCAGGCCTTGCGGGTCATTCCGGTAGGCCACCAACTGACCGGGCAACTGACCATGATGGCGGTGATGGTCGCCTATACGCTCACCGGGCTCTACTTGCTCTTCGGCGGTTAGGGGGCACGGATGCGCAGGCCAGCGGGGGTTACAGCCGCTTGATTCGGCCCTGATACCGCGCGATGTGCGCGGCATTGCTGTGCTCGCCGGCATCACCGTTGGCGCTCTGCCACACCGGCGCGGGGTGGCCACCGCGTTGCAGTTCGGCCACGGTCGCGGCCGCCAACGCCTGCAGCAACGCGGCGCCCACCACGGTGGAGGTGGCCGACACTGCGCTGGGGCAGCCGGGAATCTGCACCGCCGCGTCGCCGTCGACTCCATAGTTGTCGAAGACGAGGTCGGCGCAGTCAAACAGCTTCTTCCCACTGGCGTGGCGCGAGCTGACACGGCGGGAGAACTGCACCGAGGTCAGCGCCAGCACGGTGGCGCCATGCGCTTTGGCAGTCAGCGCCACCTCGATCGGTACGGCATTGCGGCCGGAATTGGAGATCACCAGCACGACGTCGCCGGCCTGCAGCGGCTCGTCCTGAAGGACTTGCTCGGCGTAGCCGGGCACGCGTTCCAACCAGGTTGAACGACGCGCGTTCACCAGCACCGAGAGCGGTAGGTCCAGAATCGCATTCACCGGAACCAGCCCGCCGGCCCGGTAGAAGAGCTCAGCGGCGAGCAGCTGGGAATGCCCGCTACCGAACACATGCCACAGGCCACCGGCGCTGATGCACTCGGCGATTCGCTTGGCAGCGGCGTTCAGGGTGGGCATCTGCTCGTCGTGCACACGCCGAAGCAGCGCGCCGACGGTGTGCAGGTATTCGGCGGCGTACTCGCTCATGCAGACTCCGGTGACAGGATGAGCCGGTGACAGGATGAGAAGGAAGGCTACGCCGACGACATCAAGCTGTTGACCGCATGGGAGCAAACCGACGCATGATGAAATCCGACGACCTCAAGCAGGTTGTGCTTGACACCGCGCGAGAGATGTACGCGCGCCAGGGCTATGTCAACACCACGATCAGGGGTGTGGCCGCGGCGGCGGGGGTGGCACCGGACCTGGTCCGGCGCTACTACGCCAATCGCGAGGAACTGTTCGCGGCGGCGATGCGCCTGCCGACGGACCCCGCCACAGCGGTTGCCCAGTTGCTCGCGCCGGGAATCGACGGCCTCGCCGAGCGACTGGTCCGGGTGACCTTCCAGTTGCTCGACGAGCCCGAGACGCGGGAGCAGATCGCGGCCATGGTGCGCGACGGGGCCGGCGCCGCGAAGACTACTGCGCCGCTTCGCGAGTTTCTGGAGTCGGTCATCATCGACCGTGTCGCGGCCGCACTTCGGGTGCCCGACGCCCGGATGCGGGTCGCCTTGGCGATCTCCTACGTCGTCGGGGTGGTCGGCAACCGCTATGTGCTGCGCATGGAACCCCTGGCCTCGGCCACCGAGGACGAAGTCGTGCGGCTGGTGGCGCCGGCAGTACAGACGGCGTTAACCGGTTCGGCCTAGATGCCCGGTCGCATCAGTAGTGACATCAAATGACGCCATAGGAGGTGTCTCGTGCGGACGACCGTAACGATCGATGACGACTTGCTCTCCAAGGCGGCCGAGCTGACCGGGGTGCATGAGAACGCTGCCCTCCTGCGTCAGGGCCTTCAAACGCTCATCCGCGTCGAGAGCGCCCGGCGGCTCGCCGATCTCGGGGGTACTGATACTTCCGCCACATCGAGTCCACGACGGCGACGATCAGCTGGATGATCCTTGTCGATACTGCGCTCTGGATCGACCACCTTCACAAGACTGAGCCTGTGCTCGTCGATCTGCTCGGTCTGGATCGGGTCGGCTGTCACCCGCTGGTGGTCGAGGAGGTCGCACTCGGGTCCATCCGGCAGCGCGACAAGGTGCTCAGTCTGCTCGCCAATCTCCACCAGTTTCCGGCAGTTGGGCACCACGAAGTCCTGCACATCACCAGCCAGCGCAAGCTTTGGGGGCGCGGGCTGAGTCCGGTCGACGTTCACCTGATGGCTGCGGTGGCTTTGGTACCCGGCGCCCAGCTGTGGACCCGAAACAAACGCCTGAAGTCGGCGTGCGCAGAGGCCGGCGTCCATCTCTTCGACCAAGGCTGAGTCACCCCGGATCATGCCTCCAGGTGGACTCAGCTCTTCAGGTACCTGCGTTGAGCGCGGGTGGTGAGCAGGCTCCTCAGCAGGACGCCGCTCTGCCCGTCGATGTTCGAGTGTGCGACTCTCGCGGTATGTCAGAGCAACCGCGTCGAGGTTTTCGGCGACGATGTGGCAGTACCGTCGGTAGCCGGCGGTGAAGCGCTCGACCGGATCCTCTCCCGCCGCGTCCATCGCCGGTTGCAGCTGATCCTTGAACGCGTCGAGGATGCCGATGATCGTGGCCAGCAAGATCTCTTCCTAGACGTCCGAACCAGTTCATCGTCGTGCGTCCCCCCCTCCCCGACTCAACTGGTCAGCGCAACAGCGGAATCAGGATTCGCCGCTCTAGGCTGCCAGCACACGGTCGTTGCACCTCTCCGTTGGAAGGGGCGAACAAGTCAGGCCGTCAAGGGGGATGACATGACCGAGCACGCTGGAATACCCGCGCCTGGCCCGGGCGAGGACGGTCCGGGCACATCACTCGGCCTCACGTTAATCGAGGGCTGCGGGGCGGCCGCCCGGCCCGAGCCTGAGCTCATCGCGCGCCCCGAGGCTCATCGCCTCGATGACGCCGCCACCGCCCGCCTGCTCGCCCGCCTGCCCGCTCCCGCACCGCCACCCGCCGCTCCGGAATCCGGGTTCGCCCTGCGCGAGGCATCGGTGCCACGCCCCCGGCCCGGCCGGATCGTCGAGGTCCCGTTCCCGCCGCCTCCCGACTCGCACGACAGTCCGCAGCGCCCGGCCGGCCCGCCGACCGCCCTGGACGTCGTGCGCTTTCAGCCCGAGGGCGAGGTCGATATCGCCCCGGGGGTCTCGATCACGTTCTCCGCGCCGATGATCGCTCTCGACGGTGTCGATGCCGCATCCGCGATCGCAGACCCACCCGCACACCTGGACCCGCAGCCGCCCGGCGAATGGCGCTGGATGGACCCGCGGACGCTCGTCTTCACGCCGCAGGGCGAGCGCATGCCGATGGCGACGGCCTATCGGGTCGAGATTCCGGCCGGGACCAGGTCCACCGCCGGTGCCACCCTCGGCCGGGACGTCACCTTCGGTTTCACGACACCGCCTCCTCGGCTTGTCGCGCACCATCCCGCGGGCCACCACGTACGGCCCGACAGCATCCTGTTGCTCGTCTTCGACCAACCGGTGGACGCGGCGGCTGTGCTCGCCCTGACCTCGGTCGCCGCCGACCAGCAGCAGATAGCCGTGCGCGCCGCCACCGGCGAGGAACTCGCGGCGGATGCCGTCGCGGCGAGGCGGGCGGCCGGCGTGCCAGACGGGCGGGTCGTCGCCTTGCGTCCCCACGAACCGCTCCCCTTCGGCACCACCTTCGTTGCGACACTCGGAGCCGGTATCCGGTCCCTCGAAGGACCGGCGACGACAACCTCGGCGATCACCTGGACGTTCACCACGCCCGGGCCCTTCCGGGTGCGCGGCCTACAGTCGGACTGGGGTCGCCAGGACCCCGAACCGGGTGCCACCTGGCACATCGAACTCACTAACCCGGTGGACGCCGCGTCCTTCGAGGACGCGATGGTCGGTGTCGACCCGCCGGTGGACCGGCTCGCGGCCGCGGTCTCCGGGTCGTACCTGCACGTGGCCGCGGCGTCGGTCGCAGGGCAGCGCTACCACGTGACGATCGACCCCGCGCTGCGGGACGTCTTCGGCCAGCCGCTCGAGCCGTCGGATCCGCTTCCGGTCGATGTCGGGGAACCGGAGCCGCGGCTGACGATCCTCGGCGGGGATCACGTCATCCTCGATCCCGCCGGCGCCGCCGTGCTCCCGGTGCGGTGCATCGGCCTCGAGCGGATCCGGGTTCGGGTGCACAGGGTGGAGCCGGGGGACTGGACCTTCGGGCCGTATCAGAGGCGCTGGTCCGAGGACGACACGAAGATTCCCGGCGAGAGAGTCGCCGATCTTGTGCTCACCGTTCCCGGGGGACGGCGGGCGTGGTCCGATGTCGACGTCGACCTGACCCCCTGGCTCGACGACGGGCTCGGGCAACTCGTCGTATCCGTCGAGCCCGAAGATCGGATGTCCCAGGACCACCGACGGCCGTTGACCGCGAGGTCCTGGGTGCAGGCCACGCGTCTCGGTGTCGACGCACTGGTGGACGCGACCACCCTGCGGGCGTGGGTCACCGATCTCGCAACCGGCACACCACTGCGTGGTGCGACAGCGACGCTCGGCGACGCCTCCGCGGTGACCGGGACCGACGGAAGCTGTGTGCTGCCACTGTCCGACGCGTCGGAGTCGGTGCTGGCCGTGCGGCGCGAACACGATCTGGCGTTGCTCCCGCAGGACAGGGTGTGGTGGGACGGCTGGAACCGGGGCGACATCAGCGAACGCGCCGTCTGGTTCGTCTTCGACGATCGTGGCCTCTACCGTCCCGGCGAGCAGGTACACCTCAAGGGCTGGATTCGGACGCTCACCGCCGGACCAGCCGGTGACGTGGCACCCGCCCCGGGTTCCCTCAAGGCCGTCTCCTGGACGGCCCTGGATGCGCTGGGCAACGAAATCGGCTCGGGCTCAACGGCTCTCGATCTAATGGGGGGATTCGACCTGAAGGTCGACCTGCCCGGGACGGTCAACCTCGGCGTGGCACGGGTGGAGTTCTCCGCCGCCGGCGACCGGACCTGGCGACACACGTTCCAGATCGCCGAATTCCGGCGTCCCGAGTACGAGGTCACCGTGTCCCTCACACCGGACCAGGGGGTCGCCGGTGACACCGTCACCGCATCGGCGCAAGCCGAGTACTACGCCGGCGGTGCACTGCGCGCCGCGCCGGTCACCTGGTCGGTCACCGCCACCCCGGCGCGCTACACCCCGCCGGGCTGGGACCGGTTCACGTTCGGCAACGCCGAGCCCTGGTGGCGCTGGAGCCCAGGGGATCGCGACGAAGACGACGAGGTCCACGCCCGGTTCACCGCGTTGACTGGCGACGACGGCAACCATCACCTCGGGATCGTCACGGCACCCGGGACCGAGCCCCAACCCTGGTCGGTATCGGCCGAGGCGACCGTTGAGGACGTCAACCGGCAGGCCTGGACGGCGTCGGCGTCCGTCGTGGTCCACCCGGCGGCGGTGTGCGTCGGGCTCCGGTCGGAGCGCTCCTTCGTCACCGGCGGACAGTCGCTTGAGATGGAGACCATCGTCGTGGACCTCGACGGCACACCGCTTCCGGGCATACCGGTCAGCTTGCGCGCGGAGCGCCGGGAGCACCGCCAGGTCGCCGGGGAGTGGCGCGAGGTGGTCGCCGAGACCGTCGAACAGGCCGTGCTGAGCGGTACCGATGCGGTGGGTGTGTCGCTCGACGGCCTCGCGCCCGGGCGGTGGTCGTTGGCGGTCGAGGCGGCCGATTCCGACGGACGTGCGCACCGCAGCAGTCTCGACGCCTGGGTGAGCGGAGCCAACGCGGATCGGGGTGTGAATGACGATGAGTTGCAGCTGATTCCGGACCGGGCAGCCCACGCGCCCGGCGATGTCGCCGAGGTGCTGCTGCTCGCGCCGTTCACGCCGGCGCACGGGCTGCTGGTCCTGGAGCGCGAGGGCGTCGTGCACACCGAACCGCTGACCGTCGACGACACCTTCCACACCCTGCGTATCCCGGTGGAGGACGGCTTCACACCAGGGGTGCACGTGCACGTTGTGCTGGCCGGTGCCGTCCAACGCCCGGACGCGCCGGCAGGTGTCACCCGTCCCGCGTTCGCATCGGGCACTGTCCACCTTTCCGTGCCGCCGGTTTCCCGGACGCTGACCGTCGCCGTGACGCCGCGGGCGGCCGGTCTGCGGCCGGGCGAGGGAACCGTGCTGGACCTGGCTGTGACCGGGCCCGGCGGAACCCCGGTGGCCGGCGCCGGCGCCACCGTGATCATGGTCGACGAGTCCGTTCTGGCCGTCGCGGGATACGCCAATCCCGACCCGCTTGGCGTGTTCTATCCGCCACGGGATGCCGGCGTGGAGACCACCCGGTCACGGCCACTGGTGTTGTTGGCGCGACCTGCTGCCCTCACGGTGTCCGAGGAGCTCGATTCGCCATTCTGCCCCGCCCCCGTTGCCGAGATGACCGACGCGATGCTGCCGATGCCCGCTCCCGCAGGGGGAGCGTTCTCGGGGGGCGGCACCTTCGACCCGCAGCCCATCCGCGCTCGGACCGATTTCAGCGCGCTGGCACTGTTCGCCGCCGCCGTCACCACCGACCCGGAGGGTCGGGCCGCCGTCCCGGTCACGCTGCCCGACAACCTCACCCGCTACCGCGTCCTCGCCGTCGCGACCGACGGGGTTGCCTGGTTCGGGGTGGGCGAATCCTCGCTGACAGCCCGACTGCCGCTGATGGTTCGCCCCTCGGCGCCGCGCTTCCTCTCCTGGGGTGACACCTTCGAACTGCCGGTGGTAATCCAGAACCAGGCCGACGAACCACTTGAGGTCGAGGTGGCGGTGCGGGCGGGCAACGCCGCGCTGACCGCAGGTGCCGGCCGGCGGGTCGTCATACCGGGGAACGACCGGGCCGAAGTCCGGTTCCCCGCCGCCACGGCGGTGGTGGGAGAGGCCCGTTTCGAGGTGGCCGCGGCGTCAGGTCCGGACGCCGACGCCGCCACCGTGACGCTGCCCGTGTGGTCACCTGCGACCACCGAGGCCTTCGCGCTGCACGGTGTGCTTGACGAGGATGCGCTGGACCAGCCCGTCAGGGCTCCCGCCGGTGCGGTCCCGTCCTTCGGCGGGCTGGAGGTCACCACGTCGTCGACGGGAGTGACCGCCCTGTCCGATGCCGTCGCGTACCTGATCTCCTATCCGTTCGAGTGCGCCGAACAGGTGGCGTCGCGGGTGCTGGCGATCGCCGCCCTGCGGGACGTGCTGGCGGCCTTCGGCACCGACAAGCAGGAATCTCCAGCGGAGATGGAAGCGACGGTCGACCGCGATATCGAAGCGCTGACGGCACGTCAGTGCGCGGACGGCGGCTTCGGCTGGTGGCGGCCGGCCGACGACTCGTGGCCGTACATCAGTGTCCACGTCGGCAATGCGCTGGCCCGTGCCCGGGCGAAGGGGTTCGACGTCCCCGAGCGGGTGGTGACCGCCCTGCTCGGCTACCTGCGGATCATCCATCGGCGGTTCCCCCACGACTACCCGGCAGAAGCCCGCGCCGTGATCGAGGCGTACGCCGTCTCTGTCCGGGCCGCGCTCGGCGACCCGGATCCGAAGGCGGCGCGACGGTTGGCTGCCGCCCGCATCCCGGGCGGCACCCTGCCCATCGAGGGGCTCGCCTGGTTGCTGCCGGTGCTCGCCGGCGATTCCGACTCACGCGATGAGACGACGGAGGTTCGCCGCCGGATCGCCAACCGCGTGGTCGAGACGCCGGGCGCAGCCTCCGTGACCGCCCGGTACGAGGACGGCGCGCATCTGTTGCTGGCCTCCGACCGGCGCGCCGACGCAGTCGTCCTCGAGGCGCTGATCGCCGACCAGCCCGGCAGTGATCTCATCCCCAAACTCGTCGCAGGGCTGCTGGGACACCGCACGGCCGGCCGATGGGCCACCACCCAGGAGAACGCGTTCGTGCTGCTGGCACTCGGCCGCTACTTCGACACCTACGAGTCCGTCACACCCGACTTCACCGCGCGACTGTGGCTGGGCGAAGACTTTGCGGGCGCACACGCGTTTCACGGCCGGTCCACCGACCGGCAGCACCTCGTCGTCCCGATGGCGGCGTTGTCGGCCGAGTCGAGCGCGCCACGTGACCTGCTGCTGGCCAAGGACGGCCCGGGGCGGCTCTACTACCGATTGGGATTGCGATACGCCCCGGCCGGCCTCGACCTCGAACCACTCGACCGTGGCTTCGCCGTGGCCCGATCCTATGAAGCACTCGACGACCCGGCCGACGTCCGCCGCGATGACGACGGGAGCTGGCACATCCGGGCCGGGGCGCGGGTCCGGGTCAACCTGGCCATGACGGCACCCTCGCGGCGCTACCACGTGGCTCTCGTGGATCCGCTGCCCGCCGGACTCGAGCCGCTCGACCCATCACTGGCCACCACCGCGCGTGACGCGCCATCCGACGGCTCCGGGGTCGGCGTCATCGGAGGCGCGGGACTCGGCGGCCCCGGTCGCGGAGCGGGCCATTGGTGGTGGTGGAGCCGGCCGTGGTTCGACCACGAGAACCTACGTGACAACCGGGCCGAGGCGTTCGCGTCGCTGTTGTGGGAGGGCTCGTACCGGTACAGCTACACGGCCCGTGCGACGACCCCGGGCACCTTCACCGCCGGTCCGCCGAAGGCCGAGGAGATGTACTCGCCCGAAGTGTTCGGCCGAGGGGCCACAGACCGGGTGGTCGTTCGTTAATCCGCAATCAGGTTGCGGCGCCGTCATCCACGGTCGGCTTCGAGCGCAGTGCGGGTCGGGCCGAGCGTCGTCGCGGAATCCGGTCAGCGATGCCGCTGAGCGTGGTGACCATCCTGTTGAGGGTGTCGACAGCCGACTCGAGCGTTTCGGCCGTCGGCGTCAAGGTCTCCACGGCGGGCTGCAGTCGACTCAGAATCTCGGCGGTTTCGATGAGCTGTTCGAGGGGGCCGTTCTTCACCGTCAGTTTGTCGATGACGCCTTCCTCGGCAAACACCCGCTCAATCACACCGTCCTCAGCGAAGATCCGCTCAAGCGGACCCTCCTCGGCGATCAACCGATCGATGAGTCCGCCGGGTGCCACGATCCGCTCCAGCGGACTCCCTTCAAGCGACACTCGATCGAGCAGACCACCGGGTGCGGTCAGGAGGTCCACGACACCACCCGGCCGTGTCAGTTTGTCGGCCGGACCGCCGCGGGCCAGAAGCCGGCCCAGGGCCCGGTCGTTCTCAGTCAGTTCGGCAACCCGGTTGGCGCCGATGATCGCGCCGCGCACCGGAAGTAGGTCGGTGATCGCGTCCACAGTCTTCGGGCCATCCTCGCCCAGGGCTTCCTTCACCGTTCCGAGTGCCATCGCCGCGATGGCAAGTCCCGCGTCGGCAACTTTCACGCCGGCGCGGATTGGGGCTAGGGCCGCGGCACCGATGACCTCGCTGATGTTCACGCGGCAAGTGTATGGCTCGGTGTCCTCACACAGCGGCGATCGAGCAGCAGATTCCGACTTCCCCGAACGCGGGTGACACCGTTCACACCAGTCCCATTGGTAACATCGGCCCGTGCAGGGCGCATCGGGAGGCACCGGCTCCGGGCGATACCTGTCGATCTCGCGACGGGAGGCCGTCCGCCACGCCACCACTGCTGCTGCTGCGCTCGCCGGGCTGGGTGCGGCATCGGCGAGCGTCGGCGCGCCCACCGCATCGGCGGCCGCTCCCCAACTCATCGACTACGCCATGCGCCAGATTCCGGCGGAGCACATCCGCGCCGCCGGCTACTCCGGAGTGATCAACTACGTCTCGTTGTCGCGTCCCGGCTCATCCTTCGGCGCAAAGCCGATCACCAGGCCCTACGCCGAGTCGCTGACCGCCGCGGGACTGGTCATCGTTAGTAACTACCAGTACGGAAAGCCGGGCGGGACAGCGCCGTCGGACTTCACCCGCGGGGCCGCCGGCGGGATCGCCGATGCCCGTCTGGCTTGGCAGTTGCACACCGCGGCAGGTGGTGGCCAGAGCGCACCGATCTTCTTCAGCGTCGACGACGATATCGACCGCAACACCTGGAACACCCTCGCGCTGCCGTGGTTTCGCGGAATCAACTCGGTGCTCGGCGTTCAGCGCACCGGTGTCTACGGGGGTATCGACGTGTGTCAGTGGGCCGCCGCCGACGGTGTCATCGGCGCGTCGCGCACACCCGGCCGCCGGTGGGCCTGGCAGACCAAAGCCTGGTCGGGCAATCGGATCGACCCGGCCGCGGTGCTCTACCAGCGGGTGGTGAGCACCGCGTCGAATCCGGGCCCGCTCGTCGGCGGGATCGAAGTCGATGTCAACGACGTACTGGCCCAGGACTGCGGTCAGTGGAACATGCATCCGTGAGGTCGCCGTTAGCCTCAGGGTGCTGTCAGCGTGCCTTCAGCGCCGACTCGTCGTCATTCGTCGCCAGCGGGCCACGAACAGCGGGGACCACCAGTTGCCGGCGTAGTCGGTTGTTCGACTCCCTGAACAGACAGCTCATCGCGGCCAGGGTGCCGCGGACGTCGTCTCGGGCGGTGAGGTAGGTCCAGCGGTGCGGTTCGGGAAGGCCGAAGAACTGCTCGAAGAAACCCGGAACATCGCTGGGCGGCAATTGCAGAAGGGCTTCCAACCCGATGCGCCGGATGCGGTGGACCACCTTCGCGGCCCGTGGCCACACGACGTCCTGGGCGGCGGCGAGCGCACTGCCCGGGTGAGCCGGCAGGTGAGCCGCCAACGCCTCGGCGACCCGGGGCGCAAGCTGCAGGGAGGCCGCCAGGCTGTACCCCGTCGCCGGATGGATCAGTGGTGCGGCCGCGCCGAATCCGAGGACCCCTGGACCGCGGTGCCGTGGATGATCCACCCGGAACGAAACCCGCTCGCTACGAGCGCTTTTCGGCGCACGGATGCCGTATCGGGCGAGTCGGGCGTGCAGCCTCCGCCGCAGGGCCGACAACGGCAACCCCGGCCGGCGGGCCAGCGACGTCTCTTCCACGAGCACCTGGTCCGCGCCGAGCGGAATGGCGTAGAGGAAGGTCGGCCACCCGGCCTCGCCGTGTTCGGCACGCCAGTCCATGAACAACGCCTCCCCGGCGCCGACGAGCGGTGCCGCTGTCGCTGCGTCCAGAATCACGCCGAACGCCGTTTGCTCGGCCGGCCCGCGCTGCGACGCGGTGCGGTCCAGGGGGCGCCACCGGCCACCCGCGTCCACGACGACCGCGGCGCGAAGATGCGGGCCGTCGGCCACGGCGACAACTCCCGGTTCCGGCGAACCGACGGCCCGCCCGATGTGGAACTGCACTCCGGTTGCCCGCTCGGTGAGATGCGCTTGCAGAGCAGGCACGTCCAGCACGGCGTACTCCCAGCCCAATCGATGCTCTGTGAGCGCGATCGCACGGCCCTCGGCGCGTGCGGCGACGACGTCCTCCGGCAGATCGGCGGGCAACTCCTTGCCCCAGACCCCGTAGGTCGCTGTCCATGGCCGATCCGGGCCCGGGTCGAGCACTCCGACGTCCAGGTCGTGTTGCGCGCACGCGGCAGCCAGCGCCATTCCCGCGGGTCCGGCACCCACCACCAGAACGTCCATCTCTTTCATCGTGCCAATTGAAACCACACGGCGCGACCCGGCTACCAGGACCCCCAGCGGTGACGGCAGCCCCACCCCGCCCTGACGCTACTGTCGCTGCGGTGAGCGCACGGTTTGAAGAGCTGGGCTGGCAGGAGACGCCATCAGGTGTGATCAGCCTGCGGCGTCGCTTCGACCCTTCCCTGCAGGCCGATATCTACGAGGTCAAACTCGGTGACGAGCATCTGATGTCGAGCTTGTTCACCGTCGCCGAGAAGGAGTTGGCGCGGCTCGGCCTGGCCCGGACCCCCGGCGCAGCTTTGGACGTGCTCGTCGGGGGACTCGGTCTGGGCTACACCGCACTGGAAGCCCTGCAATGCGACCGGATTCGGACGCTGACGGTCATCGAGTACTCCGAAGCAGTCATCGACTGGCATGAGCGAGACCTACTTCCGGACACGGCCGGCCTGGCGGACGACGGCCGCGTCACACTCGTGTGCGCGGACTTTTTCACCGCTGCAACCGATTCGGTGGGATTCGATCCGGACTCGCCCGGCCGAACCTACGACGCGATTCTGCTCGACATCGACCATTCCCCCCGCCATGTGCTGCACGCACCGCACGCGAGGTTCTACACCGACGAGGGCCTCCACGCGGCGTCCACGCGGCTCGTCCCCGGCGGGACGTTCGCGATGTGGTCCGACGATCCGCCCGACGAGGATTTCACCGCGCTGCTGGGATCGGTGTTCACCGATGCCGAGGCGCAGTCCATCTGGTTCGACAACCCCATCACCCGGGGACGTTCGGCGGCAACGATCTACCTTGCGACCAGAGCGCACGGCGACGGCGGACCGTAAATAGTCGTGCTACGAACCGATCGCCCACTCAGAGGTCGCGACGAGGTCCCCTTGCTCCAGCGCGGCGGCGCGGTGCTCATGCACCACCTGGTAACCCGGGTCACTCACCATGTCGAGGAAGGCCTGCGGGGTCGGGTACTCGACGACCAGGATGGCGTCCCACCACGGCCGGTCCCCGTCGCCGATGACGTTGACGGGTCCGGTGCCGGCGTAGCGAAGACTCCCCCCGACACTGTCCAGATGCGGCTGGACCTCGGAAAGGTATTGCAGGTAACGCTCCACGCCACTTTCATTGAACTTCAGCAGATTGATCATCACCACCGGGGCATCGGCGGGAAGGCCCTCAAAGGCATTCAGGTTGAACGGACGATTATCGACTTTATTCGGCACTGCGAATCTCCTTGTTGGCAATCGGTTGTGAACTATTCGGACTTCCTACACGCTCGCGCAGAAAGGGGACGACGTGTGCGGCGACCTGGTCGGGCTGCTCCAGCCAACTCCAGTGGCCGACACCCGGCAGGATCTTGACTCGCACGCGCGGAAACGGCTTCACCTGGCGATGAGCCTGCGCGACGGGAATATAGGCATCGGCGTCTCCGAAAACCACCAGCGCGTCATGATCGTGTTCCGATAACCGGGACACAAGCCTTTCGTGTTCGTTCAGGTCTGTGGACCGATACAGGCGCAACACAGCCCGTTTGGTCTCTTCGGGTGCGAGATGACCCGCGACGATGTCGACCCACTGCTGCGACAGCCCCGGGTTGTCGTGGCCGATCACGAAGCGTCCCACCCTTGGAGTGGTGAGCCGCATCATGAGTTCGCCGATCACGGGAGTCCGCCATACCCGCGCCATTCGGTGCCATCGGTAGCCGATCAACACACCGGTGTTGATCAGCGTCACGCTCGCCACCCGGTCCGGATGGTCGGCGGCCCACGTCGTCGCGAAAGGGCCCCCGAAATCGTGAGCGACGAGATGCACCCGTTCGATTCCCAGTTGGTTGATGAGGCCGTCGAGGAACCTGGCCTGGCCCTCGACCGTGTAGTCGAGATCAGCTCGCTTGTCGGCCGCACCGAAGCCCGGCAAGTCCGGGGCAACGACCATGGCGAACTCGACAATCCGCGTCATCAATGGCATCCAGTCGGCACCCGCGTCGGGATTGCCGTGCACGAACACCACGGCCTCCGCCGACGGGCTAACGCCGCCGACCAGCACAGAGGTGTTGATGCCGTCGACCTTCATCCGTCGGGTCTCGATGTTGGTCATCAGCGATCGGCCCTGACCGTGGCGTCCATTCGGCCTCGGTAGCTTGCGCGGGCACCCATGTCGGCGTCGACCATCACACGGTCGGCGCGCAGCACGGCCTTGATCCGGTCGGCGATCGCCGGCGGCGTCCCGGCAACGAGTCGGGCGACCGGCCCCAACTCACGAGGAACAAAGACCTCCTCGCGGCCGGTGCGCAGTGCGGCGACGATGCCAGCGGCGACCTTGTCGGGTCCGATGACACGAGTGCCGCGGGCCTTGGCGAAGCCGGCGATCATGTCGGTGCGGATAAGCCCCGGAAGGACGATCGTTGTGCGAACGCCGGTGCCTCTGATCTCGGCCCGGATCGCGCGGGTGAATCCGACGACACCGTGTTTGGTCGCGGCATAGGTGGCGCCCCCGGCGGTGGCGATCTGCCCGGCCGATGACGCGAGGTTGACGATGTGGCCCTGCCGGCGTGGCAGGAACCGCTGCAATGCCAGCCGGGTACCGGTGAGTACGCCCCCGAGGTTGATCTCGACGAGGCGCTGAGTCTCGGCGGGATCCTCGTCAGCGAAGAGTCCGATCGGGGCGATGCCGGCGTTGTTGACCACTGCGTCCAGCGGTCCGAATGCCTCCTCCGCCCTGTCCAGGAAGCCCGCGAAGGCCGCGGCGTCGCGAACGTCCAATGGCAGGCCGATCGCACGGTCACCGAGTTCGGCGGCGACTGCGGTGCAGGCCGCGCCGTCGACATCGCCGATGGCAACGTTCATACCGACGGCCAGGCATGCCTCAGCGGTGGCGCGCCCGATTCCGCGTGCACCTCCGGTGATGGCCACATTGCGGATCATTTCCGGACACCGGTGTCGGTGGTGGCGCTCAGGTCGGCGGTCAGGGTCATCGGTTCATCCTTGATGTCGAGAGTGCGGCGATGTCGCAAGTGCGGCGATGCCGCAAGTGCGGCGATGCCGCAAGTGCGGCGATGTCGAAGCTGCGGCTGGTGCAGTGCTTGGGATGAACACCATGATCGTGGACCGGATACGGTCCATACTTGACACTTCAGGACAAAGGCTTCACTTCGGAGGACGTACCCGCGTCGGTGTCCGTGTCGGTGTCCGTTACGGGGCGAAGGGAGACGATGGGACGTGTCTGTCGTTCGCGCGACGTCGTTGTCAAACTATTCGCGACTGGTCACGAAATTGGGCGGGGACCCCTCAGCCCTGCTCAACGACGCCGGTATCGACCCCGGCCTGGCTGGCCGAAGCGACGTCTTCATTCCGCTCAAGCGCGCCGTCGCGGCGATCGAAAACGCCGCAGACGCCACCGCAACGCCGAGTTTCGGTCGGCAGCTAGCGCTGCTGCAGGGCATCGAGATCCTCGGTCCGGTAGGGGTGGCGGCGCGGACGTCCGGAACCATCGACGAGGCGCTACGAACCTTCGAGAACTTCCTCGCGGCCTACAGCCCGGGCCTGGGATTGCACGTGGCACCATCGACCGATCCGCAGCGGTCATTCATCGAGTATCAGGTGCTCGACCCCGATGTGCCCGCCGCCCCGCAGGTCGCTGAACTGTCCTTGGGTGTGGTACTGCGGGTCCTGCGGTTCATGCTCGGCAACGAATACTGCCCACTGTCGGTTCATCTTCCGCATGAGCCGCAGACCGCTGTCGGGGATTACCGCGCCTACTTCGGTTGCCGGCCGGTGTTCGCCGACCGGGCAACAGGTTTCACAATCCCGTCCGCCGATCTCCAACGGGCCCTGCGGCGCGACGAACTCGCCCATGACGCCGTCGTGGAATATCTCGCCAGCATGACTTCAGCCGACCCTCGAACCGTGACCGCGGCGCGCACACTGGTCCGCCAGCTGCTGCCGAGCAGCACGGTGACGCTTGACCTGATCGCCGAGCAACTGGACTTGCACCCAAAAGCCCTGCAGCGCCGTCTCACCACGGAAGGCACTACTTTCGCCGCCCTCGTCGACGAGGTGCGCCGCGAACGCGCGGCGCGATATCTGCGCGACACCCGAATCACGCTGGCGCACCTCGCTCGCGAACTCGGCTACGCCCAGCAGAGCGTTCTCACCCGATCGTGCCATCGGTGGTTCGGCATGGCACCTGCCGCCTACCGCAAAGCCGCGCAGCAGAATTGATCCTGGTCCGACTTGTGGCCTGGATCCCCTGTCACCAGCGCTACCCTTCCGGATCTGAGGACGGCCGACATAAGGCCACCTCCAATCTGCTGGACGCGCGACGAATCCCGACTAGGGTGTTGACGGAATCGACGTCGCCGCGATCGACGCTGTCCCGCCACCAGAGGAGTCCATGTGTTGTTGTCTGCTGAGTCCACCGCCGTTGTCAAGGCGACTGCCGGCGTGGTCGCCGACAACTCCGTCGAGATCACATCGCGGTTCTACCCGCACATGTTCGCGGCGCACCCTGAGTTGATGCGGGTGTTCAACAAGGCGAACCAGGCGATCGGCGAACAGCCACGCGCGCTGGCGGCGAGCGTCGTCGCCTACGCCGTCAACCTCATCGACCCGAACGCGCCCGACTTCGGTCCGATCATGCGCCGGATCGCCCACAAGCACGTGTCGCTCGGGATCAAGTCGTATGAGTATCCGATTGTCGGCCACCACCTGATGTGGGCAGTCGGTGATGTTCTCGGCGAGGCCGTCACACCCGAGATTGCCGCCGCGTGGGATGAGGTCTACTGGCTCTTCGGCTGTCAGCTCATCGCCGAGGAGGCCAAGCTTTACGCGCTCGGCGGCACCGACCCCGAGCGGCCGTGGCGGAAGTACCGGGTCGTCGAGCGACTTGATGAGAGCCCGGAGATCTTCTCGCTGATACTCGCGCCGGTTGAGGGAAAGACCCCCGAGCATCACACGGGCCAGTATGTCGCGATCGCCGTCGACCTTCCCGGCGGTGAGCGGCAGCCACGTCAGTACACGATCTCCTCCGGACCCCGCGGCGATTCGCTCCGGGTGACGATCAAACGTGTCCGTGGCGTAGGCGGGGCTCCTGACGGCCAGGTCTCGAACTGGTTGGGAGACAACGCGAAACCCGGTGCCGTGCTGGATGTCTCGCAGCCTTGCGGTGATCTGATCCTTGATGAGTCCGACGGTCCCCTGGTGCTGGTCTCGGCCGGTATCGGTATCACGCCGATCGCTGCCATCGTCGAGGACCTGTCTCGTCGTCAGCCCGACCGCCAGGTGCGGATCTTCCACGCCGACACCTCACATCGCAATCACGCCCTGTATGACCACCTGCGCCGTCAGGTGCTGGCCATGGGCGACGCCAAGGCGCAGAACTGGTACGAGGAGGACGCCGAGTCCGCACCCACCCTGCACCCGGCCCTGCCCGGCTACATGGATCTGTCGGACATCCAGATTCCCTCTGACGCAACGGTCTTCATGTGCGGTCCCCTGCCGTTCATGCGGGCGACCCGCAAGGCCCTGCTCGAGAAGGGCATCTCAGCCGAACGGATTCACTACGAGGTGTTCGGGCCGGACCTGTGGGCGCAGAACCCCGATTCGGCGGAGGATGCCGGGTAGTCGGTCCCGCGCCGCCGTCCCGGACTGGTCATTGCCTCGGAGTGGTTACGTCTTCGGTGGAATGCTCTGCTCGAAGCTGAACACGTTGTCGGGGTCGTACTCGGCTTTGATCTGTCGGAGCCGGTCGACGTGGGTCCCCCAGTAGTCGCTCTCCCAGTTCGCCTTTCCGGCGTTGGGCACGTTGACGTAGGCGCCGTCGATGTAGGGCTGCAGGGCATCGGCGAATTCAGCGATCCAGCCCAGGCACGTGCCGGTCAGCGGATCCTCGGTTGCCGGGACTCCACCGCGAATGCCCCAGGCGGCGCCCGGCTCGGCGTAGAACAGGGCGTCGCGGTGGGCGAACGCCGAACCGCCGGAAGGCTCGCTGTCCCGGACGGCGCCGCCGAAGGCGTTGGTGAAGTAATTGCACTCCGCTGTGGGGGCCTTCGCCATGAACGAGCCGATCACACCGATGGCCTCAGCGGGGAACGGCGCGTAGGCGAAGTGGGAGGCGAACTTCCAGTTCGCCGGTTCACGATCTATCGGTATCTGGAAGCCGGCGTAGTTCTCGGCCCAGTCCGCGCTCGTCATCGACACCTCGGGCGCACCGACGGTCAGGATCGGGTCGAGCAACTGGGCCGCCAGCGCCTGCGAACCGGATGCCAGAACCGCAACCAGCATGATGCTGTCGCGGTGAATCTCGAGTTGACTGGTGAGGCGGTTGTCGCACTCCGGGGCCCAGTGCTGCCAGGTCTCGAAGACCTCCCGGAGTTCGGCGATACCGGGCCACGTCGCGGTGATGTAGACGGTCTGTGTGAGCGGATGTACCCGATAGGTCAGTGCGGTGACGATCCCGAAGTTGCCGTTCCCGGCGCCGCGCAGCGCCCACAGCAGATCGGCGTGGGACTTCTCGTCGGCAACGACCACCTCAGCCCCTCCCGAGCCCGGGGCGACGACGACCTCGGCCGCCAGGAGATTGTCCGAGGCCATCCCGAAGTTGCGGGTCAGTAGGCCGAAGCCGCCGCCGAGGGTCGCTCCGACCAGTCCGACGGTCCCCTCGGTGCCGGTCGGCGCCGCCACTCCAGCCTCGCCGAGGGCGGTCACCGCTTCCAGCTGGTTGAGCCCGGCACCGACAGTGGCAGTACCGGAGGTCGGCTCGAGCGTCACCGATTTCATCTCGCTGACGTCGATCACGATCCCGCCGTCGACGTTGGACCATCCCTCCAGGCAATGCCGGCCGCTGCGCACCCGCACTCGGACGTCGTGCTGCCGGGCCCAGGCCAGTGCGTTGACGACGTCGCGGGTCCGCTGGGCGAACACGATGACCATCGGTTCGCAGGCGAACAGCAGATTCCACCCGGCACTGGCCGCGGGGTGGTCCGCATCGCCTGGGCGCACTATCCGACCGGTCAACTCGGCACGCTGTGTCACGCGTTCCGCTCCGATGTCGTCGCAGCGAAGATGTCCTCGCCAGGCTCGTTGCCGAGCACATCGGGGTGCATGATCCGCAGATAGGAGAAATAGACCCCGCCGGCGAGGATCAGACCCGCGACGATCAGGGCGGGCACGGCGGCGTCACCGGGCGTGACGAGGACGACCAACACGATCGCCTCCCAGATCAGCGCGGCAGCGGCGACGGGAACCTCGAAGCGCCCCAGGCTGAAGCCACCTTCTTTGTGGTCCAGTCGCTTTCGTACCACCAGGTACAGGATGACGATCCCGGCATAGATGAGCGCGGGCAGAATCGTCGACCCGATGATCAACTGCATCAGGGCTTCGCCGGGGAGCGCCAGCATGAGGACCAGGCCGACTGCCAGGATCAGGATCGTCGCCACCACCGGGGTTTGGGTGCGCGGATTGACCTTCCGCATCCAGGCATGCAGCGGGAAGCGCGCATCGCGAGCCATCGCGAACACCTGCCGCGAGCAGGCGGCCATCACCACCATGCCGGCGCCGAACATCGCGAATGCCAGGCAGGCCAACAGGATGCGCTCGGCGACCGGGCCGAGTTGACTACGGATGATGGCGGCAACCGGCGAACCACTGGTGCTCACCGCCGGGATGTCCTTGATCGCTGCGGTCAGTGCGATCAGGAACAGCAGACCCAGGACTCCGGCCGCGACCACCGACGCCACGATCGCCCGGGGAACGCTGCGGAACGGATCCTTGGCCTCCTCGGCGAGGTTGGCCGCCGAATCGAAGCCCACCAACGTGGTCAGGCCCATGATCATCCCGGCCATCAATCCACCTCCGATGGCGAAATAGTTGGGGTCGGCGGCGGTTACTCCACGCGAGGTGAGATTGCCCAGATCACCGCTACCGGTGAGCACCATGACCGCGGCCAATCCAATTACCAGCACCACGACGATGGCCAGTTCGATTCCCACCGCACTGGAGGTGATCAACCCGAGCAGTCGCGTCGAGGCGATCACCAGAACCGCCTGGACGACCAGGATCACCACGGTGATCAACCGCGCGGTGTCCTCGTCCGGCGCCATCCCCACCAGTGGCATGATCGCCTGACTCGCCAGGGCATTGTCCAAGGCCACCACGGCGATCGCGAGATACCAGAACGTCAGCCAGCCGAACAGCCAGCCGATCCTCGGGTTCGCCAGCCGCGACGCCCACTGATAGGACGAGCCACTCAGCGCGATGCGGGCCGCGAACTGCGCCACCACCAGTGCAACGAGTGTCTGCCCCACCGCTGCGAGGATCCACAGCCAGATACCAACCGGTCCGGCTGTGACGAGGACCGAGTCGTAGGTCGCGAAGATCCCCACGGCCACCGAGATGAACGCGAACGAGATCGCGAATATCTGAAAGGAACCGAGGGTTCGTTGCAGTTCGGGTTCGTAACCGCAGTCACGACACTCGTCGTCGGCGATATCAGTTTCCACGTTCAACGGCCGGCCTCTCACGGATGGGCGGTCCGCGGAACTCGCGGTGCGCCGAACTATACGGACAGGCAGTCGCGTGTCAGCGGTGGGCCAGACCTTCGCTCCAACCGGCCGTGAACCGCAACCTCGCGTCGAGCCTGAGTGGCCGATCGGGCTCGGTCAGCGATGATCTCAGCGTTCAGCTCGATATCAGTCGGAGCTGCCGGGCCTTCTCCAGAATGGTCCTGGCGCGATTCAGTCGCGGTAAGTCGCTGCCGTCCTTTGGCTTCCCGCCGGCGCTGTTGAACTGCTCGACGAATTCTTGCGCCCAACTGATGTCCGAGTCAGATGGGCTCAGCCCAATGTTGATGGTCTCGGCGTCAGACGAACGCAGCGCGAGCTTGCCCGTCATACCCATCCGTCGGGTCAGCGCCACACCCTCGGCCAGTTGGTCCGGGTCACGGGTCGGCCCGTCGATCGGACCCGGGATGTGCGCCGCGCGCGAGGCCACGACGAGCTGGGACCGACTGTAGGCCAGAGCCAACGGATCCTGCTCCACGCCAATATCCAACGTGAAGTCGTTGACTCCGAATGCGATTCGGAAACACGGTCGTGCCGCGGCGATGTCCTGGGCACGGGATAACCCGCGCGCTGTCTCGATCAACGCGATGACGGGCGACTCGCCGCCAAGCCGGTTTACCGTGTCCCACATGTGATTGCCGCCTTCAGTCTTGGCCAGCACCACACCCTTCATACCGCGGCAATCAGCCAAGGCCCGACAGTCTGCGGACCAGAATTCGCTTGACGCATCGTTGATCCGGACCCATGCCCGGGCCCCGGAGTTGAGGAAGTCCACGACTCGATCACGGGCTGCCGCCTTCTCGTTGGGAGCGACGGCGTCTTCCAGATCAAGAATCACCTCGTCGGACTTGGTATGCATCAGCAATGCATCGAGATCAGGCTCCCGGGACGGATTGACGAGGAGCCAGGAGCGCGAAGCCTGCGAGTTCACCACCATTGCGTCAGGCTAAACGTTTGATCGCGTTACATCCGACAACCGTGCAGGATCGACTCGACGAGGTGACGGCTAGGCCGTCGTAAAACGGATCGCCACGAGTTTGTTCTCGTCGATCGCCTGCCGGAACTCCTGCAGTGACGGCACGCCGGCGTCCCGGAACTTCAGGCCCATATTCCGCTGTGCCTTGCTCGCCCCGTAGCCCGTCGCCGTACGGTGGCACAGATCCGCGATCACGTCGGGGTCCTCAATCAGCTCTCCATACATGGCGGTCGTCTTTGCGCCGCGAACCACCTGCGCGGGCGCGCCACCCCGGAAGTTCACCTTCCACCCTGCGTTCGCCAACGCGTACAACGTCCCGTCGACGACATGTGCGCTCACCGGAATCGAGAACCGACGCCCCGATTTGCGCCCGGCGAAATGCAGCACCATGAAGTCCTGCAGCGGCCAGCCCAACGGGGTCCCCAACAGCCGCCGCAACACCGAATTAAGCACCCGCATCATCGGCTCGGGCGGGTGCGCCAAGATCACCGCCGCGCTCTGTTCTGACATACCTCCACCGTAGTCAGCGCGAGCCACGGGGCGGTGGCGCGCTGGCAGAATCAATGCATGCCACATCTGATACGCCGTCCCGTCATCGCCAGTCTTGCCGCCACTCCCGTTATTGCCTTGTCGCTGTTTGGCACCGGGATCAGTTCGGCAGAGCCGCTGAATTGCGTGAATGGACAGTTCTGGGATCCGATCACCAACACCTGCCAGACGCCGCAGCCGGCGGAAAACTGTGCGCCCGGTGAGTACTGGAACGCTTTGTCCAATGTGTGCCGGCCGCTGGGCCAGCTCTAGGGTCCTGGTTCCGGTGTCAATTCCGCACAGATACCGGATTCAGATGGTGCACTTCAGGCCGACGTGGGCGTCTTGGTACCCGAGCCGGCAATAGAATGAGCGGGCCCTTTCACGAGTCCCATCAGTGGTCACCTGCGCCAACTGTGCGCCGTGAGCTCGCCCGTAGTCGTGTGCCCACTCGACGAGAGCAGTACCGAGACCCTGCGAGCGTTCGGCCTTGGCGATCCGCAATCCCTCGATCTGCAGCCGAGTGACGCCACCGCGGGACAGACCGGGGATTATGGTCAATTGCACTGTCGCGACGACCATATCGGAAGGGTTCAGGACGACTCCGAGGTAGTTGGACCGGTTGCGAACGACGATGTCGTAGGCCGCCTCGTAGCGTTCGAGTTCGGCGCCTTCGCGATCCTGACCGAATTCGTCGTCGGAGAGCAGGTCGGCGATTACCCCCACGTGTTCGCGCGTCGCACGCTGCACGCGGAATGTGCGGCCTGCTACCCGCAGCAGTCCCCGAACCGAGGACTGCGCCATCGCCTGTAGGCGAGCTACCAACAGGTCCAGCCACGCCCCCACGTTGGTTCGCGCCTCCGGGGTATCCGGGTATCGGCATCGCAGATGCAGCCCGGACTTGTCCTGAATGAACCAGAGCATGACGCCGTCGGTGTGGATCCTCGCGCTCACATACTGGGCACCGAGTCCAGCAGCGTCGATCCGTACCGGAAGTCGCCGTTGGTCCAACCAGGAAATGGCGAACATCCCCGGCGCCATCGGCATTCCACCCCACGGAGCCAGAACGTCGGCCAATGGCCAGGAACCAAGCTGCACTGCCTCTTTGACGGCGGCAGCTGCGGCGTTAGGCTCGGCGACTGCCAACTCCAGGACCGAGTTGGTGATGAACCAGCCGACAGAGTCGTGCCACTTTTCTTCGTATCGGCTGTGCACCGGGAAGACGGCGCGCAGCGGTGCTCCCGCCAACTCGCGGGTAACCTCGGTCATGGCGACTACCGCGAGTGCCAGCGTCGAAACGCCGTCACTACGAGCCTGGGTGCCGAACGCGGCGCCATCGTCGACATCGAACACGTCGCGGACTTCAACGCGTTCCGGATGCGGCCCGCCCGCACCCAACGGCAACGGGAACCGCGGCATCACCCCACCGCTGTCGCTGATGATCTGTGCCCATCTCGCACGCACACGTTCCGGTGCCGGCGGGCGGTCGAGCAGCGCTTGTGTATGCGCGACAAACGCGGGCGGCCGCTGCAGAGACGAGAGTCGTCCGGTCCTCCCGTCGACCAGCATCGACAACAGGTCTCGGACGATCACGAGCATCGACCACATGTCCACATGAGCGTGGTCGGCGGCGATGATCACCGTCGATCCGGCGGCCGTCTCCAACACACAGAGCCGGTGAGAGGGACGCCGATAGGGCGAACACCTCTCATTGAGAACCACTCGTAGTGCGTCGTTGACTTCCTGGCCCGCAGCGATGTCATGCTCGATCCACGTGCCGAGGCGAACTTCGATCTCATGCAGCTGCGGCTCGCCCGCCATCCCAGGTGTGAATGCCGTTCGCAAGGTGCCGTGGCGAGCGATCACGGCCAGCCACGCATCGGCCAGCGACTCTCGGCCGACCCCGGCCGGCAGTTGTATGGACAGAGCCATCCACGAGCCTGGTCGTTCCCCTGCTCCAACATGCATGCGCTGATCAAAAGACACCGGGAGCTGCCGGCCGAGGTCAGACACCGACACGTCGTAGCCCCAGAGTCGTCCGAACGGTAACCGCAGGTGCGCCACGTTGGTCAGCCGCATGGCGGTACCCTAACGCCCCAGATAGCCTTGGTGCTCGGTCAGCGCAGTCGGGTCCGGGAAGAATGCTCTGTTGTGAAAAGAGTTGCGTGATGCCCACTTTCGTGGTTCCGGGAGCAGAGCTCGCGGTTGAACTGAGCGACGAAGGTGGCCACCCGGTGGTTCAACTGCACGGACTCACCTCCAGCCGCGCCCGCGACCGGGTGCTGAATCTCGACCTCGGCCGGGGGCTCAGCGGGACCAGATTGCTGCGGTATGACGCACGCGGCCACGGCAAGTCGACTGGGCGTAAGGTCCCCGAGGATTACCGGTGGGAGAGCCTCGCCGAGGACCTGCTACGGCTGCTCGACAAATGGTTTCCCGGCGAACGGGTGCACGGAGTCGGCCCATCCATGGGTGCCGGCACGCTGCTGCACGCCGCTGCACGCGAACCGGACCGCTTCGTCGGTCTCACGCTGATGGTGCCGGCCACTGCCTGGCAAACGCGGCCCGCGCAGGCGGCCAACTACCGGGCTGCGGCCGAGATTATCGAAACCCAGGGAGTCGGGGCGTTCATCGCCTCCGCGCGTGGGTCGACTCCGCCCCCAGCCACGGTCGGCGCGCCCGAAACGGTCCCCGATGTTGCCGACGCGTTACTGCCATCACTGTTTCGCGGCGCGGCTCTCAGCGACCTTCCCCCTCCCGAGGTCCTCACCCGGATCGATGTGCCAACGACGATTCTGGCCTGGTCCGGCGACCAGGCGCATCCACTGTCCACCGCTGAGTCGCTCGCCGCATTAATGCCCCAGTCCTCGCTCACGGTGGCGCACACCCCGGACGATGTCGAAACCTGGCCCCAGATTCTGAGCCAAGACGTCGCTCGCAGGGGCTGACCATCGCCCCCACAGCCGCTCTCACGGCATAGTGACAACCGACAGAGCACTCACGCGAACACGCGACAGCACTTACACCACTGCGCGGGACGTGACCGACGGCCCCAGTGGCCGCTCAGCGGACTGCCTTTGGTGATCTTGTACTCGATCAGCGTGTTCGGCTGGGCCGTTGTCGTGGTCTCCTCGAATGCCGGCAGGGGACCAATCTTGATGCGACGAACCGAGCCGACGCCATTGCGCGAGGTAGTGCCGTCGCTGACGCGAGTGATCTTGGCACCGAAGACCGGGCCGAGGTTTTCGTGCTCGGCGAGCTTTTCGAACACGGTCTGGGGGTCGGACTTGAACTCGTGAGTGATGTGGACGCGTTGAGGAGTGGCCATGGGCTCGGATACTAGGACTCCAAAGGGCTGGTCCGGCCTACCCCCGCTTCGGTGCGTTGCCCGTTAGGGCTTTCGCCGTGGCAAGCGACACCGGTGACGCTCGACTGCAGACAGCAGTACCGTTCACATCCGAACATCGTCCTGCGGTACCCAACCCGCGCATACCAGCCTGACACCAACGTCGTGACCAACGACCGTCGAGGCCATCACCGGACCCCGTCAAACGAAAGCCGCCCCGGCGAACCGCCGGGGCGGCTTTCCCGTCTACCTGATGGTCGAGTTGGAGCGCGTCGCCGCCGGGCGGCCCGGCGTAGGTAGTAGCCCGCGGCGAGTCCGGCCTGTCCGGCCCCGATGACGACCACGTCGACGTCGACGTCCTCAGTGTTCACCTGCTCACCTGTTGGCGGCAGCGACTCGTCAACGCCATTTCGCAACCGCGCGTCAGCGTGCGGCGAGGAGTTGGGCGAGTTCCTTGGCGCTGGGCACCTTTCCGGCCACGAGGACTTCCTCGTCGACCACCAGGCCGGGAGTCTTCATCACGCCGTAGCCAGCGATCTCGGCGTAGTCGGTGACAGCCTGGATCTCGGCGTCCAACCCCAGTTGGGCCAGCGCCTCCCGGGTGCGTTCCTCAAGGGTGTGGCAGTTGCGGCAGCCGGGGCCGAGGATTTTGACGATCATGAGAACATCTCCGTTCGTTGGAAGTGGGTGGGCTATCGGCCAGTGAGGTTGAACAGGAATCCGATGATCATGATCCCCACGGCCACGGCGCCGAAGAACAACGCCAGCAGCGGCGGCTTCAACACGCGGCGCAGCATGACCGCCTGCGGAATCGACAGGGCGATGGTGCTCATCGTGAACGCCATCACCGTGCCCAGCGACATTCCCTTGGCCCACAGTGCTTCGGCGATGGGCACGACGCCGGCGCCGTTGACATAGAGCGGCACCCCGGCCAAGGTTGCGACCACGACCGCGAAGGGGTTGTCCGGTCCGGCGAAGCGGACGAAGAAGTCGGCCGGGACCCACCCGTGGATGACCGCGCCGATGCCCACTCCGAGCAGGACCCACAGCCACACGCTGCGGAAAATGTCCTTGGTCTCCTCGAGGGCGGCATCGACCCGCTCGGCCAGCGTGGGCACGTGCCCGTCGGCGCGCAGCGCCCCCACCTTCGTCGCGAACACCATGGGCTCGACCCACCGAGTGAGGTCGAAGCGCGAGAAGATCCAGCCGATCACCAGGGACAGCACACTGCCGGCCGCCACATAGACCGCCGCGATATGCCAGCCGAACTGGTCACCGATCATGATCGCGGCGATCTCGCTGATCAGCGGGGAGGCGATCAAGAACGTCAGCGTGATCGACAGCGGGATACCCGCGGCAACGAAACCGATGAACAGCGGAATCGAACTGCACGAGCAGAACGGCGTCACGACGCCGAGAACGACGGCGAGCACCAACCCGACGAACAGGCCCCGCCCCTGCAGATCGAGTCCCAGCCAGCCGACGATCGCATCCCAGAGGTGCTCGTTGAGGGCGTAGAGGGCGGTCCAGACGAGTACGGCGAGTATCAGCACGCCGAGGGTGCGGGTGCGTTCCGAGGGGCCACCGGGTCCGGTGTCGGGGGCGGGACGGGAGGCGATGTTCACCCGTTCACCGCGCGGTCACCGGCGTTCGCCAGTGCCTTGAGTGCGGGGATGCCGACGGGTTCGACCGCCAGTAGTGGTACCACGGCGATTCGGTCGGCGTAATCGTTCCGGACGGTCTCAATTTGGGCAATTTCGGCGGCCGCGCGGCGGCGCAGCAGCGGTGCGCTGGGTTCGGCGGCGGCCAGGGAGTTGTTGATGACCCAGGCCCAGGGATGGATCTGGGCGCGGCGAAGTTCGGCGTCCAGGCCGGCGGCCTCGAGCACCGGGGTGGTTTCGGCGAGGGTGACGATGATGACCTTGGTCAACTCGGGGTCCTGCAGTCGCATGAGCGGGGTGGTGAAGTGCCGGTCGCCCAACTGGCGGGCCACCTCGCGGTGATACGAGCCGGTGGCATCCAGCAGCAGCAGGGTGTGTCCGGTGGGGGCGGTGTCGACGACCACGAAGTGGCGGCGCGATTCGGCGATGACTTTCGAGAATGCTTGGAAGACAGCGACTTCCTCGGTGCACGGTGAGCGCAGGTCCTCGACGAGCATCAGTCGGCCCTGCTCGTCGAGGTCCGCGCCCTTGGTGGCCAGGACGTGCTCCCGGTAGACACGCGTGGCTT
>MTBK01058299.1_pt1 | contig 35211 bp, 30 predicted proteins | sample 1535981 | NCBI WGS metagenome assembly MTBK01 (sample SAMN06109225, study PRJNA356200) | anaerobic digester metagenome | isolation source: biogas reactors fed with pig manure or primary and secondary sludge | place: Spain | collected 2016-06-30
TCCCAGGGCTGCCAGAATGTCGGTAAGCAGAACCCCCGTGCACTGATCCGTCCGCACCGCACCCTTGGAAGAGTAGCTGTAGGAGCCGGTGCTCTCACCGAGCGCTTTCAGCTCATCTAAAGTGTACGCTTGAAGAGCACCGGAGACCCCGTCGCCGCTGACGGAGAAAACCACCGGCAGATCGGTGGAAACAACATTCACCCCGCTGATCTCCCGGGCCCGGTTGAGCCAGGTGGAGCCGTCATCGTGATGGCGGTAAATATGCAGCTCAACCCCCTCCGGATCAACCGGAGCATCGTTAACCAGATAGGTCAACAGATAGCCGTCGTCGATCACAGTTTGCAGGCTGACAACGTAGCTCTCATGCTCGTAACCGTCGGCCGCCAAAAGCTCGATCTCCCAGGCCGGATTGGTCACTCCCAGGGCTGCCAGAATGTCGGTAAGCAGAACCCCCGTGCACTGATCCGTCCGCACCGCACCCTTGGAAGAGTAGCTGTAGGAGCCGGTGCTCTCACCAAGCGCTTTCAGCTCATCTAAAGTGTACGCTTGAAGAGCACCGGAGACCCCGTCGCCGCTGACAGCAAAGACTGCCGGATCGGCGGGGAGATCCCCTTCCAGGGGCTCCTCGTAGCCGCCTGTGCCGACGACGATGCAGTCGACATTCTTCGTCCACAGGGAGTTGTTTTCCTCGACGATAAGGCGCAGAGGGCCGTACTGATTGGTGCCCATATAGCCGGGACTGGAGGCATCGGGAACCAGGGGATAGCCCTTGATGGCATAGCCGAGGATGATCTCCTTGGTCAGCCCCAGGCTGTTCAGCACCCCGTTCATCACGTCGGCAGTGCTCTGGATCTGATTGTAGTCCGGACCGCTGTAGACCCTGACACTGCTGGGCGTGGTGACACCCTCAGCAAGCCCCACCACATCTTTGATCAAATCCCAGAGAACAATCCCCTCGATCTCCGTGTCGCTCATATAGGTATCGCGGATAATATGCTCATCGAGGGCCTGCAGCTCGCGCAGAGTGAAGGTGCGGGACGCCGCCACCTGCGAACCGGTGATCCTGAGCACAGGCCAATCGAGATACTGGGTGTAGAGGCCGCGATCATGCTTCCAGCTGTCGCCGGCGACGGCATCCACAATGATCTCTGAGACATTTTTGACCAGCTTCCCGCTATTCAGATCGCCGGCTTCGCTCTGCCCGACGATTAGGTAAAGCGGTCCGCCGTGGTTGCCCACATCGGCCACGTACCCCTCAGAGCTTTTCTCCGGAACCAGGGGCACTTCGCTCTTGCCGAAAGCGAGCATCACCCTGAGGTTGTCGGCACCCGTCTCTTCGTTGACATAATCGTTTTTCGAGATCTCTTCAAGATCGAAGGTCCTCTCGAAACCGTCGGTCGCCCTGAAAGTGATCTGATCCGCGCCGGCGGTGAAGCCCACTTCGCGGAGCAGGTATTCGTAGATATCGATGCCCCGGAAGAGAGCCGATTCCTTGTTTGTTTCACTTTTGGCCAGGCAGTATTCGCCGGTAAGGATATAGTTCTGCATGAACTCCAGCTCGCCCACGGTGACAGTGTGCCCGTTCCTGACACCGCTGCCGCTGATATGCAGCTCATCGCCGGCGTACTGATCGTAGGGCGGCTGCAGATGAGCGCAAGGGTCCGTGCTCATCTCCACGGTGATGGCCTTTACCGTGCGCAGCTCCTGTCCCGGTGTATCCACCGCGGTCTGCCCGAAGACAGCCATGAGCGGGCCGTAGCGGTTGACAATACCGGAGCCTACATAACCGTTATCGCCTTTTGCCACCACCAGAGGATAGCCGTTCTTGGAAAAAGCGAGCATGGGCTTGAGCCCGCGCACGCCCGTATTTTCATTGAAATAATCCGTCCGGGTGATCTCCGCCAGGCTTAGCTCCAGAGTATCCGCACCGGAGTCACCGCCGCTAAGGGTGACCGTGCCCATGGTCCCGGGAAGGCCGATCTTTTCGAAGAGGAGATAGTTCAGAGCGATGCCCTCGTAGAGATCGGAGTAGCCTCCGATATTGTAGTAGCCCTTGGCCCGGATATGATCGGCCGTGGCGGCGGGAACGTCCGCCCCGTAGATCAGCTCCTCGAGCTGCCCCACGGTGAGAGCCTCTTCCTTGAGCATGGCACCGTCTTCACCCAACACGGTGATGCTCAGCGTTTCACCGGCCAGCTCATCGTAGGGCGCGTAACTGTGGGTGGTGAAGGGCAGATCCTCGCCCACGATCACTCGTAAGGCATATTTGACCTGCTGGGAACCGTTGGTATGATCGTAATCCTTTTTTCCGAAAATGATCCGCAGCGGTCCGCCTCGGTTGCCCAGACCGGAATTGAAACCGGGATCGCCGGCGTTCTTGACATAGGGGTAACCGTTGACGCCGTAGGCCAGCAGCACGGGGTAACCCGTATCGATGGGCTCCACCCCGCTGCCGTCAAAAGTGCCGTCGCCCATATCGAGGGCGCTCTTCTCGTAATAGCCCCAGCGGTCATGATGCTTTACATCTCCCACCGTCAGATCGGGGATGCTGTAATGATCGGCCGCGACGAAGCGAACGGGGGTCTCTTCATCAATATCCGGATCCAGCCCCGCCCTCAGCAGCAGATCCCACAGGGGAATCCCCTTGTAGCTGTTGTAATACCAGTAATACTCGCTGTTGGAGGAGCTGTACTCTTTCTCCAGGTGTAGCTCTGTCATCGCCTCCAGGGCGGCAGTGGTGTAGTTGACCTCCTTGCCCAGGCCGCTGCCGCTTAGGCTGAAGATGTACTGGGTTAAGGCAGGATCATCATAGGGCGCCTTGTTGTGTTCAAAGCCCGGGGTATCCATCTCTTCCACGTAGATGTAACCCAGGCTGTCGAAAGCGGGCGCAGCCTCACCGCCGGGGAGGCGGGAAGCCAGTTTTAAACAGCCGCCATCATTGCGCTTTTCTGCTACATAGCCGTCATCGGTGTTGTAGTAAACGAGCGGCACCTCTTCGACACCGTAGGCGGCCACGAAAGCACGCCCTTCGTCCCTGATCTCCTCCAGAGTATACTCGGCGATGACCTGTCTTTGATAGTTCTTGAAGACAACCTTGCCGGCAGTAGGCTTCAGGGTGATAAAATTATCGAGGATATAGGATATCCTAACGCCCTCATAGCTGCTCTCAACATCTTCCCCCTCGATATCTTCGAGATAGGAACCGCGGTAAAGACCCGCCGCGGGCACCTCTTCGAGCTGGCGCATGGAGAGGGCGTTGTAGTTGTGGACTCCCGGTCCTTCCACGGTCATGGTCGCCCCGGTATAGGTGTCCACATTGTACGGAGCGCCGTCATAGGAGATATGTTTGTACGGGCTGTTATCAAAATCGATGGGCTCTTCGGCGGGGCGCTCCTCTCCCACCACGATGCGGCCCACTTCCTTGTTAAAAAACGATTGGTTGTTTTGGCTGACCTGGCCAAAAGGCTGCCCCGTCACCAGACGCGGCGCATCCAGATCCGCATCGGCTTCCGTGAGAACCCGGTCCTCCCAGACCACCTCATCAGGTTGGGGAAGGCGCTGGTAGTCGGGCTCGAAGACCGCCGTCCGGTAGAAGCTGAGCATGGGGGCAACAAGTTCGGCGCCGTCTTCGGTAAATTGGGGATGGTAGTACTGTGATTGCAGCTCGCTCACCGTTTTTGTGACCCGCCCGCCGTCTCTGGCGGAGATAAAGGCAACCTCGTAATCGTCGTCGGTTTTCAAGTTGCCCTCGCCGATAAGATCAAAGATGTCGTACCCCTTGACCTTCCAGATCTTGTGATAATCATAATTGTTATTGGATGAGTAAAACCGCTCCACCATATCGTAGCCCGCCCAGTCGTCCTCGTAGATAAGAATATCCTGGTGCAAGCCGGTCCCGGTAATGGTGAGAATCGGTTGAGCCGCCTGTACCGTCTGAAGGGGCAGCACAGGCAGGACCTGCCCGAAGGTCAACAGCAGAGTAAGAATCAGGGCTACCACACTCTTCAGCGGACCTCTTCCTCGCATCGTCAATTCCGTTACCTCCTCTGTTTAATCAGGAACCCATGAAATGACTGGAGAGCACCGGTTGATTAATCATTGATGTCACCTTATCGAGCGGCAGGCTGCAGGAAATCTTCCTTAAGCAAAGACTACCGGCGCTACCGGATGGTTTTTGCTTCTTGATGGACAAAAATATAGCCGCTCCATGGCGGGCGGCCTGGCGTTAAAGTGTTCTTTATTGCCCCACGGGAAGCCTGCCGGCCTCCCGCTGACCCTGCCGACCAGTGACCCTGCTGAAATTGAAACACCGGTTCGAACAGTGTACAGTCATGTTCCTTGCAGATATTACAGCCCTGCCACGTCATAAATTCAACAGTCCTGCCACTTTTCCTCTTTATTGGCAAATAATTTTGCTCTGCTGGTTCAAGGGTCTGCTGAACCGATTGACCTCATCTCCAAAGTCCAAAAAACAAAATTACAACCGCACTCATGCCGTAGAGGTACCGGATCGGTTAACCGGCTCCGGAGGGACGTAAACGAAGAGAAGGGCTGTGCCAAAGCGCTTACCAGGCCACCCAGTTATCCTTTATCCGGCTGTCTTCAAAGCAGGGAAACGCTACAGCCTGCCCGTCAGCCGCCGCCGGCGAACTCCACTGAAAAAAGGGTCCTCGCAGTTCTGCCCGGAGTGGAGCAAACAAGTTGGTCAATAGAGAACCTCCATATTGTACTCTCTCAGCAGCAGGAAAAGGCCCGCCGCAGCAACTAAAATAGCCAGCGCCGCCAGACGGTGCCTGCCGGAGAAAGGCTGACTTTCCAGATAGCTGCGCCGGGGATGGAGACCAAAAGCGCGGCTTTCCATGGAGATGGTCAGGGTGTCTACCTTGCTCAGGGCGGAGAGAACCAGGGGCACAAACAGGTAGCGGACTGCACGCGTAAAATTTTTCAGGGATAGTTTTTCGATCTCGATCCCCTTGGCCATCTGGGCGCGGCGAACCTGCTCCATCTCCTGGAAAAACAGGGGGATAAAGCGCAGCGCAGTGATGAGCATGAAGCCGTAGCGGTAGGGCAACCCCGCCTGCATCAGAGCATAAGCCAGCTTGTTGGGGTCTGTGGCAACAACAAAGAGGTAGCTCGCCCCGATGGTGTTGAGAAAGCGGAATACCAGCAGCAGGCCATGGTTCAGCCCCAGAGACCAGATCTCCAAGCGAAGGCCCCAAAGATCATCCCGCCAGAGCAGGACACCCTCGCGGACAAAAACTATATGGACAACAAATATAAACAGAGAAAATACGAGGATGAACCGGAGCCTTCGCCAAAAAAACTTAAACCCTAGCCCCGCCGCCCAATATCCCCCCAGCAAAATTGCAAAGAGAAGAAGTCCGCACAAATAATGCGACAGAGTGAAGACGAGCACGCTGAAACAGAGCAGCAGCTCCAGCTTGAGCAGAGGATGCATCCTGTGCAAGGCTGTATTTGCCGGCTCATAGGTCAGCCCCGGCAAAAAAGAGCGAAAGCTGAACCTTTCGGCAAAGGCGGTGGAGCGTTTTCCTTTTCCCAATGCCTTCACTGTTACCCCCTTTTCACAACTGCCGGGCCAAGATTCTCTGAGGCTGAAGCGGGATCCATTGTTGGCTGGAGCAGCTCCCCTCCGCCAAGAGCCAACGCTCCTCTCCGGCAGCTTTCACCGGAAGATTGCAAAATCCGCAGGCAGGTAGTCGCATTTTTCCAGCCGGTCCAGTTCGCTGAAAGCGGCGGCGGTGGGAGCATCAACGATCAGCTCACCCTCCTCCAGAAAAAGCACCCGCGTGCAGCAGGCCGCTACCACAGCGGGTTCGTGACAAACCATGAGCGTACCCCCCCCCTTCCGGCTGTGTTCCCCGAGAGCTTCTATAAGCAGATCCAAGCGGTCCTGATCCTGCCCCACCAGAGGCTCATCCAGAAGCAGGATGGAGGGCTCGTAAGCCAGCACAGAGACCAGGGTCAGTCTTTTTTTCTCCCCCAGGCTCAGGGTAAAGGGCAGCTTATCCCGGTAGCGCTCCAGCTCAAAGTAGTGCAGCAGCTGCTCGACCCTGTCCAGGCTCTCCCGCCCGTCGCCGGCCAGAAACTGCGATGGCAGCCCCGCCTCTTTAAGAACGGTCTTTTCAAATAGCTGCTGGTTGGGATTTTGAAAGATCAGCCCCATCTCCCGGGCTCGCCGGGGCACCCCGCTCTCCGCAAGATCTTTGCCGCCAAGGCAAACCCGTCCCCGATGGGGTTCTAATATCCCCAGCAGCGCCAGTAACAGGGTGCTCTTGCCGCAGCCGTTGTCCCCCATGAGCGCCGCCGTCTCCCCGTGGTGGAGGGCAAACGAAATATCCTTCAGCACCGGCTGCCTTCCGTAACAGACGGTGAGTTCCTCAACCGAAAGGTGAGGTGGAGTCTTGCGCCGCTCTTGCTGCAGCGCCCCCTGATCCGCCAACCCACCCCGCCGCTCCCCCGATTCCCGCTGTCCGGAGGTGCAAGACGGCCCGGTTCCCCGCTCCGCTGCAGCGGGGTCCCGTGGAAGCATCCCCGAAAAAGCATCCTTCCGGCGGCCGGCCCGGCTGTAAGAGCGCCACAGCCCTGCCGCTTCTGCCGCACCCCCCCGGGCAACAATTTCGCCGGCCTCCATGATGATCAGACGATCGCTCAGGGGAAGCAGCTGCTGCAGGCGGTGTTCAAAAACGATAATGGCTACATTCTGCTCGCGGCGAAGCCTTTCCACCACCGCCAGCACCTCGCGACAGCCCCGGGGGTCGAGGTTGGCGGTGGGCTCATCGAGGATCAGCAGCTGCGGCTTCATCGCCAGCACCGAAGCGATGGCCACCCGCTGCTTCTCACCGCCCGACAATGTATGCAGTGATCTTCTCTTTAAAGGGGTAATCCCCGCCGCCTCCAGGGCCCAATCGAGGCGCCGGGCAATCTCCGCGGGAGGCAACCCCAGATTTTCCGGACCGAAGGCGATCTCCTCGGCAACATGCAGCGTGCACAGCTGGGCCTCGGGATCCTGCTGCACCAGCCCGGCGATACCGGCGAGCTCACCCGGGGTGATCTCGCCGGTGTCCCTTCCCCCGATGGCAACAGAGCCCGCCATCACTCCTTCAAAGCTGTGCGGAATAAAACCGGTCAGACAGAAAGAGAGGGTCGATTTACCGCAGCCGCTGGGACCGGTCACGGTGACAAATTCCCCCGGCTGCACGTTCAGGTTGAGCCCCCTCAAGGCCGGCTCCGGCGACCCGGCATAAGTGAAAGTAACATCCTTTAACTGAACCACCGGTTCCTGCATAAACGCCCCTTTCTACTCCACCCTGAAGCGGGAGACAAGCTTAACCCAGTATCCGCCGGCATAGTTGCCGGCAATGAGGCGCAAACCGCCGTCCTCTTCAAGGAGAACCATCAGCGTATCGGCCATAACCTCGTCCAGGGCAAATTCCACCTCGTAGCCATCGGTGGCGATAACCTTCACCACACTCGCTCCGGGCAGGGGTGCGGCCTCCCTGAGAATCTCCTTTACGGGGATGCCGGTATATTCCTGGGGCGGCACGTGGGTGACCTCGCCCTTCAGCTCAGCTGTGATCGTCGTCTCCAGATCGGCAAACCGGGCCAGGGAAAAGGAAAGCTCCCGCTCCACCTCCCCCTCGACGCGGCACTGGGGTCCGCCCCAGGGCGGTTCGAAGATAACGGCAAAATAGTAGATCGCCCCCGCTGAAAAGGCGACAATGAGAACAAAGACGACGATAATCTTGACCCAGGCCGGCTTGCCGGACCGCCCCCTTTCTGCCACCCAACCGGCCTCTGCTTCTGCTGCCTCCCGGCCAGATTTCAGGCGCAGCAGCCCCGCTTCGGCAATGAGATCGAGCACCCCGGAACCGAAAAGACCCGCCAGAAGACAACCCGAAACGAGAGCCAGCCCGCAGACAAAGAGAATATAACCCAGGGGCGCCCCCGAAAAGTAGAGCAGCTGAAAGACGACTACGTTGGAGACCGCCGCAAGCCCTCCGGCAACAGCGTAAACCAGCGGACCGTGGCGCCGCATCAGCAGGATCACCAGATCGACCACAATCCCCTGGACCAGGGAGACGAGGACAATGGCGATCCCATGGGTGCTCCCCGTCAGGAGCTCCACAACCCCTTTCAACAAACCGGCGATGGCGGCCGCCCCCGGACGCCGGACCAGACCCGCCGCCAGGATAATCCAGAAAACATGGAGCCCGGAGACAAACTGGCCGGCGCCGAAGGGAACCCCGAAGACGCGATTGAGCAGATTGCCCAGATAGCCGACGTAGGTGCTCAAAACCCCGCCGATGCCGCTCAGAACCGCCATGACCAGCAGATCGCGGTTGGCAAAATAAGTTCTCTGGCGAACCTTACCGGGGTTTGCCTTTGTTGACAAACCGGCCACCTCCCCCCTGATCGGGTTCACTGTTACCAGTGTAAGACGCGGCACATATCATTTGGCAACAACCTCCAGCCTGATCACCGTTTTAACCCAGCGGGCTCCGGCCGACTCGTAGATGTTCCAGCCCTGCCCCTCAGCCGAAGTCAGGGCACAATCCTCGTTGTCGTAAACCCCGTCCTCCGGAAAGAAGGCGATGCGGTAGCCCTCCGCCCATTCCGGAAGCGTCATCCCCTCGTACTCCACCGCCAGGGCCATCTGCCCCTGGCGTTCCTCCCAACCGCAGCTCTCGGGATAAACATTTTCGTAGGCATAGGCCTGGGCATAACCGTCCAGGGCATGGACCATGAGAATATCGCCGGGCTTCATCCCCCCGGCCTCCTCCAGAAGCACGCTCACCGGCACGCCCCGGTAGAACCCCTGACCGCGGTAATTCTCCAGACGGTTCTGAAATTCCAGCTCCTGCTCCAGAACAGCCAGCTCCGCCAGCTCCGCCGCTGTAAACACAAGATCGCCGGAAGGTCCGGTCACCGCAAGATCCCCCGAGCGGGAGGGCGCCTCAACCTTAACCGGCTCCACTTGCAGCTCCCCCGCCTCCAAACGGCAGAGAGCAAAATGATGGTAGCCGCCCTCGGTGGCGGAGGCATAGAGAGCCGCGCCACCGCCTCCGCTGACAATATGGTGCACCCCCGAAAAGACGCGGTGGTGGAACATGTGGATATGTCCTGAAAAAACAGCCTGCACCTTTCTCGAGGGCTCTGAAATCAGCTCCACAAAAGCCCGCGCCTCCTCCGGATCGAGGAAAGCATGATCCTTCTCCCGGGGATCGAGGGGAGGCACATGGAGAAACAGAAAGGTCGGCAGAGCTCCGGTCAGCTCCTCCTCCAGCCGGGAAAGCTGCTCCCTGCTATAGCCCATTCGGGAGCTGTCGGTAAAGAGAAAGCGGAAACCGCCGTAGTCAAAGCGATACTCCGCCGGAGCGAGATAGCTACAGTAATGTTCGGCCCCTTCACCCCGCACATCATGATTGCCCATCACCGGGTAATAGGGGCACTCAAGCGCCGCCATCGTCTCCATAAATTCACGGTACTCCTCCTCGGTGCCTGAAGCCACCAGATCGCCCAGACAGATTACAAAATCAACTTTTGCCAAATTGATCTCTTCAATTATTTTTTCCAGCACATCGTTGCGGCCCTGACTGTCCCCGAAGACAGCGAAGAAAGGGGGCTCGCCAGCCTCTTTCCCTTGCGGACTCAACCGAAAGCGCTGCCGCCCGTCCCCCTCCACGGTCACAACGAGGGACAGGGGCAATTCTGATGAAACCGTATATGCTGCCGCCTCCCCCTCCTCGGGGATGACCTCCACTGCGGTGGAAGCGGTGATATTTTCCAGCACCACTTTCACCTCGCCGCCCCCCTCTTGTTCCCAGCTGAGCAGAAACTCCGGATCCGGTCTGTACGCCCGCAGCCGGATCTCACTGTCCAGCGAAGGGATCACCAGCGCTCCGTCGGCGCTCACCTCCACCGGCCCTTCCGCCGGAGCACAGGAGAACAAGCTCAAAGCCAGTGCTGACACCACAACAAGCGCTGCCCTCAGCAACAGACGACCGCTTCCTCTGTTCAAGACAAACATTGACCAACCCCCCGCTTCTCAATCTTAAGGCTGCACCAACCCCGAAGCCGCCGCCATAAATCGCATCGTTTACTTCTATTCTTCCGGATAAAACAGCACAGAGCCGCTTCAAACAATCAAAAACCCGGCTCCCTTTCAAAGAGCCAGGCTGTGGAATCTCGCATGCAGTCCGTGGGAACCGCATGACCTCCTTTCCACAGGGGAGGCGGGGGTTTCTACCAAGCCCAGCCGTCTCCCCACCCGGCTTTCAGAGCTTGCCGCTGGGCTTCCTGGAGAAGTATGCAAATTGCACCAGCACACTGCTACAATATTCCTTTTTCATTACAAAGAATTGGCCATCGCAATGAAAAGTTCCTGCCTGATGAAGGATAAACCCGGAGCCCGCAGCCAAGTCCGCCATTCCCTGCAGCGCTGCTTATCCTTTGAAGATATCAGTTTGTTTATCCCAGCTCTCACAAGCCCCTGCCAAATATGAGTCCCGCGCCGGTTCTGCACCGCTGGGAAGCAGCAGCGTTTCCCGCTTGCAGTACGAGCACAGCGCCGGCTCAGCAGATCGTCGTTGACTAGAACGGTGGCAAACGATCTGCTGCAGTATAGCCAACAGTGCACCACAGTTTCGTCAGATCGAAGGGTGCAAATGCATATCACTGCTGTAGTTTCTGTTCGTCCGGATGGAAATATATCCGGGGCTATTTTCAGATTTAGCACTTCATCGAGTTTTGTCCGGGATAAAAAGTCGATGAAGGGATCGGGCATTCCGTGTAGAACTAAAAGAAAGATTGTTCTCTTTTCTCAACATTTGTTCAAAAAGGAGGCACTTCTGTTGAGGCTAACAACCCGCAAGATCGTTATTTCCGGTATTCTGGGTGGTGTCGCCATCTTAATGGGCTATATCCCCTTTCTCGGTTTTATTCCCGTCCCCACCCTGGCAGGGAGTGTGACAATTATGCATATCCCGGCCATCCTAGGAGGGATTCTCGAGGGCCCCGTCGTCGGTTTTCTCATCGGCTTAATTTTTGGGGTCATCAGCTTTTTAAGAGCGGACAACCCCATGTTTGTCGATCCCCTGGTGGCAATTCTGCCGCGGCTTTTTATCGGCGTTTTCGCCTATTTCGCCTACGCGGCAACCCGAAAAATTCACCGGGTCTTTGCCGTCGCTTTGGGCGGCGCCATCGGCAGCGCCACCAACACCGTCCTGGTTCTGGGGATGGCTGTTCTGAGGGGTTATCTGCCTCTTGCCATGGCCGGAAGCATCGCTGTTTTACATGGCATCACCGAGCTGATCGCCGGTACCATCATCACCGTCATCCTGGTCCTGGGACTGCAGCGGATCAGAGGCTTTGAGGACACCAACAGCCAGGCCCGTCAGGCCTAGGACCAGATTGGCCGTTTCTCAAAGACTGCTTAACCGGTAATCCTTCCACCTTCTAGAGTTAAGAGCGGGGCAATGATCGGCGTACAGCAAAGAAAACAGCCGACAGCGCTCTTTACGATCTTGTAAATTTCGGTTAAAATAGTGGTGCAAATTGAATATAAATAAATTGTCTAGAAAACTCCGTGGGAGGCTGCGAGATGAAAACCGGATGGAAGATCCTGCTGGGTCTAGTTGCTGTACTGTTAATTCTGGCGATACCGCTGGCCGGCAGTTACAACAGTCTGGTCAATTTAGATGAGCAGGTCAACAACAACTGGAGCCAGGTCGAAAACCAGCTGCAACGCCGCCTCGATCTGATCCCCAACCTCGTTAACACGGTAAAAGGCTATGCCGCTCATGAACGGGAGGTCATCGAGAGCGTCAGCTCCGCGCGGGCAAAACTGGCCGGTGCGGTGAACGATCCCGAGTCTGCCGCCGCCGCTGATGAGGAACTCTCCGGCGCCCTTTCCCGGCTGCTGGCAATCGTAGAAAGCTATCCCGATCTGAAAGCCGATGCCAATTTCCGCCAGCTTCAGGATGAACTGGCGGGCACAGAGAACCGCATCGCTGTAGCCCGAAAGGACTACAACAGTTCGGTGAAAGAGATCAATGCCGCTGTGCGCCGTTTTCCCACTCTGCTCATCGCCCGGTTATTCGGTTTTGACAGCAGAGCCTACTTTGAGGCGGATGAGGGAGCCCACACTGTTCCCGAAGTTGAATTTTAACGATTAAGCCGGAACAAACCACTTTTGGCTGAACTTGGCAATCTTTTAAAGGGAGAGAACAAGGTGAAACGAGCGCTGCAGATAAGCCTGGCGGCGGTTATTCTCTGTGCCGTCCTTTTGGGGACAGTCAGCGCCGGGGCGATCGTCCCGCCTCCGGAAAGCACCGCTTACATAAACGATTTCGCCAATCTGCTTGATGCGGTTACAGCAGCGGAGCTCTTTCGCATCGGGGAAGCGCTGGAACGGGAAACCGGCGCGGAGCTTGTTTTGGTTACGGTGGAAAGTCTGGAGGGGATCCCCATCGAAGAGTACGCCCTGTCGCTCTTCCGCTCCTGGGGATTGGGCAAGAAAGATAAAAACAACGGACTCCTGCTTCTGGTGGACCGGGAAAGGCTTTTCGCCGGCGAGGGCGGCAAGGTGCGCATCGAGGTGGGCTACGGCCTCGAAGGGGCCGTTCCCGACGGTAAAGCTGGCTACATCCTCGATCATTATGTCCTTCCTCAGTGGCAAAAAAATGATTACGCCGCCGGGCTCCGCGAAGGCTATCTGGCTCTGGCGGCAGAAATAGCTGCGGAATACGGCGTCCAGCTGGAAGGAGTCATGCCTCCTCTGGAAGATTATGCCGACCCTTCAGCAGGGGAATTTGATTTATACGGCCTGATTATTTTGCTTGTACTCCTCTTTGCTATTCCCCTCATCGCCAGATTCGCACTGGGAAATCGCTGGCACAGATTTCCCCCGGGCGGCTTTGGTGATTCGGGCGGGGGCGGTTTCGGTGGAGGCACTTTTGGCGGCGGCGGTTTCGGCGGGGGAACCTTTGGCAGCGGCGGTTTTGGGGGAGGCGGCTTTGGCGGCGGATCTTCCGGCGGAGGCGGGGCCAGCCGTTAATCCCCGTCACTGTCTGCAGTCGGCAACATCTTGCTGCCAACCGTTATTTTCTGCAACGGGCCAATACTGCGGGGGAGCAATAACATTCTGTAGAATTTTCTTCAAAATTATCCCCAACAAGGCCCAAGAGATCTTTTATTATTATTTTTATAATAATTTGTTCAAATGGGCAAAGAGTGTCAATAATGATATTTCAGAAGATGACAGGAATATTTATTTTCATGTAGAAGTAAAAAGCATAAGTTCCAGCTTTCCTCTCATTCAGACACACTGACACAGAAATCATTCAGCAGCCCGGAGGTAAATCGTGGAATATTTAATCGAATTTAAAGAGGCAACTTATACCTACAAATCCAGTTTTGTAGATCCGGTGCAAGCGCTAAAGCAGATTGATCTGCGGGTAAAAAGGGGCGAATTTTTAGCCATAATCGGCCCCAACGGCTCGGGTAAATCCACTTTAGCCCGGCACTTTAACGGGTTGCTCACCCCCACCACCGGGGAGGTGCTTATCCGCGGTATCTCCACCGCCAGCAGCGATCCGGAGCAGCTCAAGGCAATCCGCAGACAGGTGGGGATGGTTTTCCAAAACCCCGACAACCAGCTGATCAGCTCCATCGTGGAGGAGGACGTCGCTTTCGGTCCTGAGAATTTGGGGGTCCCCCCAAAAGAGATCAGAAGACGGGTCAATCACGCCCTGGCCGCCCTGAATATATTCAAATACCGCCGCGAGTCGATCAGCCATCTCTCGGAGGGTCAAAAGCAGCTCGTCGCTATCGCCGGTGTTCTGGCGATGAAACCCGATTGCATCGTCCTCGACGAACCGACAGCTTTGCTGGATCCCTTCGGCCGGCGGCAGGTTCTGGAAAGCTTAAAAAAGCTGAATCGTGAAGAGGGGATTGCCGTTGTCTTTATCACCCACTTTATGAGCGAAGCGGTTCATTTCAAACGGGTTGCGGTGATGGATCAGGGGGAGATCAAAAGTGACGGTCCTCCCGACGATATCTTCACCAGAACTGCACTTCTGAAAGCAGCGGGTCTGGACATCCCGGTCTCGGCACAGCTCGCTGAAGAACTGAAAGGCAAAGGGTTCCCCATGGCACCGGGTATCTTGCATGTAGAGGAGCTTGTCAACAGCCTATGCCAATTGAAATCGAAAATTTAAACCACACCTACAAAGAAGGAACCCCCTTCGCCCGGCAGGCTCTGTTCAACATCAGCCTGCGCATTGACGACGGTGAATTTATCGGGCTCATCGGTCCTTCCCAATCCGGGAAATCAACCCTGAGCCAGTATTTCAACGCCCTCTTTATCCCCAAGAGCGGCCGGGTATTCATCGATGGAAAGGATACCGCCGATCGCAAAACCGATCTGGTGCAGATCAGGTTTGAGGTGGGCTATGTTTTTCAAAATCCCGAGCATCAGCTTTTTAAAACCACGGTCGGTGAGGATATCGCTTTCGGTCCGACACGCCAAAAATGCTCCCCGGAGGAGATCGAAGAAAGAATCCGGGAAGCGATGGAGCTGGTCGGCCTGGATTACGAAACCTTTTTTGAGCGGGATATCTTTGCTCTAAGCGGCGGGCAGAAGAAAAGAGCGGCCATCGCCGGGGTGTTGGCCTGCCGGCCGAAGGTTTTGATTCTCGATGGAATTACCGCCGGCCTGGACCCGCGCGGACGCAAAGAGATCCTGAATGTGGTGAAAAAACTGCATCAGGAAAAGAAGATCACCGTGATCCTCATCTCTCACAGTATGGACGATGTCGCCAGGCTGGTGGACCGTATCATCACCATGGATCAGGGGAAAATTGTCGACGACGGTCCCACCCGGAAGGTGCTCAGCCGGGTGGACCGGTTGCAGCAGATCGGTCTGGAACCACCGCAGGTAATTGAAATCATGCAGCAGTTGCGTGAAAAAGGGTTTACCGTGCCGACGGGTGTGCTCAATATTAAAGAAGCAGTTTCCGAGATTGTAAAAATGTTAAATACACCTGGGGGGGAGCAAAGTTGGAACTGACCAAAAACCTGACCCTTGGAATCTATTTTCCCGGAGACACCACCCTGCACTGTCTTGATCCGCGGACAAAAATAGCCGGGACCACCGGGCTGATCACCCTGCTCTTATTCACCAACAATTATACCGCGTACACTTTTTTCGCCGCTTTTGCCCTCGCCCTGATCCTGGCGGCCAAGATACCGCTGGGTTTTGCCCTGCGGGGGCTGCGGCCGATGCTGCCTTTTTTGGCCATGATGTGGCTCTTTCAGATCTTTTTTCAGAAACCGCCGGGCTCAGAGATTATCTTTTCCTGGTGGAAGCTCACCGCCACTGACGGCGGCCTGCACATGGGCACCTTGATGTCGATCCGGGTTCTCCTGCTTTTCCTGCTGACAACCATCCTCACCCTGACCACCTCCACCGTTGAGCTCACTGACGGTACCGAAGCGCTGCTGCGGCCGCTGCAGCGTCTTAAAGTTCCCGCTCAGGAGCTGGCCTTGACGATGGTTATTGCACTGCGCTTTGTGCCCACCCTGGCCGAAGAGGCGGAGAAGATAATCAAAGCACAGACCGCACGGGGGGTCGACTTCGGGCGCGGCAACTTTATCCAGAAGATCGCCCAGCTCTTCCCGGTTTTACTGCCTCTGTTTATCAATGCTTTCAGGCGGGCCGATGAGATGATCACCGCCATGGAATCGCGCTGTTACACCGGGGGAACGGGACGGACGAAGATGAAAGTGCTGCGGATGAGCAAAAACGATTACTACTCCTGGGCTGTGCTCCTGCTCTTTGCCCTGATGCAAATTATCCTCATTGTGAAGATAGCGCCTCCCTTTTAAAAGAGAGCAGCGCTATCTCCCCCAAAAATAGTTTTCCCCAGAATCATGCCGCCGGTCTGATCCGGCGCATCAGGGCTTCCTTTCAGGCCTTGTTTGAAGAACCAAAAAGACGAATCTTCTCCCGAATAATGGCGGTGGCCGCTTCGCGGGCCGGTCCCAGAACGTTGCGCGGATCTATCTCCAGGGGGTTTGCCGCCAAATAATCGCGAGCTGCACCGGTGAAAGCCTCGCGAATATCGGTATCGATATTGAACTTGCTTACACCCAGCTTCGCCGCTTTTTTGATATCCTCAGCGGCAACTCCCGAGGAACCGTGCAGCACAATCGGACAGCTGATCGCCCTCCTGATCTGCTCCAGTCTGGGAAAATCTAGTTTCGGCACCCCTTTGTAACGGCCGTGGGCCGTCCCGATGGAGATGGCCAGAGCATCGACCCCGGTCTGCTTCACAAAGTAGTTCGCCTCTTCGGGATCGGTAAAGAAGGCCTCGGCATCGCTGACGCTGATATCATCCTCCGTCCCCCCGATGCGGCCGAGCTCCCCTTCCACGGAGACGCCGGCGGCGTGAGCCACCTCCACCACCCGTCTGGTCAGCTCAATATTTTTTTCCAGGGGGTGCTGCGAACCGTCAATCATGATCGAGGAAAAACCGTGGCGGATACATTGGACCGCCTGCTCAAAGCTGGTCCCGTGATCCAGGTGCAGCACCACCGGAACCGCTGCTCCGGCAGCCGCTTCCCTGACCAGAGCCACGATATAGGGCAGCCCGGCATAGCGGATGGCGCCCTGACTGGCCTGGATAATGACCGGAGCCCGCTCCTTCTCAGCCGCCCGGATGATCGCCTGGACGATCTCCATATTATTACAGTTAAAGGCGCCAACAGCATAACCTTCCTCTTCAGCCCGGCCTAAAATATCATTTAATGACACCAGCGACATCGCGATCGAGCCTCCTTCTTAACTTGGGGAGATCAAAATTTTGCAGATGAACGAAATCAGGCAACCCGTTCCTAAAAACGGGGCTGACCTGGCCGTCGATGAGGGGATGGGCGTACCTCAAAAAAGCATCCTCCAGATAGCTTCCTGTGGGGGCGATCCACTCTGCGGGCACTTTTTTCTCAACATTGGCCACATCAGAGAGAGGTGCTGTCCCGGTGAAGCAGCGGTAAAACCCCGCCGTTTCATCGCGGAGCAAAGTGATCATCACATCGGTTTCACCCCGCAGCGCCGCCTGTACCGCTGCGGCGCCAACGGCGTACGCCTCATCGGCATCGGTCCTGGAAGCAAAATGCGCCGCCGACCGCTGCAGCGTTCCCAGCGAGATGCCTCTGACATTGACACCGAGCTCCGCTTCGATGAGCTCTTTCAAGGTATCAGCCAGTCCGCCGAGGCGAACATGCCCGAAAGGATCCTTCTCTCCGCCGGCAAAGACGTAGCGGCCGTCGCCATAGCGAATTCCTTCAGAAGCAACAATATAAGCGAACCTGTACTCGCGGTAGATCCCGGCTACTTCCTTCAGGAAACGCTCCCGATCGAAGGTCACTTCAGGAAGGTAGATCAGATGAGGTGCATCGCACTCCTCTCTTTTGGCCAGAGCGGCGGCGGCGGTAAGCCAGCCTGCATTTCGGCCCATCGCTTCGAGAACAACGATGCGGTTGCTGGTAACGAGCCCCTTCAGATCGAGACCGGTTTCGCTCACTGTAGCAGCCAAAAATTTGGCGGCGCTGCCGTAGCCGGGAGTATGATCGGTGCCTGGCAGATCATTATCGATGGTTTTGGGAATCCCGATCACCCTGATCTCATAGTCGACTCCGTCGGCAAAGCGATTGATCTTATCTGCCGTATCCATGGAATCATTGCCGCCGATATAGAAAAAGTAGCGGATATTATGTTTTTTAAACGCCTCCAGCAGGCGGGCAAAATCCTCTTCCTTCGCCAGCCGGTAGCGGCTCGAGCCCAGCGCCGCGCCGGGCGTGTAGCGCAGCCCCTCGATAATGTGAGAAGGTTGCCGGCCGAGATCGAGCAAATTTTCTTCCAGCACTCCCCTGATACCAAAGAGAGCGCCGTAAAGCTTGCCGGGCGGCTCTCCTTTAAGCCATTCCTGAACCACTCCGCAAACGCTGTTATTGATTACGGCGGTAGGTCCCCCCGATTGGGCGACAACAGCGTTCCCCTGTATGCTCATGGCTGGATTCACTCCCTTTGATCATAGTAGCCGCCGCGCAGCCATCTCGACAGGCGGGGCTGAAGCGGGCATTTCTGATCTATGTTGCCCATAAACCGCTTCAATATGGGATTGCTTCATTTCTTTGATCAACTGATGGGAGTAGCTGCCGCCGGAAGTTGGCTCCGGCTAAGCGGTGTTGGCTGAAGCGGCTGTTTGCAAATTATTATTTTTAGATCAACGCTTTTCTTTTTTGCCGGCCTCTTCATCACCGGCCGGTCCCCGCCCACATTTCCCCGGTCACCGGCCGAAGGAGATCCCCACAGCTGAAGCTGCTTTCAGCTGCTCACTGTCGGGATTGATCCTTTTTATTTCAGCAATCGCTTCGGCCAGGGGAGCCCCCCTGATCGACCCCGCCCGGAGGCAGACCATCTCGTTCCAGCGGCCCGCTACAGCCAGCTCCACAGCGGTAACCCCGAAGCGGGTTGCCAGAACACGATCAAAAGGTGTCGGCGAGCCGCCCCGCTGCAGATGCCCCAAAACGGTGGCCCTGCTCTCCAACCCCGTCCTCCGTTCCAGCTCTTCGGAGACGAGCTGCCCGATCCCCCCCAGCCTTTTTTGCCCGCCGCTGGCGGAAAACTGGTAAACCGGGGCCCCGCCCTCCGGAAAACTGCCCTCGGCAGCGACAACGATACTGAATTTTTTGCCCCGGGAACGGCGCTGGATCACCTTATCAATGATCCCTTCATAGTTAAAGGGCAGCTCGGGGATGAGCACGACGTCGGCACCCCCGGCCATCCCCGCCTGCAGGGCAATCCAGCCGGCGTTTCGCCCCATCACCTCCAGCACCATGATCCGGTGGTGCGATTCGGCGGTTGTGTGCAGGCGGTCGATCGCCTCTGTTGCCGTTGTCGCCGCCGTGTCAAAACCGAACGTAACCTCTGTGGCTCCCAAATCGTTGTCGATGGTTTTCGGTATCCCCATCACCGGCAGCCCCATTTCTGCAAAGCGGTGCGCCAGGGTCAGGCTGCCGTCGCCGCCGACAACGATTAACCCGTCCAGATTCCACTCCTCGATATGGCGGAGAGCCTCGCCGGAGCGATCCTCGTACTCCGGTTCGCCTCCGGGCCCGGTCACGCGCATCGCGAAGGGATTATCCCGGTTCGTCGTTCCCAGGATGGTGCCGCCGCGGTGCAAAATCCCGGAGGCGGCCGCTTCACTGATCAGCCAGGCCTCATTCTCCACAAGCCCCTTAAAGCCGTTGTTAAAACCGATCATCTCAATATTATAGCGGTACAGAGCACTTTTGGTGACCGCCCGGATCACTGCGTTAATTCCGGGACAATCGCCTCCCCCTGTGAGAATACCCAACCGGCGCATACGCTCATCTCCCCGGATAGTGCGTTTCTCTCCCACCTGACAGTTTTACCCTGATCCCGCCGGGGCCAAACCCGGACCGCAGTCAGCCGTCCCCGCGGGGAATGGCCCGGCGGGCCAGTTCATCGCAGCGATCGTTATAAAAATCGTTGCTGTGTCCTTTCACTTTGATCCATTCCACCTGATGTATTCCGGCCAAAGCGACCAGATCTTTCCAGAGATCCTGATTTTGGACCGGTTTGTTGGCCGCGGTCCGCCACCCGTTCTTCAGCCAGCGCGGGATCCAGCTCCTGACAAAAGCGTTTACCAGATAGGCGCTGTCGCTGTGCAAGCGGACCCGGCTCCTCCCGGAAAGCGCCCGCAGGGCCTCGATGGCCGCGAGCAGCTCCATCCGCTGATTGGTGGTGGCAGCTTCACCGCCGCAGATCTCTTTCACCACTGCGCCGTCATCGATGATCACGGCAGCCCAGCCTCCCGGACCGGGATTGCCGGAGCAGGCTCCGTCAGTATAAACAATTAAGTGCGGTAGATTCATTTTTCCTCCCCCGTTTAGAGAAAGTTACCGCTGCCGCCATCTCGACCGGTAACTTTTGACAGCTATTCTAATTTACCATACATCCACTATTTTGGAAAGGGTGATTTTGTCATTTCTCCATCACCCTGTCGCCCGGCAAGCGCCGCCCCGGAGCTGGTCCCGATGCGGGAGGCCCCGGCAGCGATCATCTCCAAAGCGCTTTCGCGGGTGCGCACCCCTCCGGAAGCCTTCACCCCCATCTCCGGACCGACCGCCTCTTTCAGCAGGCGAACATCATCGACAGTCGCTCCACCCGGCCCGAATCCCGTCGAGGTCTTCACAAATTGGGCACCGCCTCTTTTTGCCGCCCGGCAGCCGGCGATCTTCTCCTCATCGGTTAAAAGCCCCGTCTCGAGGATCACCTTTACCGGACAGCCGGAAGCCGCCCGGACCACTGCCGCGATCTCTTCCTCCACGTATTCCGTCCGCCCAGCCTTGAGGGAGCCGATATGGATAACCATATCGATCTCCGAGGCTCCGCCGGCTACAGCCTCGGCGGCCTCAAAAGCCTTCACTGCAGCAGTGGTGGCGCCCAGGGGGAAACCGACGACAGCACAAACGCAAATCCCGCTGCCGCGAAGATGCCGGGAGACGCTTTTAACATAGATCGGGTTCACACAGACAGCGGCAAAACTGTACCGCCGCGCCTCCCTGCAAAACGAAGCGATCTCCTCTGCTGTGGTCTCGGGCCGTAACAGGGTCTCATCGATATAGGAAGCCAGTTCAATCCCCTTGTTCAATACTCTCCCCCCCCGCATTGGATGCTGTGGCGTCCGGCGCGGTCAACATAACCCCAGATCAGCGCCGGCTCGGGCGTCGGCGCAGGGCCCAGCGCATACGCTTCCCGGAGCAGCTTTTCCGCAGCGGCAGCCGGCGCCGCTCCCGGCGCACAGTTCAGATGAAGCTGCGCCAGGGTTTCTCCTGATTCAACGAAATCGCCCCTTTTCTTCACCAGGGTCACGCCGACAGCGGCATCGATAGACCCGCCGCCGCTCCGGCGCCCCCCTCCCAAAGCCAGTGCCGCCCGCCCCACCAGCTCCGCCCCGAGGCGGTGGATATAACCGCTCCGGCGCGCTTGCACCGGAACCGTAGCGGCAGCCCGGGGAAGGAGGCTGAGATCGTCAACAATCGCCGCATCGCCGTGCTGCAAGCGGATCATCTCCCTGAACTTCTCCAGAGCGGCCCCGCCGGCGAGCTTTTTGGCCAACTGCTCCCGCCCCTCCTGCGGGGAAGCGGCCTTTTGAGCCAGGAAGAGCATCCAGCCGCCCATAAACAGGGAGAGGGCGGTCAGATCGGCGGGACCCCGGCCCTGCAGGGTCAGGACCGCCTCCTCCACCTCAAGAGCGCTGCCGACAGCCCTGCCCAGAGGCTGCTCCATGCTGGTGATCACGGCCGCAGTTTCCCGCCCCGCCCCGGTGCCGATCCGCACCATCGTCTCGGCAAGAGCAAAAGCGCCGGCGGGCTCCTTCATAAAAGCGCCGTCGCCGGTCTTGACATCGAGGAGCAGAGCATCGGCTCCCGCGGCGAGCTTCTTGCTCATGATACTGGCGGCGATGAGGGGCAAACTGTCGACGGTGGCGGTGCGATCGCGCAGCGCATAGAGCTTCTTGTCGGCGGGGACCAGGGTTTCCGTCTGGCCGACTACGGCGGCGCCCGCCTGCTCGACGGTGCCGATCATCTCCTCTATGGAGAGGTCGCTTCGAAAGCCGGGGATCGCCGCAAGCTTGTCCAGGGTCCCCCCGGTATGACCGAGACCGCGGCCGCTCATCTTCGCCACGGGCACTCCGGCGGAGGCCACCAGGGGCACGAGCACCAGCGTGGTGGTATCGCCGACCCCGCCGGTGCTGTGCTTATCGACAATCGGTCCGGAAATCCCGCTTAGTGAAACCATCTCTCCGGAGCCGGCCATGGCCAGGGTTAGATCCAGCGTCTCCCGATGGCTCATCCCCCGGAAATAGACCGCCATGGCAAAGGCTGAAAGCTGGCAATCGGGGATCGTCCCTTCGGTGTACCCGGCAATGAGATAGCCAATCTCTTCGCGAGAGAGCTCGCCCCCGTTGCGCTTTTTCAAAATAATATCGTAGACTCTCATTTTCTTCCGCCGCCCTTCCGACCTCTTTTCGCCCGGCACCCGGCAGACGACCGCCACGCAGGCAGCGCCGGTGCCCCTTGAATTGTACCATGTTCCGAAAAGGGAATAAAGGATCGAAGAGGGGAGGAACGATAAAAAAAGGAGCGGAGGGGAATAAAGCACTGTTCAAGCCGCCGCTTTTCCCCTCCCGCCCTACCGCATCCGCAGTTCATCTCGCAAAACGCCGGAGCCGGCGAATCCGCCGACCGGAAAGATCTGTTTCGCGCAATCAGTGTTACGTAAACTATTATTCGTGCCACTCACCTGTAGTAATTCCCCATCTCTTTGGAAAACCCTTCTTTTAAAAAACATTTTGCAGGTTTTCTCATCGCAGTAGGAAACTATAGATAAGAGCGCTAATCACAGACGGAGGGTGATGGAACCTATGAGCATGATCCGCAGTCCGGAAAAAGCACCGGCGGGACAGCTGAAAATTGACTGGGTTGGCCGGCATATGCCGGTGCTGAGCAGTCTGGCTGAAAAATATGCCCCGGAGAAGCCCTTTGCCGGACTAAAAATGGCCATATGCATCCATCTTGAAGCCAAGACTGCCTATATGGCCTCGGTCTTTCAGCGCTGCGGCGCAGAGGTGACCGTGACCGGGAGCAATCCCCTGTCGACTCAGGACGATGTTGCCGCTGCCCTGGTGGAAAAAGGGATCCGCGTATTCGCCTGGCACGGCGCCACCGCCGCCGAATATGAGAACCATATCCGCCGCACCGTCGATACCGGTCCCGATCTGGTCATCGACGACGGGGGGGATCTGATCACGATGCTGCACCGCGAGAGAGCGGACCTGCTGCCGCGGGTGCGCGGCGGAGCCGAGGAGACCACCACCGGGCTCTCCCGTCTGCGCACGATGGCAGCGGCGGGGGAGCTGGCCTTTCCGGTCATCGCGGTAAACGATGCTCTCTGCAAACACCTCTTTGACAACCGCCACGGCACGGGGCAGTCGGTTTGGGACGGGATCATGCGCACAACGAATCTGCTGATCGCGGGAAAAACAGTGGTTGTAGCCGGCTTCGGCTGGTGCGGCCGCGGGGTGGCCCTGCGGGCCAAGGGGCTCGGGGCACAGGTAATTGTCACCGAGGTGGAACCGGTCCGCGCTCTTGAGGCGGCGGTTGAAGGTTACCGCGTCATGCCCATGGTCGAAGCGGCACCTCTTGGTGATATCTTCGTCACCACCACCGGATGCTGTGGGGTTATCACCGGTGAGGCCCTCCGGAACCTCAAAGACGGCGCCATTTTGGCCAATGCCGGCCACTTTGATGTGGAGATCGATAAAGCCGCTCTGAGCGAGCTCACCGAACCAGCCGGGAAACCGCGGACGAATATTGAAGAGTACCGCTTCCCCGATGGCCGCAGGGTTTACCTTCTGGCAGAGGGAAGGCTGGTCAATCTCGCTGCAGGCGACGGCCACCCGGCGGAGATCATGGATCTTTCGTTTGCTCTGCAGCTCCTGGCAATGGATTATCTGCGGACCCACCGGGGGCTGCCGCGCGCCGTGGTGCCCCTGCCGGCAGAGCTGGACCGCCGGGTCGCTGCGCTCAAGCTGTCGTCCATGGGTATCACCATCGACAAACTCAGCGGTCCGCAGCAAACCTATCTCGGTCTGGACTCAACCGGCCCGCCTTCCGGATAAGGCTAATAGATCGTGATCCGCTCCTTGATCTGATTGAAGATACCCGTGCCGATGCCGCTCACATCCATGATTTCCTCAACGGCGGTAAAGGGGCCGTGCTTTTCGCGGTGCTCCACAATACGCTGCGCCCGCACCTCGCCGATGGAGGGCAGGGTTTGCAGCTCTTCAGCCGACGCCTTGTTGATATTGACCTTTTGCCCCGGCGCTGCCGGGTTGGCCGCCGCAGCCTCACCGGGCCGGTAAATCGCCACCTGTTCGCCGTCATAGAGGGGACGGGCCAGATTGATCGCTTCCAGATCGGCCTCTTCGGCGGGACCTCCGCCGGCTTCGACGAGATCGTAGACCCGCGAACCGACAGGAAGGTGGTAAACCCCGGGGCACTGCACCGCTCCCACCAGATGTACGGTGATCATCTCCACCTCAGGCTCCCGCTGATCCTCTGAAGGGGGCGGCGCACTTTCTTCAATCAGTTTGCCCGGCCGGTCGTCAGATGCGGCGGGCGCCAAAAGCTGGGGGGCTATCCTCCAGAGTACACCGCCAATCAAGAGAAGGAGAAGCACCAGCAGGAGAACTTTTTCACGCAGGGTAAAGTTTCCCCACATCCATATTCAGCCCTTTCAGCAGAATAGATTAGCGAAGCGGCCCGTTAACGGGGCCTCATCTTCCCCTGATCATGATTTTTTCCGGCGATGGTCCTTTTCGGCAAATTCTTGTGCAGCTGCAAGTTGCGGTTAGTAGAAAAAGAGCGCCGCCTGTGATCGGGCGGCGCTCAGAGGATTAATTTTCATCAGTCTCTTCCTGCGACGGGGAATCACCGGCCTGCTCCTTGGCCAGATTGATGCCGACAACATGAACCTTGATCGACGCCACTGCCAGCCCGGTAATTTCCTCCACGGTGTTGCGGACTTTCTGCTTCAGCACTGTTGCCGTCTCCATGATCTTGACTCCGTAATCGACCACCACGGTAAGCTCGAGGGAGACCGTCTCTTGATCAAGAGAGACCTTGATCCCCTTGCTGAAATCTTTGCGGCCGAGCCTCTGTGCAATTCCGTCAACAATTCCACCGCTCATGCCGGCAACACCCTTGACCTCCTGGGCGGCTATGCCGGCGACAATACCGATAACATCGGGGGAGATCCGCACGCTGTCATTTTCCTGACCGCTCTTCTCGGGTACACTCTTCTTTCCGTTTCCTTCAGTGGAGCTCATTGAACTGCCCTCCTTTGGTCGGGTCTCTCCTGAAAGCTTGCGGAAACCCGATTATTCAGTCAGCCCGTTTCCGGGGTAATCACCGCACGACAATGTTGATCAACTTATCGGGCACGACGATCTGACGCAGCACCTTCTTGCCGGCTAGCAGTTCGCCGATCCGCTGCTGGGCCCGGGCCTCCTCCAGCAGCCACTCTTCAGCAGAACCGGGGGGAACCCTCATCCGCCCCCGCACCTTGCCGTTGATCTGGATGACCACTTCCACTTCCCCAACGACCAGCGCGGCGGAATCGTAGTCCGGCCAGGGCTGCTGATGGACACTGCCCCGGTAGCCCAGAGAGTGCCACGCCTCCTCGGCCAGATGGGGCGCGAAAGGGGCCAGAAGCAGGGTCACCGCTCTGAGCAGTTCCTGCACTAGGGGGCGGTTCTGTTTCTCCGGCGCCAGCTCCCGGCGGTACTCGTAGACGGCATTGACCAGCTCCATCACTGCGCTGATGGCGGTATTGAAATTGAAGCGCTCGCCGATGTCCTCCGTTACTTTCTTGATTGTCGCGTGCAGCACCCGCTGCACCTCCCTCTCCTTCTTCCCCATCTTGCCCGCAGGCTCGCCTGCAGCGGCCTGCTCCCCGCGGCACTCCTCGACCAGACGCCAGACCCTTCTCAGGAAGCGGTGGCACCCTTCAACCCCCTGATCGTTCCAGTCGAGATCCTTCTCCGGAGGAGAGGCAAACAGAATAAAGAGGCGGCCGGTGTCGGCGCCGTAGCGTTCAACGATCTCATCGGGGGAGACCACATTGCCCTTGGATTTGGACATCTTCGCCCCGTCCTTGTAGACCATGCCCTGAGCCAGAAGGCGGCTGAACGGCTCCGCCGAGCCGACAAGACCGGCGTCGTAGAGCACCTTGGTAAAGAAGCGCGCATAGAGCAGATGCAGCACGGCATGTTCAATCCCGCCGATATACTGATCCACAGGCATCCAGTAATCGGCCTTCTCCCGATCAAAGGGAAAACTCTGCAACTGCGGGCTGGTAAAGCGTAAAAAATACCAGGACGAACACATGAATGTATCCATCGTGTCGGTCTCGCGCCGGGCTTTTCCACCGCATTCAGGGCAACTGGTGTTGACGAAGGAGTCGTATCGGGAGAGCGGCGGCACGCGATCTCCGGAAAGATCCGCCGCCGGGGGGAGCAGCACCGGAAGCTCTGCTTCAGGAACCGGAACCGCTCCGCAGCGGTCACAGTAGATCACCGGAATGGGCGCTCCCCAGTAGCGCTGGCGCGAAATCAGCCAGTCCCGCAGGCGGTAAGTGATCTTGAATCGTCCGCATTGCCGCTCCTGCAGCTTTTCCGTAATCCGTTTACCGCCCTCAAGATTGGGAAGACCGCTGAATCCGTCCGAATTGATCATCGTCCCGGCGCCGGTGTACGGCAGGGCAAACTCGCCGCCGTCAGCTTCCGCCTCCGGGGGACGGATCACCGCCTTCACCGGCAGGTTATAGCTGCGGGCAAATTGGTAATCGCGCTCATCATGTGCCGGCACCCCCATCACCGCACCGGTGCCATAGGTCATGATCACATAGTTGGCCACGAGAATAGGCACAGCTGCGCCGTTGAGCGGGTTGAGCGCATAGCGGCCGGTAAAGAGGCCGATCTTCGGTGCATCCTCGGAGGTTCTTTCAATTTCACTCTCCCGCCTCACCCGGGCCGCAAAATCGAGCACTTCCTTCTCTTTCTCCGTCCCCGCCACCAGGCGTGAAACAAGGGGGTGCTCCGGAGCGAGGACCATATAGGTAACCCCGAACAGGGTATCGGGCCGGGTGGTAAAGACCGGAAGACTTTCTTCAGGAAACTCTTTAATCCGGAATACAATCTCGGCACCCTCGCTGCGCCCGATCCAGTTTTGCTGCATCACCTTGACCCGCTCGGGCCAGTCCTCGAGGGCGTCCAGATCTTCGAGCAGCCGTTCGGCATAATCGGTGATCCTCAGAAACCACTGCTCCCTCTCCTGGAACTCCACCTCGCTCTCACAGCGCCAGCAGAGACCGGCTTCAACCTGCTCGTTGGCCAGGACCGTCTGGCAATGCGGACACCAGTTGACCGCAGCTTTTTTCCTGTAAGCAAGCCCGCGACGGTACAGCAAAAGAAAAAGCCACTGTGTCCAGCGGTAGTAATCCGGCGAGCTGGTGTTCACCTCTTTTTCCCAATCGTAGCTCACCCCCAGCCGCTGCTGCTGCTGCTTCATCTGAGCAATACTCCGCGCGGTCCACTCGTCCGGACTGACGCGGTTATCGATGGCCGCATTCTCCGCGGGCAGCCCAAAGGCATCCCAGCCCATGGGGTGCATCACATTGTAGCCGCGCATCCGCAAAAAACGAGCGAGAACATCACCGATGGAGTAGACCCGCATATGGCCCATATGCAGTTTTCCCGAGGGGTAGGGAAACATCTCCAGCACATAGTACTTCCGGCGGGAGGGATCCACAGGAGCGTGATAAAAGCGCTCCTCGGCCCATCTCCGCTGCCACTTGGGTTCAATTGTGTGAGGATTATACCCCTTCGTCATCTCTGTAACCGACCCCCCGCTTATTAGATAGCCGGTGGAAATGCAGAAAAATACCCGCCCGGCAAGGGGCGGGTTTTCCGCGGTACCACCCTTATTGGCGAACAATGTGGTGGAGCTGGCGGGAGTCGAACCCGCGACCTCTTCCATGCCAAGGAAGCGCGCTCCCACCTGCGCTACAGCCCCATGAATTGCCGCCCTCTTCAGGCCTTAACGCGGCCGCACGGCGACGGCTCATTTACGTTTACCGCCGCATCTCCGGGGCGAGTTCAGCAAACCACCGGCCTGCCGGCTTGCACCGCCCGCCGGCTCTCTCCGGCGCCGGTAGCGGCTGCCTACTACTCCCCTTCATCGAGTCGTTTTAATCCCTGTCTGTCTAAAAACCGCCTTTGATTCAAGATCGATTATACGCACCCGCGAGAACCTTGTCAAGTGCGCCGATCATTCAACAATATTTTCTATCTGGGGGGGAGGCCGTTCATTTACAGCGCCATTTCGCCGGATGATGGTGAAATGTTCCGCCTGGCAAAATCCCGGACACCCGTCCCGGGGCCGGCGGGTCGGCTTAACCGGGTGTAAGCGCGATCCGGGCGACCTCTCCTGCATGGAGATCGATGAGCAGAAGACCGGTTTCCACGGAGCTGTCCAGACCGGCCAGCAGCTTCACCGCTTCGGCAGTCTGTCTCGCCGCCACCAGAGCCGCTGTGAAGGAGAGGACCCCGCCGGGGGCCTTCCGCCGCAGGCCTTGCCGATCCCGCCGGCCATAGATCGTTGCCAGGAGCGGCTCCCCCGGCCGGACCACCGCCACCTGTCCCATGAAGCCGTCGACGGCACCGTGGACCAGGGGTATCTTTAGCTTCTGGCAGGCTTCTTCAAGGACAAAACGTGAGGGCAGATTGTCGAGACAGTCCAGCACCAGATCGCAGCCCTGCAGCAGCCGGGGCAAATTCAAGGCGTCGCCGCGGCACCGGTGCGCCTCTGCCTCCACGGCACCGTTGACCTCCCGAACCCGCCGGACTGCCAGCTCCGCCTTGCCCGCACCGAGAGTCTGCTCAACTGCATGGAGCTGGCGGTTAAGGTTGCCTGCGGTGAAGCTGTCATCATCGATGACGACGAGGGAGCCCACACCCAGGCGGGCGAGCAGCTCGACAGCATAGCCGCCCAGCCCTCCGGCACCGAGGATCCCGACCCGGGACCGGAGCAGTTTTAGCTGTCCGCCTGTACCGAGCAGATCCCTGTTGCTGCGGTATCTTTCAGGAATGATCCCCGCCTCGAGGGCGGCAATCTCGAGATCGCGGCGGGACAGCTTCAGCCTGCGGGCCAGAGAGAGACTGTCCGCAAATAAGAGAGAGTGATAGCTGTCCCCGTCGGGGCCGCTCTCCCGGCGGGCGTTCTTGAGCAATAGATCCCTGACCTCATCGACACTCATCTCTCTCCTCCAAAAGCGGCGGCTGCCCCACCGGTGGGCACACCCTTTCCCCCCGCCTAAAGAGTGACCAGGGGGGCCCTGCTCCAGAGCCGCTCCAGATTATAAAAATCTCTCGCTTCGGGCTGCAACAGATGCACCACCAGATCACCGAAATCGAGGATGACCCACCATCCTTCGCGGTAACCCTCCATCCGTAGCAGGGTGAAACCGGCTTTTTTTAACTTCTCAAGCAGATGATCACAGATGGTCTGCACCCGGACCCGGGTCGCACCGGTAGCGATCAAAAAATAGTCGGCGATAACCGAAACCTTTCCAATCTCCAGCAGGGTCAGGTCTTCCGCCATCTTCTCGGCGGCCAGCTCGGCCGCCCATAACGCCAGCTTTTCAGAGCCGCTTGCCGATCCCGACAAGCAGTTCACCTCCTTGGGACTGCTTTAAGGACTGTGTTGCTCTTCGGCATAGTTTTTGCCGACAATCACCCTGACATCGATCCGAGCTTCCGGATCATATTGATGGAGCATGGAGATATCGGCCCCGGGTAGATAAAGAGCCACCGCTCTGGCCTTCTCCACATCCTCGCCAAAAGCGATGACCTGCGTCGCCGCATAATTATAATGATCGGCGTTACCTGCTCTGACGATCCGGAACCCCTCCTGTTCCAGCAGGGCGGCAACCCCGGCGGCAAGCCCTTCCACACCGCTGCCGTTAAGGACCTCCACCTGAACTTCCGCGGGGCTCACCGGACAGATTTTGCCGAACATATTTGCTATATCCTTCAGCGCTTCGGCATCGGGAACCCAGAAGAGCTGTCCGCCGACGCTCTCTTCTTTTCCCGGAAGAGTGAGCAGTTCAGCCTCGGCGAAGCTGTAGTCGGCAAATCGCCCTTTCAAGGCGCTCAGCTCCTTCCAGGAGAGGTCGGTCTCCAGGTACGGGGAAAACTGTCGGATCATCTTCGGCCACTGCCAGGCTTTTTTCTGCTCCATCATGCTCCAGAGGGCCGCCAGAACCTGCTGCTGCCGGCTGAGGTGCTCGTAGGGGGATTCAAGATAATCGGCGGTTAAAAAATAGCGGTACAGTTCAAACCCTTTTAACCGCTCCTTCTCCCGGGGCAGCGAGCCGCTGACGCCCTCCCCACCGCCGCCCAGCTCCTCGCTTTTCACTCCGCCGAGATAGTCCCCCAACATGGCGATGCCCTGGTAGTCCAAGGCGATATAATGATGGACGGGAATACCGGTCAGCTCCTGGACCAGATCGATAAAAGCAAGGTCATCGAGATGGCGGTAGAGTTTTCCCAGAGGCTCCGCGGAACCTCCCTCTGTCTCGATGAGAGTGTGGCCGGGTATGTCCAGCAGGCTGACAGCCTCGTTGATCGGATCGTGATGCACCAGGAGCAGGCGGTCCACATAGGGGCTGGCGCCCCAATAATCGATCCCATAGAGCAGATAGATCTCCTCGTCTCCGGCCTTCTGCAGGCGCAGAGCCCCGGCCCATTCAGCGCTGTTGTGAAAAGAACGAAAGGTCGAAATAAGGCTGACCGCAAAAACCACAACGAGGAGCAAAAGCATCAGCGCCGCAAATAAGATGAGCACCTTTCTATTATTGCGGCGGGCCGGTTTTCGCGGCTTCTGCAGCAGGTAAGACCTGCTGTAATTCATCCGTCAGCCTCCGTTCCCTCTTAAAATGCCGAGCAAACTGTTCCGAAAAAGAACCGAACGGGGGTGAAGCAGCAGGCCCCGCTGAATGACTCTTTGAATAGTGCCGTCTACAGCAGCCAGAAGAGCCCTGTCCAGATCCGTGGAGGCCATCTCTCTCAGCTGCTCCACCCCCTCAAAATCCCGTCCCGGCTCGATCAGATCGGCCAGGTAGACAATCTTTTCCAGAAGCGACATCCCCGGGCGTCCGGTGGTGTGACAGGCCACCGCCCCGAGCACTGCCGGATCGGTTACCCCCAGCTCGAGAGGCAGTAGAGCTGCCCCGACCGGGGCATGCAGCAGCCCTTTTTCTCTCAGGCTAACCCGGTCGAGACATAACCCCATCTCCCCGGCCTTTTGGCCGAGTGCGCTCCTGCTGTAACCCTTTCCATAGTCGTGAAGCAGCCCGGCCAGATAGGCCCGGCGCTTGTCCCCCCGGTAGCGAACCGCGAGAGCGGCCGCTGTCTCCGCCACCCCCAGGGAGTGCTGATAGAGTTCCGCTCCCAGATGGTTTTTTATGTGCCTTTGATAAGTCCTCAGATCCATATGGATAATCTTTGCTTTCCAGCCAATGTCCGCATGGGAATCTCCGAAAGATTGCGTCTTTTATGTTCCAGACAGGCAGCGGTTACTAGAACTGTTCCCGGGGCTTCGCTTCGTTAACCACAATTTTCCTTCCGTCAAGTTCGGCCCCATTCGTCTTCTCCATCATCTCTTCCATCTCGTCTTCATTTACCTCGACAAACCCGTATCCCCTGGAACGGCCGGTTGATCTCTCTGTGATAATCCGGCAGCCCAGCACCTGGCCGTACTGCGCGAAAAACTCTTCCAACTGGCTTTCCGTAGTGCTCCAGGGAATATTCCCCACGTACAATGTTTTTACCATTAAGCTGTCACCTCCATGATTATTATAACCTATTTCCACAGTTTACAAACTATTTTTTATAGAGACCGTGTTTTTTGATATACTGCTCCACCGGTTCCGGTGTGAGATATTTGATCGTTTTGCCCAGCGCCACCCGTTTGCGAATAAAAGTCGAGGATATCGCCAGAGCCGGTATCTCCAGCAGATGGATTCTCGACTTGAGTTCGGGAAAACGATCTGCCGTTATTTCACTCAATCTTTCCAGGGGATACTCCGGACGCGAAACGGCGATAAAGGTGCACAGTTTTGCCAGGGAGCTGTAGTCCTTCCAGGTAAGGATCTCCATGATCGCATCGGCTCCGGTGATAAAATAGAGATTGGCCCCGGGAGCGCCGGAGGACTTAAAGTAACGGAGAGTGTCGATGGTATACGAAGGCTCCTTTTTGTCCACCTCCACCCGGGAGACGATGAAGGAGGGGTTGGACATCACTGCCAGGGTCGTCATCAAAGAGCGGTGCTCCGCCGGCGAAACCTGCTTTTTCTCTTTGTGGGGGGGCACCCCCGCTGGAATAAAGATCACATAATCCAGGGAAAACTGCTGCCTGGCTTCCTCCGCTGTCACCAGATGGCCGATATGAATGGGATCAAAGGTCCCGCCCATCAGACCGACATTTAATTGATTGGGTTTACAATTGGGTGGTAAAGACAAGGATACAGACTCCTCGATACAGTTTATGCATTATAGTAAAATTCTTCTTCGCCGATACAAACCGTATCTCCTTCTTTGATCCCCATTCTTTTTAGCTCCCTCTCCAATCCGCAGCGGCGGCAGTAGCGCTGAAACCGGCGCAGCGATTCGTCATTGTCAAAATCTGTTTGCGCGGCGATCCGTTCAATCCGCCGGCCGTGCACCCGGTAGACGGCGCCCTCCTTGATGATCGCAAAAGCTTCCTTCTCCGCCACCGGTTCCGCTCTGATAACCTCCTCCGCGGGCTCCGCCGGCAGGGCCGACAGCCTGGCCACCTCGGCGGCAAGGTGCCGGACCAGCTCCCGCAAACCGGCGCCCGTCGCCGCGGAGATCCCGAAAACCGGAACGCCCTCTTCCCGCTCAACGACCCGCTGCAGCCGGAGCAGATTTTCCCCGGTCCCCGGCAGATCTCTTTTATTGCCGGCGACGACGCGGGGAAACCCGGCCAGCTTTTCTTTATAGAGCTCCAGCTCTTTGAGCAGCTGCCGGTATGCCGCCACCGGTTCGGGTTCTGCTTCGGGAGAGAGATCGATTACCAGCAAGAGCAGCAGATTGCGCTCGACATGCCTCAGGAAACGGTGTCCCAGGCCGGCGCCGCGGTGCGCCCCGGCGATGAGACCGGGAAGATCGGCGGCCACAAAGCCGCTCCCCTCCGCCGTCTCCACCAGACCCAGCTGCGGCTGCAAAGTGGTAAAGGGAAAATCGGCTATCTTTGGGCGGGCCGAGGTAATCCGCGAAAGCAGCGTCGACTTCCCGGCATTCGGAAAACCGACCAGCCCCACCTGCGCCAGCAACTTCAGCTCAAGATAAATTTTAAGCTTTTCCCCGGGCAAACCTTTCTCCGCATGCCGCGGTGTCTGATGGCGCGAAGTGGCAAAGCGGCGGTTGCCCCGGCCCCCGGTTCCGCCGGCAGCCACCTTCGCCTTCTGCCCGGCAGAGGTTAAATCGGCCAGGAGGCCGCCCCGGCCGTCCCGGACCAGAGTCCCCGGAGGAACCGGAATGAGCAGATCCGCTCCCCGCCGCCCGTGCCTGTTTTGGGTTCCCCCGTTTCCCCCGGGAGCGGCTCTCTGCTGCCGTCGGTAGCGCAAATCCAGAAAGCTGTGCCTGGCCGCATCGGCGATGAGAAAGACGCTTCCGCCGTCGCCGCCGTCGCCGCCGTCAGGACCGCCCCGGGGAACAAATTTTTCACGGCGGAAGGAAACCGCACCATTACCGCCCCGTCCGCCTTCAACCTCGAGCCAGATCTCGTCAACAAAAATCTGCGGTGCACCCCCTGATACCTGCTGTCCCTGCCGGCTCCATTTTATCCCCAACAAAAAAAACCCGGGGCATGCCCCGGGCGCTAGCTGACCGCCTCATCCTCCAGCGGAAAAACGCTGACCTGTTTTTTGGCGCGGTGATCGTACTCGTAAACAACCCGGCCGTCGGCTGTGGCAAAAAGGGTATCATCCCTGCCCTTGCCGACATTGACCCCGGGGTGTATCCGGCTGCCCCGTTGGCGGACGAGGATACTGCCGGCTTTAACCACCTGACCGCCGTAGCGCTTTACGCCAAGCCGTTTGGCCTTGCTGTCCCGACCATTTCTTGAACTGCCCCCACCTTTTTTGGTGGCCATCTTAACACCTCCCGCCTGAGTTCAATAGCAATGAAGCCGCCGCTGCTACGATTCGATTTCCCGGATCATCACCTCGGTAAAAAGCTGCCGGTGGCCCATTTTGCGGCGGTAATTCTTTTTCGGTTTATATTTAAAGACAACGATTTTCCGCCCGCGCCCCTGCACGGTCACTTTACCCTTAACCCGGCAGTCATCAAGATAAGGGCGGCCCACTTTGGTTTCTGTTCCGTCGCTGAAAAGCAAGACGCGGTCAAAGACGACCTCTTCTCCCTTTTCCAGCGCCAGCTTCTCCACGCGAACAGGACGGCCTTCCTCAACCCGGTACTGCTTGCCGCCGGTTTCAATAATTGCATACATGCTCTGACTAACCCCTTCCTTCGGGACTCGCCGAATCAGGCAGCCGGCAGAAGGCGAGCGCCGGCCGGCTTTTACGGCCCTCTTCGAGCGGTAAAGTATCCAGGCAGATTTTAGCACGCACCGCCGTCTTTGTCAAACCGGCACCCGGCGGCAAAAAGGTCGGGTTCCTGCGGTGCGCTCTACCATCACCTGCTTCGTTTAAACAGAATGGTTTTGATGCCTTCCTGAACCACGGTCTGATCCTGCTTGATCAGTTGTAAAAAGAATTTGACCACACCGCGATCGGGCTTGCTTTTGCTGGCCCTTTTTTCAACTACCTTCACGGCAACATGAACCGTATCCCCCAAAAATATGGGGGCCTTGAACTGCCACGACTCCAAACCCAGAAAAGCAATCGGCGTACTCTCCAGATACCCGGTTCTGGAGAAAAGTCCGTGTGAAATCGCCAATCCCAACAGACCATGGGCGATGCGCTCCCCAAAATGCCCGTCCTTTTCCATATAATCCTTATTGGTGTGCAGCTCATTGTAGTCGCCGCTCATCGCAGCAAACATGACCACATCTGTTTCCGTGATCGTTCTTCCTGCCGTGGTCAAGCTCTCCCCGACAGTCCAGTCATCATAATATCTTCCCATACCTGAAGCCTCCCTCATGGCTCTATGAATTCCTGAAACATCTTTTCGAATTCCTCCAGCGGCTCGCTGACGTGGTAAACATGATCATCGGTGGGGAAAATTCCCTCTTTGACCTCGCGAATATAACTTTTGATCGCTTCTGTCTCTATCTCAGCCACATTGGCATACTGCTTGACAAATTTGGGGGTAAATGCCTGGAAGAGGCCGAGCATGTCGCTGCAGATAACCAGCTGACCGTCCGCCGGACCGGCCCCGATACCGTATACCGGGATCGTCAGCAGCTTGCGGATATATGCGGTGAGCTCGGGAG
>MTBK01063742.1_pt1 | contig 35139 bp, 25 predicted proteins | sample 1535981 | NCBI WGS metagenome assembly MTBK01 (sample SAMN06109225, study PRJNA356200) | anaerobic digester metagenome | isolation source: biogas reactors fed with pig manure or primary and secondary sludge | place: Spain | collected 2016-06-30
GGCAGGCCCTCGGCGAGCTGGCGGGACGAATTGAGGGTGACAAAAAGAAAGAGCAGCTGCTTGAAGAATCGATCGCTGCGCTCAAGGAAGAGATCGCTGAAAATGAGTCCTTCAAGCGGGAGCAGGAGCTGAAGCGGCTCCTTGACGAACTCAGAAGCGAGCTGGCGCTGCTCGGACAGCTGGAAAAAAATCTTGGCAGCCAGTTCAGGCAGGAGGTTGCCGAAGAGGGGGAGCTGCACCGGGTGATGCAGCAGCTGGAAGCGCCGCTGTCGCTGACCCGGCCGCTGTTGGAGGCGAAAGATAGCTGGACTGCCGCAGCCGGCGAACCGGGAACAGCCTTTCCTGAAGAGTGGGAGAAGCTGGCGCTGGGTTGGCGGAGCGCCCTGGTCTGGCTGCAACTGCAGAAAAACAGTCTGGAGGAGGAGGTGCGGGATCGCCGGGAGCAGATTGCCCGCCTCCAAGAGTCCCTGCGCCATCTGGCCAAAAATCAGGTTCTCAGCGCCGAATCACCGGCGATGCGGCTGAAAGGGGTTTTGGAAGCGGAGCTGCTTTCTCCGGCCGGGGCGCCGGTTCCCGTCGACATCTTCTGCGAAGCCGTCGAAATCCGTGATCCCAACTGGCGCAGCGCCGTCGAAGGTTATCTGTATGGCCAAAAATTTGATCTCCTGGTTCCCCCGGACTGCTATGAACAGGCGCTGGCCATTTACCGGAGAGAAAGAAGCAGCCGCCCCCTTGAGAGCGTCGGTTTGGTGAACACGGCGCGCCTGCTCGGGGAGGTGCTGCCCGCCCGTGAGGGGAGCCTGGCGGAGGAACTTATCGCCGAAGTCGATTATATTGAAGCCTACGCCCGCCATTTGCTCGGTGGGGTGATCAAGTGTCTTTCGGAAAGCGAGCTCGGCAGGCACGAGGCGGCGATCACCGCGCAGGGGCTGCTCTATCAGCAGCACAGCATCCGGCAGATCCCCCGGGCTCATTATGAGGTGCCCTATATCGGGAAAGAGGCGATCCGCTTTCAGATAGCACGCCAGAAAGAGGCGCTGCGGGAGGAAGAGGAGCTGCTGGCGGAAGCGAAGCGTCGGCTTGCTGTCGCTTCAAGCGCTCATCTGGCCCATGACAAGATTGACCGCTACAGCACCTGGGCGCAGGAGGCGGCCCGGCTGGGGGCGAAAGCGGCTTTGGAAGAGAAGCTGGCGGGGCGGGAAAAAGAGCTGCTCTCTCTCGACTTCAGTGATCTGGAACAGCTGAAAGCTGTTTTGGGTCAAAAGGAGGGTTCTCTGCGGAGCCTGAAGGAGGCGCTGGAGCAGAACAACAGAAAGTTCGGCGGGTTGGAGGATTGGCTGGGAAGACTCGGGGGGGAAATTGAGTTGCTGGAGAAGGCGGCGGAGGCGGAAAAAACCGCCTGTGAAGCCTATCTCGCTGATTTGTCCGCTCCGCTGCAGAAGGAATGCGCCGGGAAATGGGAGCGTGAGGTGGTGCGGAGGAGCCCCGCGGAGCTGCACCAGAATTATCGCAGCAGCAACGAGGGAGCCAAAACCCGCCTGGATAAACATCGCGAGACTCTGGTCAAGCTGCGCACCGCATTTGTTTATAACTTTCATTTTTCCGGGGATTCTGAGGCGGAGGACAATGAACTTTTCCGGCAGCGTCTGCAGCTGCTGGTGGAGAGCCACCTGCAGGATTATGAGGCCCGGGCGCGCGCAGCGCGCGAACAGGCCGAGCAGAGCTTTCAGGAGAACTTTGTCGCCCGGCTCGGTGAATTCATCAAGCTGGCCCGGGAGGAGATCAGAGAGCTCAACCGCGCTCTCAAGGAGATGCGTTTCGGCACCGATGCCTACTATTTCAGCCTGACCCCGAAAAAAGATACGCGCCGCTATTACGAGATGATCATGGATACCGGCGTCTATCAGGGATCCATCTTTCGGGAGGCTTTTTTCCAGAAATATGGCGAGACCATCACCGATCTGTTCAATGAGATCACCCGCGATGGCGATGATTTTTTGGAAAATGTCCAGACGCTCACCGATTACCGTTCTTACCTGGATTTTGATATCATTATTACCGATACGCTGAACCACAAGAGCTATTTTTCCAAGGTGGCCCGGGACAAGTCCGGGGGCGAGACCCAGGTTCCCTTCTACGTGGCCATCCTCGCTTCTTTCTACCAGGCCTACCAGCTTTACCGCAAAAGCGACACTTTGCGCCTGGTCGTCTTCGACGAAGCGTTCAACCGGATGGATGCCGATCGCGTTGAAGAGGCGATCATCTTTATGAAAAACCTCGGTTTTCAGGCGATCGTGGTCGCCCCGACGGGGCGGATTCAGCTCATTGTCCCCTACATGAATACCAACCTTATCGTTATGCGCGACGGTTTCAACAGCTTTATCGAGCGGGTTGGGCGAAAGGATTTGGAGCGGTGGAGCTGAGCGGGGCACAAAAAGAGGTGCTTCATGCGCTGCTCGATCGCTATGAGCGGCGCAAGGACTACGGATGCGTCGGGAAAAGCCCGCGCCGGACCCTCTTGCAGGTGAACCGCAGGAGCTACCCCGATTATTTTCATGTCAGCGACAGCAGGTTTCGTCTCACCTTTAACCGGGAGCTGGAGGCGCTTGAGCGCTGCGGCTGGGTGGAGCTCGAATGGGTGCGTTTTGACCACGGCCACAGCCTGAAAAGGATCGTGCTGGTGGACAGAGATCTTCTTGGGATCTACCGCGCCCTGGGCCGGGTTACCCGGAAAGAGCTTTACCGGAAAGCGGCTGTTTTTCTGGAAGAGCTGAGCGAAAAAAGCCCTGCCGAGCTGCTTGGTTTTCACCGGGAGCTTTCGACCCGGCTGGCGGGCTTGCAGCCGCTGCCCCCGCCGCTGAAAGCGGAGCGCCCCGCTCAATTCCGGGAGCAGCTCCGGGGGCTGCAGGCTCTCTTCGAGCCCCGGGAAAAGGATCTCGCCAGGCGTATCCTCAGCGTGCGTCTCTACGGTGATTCCAAGCGCTGGGAACGATTGGAAGGAGGCATTCTCCAGCTGGCCCGGAGCTTCTGCCTGGGTTCCGCGGAGGCTGCCCTCGACGATACCGCCCTCCTGGCGGAGTACGGCATCATCGACCATCCCAGCCATATTTTGCTGAGCGGCCCCCTGCTCTTTAGCACTCCGCAGGGTGCGGTCGATCTGGCCACGTTCTATCCCGACCTGGGGCTGCCGGTGGAGATGGTCCGCGATCTGGAGATCACCATGAGCACAGCCGCGGCGGTGATCACCATCGAGAACAAGACCTCCTTCTACCAGTACCTGCGCGAAGGGCCGCCGGAGCACCTCGCTGTTTACCTGGGCGGCTACCACAACCGCGGGCGCCGCCTGCTTCTGGAGAAGCTTTATCGCTATTTCCAAGAGGAGGGCCGGGCGGTCCCCTTTTACCACTGGGGCGATCTCGATCTGGGCGGCTTTCAGATCTGGCATCACCTGAAAAGCAAGACCGGGATTCCCTTCGAGCCTTTTCTGATGGATCTTCCAACCTACCGGCGCAGCTGCCACCTGGGGAGACCCCTCACCAAAGCTTATCAGGATAAGCTGGCCGTTTTGTTGGACGACCCCGCCTACGCGGTTTTCCACCCCCTGATCCGCCTCATGCTCGAGAAGAAGGTCCGCGTGGAGCAGGAGGCAGTTCCGCTCAACTAGCGATGCTCCGGGAGGGTAGGCTGCCCGGGCGGCGGTTCGCTGCGGGAGGGATGGGCCTCCCTCGATCTCAGCTACTTCAGGAAGCCGCTGATAATGGTCTCCTCTGCTTCTTCTTCCGACAACCCCAGGGCCATCAGCTTGATCAGCTGATCCCCGGCGATCCTGCCGATGGCCGCCTCGTGGACCAGCTCCGCTTCGGCATGTTCGGCCCAGATCTCGGGGATGGAGCGAACGACGGCACGGTCCATAATGATGGAATCGCATTCCACGTGACCGCGCCCCCGGGCCCGGGCGATGAGGCGGGGCTGGAAAATCTGTTTTGAAGTTCCCTGAGCCACGGAGCGGGAGATGATCCGGGCGGTGCTCTCTTCCCCGGTCAGCTCGACCACAGCATCGCTGCGCGCTTCCTGCGCACCGTCGGTCAGGAGGCGTTCAAACATGGCCAGCCGCCCGCCGGCATCAACCCGGGCCTGTGTCTCCCGGACTGTATGGTCCACCCCGCGGATCTGAATCAGCTCCAGCTCGGCGTAGGCGTTCTCCTCCACCAGGAGCACGGTCTTCGGGTTGAGGATCCGTTTGCCCGTACCCTCGCCTTCGCCGTAATGTTTCTCCTGATAGTGCAGGATGGCGTTGCGGCGGACGAAGATCTCATGGGTGCCGTCGTGGCGCGCTGCGGCGTGGCCGGGGTTATGGATGCCGCACCCGGCGATGAGCTGAATCTCTGCGCCCGCCCCGATCTCGATAGTGTTGTAGACCCGATCGGAAAGGCCGGTGGCGGTGATCATGACCGGGAGATGCACCGTTCCTTTGATCCCCGGTTCTACAATCACGTCGAGACCCGGCTGATCTTCTTTCGGCCTGATGGCGATACCCGGAGCGGAGCGGTGCTCAATTCCCCGGCCGTCTTTGCGGATATTGAAGGCGCCGGGGGGGAGCTCCTGCAGGTCGGCGATCTGGTGAAGCATGTTTTTATCGAGGGCAGTCAACATAGGGCGTCACTCCTTTGGGGCAATCCCGGCGGCAAATGCAGCGAGTGCTTTCATCGATCAGCGGCCAGACCTCCTCGCGGCTGCCGTGCAAGGTGACGGCGCCGTCTTCCAACAGGATGATCTCGTCCACCATATTCAGGATCTTTTCCTGATGCGAGATGACGATGGTGCTGGCATCGGAGCGATGGGTTGTGCTGATCACTTCGACGAGCTGTTCGAAGCTCCATAGATCGATTCCCGCTTCGGGCTCATCAAAGATGCGCAGATCCGGATCCTGTGCGAGCAGGGTGGCGACCTCGATACGCTTGCTCTCCCCTCCGGAGAGGCTGCTATCGAGAGGGCGATCGAGGTATTCATCGGGGCACAGGCCGATTTGCTGCAGCGGTTGGCACTGGTGGTTGTCGGAGCGGCGCCGCGCAATTTCCAGAATATCGGCTACCCGCAGCCCCTTGAAGCGGGCCGGATGCTGGAAGGCATAGCCGATCCCCCTGCGGGAGCGCTCCGCTATCCCCAGGGCGGTGATATCGGCACCCTTGTAGATCACCTGTCCGGCGGTGGGTCGGTGGATCCCCATGATCACTCGCGCCAGAGATGATTTGCCGCTGCCGTTGGGGCCGGTGAGGGCGTAGATCTTGCCCGTTTCAAAAGTGATGCTGATTCCGTCCAGCACAGTGTTCTCTTTTTCATCGCTGAAAAACTTTAATCCGATCTCTTTCAGCTCCAGCATGGCTGTTCTCCCTTCTCTTGGGTTGACGCCGCCGCAGTGCAAGCAGTTACGGCGGTACGGGTTCTCCGGCGGTCAAAAGATTTCGTGCGGATACGCTCCGCCCCTTCATTCTACCGCCAGTATGTAATAGTAGATCGGCTGTCCGCCGAACTTAAGTTCCACCTCCAGGTGGGGATGCGCTTCGGCCACCGCTTTGGTCAGCCCTTCAGCTTCGCCGCGGCTGATCTCCTTCCCATAGAGGATGGTCACCAGTTCATCGTCGTCATCGAGCATCCGCCCGATGAGCTTGAGCGTCGTGTGGGCGAGCTCCTCTCCGCCGCAGCAGAGCTCTCCGTCGTGCAGGCCGAGGAAGGAGCCTTTTTTAATCTTATTTCCGCCGATGCTGGTGTCTCTCGTGGCGTAGGTAACCTCTCCCGATTTAACCTGCTTCAGGCTTGCTTCCATGGAGCTGATATTGCTGTCGAACGCCGCTACCGGATTGAACGCGATGAGCGCGGCCATCCCCTGGGCGATAGAGCGGGTATCAATGACCGTTACCTCTTTGGCGGACAGTTTCTGGACCTGACTGGCGACCATCTGAATGTTTTTGTTGTTCGGCAGGATGATCACCCTGTCGGTCGGGATCTGCTGCACGGCGTTGAAAAGATCCTCCACCCGGGGGTTCATCGTCTGACCTCCGTAGACGATCTCATCGGCACCCAGGTTCAGGAACAGCTCTTTAAGCCCTTCACCAAAAGAGACCGCGATGATCCCGATGTCCTCTTCGCTTTTCGGCTTTTTGGGACCGGGGCGTGCGATTACGGTCTCAACGGGGGTCTGCCATCTGGAGATGTGGTGGTGTTGATCGGCCATGTTGTCGATCTTGATCTCATGAAGAGAGCCGTAGGCGGCACAGAGGGATAAGATTGCCCCCGGATCGGCGGTATGCAGGTGCACCTTGCTGATATCGTTCTGTCTCACCAGGATCAGCGAATCGCCCAGCTGCGCAAGCTTCTGTTGCAGCTCCTCCGGCGGAGTTCCCCTGATGATCAGTTCGGTGCAGTAAGGGTAGGCCAGCTCAAGCGGTTTTCCCGGCGCAGCCTTCGTTTCCGCTGCGCCCTGCTTTTTAGCTGCAGCGGCCGCTTTTCTGCGGGCCAAAATTTCTCCGAGGGCGTGCTGCACAGAGAAAAGGCACCCTTCCAAAAAGACAACCAGGCCCAGGCCGCCGGCATCCACCACCCCCGCCTCCTTCAGGGCAGGCAGCATTGCTGTTGTCCGGGCCAGCGCCTCCCGACCGCCTTCGATGGCGGTCTCGATAATTCGAATGAGATTGGCTCCGCTGCGGGCCGCGCTCCTGGCGCCGCGAGCAGTGCCGCGGGCTACGGTGAGGATGGTGCCCTCCACCGGTTTTGCCACAGCCTTATAGGCGTAGACCACACCATACTGGAAAGCCCTGCTCAGGTCGGCAGTGGAGGCGATCTTTTTGTCCTGCAGCCCCCGGGCGATTCCGCGCAGCAGCTGGGACAGGATCACCCCGGAATTGCCCCGGGCGCCCATCAGTGCGCTGGAGGCGGTTTGCAGGGCGATCTCGCCGACAAAATCACCCCGGTAACCAAGAGCCGCCTCGGCAGCAGCCGCCAGGGTCATGCTCATGTTGGTTCCGGTGTCTCCGTCGGGTACCGGGAAAACGTTAAGAGCGTTGATCGCCTCTTTTTCCCGGTCAAAAAAAAGGCTTGCGCCGACAATCATCTTCTGATAATCGGCCGCAGTGATGGTCGGCTCACCGCTGTTTTCCGCTTTTTCGTTCAAATGTGTCCCTCCTTCGGGAACCCCTCGTCATAATCGTGTGCCCAGAAGCCCATGCCGACCAGCCCCGGACCGCCGTGGATATTGATAACCGGGCCGATTTCCCTGATCTCAACCCGGGCCTGGGGCGCAGCCGCTTTCACCAGCTCCCGGATCGCGGCGGCTTCCTCCGGTGCGGCGCAGTGGACCACGGCCACCCACAGATGCTTTTTCCCCAGGGGCAGTTCGGCGAGCATCCTCTGCACGGCCCTGCGTCTGGTTCTGACTTTCTCAAAAACCTCGACAACGCCGCCGGAGAAATGAAGGACCGGTTTGATCTGCAGCAGCGAGCCCAGCAGTGCCTGTGCTCCGCCGATGCGCCCTCCCTTTTTCATGTACTCGAGAGTATCGGGAATGAAGAAAGAGCCGAGCTCTTTCACACCCTGTTTTAGCCTGGCGGCGATTGTAGCCCGGTCGATCCCTTCCTTGGCCCACCGGGCCCCCTGCAGGACCAAGAAAGCCAGCGGTGCCGTGGCGGATTCAGAATCGATGAGCGTTATCTTGCCGGAGTCGACCATGGCCGCAGCGCCGGTGGCGCTGTTAAGGGTACCGCTCAGCCGGGAGGAGACATGAATGGAAACAATCTCCTTGCCCTCGGCGAGCAATTTTTTGTAGGCTTCGACAAAAGCACCCTGAGCCGGCTGAGAAGTAAACGGCATTTTTTTCGAGCGGTTCACGCGATCAAAAAAATCCTTGGCTTCGACCAGCTCATCCTCGATGGAGCCGTCGTCAAAATTCACTGTTAGCGGGATTACAGTAATGCCGTACCGGGCTATTTCATCCGGTAACAGGTAGGCGGTGGAGTCTGTGACCAGAGCAATCTCGTTCATCTCATTACCCCTTTGCGGATTAATTCCTGAAGATCGGTTAATAAGGATACACCTTTCGGAGACAGGCGGCTCTATTTTACCCGGGGCATGCAGATGATCTCCCGAACAATAGTATCAAAAAAGTAGTTTGAATGCGCCGGTGCAATCACACAGGCGGTGTCGGCGCCCCGGCCGCTTCCGCCGATGGCGATGATCTCTTTACCGTAGGGGATCAGCCCGGCATCGAGAGCCATGACACTGATCTCCACACAGACTTTCACCCCCTGGCCGAACATGCGCAAGGTCGAGGCGACAATTTCGGCAGGATAAACACCCTGAAATTTATTCCGCAGGGCCCGGTCGACGCCGGCGAGGAGATGGGTCGTGGTGAGGACGTTGAACCCTTTTTCCTTAAGGGCGGCTCTCTTCTCTGCGGGGAGTTCATGCTCCCCCGGACCGGTGAAGCCGACGTGGTGGGTTACACAGGTGATCTGAAATCCCTTTCCCCGCTCGCTGAGTTTTTCCGCGGTGGCGCCGCTGTTTGAGGCGACCACCAGATGAGCAATCTTCAGTTCGCTGGCTCTCTTCAAGGCGGCTTCGATTGTGGCATCGGTATTGGCGGGTCCTTTGCTTTCCCAGTGCATCGTTCATTCCTCCTTCTGAAGGGATGGCCAATCCTATTTTTCCTATCTTACCACAAATGTTTCCCCCAACGACGCCAAAGTTGCCGGAGCAAAGTTTCCCGGCGGCTGTGGAGCGGTTTGCTTCTGAAGGAGCAAACCCGGTTCTAGAATAAAGGACATTTAAAACATTCTGTCGAACTAAAAGTATGCTTCGGGTCCACAGAAAACAATATATATATGGTAAGGAGCAGCGGATAAATGAAATGGCAGAACCTTTATAGGCAAAAGCTAACTTCGCTGGAAGATGCGGTGAAAGTGGTCCGCTCGGGCGATCGGGTGATCCTTTCTCACTGCGCCGGAGAATCCTTAACTCTGAGTCGGGCCTTAGTCGAACGGGCGCCGCAGCTGGAGAACGTCACCATAATCCATTTTTTGATGTTGGGGCCGAATCGGTTTTGCAAACCGGGGATGGAGAAACATTTTTCCCACCTCTCACTGTTTACCGGAGAATCTGTCCGCGGAGCGGTTAATACCGGACGGGCTGATTTTACACCCTGCTTTTTCTCCGAGGTGCCGCGGCTTTTCAGGGAGGGCTACCTGCCTGTCGACCGGGCTCTCGTTCATCTCAGTCCACCGGATGAACATGGTTTTATGAGCTTCGGGGTCTCCGTCGATTACACCAAAGTGGCCACCCACTGTGCCAAAACAGTGGTGGCGGCGGTCAATCCCCAGATGCCCCGCACTTTGGGAAACAGCTTTATCCATATTTCAGAGGTGGACTATATCACCGAAGTTGATGAGCCGGTAATTGCAGTTCCCTTTTCGAAAATTGGGCCCGTTGAAGAGGCGATCGGGCGTCATGTGGCGTCTCTGGTGGAGGATGAAGCCACGCTGCAGCTCGGCATCGGCGCGATTCCCGATGCAACGTTAACTTTTTTGACCGAAAAAAGAGATCTGGGCATCCATACGGAGATGTTCTCCGACGGAGTGGTCGATCTGGTGAAGGCGGGGGTGATCAATAATAGCAGAAAAACGCATCACCCGGGAAAACTGATCTGCACCTTTCTCATGGGAACGCGGAAACTGTACGATTTTGTGGATAACAACCCCGCTGTGGAGATGCATACCGTTGACTACACCAACGATCCTTTCATTATTGGAAAAAACAACAAGATCGTTTCGATAAACGGGGCCCTGGAAGTAGATCTCACCGGCCAGGTTTGTGCCGACTCCATCGGCTATACCCAGTACAGCGGGGTCGGAGGCCAGGTGGACTTTGTCCGCGGCTCGGCCCGCTCCCCGGGGGGTAAATCGATCATCGTTCTTCCCTCGACAGCTGCAGAGGGAACAGTATCGCGCATCTGTGTGGCCCTCTCCGAGGGCGCTTCAGTGACGACGACGCGCAACGATGTTCACTATGTGGTTACGGAATACGGCATCGCCAACCTGCGCGGAAAAAGTTTCCGCCAGAGGGCCGAAGCGCTTATTGCCATTGCCCACCCTGATTTTCGCCGTGAACTGAGCGAACAGGCCAAGGCAAAAAGGTCGATTGTGCTTCCGCCGGTTTCGATGGGTGAAGTGATGGTGAGTGAGGTGGATAAAGCCGACGCCGGTTCAGGGGGGCAGTAGGCACCGCAATCTCTTTTCGGTTCCAGGCAAAGCGGGTTGTCCCGTTGCTGTTGGGGCATACTATGAGCCCCGGTATATTGCCGGGCGATAAACGCCGCCTTCAATGGGCCCAAGGAGAGAGATGCGAACAGATGAAAGATCTCTACGTGATTCTGGCATTTCATGGCCATGAGCTTCTCTGGGATTTACCGGAGAGGCTTCTTTCTTATCTGGAAGATGGAAATCCGATGAAGGGGACCGTTCTCGACGCCAACTATATCAAGAAAAGAGAGGAGGAGGGACGCGACCTTTATACTCTCGGTATTCAACTGGGTGAGAAACTGGATGCGCCGATCTGTGTCGAATATAGCAATGAACTGCTTCACCAGATTCACGAGGTCGCTCCGGAAATTTTCGAGCGGATCAAGAGTGCTTTTCACAGCGGCCGCCTCTACCCCATCTACGGACATGCTCATCACACTCACGTCTCCCTGTTAAAAGAAATGGAGATTTCCCAGGAAATAATCTGGAATATGCAGTATTTGCACGAATATATGGAGGTACCGCCCCCCAAATATAAGGGCTGTTTTTCGCCCGAAGCCTCCTACAGTTTTGACAAGCTGAACGGTATTACCGGGGCCAATATCGACTATGTGATCTTCCCCCATCTCCAGGAGAAAAAAGTGCCCTTTGAGCTGAGCGGACCTGGCGATCACCTCTACAAACCCTTCTGGTTAAGCAGCTCCCACCGCTCCCTGCTCGCTTTCCCCCGCAATTTCCCCATCTCCCAGGAGATCTGGCGGCCGATTACCCGGATGAAGCGGGAAGAGGTTAAAAATCAGGGTTACAAGCTGGGCGATTACCCGGTTTTCTTTAATGAATATTTAAGCGGCCGGCGCGAGCCCTTTCCCATCAGCATGGAAGAAGGGGTCGCCCTATACCAGGGGGTTTTGCGACAGGAGCTGAACCAGGCGCCCCCCGACGCCGTGCTCCTGTATATTCAGGATCTCGAGCTGATGGATTTCGGAGATCTGGCGATGGAGATCATTATCCGAGCCTGGCAGCAACTGTTGGTTGAGGATCGCGAGAGCTACCGGGTGCACTTCGTCACTCCGGAAGAATATATCGACGAGATTTTGAAAGTGGAGGGCTTTGAGCAGCTTCCTGAGGTCAAATTTCAGCAGATCTGTTGGGCGCCGGAGATCAGGTTGGTCCTGAGGGCGGACGGTCATTATCCCCCCCTGGGAGTGGATGGAGGAGATCGCTATTCCCTTGAAAAGAGCGGCCTTTATCGCAACCCGCTTATCTTCTGGGAAAACGGCAAATATTTCTGCGGCATCTGCGACACCCTGGTGGAGAACTTCAAGATTACGGAGAATATTCCTGTGCAGGCTGTCAGGCTGAGCGAGACTGGATACGATCTGGCCCGTGAGGATCTTGATACTCAGATTGTGCTCTACCGGCGGCTGATGAAACGAGCTTGCAATTGGGGCTGGCGTCCCACCGAAGGCCGCCAGAAGCGTCCCTGCCTGGACGGCTATCTGCTCTGCGCAGCCTTGTTGAAAAAGATTGATCGGTGCCCCGATCTGTTTATCCTGTGCCGTGAACTGAAACCGCTTGATCCCAGGGATATTGCCGGACTTGTCGAGACGCTGAAGGTATTTGTGGACAGACGGGTCGATTACCTGCGTTTCGGTTTGGAGAAATATATGGCCGAACACGGGGGCGAATTCTCGGAGGTTTATCGGTTCTTTGAAGAGGTGGAGCGGTGGAAGGAGGTCGCCGTGCAGAAGGCGGCCGGGCTTTATCAAGTCAACAGCAGTGAAAACATGACCGCCATCACCAGAATGAAGCAGCTGCTCTCCTTGATGCAGGAGTACTGCCAGGCGCTGTTCATGGCTACAGAATTCCTGCAAAAGGTCTGGGGAGAGCTGCCTGATGTGGAGTTCATCGTCGACCGGATGTATGAATATCTTTATGAACTTTACCCGCCGCTTTTTCCGGAGATGATCAACCGGATCGACGCCATGTCCGAAGGCGATCTGGAGCGCTACTTTACTGCCCTGGACAGAGAGGAGCTCCGCGATCCCTCCTTCGCCCGCGTCGACAGCTGACTGTTTTCTTGTAGCCGTGAGAGGCATCTGGGCATTTTTGTCATCCTGGGCTTGGCGAAGGAGATCCGGGTGGCCTGCCTGCTTGTGCGGAAAAATGAGCCACGAGATCCGTCCCCCTGGCTCAAAGCTGTCATGCTGAAGGCGTAGCCTGAAGGATCTGATTTGAGGATTCCCTTGCTCTATTCAGACAAACCCCAACGGAGCTGCTCGACGCAAAATGAGCCACGAGATCCGTCCCCCTGGCTCATTCTGGGTTTTTTTGTCATCCTGAGCGTAGCGAAGGATCTGATCTACGAACTCCTTTGTGGGACAAAGGGGACGTACCTTCTTGTCCCACCTTTTTGGAAGAAGCTCTGAGCTATTTTACCACCGGGTTTTGTTGGGGTGTCTTTCTTCTCACTACATCAGGAAAACCATCCCCGTGTCGCACCTTTAGAAAGTGAGCCATGAGATCCGGCAGACTGTGTGAAAAGTAATACTCGAAATTTATTTATCCCACTGTGGTAGCAAATACGTTCAGAATTAGGGAATCGGGTTATTAATATGGGGTAAAAAAGAAGGTTGTCCCCCACATTCATTGCTTTCATATGGGGATAAGATAGTTTTCACACAGTCTGCCGTCCCCTTGGCTCAAAGGCGAAGCTGTCATCCTGAAGGCGCAGCCTGAAGGATCTGATTTTGGGACTTCCTTGCTCTATCCGGGAAAAACCCAACGGAGCTGCCCGACGAAAAGTGGGCCACGAGATCCGTCCCCCTGGCTCACTTTTAGTTTCGTTAGCGGTGAAATGGGCCGGGAGATCCGTCCCCGTGGCTCATTCCGGAGGGGTTTCGATGAGCAGGAATTGGCCCGGGAGCAGGGGGCGGCGGGGTTTCGTCTTCTCTTTTCCGCTTGTCGGTTTAAAGTCCCCGGCTTCTTCGGCCGCTTCATCCCGGCCGCCGTAGCGCGGCTCTTCGGAGTTGAAGATCACCGCACCGGTGAAAGGAGGCCGCTGCCGGGGGCTGTCCCCCAGGTTGAACAGGGCGGTGACAGTTTTATCTTCCCCGGTGCGGGTGATCCGAACCAGCCGCCGCTCTGGGTCTACTTTAACTGCGGTGCCTTGTTTATCCGGCACTTTTAGGGCGGGATGCTCCCGGCGCAGGGCGATGAGATCGCGATAAAAGTCGAAGAGTTGCCGCTGGTGCAAGTGCCACCTGTGGCGGGGGGTTAAGCGTGATGCCATAAAGGTGCTCTCGTCTTCAGGATTGGGTATGTCCCTCCAGCCGAAGGAGGCGAACTCCTCCCGCCTTCCCCTGACCACCGCTTCTTTTAGCTCCGGATCCTGGTAATCGGTAAAGAAAAGAAAGGGATTCTCCTCGGCGTACTCCTCGCCCATGAAGAGCATGGGGATATACGGGGCGGTGAACAGCAGCCCCGCCGCCGCTTTAAGATAGGGGAAGTCGACGAGCCGGGAGAGCCTTTCGCCCCGGGCGCGGTTACCGACCTGATCGTGGGTCTGGATCGCCACGACAAAGCGGGAGCCGGGGGCGGCAGCAGCGTTGGTGCCTCTTTCCATCTTCCAGAAATGCGAGTATTCTCCGGTGTAGAGATAGTTGCCGTAGACTTTCTCCAGATCTTCGATGCGCCCGTAATCCTGATAGTATCCTTTATTTTCACCGGTAAGCACAGTGTGGACAGTATGGTGGAAGTCGTCCATCCACTGGGCGTCGAGACCGTAACCCCCTTCTGCGGAAGGCGTGATCAGCCGGACGTCGTTGGCATCGGTTTCGGCGATGATGGCGATGCGGCGGCCAAGTTTTCTCTCCAGCTCTCGTGCTGTGGCGGCGATCTCCTCGAGGATGTGGGGACGGCTGCAATCTGTGATCGCATGGACCGCGTCGAGACGCAGCCCGTCGAAATGATAGCGCTCCACCCAGTGGCGCACGCTGTCGAGAACCATCCGCCGCACCACCGCCGAGCCGGCCCCGTCGAAGTTTATCGCCGCCCCCCACGGAGTTTCGTATTTGTCGGTAAAATAGGGGCCGAACTTGGCGAGATAATTTCCCTCGGGACCGAAATGATTGAAGACAATATCGAGGATTACGGCCAGCCCTTTTTGATGGCAGCGGTCGATGAGCGCTTTAAGCTCGTCGGGGGCGCCGTAATTATGGTTGACGCTGAAGAGGTTCACCCCGTCGTAGCCCCAATTCCAGCGTCCGGGGGTCTCTGTCAGCGGAAGCAGCTCCACGGTGTTGATGCCCAGCTCCAGCAGATAGTCGAGCTTCTCTGAAATGCCGGCGAAGGTGCCCTTTTCACTAAAGGTGCCCGGGTGCAGCTCGTAGAGCAGCGCTTTCTCCCACTCTATCCCCGGCCAATCTTCATCGCTCCAGCGGTAGCGGCCGTGATCCACCACCGCGGAGAAACCGTGTACCCCTTCGGGCTGGCAGTTGCTGTAGGGGTCGGGGAAGGCGCCGCCCGCCGCCCCTTTCAGCAGATATTTGTAGCGCAGCCCCGGGCCGCGTCCCCTGATGCGGACGCGGTAGAGATTTTCATCAGTCTGCTCCATGGGGATTTCTTCGGTACGTCCGCCGGCCTTGAGGAGCAGCGACACTCCCGGACCGGGGGCGCATACAGAGAATTCCACTATGTCTTTGGCCCGATCAAGAATAGAAGCACCCATGCGTTCCATACTAAGTAATATAACCGAACCGGAGAGCTTCATGAGTTGGGCATAGCTTTCGGGAGGGGAATCAATCCAAGGGAAAAGAGGTGGGGTGATGGAGTTGGTCTGTCTGAAAGAAAAAAAGTTTGACGACTACCTGCCCCTGATGAACCGCGAGGTGATCGAGGAGATCAGTTATCTCTCCGATGAGCTGAGGGGAAAACGGGTTGCGATGATCAATGCAACCGCTTTTGGAGGAGGGGTCGCCGAAAAATTAGAGGCGCTGTTGCCTTTGCTGATAAACCTGGGTCTGGAGGTGGACTGGTGGGTGCTCGAGGGAAGCGGTGACTTCTTCAGGGTGACCAAGCAGTTTCACAACCGGCTACAGGGACAGGAGGGGAGCCTGACGGGTCCGGATATCGAAGTGTACCTTCATCAAACCAGGTTAAATGCCGCCGCAATGGAGAACTGGGATTATGATTTTGTGATCTGCCACGATCCCCAAACAGCAGCGCTCATCGATTATCGTGACCGCCTGCGGCACCGGGCCAGGTGGGTCTGGCGCTGTCACATCGACACCTCCGATCCCAATCCGGAATACTGGGATTTCATTCACCGCTACATCCGCCATTATGATGCTGTCATCTTCACGATGTCGAACTTTGTCTGCGGGGGGGCTGATCTGCCGAACCTGACCCTGATCACTCCCTCTATCGATCCCCTGAGCCCCAAGAACGCCGCCCTCGATCCGGAGGAGGCCGCTGCTTTGCTCCGCTGTTTCGGGGTGGAGAAGGAGCGGCCGCTCATCGTTCAGGTGTCCCGCTTCGATCCCTGGAAGGACCCCCTGGGGGTGATCGAAGCCTACAAGATGGTCAAAAAAGAATTTCCCAGCGTCCAGCTGGCCCTCGTCGGCTCCATGGCCACAGACGATCCCGAAGGGTGGGACTATCTCTACCACACTCTCCGCCGGGCCGGGGAGGATTATGATATCAAGGTGGTGACCAATTTTAACGGGATCACCAGTGTTGAAGTGAACGCCTTTCAAACGGCTGCGGATGTGGTGCTGCAAAAATCGTTGCGTGAAGGTTTTGGGTTGACTGTAGCCGAGGCGCTCTGGAAGGGCACGCCGGTTATCGGAGGCCGGGTCGGCGGGATCAGGCTGCAGATTGAAGACGGGGTCAACGGTTACCTCGTCGATACGGTGGAGCAGTGTGCTGAACGCATCTTGACGCTGCTGCGCAACCCTGCGCTGGCCCATGATTTTGCCGTTACCGGGAAAGAGAAGGTGCGGCGCAACTTTATCGTTCCCCTGAACGTCCTTGCGTACTTGCGCCTTCTGCACAAGCTCAATTTTTTGCCCTGAACGGTGTTCCTTGACCCCTGGCGACCGTTTAAACCTCTTCAAAATAACACCATTTATACGGATATTTGCATTACAGAACTAAATTACTGTAAAGCTGGTCTAAATACTTATAAAATTTTGATATACTAAATGAGGATGCTCCCTAGTCGAACTCAGGATCGCAGATAAGGAGGAATAAGATGATCTTAAGAGACAAGATTATTAGTCAGGCTCAAGATGAAGGAAGAAGCTATCTCATGGAGCATGAGTGTAAGGAGATTTTGGAAAGGCAGGGGCTGCCCACGACCGGTGCATCTGCCGCTCAGTCCCGTGAAGAGGCGGTGGAGCTGAGCAGCCGGATTGGTTATCCGGTGGTTTTGAAGGTGCTGTCGCCGGAGGTCGTTCATAAATCCGATGCCGGCGGGGTCAAATTAAATTTAAAAAATGCTGCCGAGGTGGAGCGCGCCTTTGCTGAGATTGAGATCGCCTTTGCCGGCACAAAACTGGCCGGCGTGGCTGTACAGAAAATGGCCTCCCCGGGTCTGGAGGCGATCATCGGCGTCAGCAGGGATCCCACCTTCGGTCCCGTGATCATGTTCGGCCTCGGCGGGGTCTTCGTCGAGGTGCTGCAGGATGTCTCCTTCAGGATCCTGCCGGTGACCGAGAAAGATATAGAGGCCATGCTCGAGGAGATCCGCGGCTACACCCTGCTCCAGGGTTACCGGGGCACAGCGGTGGATCTGGCGGCGTTGAAAGAGCTTCTGCTCAAAGTTTCCGAGCTGGTGCTCTGCCATCCGGAGATCAAAGAACTTGATCTGAACCCGGTTTTTCTCTATGAGGATGGCTACACCATCGTTGATGCGCGCATTTTCCTGGATGAACCGCTTTCGCCGGAGGCCGTTTCCTCGCCAAAAAAGGAGGACTCCGGCCTGCGGGATCTGTTCTATCCCGAAAGCCTCGCCGTTATCGGGGCCTCGGATACGCCGGGAAAACTGGGGTGGAATGTGTTTGACAACCTGCTGCGCCACGGTTTTGCCGGCAAACTCTATCCCGTCAATATCAAGGCGAAAGTCGTCCAGGGTGTCCCCGCGGTGGCCAGCGTTCATGATATCGAGGGGCCTGTCGATGTGGCGATTATTCTTGTTCCGGCGGCGCATACGGTCAAGGCATTTCAGGAATGTTGCGAAAAAGGAATTAAATATATCATCATCGAATCGGCGGGGTTTGCGGAAACCGGGGCCGCGGGCGAGGATATTGAACGGGAGCTGCAGGAGCTGGCGGAGACCTACAACTGCCGTTTTGTCGGGCCAAATTGTTCCGGCATGATCAATACGCAGCACCGCATGGTTCAGTCCATCGGCACGGTCGGCGAGCTGCGCCGGGGAAATATCGGGCTGATTGCCCAGGCGGGTGTTTATGCCGCCGGAATGCTCTGGGGGATGCGCCAGATCATGGATTTTGCCATCGTGGCGACAATAGGGAACAAGGCCGATCTCAATGAGACCGATATTCTCGAGTACCTCGGGAAGGACGATCTGGTTGAAGTGATCTGTATGTACCTGGAGGATGTCAAGACCGGGCGCCGGTTTATCGATGTGGCCGGTCAGGTTGCGGCGAAGAAACCGGTGATTATCCTGAAAACCGGGCGGACGGAAGCGGGCAAGAAAGCGGTTTCCTCCCATACCGCTTCGCTGGCGGGCAATGATCTCATCTACGACGCCGCCTTCAGGCAGGCGGGGGTGATCAGGGCGCGGGACAACGAGCATATGTTTGGGCTGGTAAGGGCCTTTTCCAAACAGCCCCTTCCCCGGGGGGATGGCGCCATGGTGATCTCCTATACCGGCTCTTTGGGGGTGGCTACCGCCGATGCCCTCTCCCTGGGCGGGATGAAGCCCGCCGAGCTGGACGGGCCAACCCACCGCCGTCTGAAAGAGATTCTGCCCCCCTTTGTCGGGCCTCAGAATCCCGTTGATTGCACTTTTGATCTTCATGGGAAGCAGCTCCGGGAGATTATCGAAGCGGGTTTGCAAAGTGACAAGATCAGCAGCTTCATCGCTATTTTGCAGGCGGAGATCCTGGAGACGTACTTAGATGATCTAAAAAAGATCGATTTTGGGGGCAAGCCGCTTTTGATCTGTGTTCCCTGCAAGGAATTTGCCATGGGCGAAGTGATCACCATCGAGCAGGCCGGTTTTCCGGTCTACGCCACCCCGGAAAAAGCGGTGGCGGCGCTGTCGGCAATGTACCGCTACGCTTCCGACAACCTTGAACAGTAAACCGAACGGTTCAGCTGCCTGCGGCGGCAACCCGCCGGAAGAATAGCAGGATTGGAAAATGGGGAGCAGAGGCGCGCTCTTTGTGCCGCTGCTCCCTTGTAACCGCAGCGCGCCCGGCCGTGAGAGATCGGCTTTACTCTTCGCCCCACAGCTTCTTCGCCTGCCCCGTCCACCGGGGAAAATCTGCAGGATCGTCGGGAAAACTTTCATAATGCTTCTGAATGGCTCCGGCGTTTTTCATCGCCGCCAGCAGCGCGGAAAAGCCCTCCCGGGAGAGCTTGCCGCTCAGCCTGCCGCTCAGAAGAGCCGCTGCCGTTTTGAGCAGCCTTCCCGGACCCATCTTGACCTCAAAGTACCGGTTCATCTGCTCAAGATCGTAGCTGGAGAAGACCACATCGCGGCTGAACAGGTAATTTACATCAGCTCTGGGCAGCTCCGCTGCAACTAGCAGCTGGGCCATGAGACCGGCAAATTTGGCCCCCTGATCCCTAAAATAGCGGACATTTAAGGGCCAGAGTTGCTCCCGGGAAAGATCCTTTTTATGCAAAGCGGCGTCGGCAATCTCAGCGGCTATCTGGCAGGCGGTGAAACCGGAGGTGACCCCTTCGCCGGAAAAAGGCTTGGTCATGAAGGCGGCATCGCCCACCACCATGAACGAATCGGCGACCAGAGAAAAAGGAGGGCGGCGGTAGGGGGTCCGGCCCCAGGTCTTTTTGACAAGGCGGTGCTTGACTCCGGGGAAGCGCTCCTCCAGAAACTGTTCCTGGATCTGCGAGGCGGTCTCCAGTTTTTCCGGCTGGCCGATGCCGACGATGACGCCTTCGCCGTAGCCGGGGTTGATAAAGGCCTTGTGAAAGGGGTAGAAGTTCAACCCCCGGGGAAAATCAGGGGCGAGGTCGTCCCAGTACTGCAGGATCACATAGAGAAAATCCGTGGCCTCGATGGGGGCGGTCTCCATCCCCAGCTCCTCGGGCAGGCTGACCCGGACCACGCCGTCGACACCGGAGGCGTCGACGACGAGCGGCGCCCTGATGGTGATCTTTTCATCGCTGGCGCGGGCTTCGATCCCCGCCGGGCGCCCTTTGTCCAGAATAAGTCCGGTGAATTCCGTTTCGAAGAGAATCTCCGCTCCTGCTCTGGCGGCATAGCCCTGTAATCTTTCGATAAACAGAGGCATCTCCATCACGTAGAAAGGGTAGCGCACCGGTTTCGCTTCATCCCCGTCCGGAGGCCAGGCTTTTCCGGTGGGATGGTGGGCGATGAGCTCGTCGCCCTCGGGCAAAGGGATGTCGAATTGGGCGAATCTGATTTCATCAATATGGAAAATGCCGATATGGCTGCCGGGCTCGCCGGGTTTCTGCTTCTCCACCAGATAAACGCGGTGTCCCCGCTGTCCCATGCGCCATCCGAGGTACGCCCCGGCAGTGCCTCCTCCGACAATGACCAGGTCTCCTTCCAGTTCGCGGCTCATCTGATCTCCTCCCTGTAACAGTTGTTTTTTTAGGAGGGCATCGCCAGGCGCTCTCCTAGATCTCCAGAATCTCGCGGATATCCGCTTCGCTCATCGCCGAAAGGAAAGTCTCACCGGGCTGAATCACCCGGTCGATGAGCTCTTTTTTCTTCTGCTGGAGCTCAAAAATTTTCTCTTCAATAGTGTCTTTGGCCAGCAACCGGATCACCTGGACCACCTTCTTCTGGCCGATACGGTGTGCCCGTCCCGCAGCCTGCTCCTCCACCGCCGGGTTCCACCAGAGATCGTACTGAATGACGACGTCGGCGCCGGTGAGGTTCAGCCCCGTTCCCCCGGCTTTTAAAGAGATCAAAAAGATCTCGGCGTCCCCCCGGTTAAAGGAATCCACCATCTGCAGGCGGTTGCCTGTCTTGACCGCGCCGTCAAGGTAGAGATAGCGGTAGCCCTCCCGGTCGAGCACCCCCTTGATCAGCTGCAGCATTCCCGTGAATTGGGAAAAGAGAAGGATGCGGTGTCCGCCGCCGACAGCTTCACTGAGCAGCTCCTGGAGCTGCAGCAGCTTGGCGCTTTTGCCGCGGTAGTTTTCGACAAAAAGGGCCGGGTGGCAGCAGATCTGCCGCAGCCGGGTCAGCCCGGCGAGGATCTGAATGCGGCTTCTGTTAAAAGCCCCATCTTGAAGCTGCGTCTTCGCCTGTTCGCGCAGCCTCTCCAGGTAAGCGAGGTAGATCGTCTTCTGCTCCCTGGTCAGCTCGGAGAGCAGGCGGTGTTCCAGTTTGGGGGGCAGTTCGGCAAGGACTTCCTCCTTCAGCCGACGCAGAATAAAGGGGCGCACTTTTGCCGCCAGCGCTGCCGTCGCCCGCCGCCTTTCCCCGGGGTTTGCCGCAACCCCGGCGCCATATTTTTCAGTGAATTTTTTCTCCGATTGCAGATAGCCCGGCATGATGAACTGAAAGATGGACCACAGCTCCGTCAGCGAGTTCTCGATGGGGGTGCCGGTGAGGGCAAAGCGCTTTCCGGAGTTGAGCCGGCGCACGCACTGGGCGGTCTGCGATTTTGGATTCTTGATGTACTGCGCTTCATCCAGGAAGCAGGAGCTGAAGGTGAGGGCGGCGTAAGCGGCGCTGTCCCGGCGGAGCAGGGGATAGGAGGTGATCACGACGTCGGCAAGGTGCAGTTGCGAGAGCAGCTTGCGCCGCTCCGGCTTTGTCCCTGCCACGACTACTGTTTTCAGCGAAGGGGCAAACTTTTCAATCTCCGCTTCCCAGTTGTAGATCAGCGAGGCCGGGGCCACGATCAGGGCCGGCTCGCTCCGGGGATCGGTTTCCTGATGTTCCGAAAGGATGAAAGCGATGGCCTGCACGGTCTTTCCCAGCCCCATATCATCGGCCAGGATTCCGCCGAAACCGTAAACGGCGAGCGATTTCAGCCACATAAAGCCGGTCTTCTGATAATCGCGCAAAAGCCCTTTCAGGTCCGCGGGCAGTTGAAAGTCTGATCCGGCGGGATCGCGGATCTTGCGGATCAGAGCGGAGAGCTCCGTGCTCTCCCTGACGGCATCGATCCCGAAATCGCGAAGCAGCTGGTTCAGATGGAGGGCTTGAAATTTGGGCAGGCGGATCTTCTCTTTCTGGAGCTCTGCCGGCTGCAGCTCCAGAGCACCGGCCAGGCTGGTAAATTGCTCGATCCCCTCTCCTTCGAGAGAGAGGAGCGAGCCGTCGCGGAGGCGGTGGTACTTGCGCTTTACCTGCAGGGATTGCCAGATCTCGGCCAGCTCATCCGGGTCGATGCCTTCCAGCTCCAGATCCAGCTCCAACAGATCGAGATCCCAGTCGATTCCCACCCGCCCGGTGAAGCGGGGCGCTTTGCGGCCGGCCTGTTTGAAGCGGTCGCTGTAATAAACTGCGGCGTGCTGCTGCAGGGCGGGAACGACTTCGCTGACAAAATTCCAGATATCCTCATCTCTATGCAGATGCATCAGCCGGCCTCTGACGGTGAACTCCGCCTCCTCAAAGAAGCGCATCACCTGCTGCTCCGCCGCGGCATCCCGGATCAAGATCCGCTCGCCGGATTCATCTTCCGCCGAGGGCTCCTCCGGAGCGAAGGGGTCCACCACGATCTCGCCGTAGACGAACTCGAGTTTGGCCATGACCTCGCCGCCTTCGAAATCGAGAAAGATCCTCGCTTCGGCTGAAGGGCGGTAGAGCCGCTCTTTCAGGGAGGGGGAGACGGTTAAAGCAGCTCTCTTCTCGATGTGCGGATATAGCCCCGAGAAAAAACGCTGCTGCTGTTTTGCCTTGATCTGCAGATTTCCGCCTTCTTCCTGCTGTGTGGCCCGCAGCAGCGGCAGGAGATCTTTTTGCGATGTGGCGGAGAGGTGGTAGATCTTATCCTCGAAGAGCACCAGATCGCCCTGTTTCGTCAGCGGTTTGATCCTGCCGGCCTCCTCCAGTTTCAAGAGAAGCCCCTCCGGGCTTTCTTTGAGGGAAAACTGCAGGGGCAGCTCCGTCTCGGTAACGATGACCTCACCGATGCTCCGGCGATCCACTTCCAGGGTGAAGGGAAACCCTTTTGTTTCTAACAGCAACCTCCGGAAGAGCTCTTCGGAGAGCGCCACCTCCCGGCCCTTTAACAGGCCGGGGGAACTGTTTTCCGTTTCAACTTCATAGATCCGGGTCAGGAAATCGATAACCTGGCGGCTGTCCGGAGAAAAAAAGTGTGCCGCCGGATTATAGGTGAACTGCTTTCCGAAATGGAGCGGCCTCTGCCGGGCGATGGCGGAGATGAGCTTGTCGACACTTTTGACCACATATTTTCTGGAGGTGCCTATTTTAAAGGCGGCGGAGTATTGTGGTGAGCCGCCGTAGTAGCGTGCGCCGGCGAAGCGGATCAGGAGATCCAGCCGGACCTCCGCTCTTTTTTCGGCTCCGCCCATTTTTTCCGCATAGCGATCCAGAAGCTGCTCCACCTGTTTCTCTGCGGCTGTTTTGAAAAGACTCTGGGGCAGCCCCCCGGAGATGGCCAGCAGCACGGCGATAATATGCTTGCAAAATCCGTCATAGTGGGCAAAGGCATAGCAGTTACACGAGGCGGTGATGCTGTGCGCCCCGTCGAAGCGGACTCTGATCCGATATTGCTCCGTTCCCTCCACCAGGGCTTCAAAACAGTTTTCGTGCTCATCGAAGCGCAGACTTTCAACGGCTCCCCGGCGGTGGTATTGCAGTCCCCGGAAATAGGTGCCGGGGTCGGGACTCATTTTTTTGATTTGCCGGGAGGACAGGGTAATCATTATGCTCATCCTTTTTCTATGCGTTGTTCCTGTCCAAGTTTAACATATCGCCGCCGCGGCTGTCAGGACAGATAAATGGCCAGCCCTTTACGCTCGAGTCGGCCGGCTTCCCTTAAAAGATGGCGGCGCTGCTGCGGCCGGCGCCGGGCGCTCTCGCGCAGCGCCGCAGCGATGGGGCCGGCGAGACTGTGCTCCGGGTTTTCGCGGCCGGCCATCTGTCCGTAACGGACGATCAGCCGGCGGCAGAGGACTGCCTTTGCCGGGGTGAACATCGGCTCTGTGTCGAGGATGGAGGCGCAGATCTGGCCGAGATCCTGCTCCGGTCTGCCCGGCGCCGCCTCTTCAAAGTCAATTCCGTAGAGCGCTCCCCTTCGGGAAACGACGAAGTTTCTCAGATTGGCATCCCTCCGGAGCAGGGTTGTCCCGCCGGGGCGGCTGAAACAGCGGTGGAAACAGGCGAACCATTCGGCGAGCATATCTGCATATACTGGCCGGCAGCGCCGGTTGAGCAGGTCGCAGAGATTTTCTCCGGCGATATACTCCAGCAGCAGCGCCCTCTCCTCGCTGAAGGCGAGGGGCTGCGGCACGGCGGCACCTCTCCGGTAAGCCTCCTGCAGCACGCCGTGCTCCGCGGCGGAGCGCCGGTGGTGCGGCGGCCGGTAAAGTTTCAGCAGAAAGCGGCCGTTACTGTTTTCCACCAGATAGACCCGGTTTTTTTTGCTCCTGAACCGGTGGAGCAGCGTAAATTCGCCTCCAAAGAGCTGTATCTGCATCCCGCACCCCCCGCTGTTACTTCCGTCGGCGGCTCTTGTCGCCGTCAGTTTAAGCATATACCAATTGCCCGCCTCTAGCCAGACCGCTTCGGCCGACCGGTTGGCCCTGTTTTGTTTCTTCCAGCTGGGCTCTCTTTGCCGCTGTTTTCCCGCGGGGGAAAAGGTGAACGGGTGACCAGCTTAAGGGCTGCTCCGATCCGGGGGGCTCATCCGGGGCAGATTTACTTTTTAGAATATGCTATACTGGTAAAAATAAGCTTTTGCGGAGACGAGCCGGCGGGATGCCGGCGGCGCTTTGACCCGTCCGCAGAAGCCGGGGGAGCGCTTGGGGGAAACTAAACAGGGAGCGGGGAACAGGCAGTGGCTAAAAAATGATCCGGGTGGATTCGCTCACCGTGAATTACGGAGAGCTCCGAGCGGTGGACAACGTCTCCTTCACTGTTTCCGAGGGGGAGATCTTCGGTCTGGTCGGCCCAAACGGCGCCGGCAAAACCTCCACCGTGGAATGTATTGAAGGGCTGCGCCGGGCTTACAGCGGGACGGTCCGGGTGCTCGGCCTCGATCCGTGGAAAGATCGGCAGGAGCTCTACGGGCTGGTCGGGGTGCAGCTGCAGGACACCGCCTATCAGGAGAGGGTGCGGGTATTTGAGATCTGCGAGCTGTTTGCCTCTCTCTACCGCCGCCCCACCCCTTACGATGAACTGCTGAAGATGATGCAGCTCACCGCTAAAAAAAGAGACTTTATCGCCAATCTGTCTGGGGGGCAGCGGCAGAAACTTTCCATCGTGCTGGCGCTTATTCCCAACCCCCGGGTGCTCTTTTTGGATGAGCTGACCACGGGCCTCGATCCCCATGCCCGCCACCGGATGTGGGAGCTGTTGTTGCAGCTGAAAAAGCGCGGCCTGACCATTGTCCTCGTTTCGCATTACATGGACGAGGTGGAGGCGGTCTGCGACCGGGTGGCGATGATGAACTGCGGACGGATTGTGAGCAGCGGCACCATTGGCGAAGTGGTCGGCCGGTTTGCTCTGCCGACGATGATCTCCTTCCGCTCTCCTGTTGAGCACCTCGGAAGTTTCGAAAACCTCGCCGGGATCACTTCAGTGCAGCGGAAACATAATTTGATTACCCTCTGCGGGAACGGCGATAAAGCTGTGGCTGCGCTGCTGCGCCATTTGGAGGAAAATGAGATTGAGTACACCGGGCTGGCCGTAAAACCCCCGGATCTGGAAGCTGTTTTTTTGGAGCTGGCCGGGACCGCTCCGGCTGCTGATTCACTGGAGGGGGTAAAATGAGCCCGGCAATGATCAAGCTCACCCTGATGGAGTTTAAACTCTTCACCCGCAATTTTATAAATATGTTCTTTCTGTTGGTCTTCCCCTCGCTGATGCTTCTGCTCTTCGGCGGTATCTTCGGCAACGAGCCGGAGGCGCTCTACGGTGGCTACGGCGTCATCGATATCTCCGTGCCCGCCTATGCGGGGATGGTTATCTCCATCACCGGGTTGATGAGCCTGCCGCTGACCATCTGCGAGTACCGGGAGAAGAAGATCCTCAAAAGATTTCAGGCAACGCCGCTGAGCCCGGTCTACGTCATCATCTCCCAGATCAGTGTGAACCTTCTCATGACCATCGCCGGGATGCTCCTTCTGTTTCTGGTGGGGAGGCTCGTCTTCAACCTTCGCTTCATGGGCAGCTTCCTGCCTGTGGCGGCTGTTTTTCTTTTTTCGACCCTGAGCATCTTCTCGGTAGGTTTTCTCATCGCCGGCCTGGCGCCCAATATGAGGGCGGCCACGGCCATTGCCAATCTGGTCTACTTCCCCATGCTGTTTCTGACCGGTGCGACCATCCCCATGGAGCTGATGCCCGCGCTGATGCAGAAGATCGCCGCAGTTTTACCGGTTACCCACGTGGTCCGGGCGATGAAGGCCATCTGGCTCGGCGAAGCGGCGGAGGTGCTCTTCCCCAGCCTCCTGGTCCTGGGGGGAGTGCTGCTGGTCTGCTCGTACCTTTCCCTGAAGCTGTTCCGCTGGGAATAGCGCGGCGCCGTTTTCCCTTTGTTGCGGCTCTTTCCGCCTGCAACTTCCCCTGATGTTGCGGCAGGGCTGCAGTGGGGGCTGCGCCTGGAAAGCCTCTTTTTCTCGTTCACCCGCTCCCGTATTTCAAAGCGGCCCCCGGGCGGAGCCGATCAGCAGTCCGCCCAGAATGGCCAGCAGGGTGCTCAAGAGGGTCCCGGCGAGGTAGTATTCGGCAAAACTTCTGCATTCCAGCTCCTTGTAGCGGGCGATCGATTTTGCCGTCAGCACAAAGGCGATGGCGGCAAAGGCGTCGGCCAGGGTTAAGGAAAGGATGATCGCCCGCTCGAGCATGCCGATATAGCGTCCGGCGCGGCGGCTGCCGCCGGAGCGGCCGGCGGGACCGGGCAGACGGAAAGCCTCCAGGGCGAGCACTTTGGGAACGAGCGCCGCTCCGCCAAAGATGACGAAGCCGTAGATTACGGCGGTGAACAGGGCCGGTGCTGTCTTGCTGCAGAAGAGCGGCCCCATCAGGGCGCTGCCGGCAGGAGTGAGCAAGCGGCGGTAAAAGGAGGTTACCGTAACACAGGGGGGCGGCGCGGTCCACTGCCAGGCGCAGAAAATCAGCAGAAGGTGCAGCCCCTGATCGAGCAGAAAGATGAGCGCGGCAGCGGGATGCCCGTGCGGAAACAGGCGATTCTTCAGCCAGTCGATCAGGAGGTGTGCCGCGGGGAGGGCGATCCAGAGGAAGGCGGTTGCAGCTGAAAAGTAGGGGTGGGTCAAAAGAGCGAGGGCGGCGCAGTGGCCGCCAAAATGAAGCAGATAGCCCCGCAGGACCCCCCGGCTTTTCTCGGCGACGGTTTGCGGGCTCTGCAGCAGAAAATCGGCGATAATGTGGGCCAGGATCATGGCCAGAAGCAGCTCCAAAAAGATTACCCCTGATTAAGGTATGCCCTCAGGAAGCGCTCTGCTCCGGAGACCGCTTTCCAGGAGGCGGCCCGGCAGCGTTTGGCGACATTCTGCGGGCTGATCCCCAGCTCCAGCGAGGCGGCGGCATAGGTGCCGGCGCGCTCGTAGGCATCCACAGCCTGCCACTGCTTGATTGTCCAGCGGCTCTGGATCGTGTCGATGAGCTCGTAAAAGGCGCTGACCGTCTCCCATCTCTTCTGCTCTTCGCCGTGAAAGCATGTCGCCGGGGTGCGGCGGTTCTTGATTTTTTCGAGGGCCGCCCGGGAGCGGTGGAAGGCGCTGCCGTCCATCTGCCAGGCATATTTTTGCTCGAGACCGGCGCTGATCGCGCCGGCGCCGACGCCGGCCCGGAGCTTCAGGCCGGGTAAAAAGAAGCGCAGGTGGCGGAGCGTCCGGATGAGATCGGCACTGCCGCGCAGGGCGCCCTGGATCTCGTCGCCGCGGTAAAGGGTGAATTCTGCCGCCAGGGCGGAGCGGTGGCGCAAATTGAGAGCGGCGAGCCCTTCCCGGGCCCGCCGGGGAGCCTCCTCCTGTTTTCGCGAGGCGATGATATCCGCGGTTATTACATAAAACTGTTCCCCGTTCATTTCGGATCACCCCCTCCGTGGTGGCGCTGCCAAATCACCCTTCCCGGGGTGATGTGGTCCCCGCTGAAGGGGCCCTCCCTGCAGCCGGCGGCTAAATCTTTACCGGTGTCCCCGGGAAACGCACTGTGGAGAAGTAGTCGTCAACGGTTTCAGCCCGCCGGATCAGCTGCACCGTTCCATCTTCGCGCAGCAGCAGCTCTGCTGAGCGCAGCTTTCCATTGTAGTTGTAGCCCATGGCGTGCCCGTGGGCTCCGGCATCGTGGATCACGAGCAGGTCGCCGGGATCGATCTCAGGCAGCAGTCGGTCGATGGCAAATTTGTCAACATTTTCGCAGAGCGATCCGGTGACATCGTAGATCCGGTCGTGCGGCTGACCCTCTTTGCTCGGCACCGTGATATGGTGATAGGCGCCGTACATTCCCGGGCGCATCAGGTCGGCCATGGAGGCGTCCACGCCGACGTACTCCTTGTATTTGCTGGCCACATGGCGCACCCGGCTCACCAGGTAGCCGTAGGGCCCGGTGACCATCCGGCCGCATTCGAAGAGCACCCTGGTCGGGTCGAGGGAGGCGGGGACGAGTATCTCGTCGTAGAGAGCGGCGATCTTTTTCGACAGCCGCTCAAAATCGACCGCTTTCTCTTCAGGGAGGTAGGGGATGCCGATGCCGCCGCCCAGATTGATCGCCTCGATCCTGATTCCGGCCTCCTCCTTGAGCCTGACGGCGAGCGCAAAGAGCAGCTGCGCCGTGTCGGCAAAGCAGTTTTCATCGAGCTCGTTGGAGACGATCATCGTGTGCAGGGCAAAGCGTTTGGCTCCTTTTTCCCTGACGCTTCGAAAGGCGCCGACAATTTGCTCCCGGGTTACGCCGTACTTTGCTTCCTGCGGCGAGCCGATGATGGCATTGCTGAAACGGGCCTCGCCGGGGTTGTAGCGAAACGAGATCAGCTCGGGGATGCCGGCACTTTTCTCCAGAGTCTCGATATGGCTGATATCGTCGAGGTTGATCACGGCACCGAGGCGGGCCGCCTCGACAAATTCAGACTCCGGGGTGTTGTTGGAGCTGAACATAATCTCCTCGCCCCCGAAACCGGTTCTTTCAGCCATGATCAGCTCCGTCAGGGAGCTGCAATCCGCGCCCATTCCCTCCTCTTGCAATATCTTCAGGAGCGTCGGGTTGGGGCACGCTTTGACGGCGAAGTAATTCTTAAAATCCGGAGCCCAGGAGAAAGCCCTGTAGAAGGCCCGGGCGTTTTCCCGGATCGCCTTTTCGTCGTACAGGTGGAAGGGGGTGGGATACTCTGCTGTGATTTTTTCCAGCTCATCTGGGGAAAGGGGAATCTGTTTGCCGTTGCTCATACCGTCCTCCGTAAGGTTAAATATTTATCTAAAAGTCTTGCCCGATTTTTGTTAAAGCAGCTTGGTGACGATGCTGTCGACGGCCGCCTCGATATCGGCTCTGTGCCCGAAAGCGCTCAGCCGGAAATAGCCTTCCCCCGAAGGGCCGAAACCGGAGCCGGGGGTTCCCACAACATGCGCTTCCTGAAGCAGGCGGTCGAAGAATTCCCACGAAGAGAGATTGCCCGGGGTTTGCACCCAGAGGTACGGCGCATTGACCCCGCCGTAAACGGTCAGCCCGCTTTTTTGCAGCCCCTCCTTGATGATCCGTGAATTCTCCATATAGTAGCCGATGAGCTCCCGGCATTCGGCGAGGCCCCGGGGGGAGAGCACCGCCAGCCCCCCGCGCTGGGCGATATTGGAGGCGCCGTTGAAAAAGGTCGTCTGCCGGCGCAGCCAGCACCGGTGGACTTCCCCGGGTTCACTGTCTTCGAGAACCAGGGTTTGGGGAACTGCGGACCAGCCCAGGCGGACCCCGGTGAATCCGGCAAATTTGGAGAAGCTGCCGATCTCGATGGCGCATTCCCTGGCCCCTTCGATCTCGAATATTGAGCGCGGCAGCCCGGGATCGGTGATGAATTCGGCATAGGCGGCATCGAAGATGATCACCGCCCGGTGCTTCCGGGCATAGTCGACAAATGTCTGCAGCTGCCGGTGGTCGGCCACCGCCCCGGTGGGATTGTTCGGGCTGCAGAGGTAGATCAGATCGACCTTCCCCTGCGGGGGGGCGGGGATGAAACCGTTCTCTTCATGGCAGGGCATATAGATAAAGCCCTGATAATTGCTCTCGTCGGGGTTGTACGGACCGGAGCGTCCGGCGATGACATTGGAGTCAACGTAGACCGGATAGGCCGGATCCTGAAAGGCGACGATGCTGTCGGCGCTGAAGATCGACTGGATGTTGCCGGCGTCGGGCTTGGCCCCGTCGCTGACAAAAAACTCGTCGGGCTCCAGGCTTGCCCCCAGCGAAGAGTAGTACCGGGCCAGCGCGGTGCGCAGCTCCTGCAGTCCCTGTTCATCACCGTAGCCGGTGTAGGTTTCCGCCTTCGCCAGCCGCTCAACGCCGTCGGTAAGTCCCTCGATGAGCGCCGGGGGCAGCGGTTCGGTGGTATTGCCGATGCCGAGGCGGTGGATTCTGGCTGCAGGGTTTTGCTCCTGAAACAGCCTCACCCGCCGTTCGATCTCCGGAAAAAGATAGCCTGCCGTCAGCTTGCGGTAGTTGCTGTTGATGCGGGCCATCTCAGGGCGCCTCCGGGATATCGAGCGCGGCTATGGCACTGCGGATGACATCGTAGTGCTCTTCCTTTTCCAGGGGGCAGATCGGCAGGCGGAAAGCTTCCCTGCACCAGCCTTTCATGGACATGGCCGTCTTGATGGGGATGGGATTGGTTTCCACAAAGCAAGCCTCAAAAAACGGGGTGAGCTCTTTTTCCAGCGCCCTCGCTTTTTCAAGATTGCCTTTCAGGGCGCTGTGGACCATCTCTTTCATCCGGCGGGGGATCAGGTTGGCCGCGACAGAGACCACGCCGTTGCCCCCCGCGGCGATGAGATCGACGGTCATATTGTCATCTCCGCTGAGGATGGTGAACTCTTTGCGGCGCAGGGAGATCAGCTCTTTCATCTGCGCCAGATCGCCGGAGGCCTCCTTGACTCCGACAATGTTGGCACATTCGCTCATCAGCTGCTTCAGGGTTTTATTCTCCAGGTTAACCCCCGTGCGGCTTTTGATATTGTAGGGGATGCACGGGATGGAGACGGATTCGGCGATGGCCTTGAAATGCAGGTAGAGCCCTTTTTGGGTCGGCCTGACGTAATATGGATTGACCAGCAGGACTGCATCCGCCCCCGCTTGCTCGGCATGCTGGGAAAGCTGAATCGCCTCGCTGGTGGCGTTGCTGCCGGTACCGGCGATTACCGGCACCCGCCCGGCGGCAAACTTGATCGTCAGGTCGATGACACGGTCGTGCTCCTCGTGCGACAGCGTTGAGCTCTCTCCCGTGGTCCCGCAGGGAATGAGCCCGTCGACACCCTCGGTGATCTGATACTCGATCAGCTGCCGGAAAGCGTCGATATCGATGGCTCCGGTTGAAGTAAACGGCGTCACCAATGCTGTGAAGACACCTCTGTACATCTTATCGATTTTTGACACCCCCGATTATTGAATTCATGAAATCAGTGATCCCGTAAAGACCGCTGCGGCCGCGGATCCATTCGGCGGCCAGCACCGCCCCTTCGGCAAAACCGCGGCGGCTGCGGGCGTTGTGTTCAAGGATGATGGTATCGACTTCACTGTCGAAGACAACCCGGTGGTTCCCTGGAACGGTGCCCCCGCGGCTCGACGACAGGTGCAGCTCATCATCTTTGAGGCGGCGGTCCGGAAGTTCGGTTACGATCGTCTTCTTCCCCTCGATTTTCCCGATGAGAATATCTCCGATCATTTTGGCTGTGCCCGAAGGGCTGTCAAGTTTACGACGATGGTGGGATTCGTGAACGAAGGGATCGTACTGGGGGAAGCGGTTCATCATTGCAGCAGCCTCCTCGATCAGCCGAAAGAACAGATTCACTCCGAGAGAGAAATTGCTCGCCCAGATCAATCCGATACCGCTCTCTTCGACTATGGAAGCCACCCGTCCCATCTGTTCATACCAGCCGGTTGTGCCGATTACCGCCGACACCTTCAGCTCCCCGTAGCGCTCAATATTTTTTACCGCTGCCTGTGGCGAAGTAAAATCAATTATAACATCAAGCGGCGGCGATAGACAAGCCAGCTCTGTTGCAGTGACCTCTGCGGCATCGCTCTGCGGATCAATCACTGCCGGAACCTCGTGTCCCCTGTCCAGGGCTGTTTGCCGGATGAGCGCACCCATCACTCCATAACCGGCGATACCGATTCGCATATTTTCTCGACTCCTCTCTGTGCTGCGGCAGGTTGCCGATGCGGCGCGGCGGTCCGATGGCGCCGTGCACCGCATTTCGTCCCTTTCTGCTTATATCCTTGCCCGTTATCATAACAATACTACCAAAATTTCGCCAGTTTTCCCCAAAATCCTTCCCCGGGCAACCGGGCGGCAGCCTCGTTGTAGTCTCCCCATATTTGAGGAAACACGGCAGAGGCGGGGGGCGCGGCCCTTGGACGGGGATAAGGATGTGCGGAAAAATCGAAATAATTAAAGGATTATATCTCCGGGTGGCCGAATTAGAATTAATAGAATAAACAGAATTAATGTTGCGCATCTTTTTACAATCCCCAGCGGTCTGTCAGTGACAGATACTATTCAGGAGGTGGCGCTCTTGCTGCTCAACCCAAAGGATCACCAGCGGTATTATCCCGATGAAGCTTCGCGGGAGATCATGCGAAAGACAATCGATTTTTTTGAAAGCAAAGGTAAGGTGAAGTTGAAGAAGGACGACCGGGAGCGGGTCTGGTACGACGATCTCTTAGACTTTTTACGCGACAACGAGATCTTTTACCAGCTGCTGACCCCGGATCAGTACGGTGAGGAAGGTTGCCGCTGGGACACCTGGCGGAACTGCGAGTTTAATGAAATCCTTGCCTTTTACGGGCTGCACTACTGGTATACCTGGCAGGTGTCGATTCTGGGCCTGGGGCCCATCTGGATGAGCGCCAACGAGCCGGCCAAACGCCGTGCGGCGAAGCTGCTCAAGGAGGGCCATGTCTTTGCCTTCGGCCTCTCTGAAAGGGAGCATGGCGCCGATATCTACTCCACCTCCACGGCGCTGACGCCCCAGCCCGACGGGACCTATCGGGCCAACGGTGAAAAGTACTATATCGGCAACGGCAATATTGCCGAGATGGTCTCCACCTTCGGCAAGGTTTCGGGAACCGACGATTACGTCTTTTTCGTGGCCAACTACAAGCACAAAAACTACGAGCTGGTCAAAAACATCATCAACTCGCAATCCTATGTCGCCGATTTCATTCTCCGCGACTATCCGATCACTGAAGACGAGATCCTCTCCCGGGGCGCCGGAGCCTGGAACGACGCCCTGAACACTGTCAATGTGGGCAAATACAACCTCGGTTGGGCCTCCATCGGCATCTGCACCCATGCTCTTTACGAGGCCCTGAACCATGCCGCCAACCGCAGCCTCTACGGCATCTATGTAACCGACTTCCCCCATGTGAAGCAGCTCTTCGTCGATGCCTACACCCGCCTCGTGGCGATGAAGCTATTTGCTCTGCGGGCGGCCGATTATATGCGGGCGGCCTCCCCTGAAGACAGGCGCTACCTGCTCTACAATCCCACCATGAAGATGAAGGTGACCACGCAGGGCGAAGAGGTGATCAACCTGCTCTGGGATGTTATCGCGGCGAAGGGCTTTGAGAGCGACACCTATTTCGAGATGGCGGCGCGGGATATCCGGGCCCTGCCCAAGCTCGAGGGGACCGTCCATGTGAATATCGCCCTGATCAACAAGTTCATCCCCAACTATTTTTTCAACCATCAGGCCTACCCTGATGTGTTGCGCCAGGATCAGGCGCAGCACGATCATTTTCTCTTCGATCAGGGACCGGCCCGGGGTCTGGGGAAGATTCGCTTTCACGATTACGCGCTGGCGTACGATCATTACGACCTGCCCAATGTGCACCTGTTTAAGAAGCAGATCGCTCTCTTCAAAGAGCTTCTCCTGGGCGCAGCGCCCACTGCGGAGCAGCAGAAGGATACCGATCTCATGCTTGCTTTGGGCGAGCTCTTCACCCTCATCGTCTACGGGCAGCTCATTTTGGAAAATGCGGTGATCTACGAGCTCGGCACAGATCTGGTCGATCAGATCTTCGATTTCATGGTCCGTGATTTCTCCAGCTTTGCCCTGCAGCTCTATAGCAAGCGGGGAACCACTGCTGCGCAGGGGGAGCAGCTGCAGAAGATGCTCCTGAAACCGGCCGATGAGGCCAAGAAATTTGAGCGCTTCTGGAACGATCACGTCCTCGTGCTGAAGGACCGTTACGAGATGACCCCCTAGCCGCGGGGAAACCGCTCTTCCCGCCGGCATAGTTGCAGCTACCAACGCCGCCGGTCTGCCTGGAGCAGGCCGGCGGCTTTAGTATCCATTTCTCCTGTCAGGGCAGCGCCTATACATTACCTGAAGGGCAAGGTATAATAAGGATAATCTTGGAATTGTTGGTCAGGGCTTGCTCCCGAGGGCTTATTTGATCAGGTCGGGGGAAAGGGATTAAACAGGCGATGGAACGAAAAACCGATAAAAGAAACGCAGGCACGCAAAATGATCTGGCGGCCATGTTGGAAAAGTATTTTATTTCACGCACGGATGTGCGGCTGGCTTTCTTGTTCGGGTCGGCTGCACGAGGCCGCTTGAGCCGTGAATCCGATGTTGATATTGCCGTTTATTTTGAAGGCGGATATTCTTTAAATTCGAAGAATGACCTTTGGTGCGATCTGGAAAGGCTGCTTGATCGCGAAGTGGATCTTTTGGTTTTAAACAAAGACAACCCGACCCTGGCCTGGTCTGCGATGAGGGGGGTACCGCTGCTCATTAGAGACTACCTTCTACCTGGAATATATGCTTCAGGTATCAAGGGAGGCCGAGGATTTCCAGGATTTCATAATTGACCTGTGGAAAATGAGAACGGCTTTGAGGGGTGAATCGGGATGACACCGCTGGAAAAGGCACAGAAAGAGGCCGTTATCGGGCGCATTTCATTCGCGAAAGTTGAGCTAAATGACCTGGAGGCATTCCAATCAATGAACGATGAAACATAACCCTTTTTACTTCAACCAGCTCTCCCTAACTTCGGGGATGCTGTCAAGATCGCTGTAATAGGGCTTCAGGTCGAGCAGGGGGCTGCCGTCCAGGGCGTCGAGTCCCTGCACCGTGAGGCGGTTTTCCTTCACCTCCACCAGTCTGACCACGTTAAAGGCGATGGGGTTCGGCCGCACCGGTGAACGGCAGGCAAAGACGCCCCGCACCTTCTGGCGGTGGGGCGTGCTCACCTGGAGCAGATCGCGCCGGGCTTGGTGCAGCCAGTGGAGGACGATGAGGTGGG
>MTBK01158652.1_pt1 | contig 35088 bp, 32 predicted proteins | sample 1535981 | NCBI WGS metagenome assembly MTBK01 (sample SAMN06109225, study PRJNA356200) | anaerobic digester metagenome | isolation source: biogas reactors fed with pig manure or primary and secondary sludge | place: Spain | collected 2016-06-30
TCCGTCGTTGATGGCCTGGATCATATCGCGGGGTTTCAAACCCTCAACGGTGACACCAACGCTCACGCACGTTCCAACGACCTCTTTGACAGCCGATTTCAGGTCGTACGAGAGCATATCATCCATCTTCATACGGGCGATACGGACAGCGGCCTCCAGCGGCAGGTCTCCTGCCACCTGTGTACCGGGCTCTGCGACACCCTTCCCGATGCCGGTCTCTTTCATGATGAGAGCCGTCGTGGGCGGAATGCCCACATCGATCGTGAAGTTCCGCTTATCGTCGACAGTGACCATCACCGGCACCTGCATGCCGTTGAAATCAGCCGTTTTTTTGTTAATCTCGTCGACGACAGCCTTCACGTTGATACCGAGAGGTCCGAGTGCAGGGCCCAGAGGTGGACCTGCTGTAGCCTTGCCGCCGGATACCAATACCTCGACCGTTTCTGCCATACAAATTCACCAGCCTAATCCCTCTTTGGGGAATAGATGCCTGGGCTATCTAAGGTTACCGTGAGGAGACTTAAAGGTATAGGACTGCGGGAAAAAGATGCCTGCGCCCGTGTTTTCGAATAAAACCCGGATACTGAGTGGTAGACCGCATCTCTCCACCATCAGCGGGGGGAGAGTCACTCCCGGCGCGGTAGAGAGCGAAGGGAACTCTACCGCCTGGCAACTTCAGCTCGCGGGCAGCAGGTTCTCACAATGAAGGGGAATGGAGATCGGGGCGGCAACAGAACCAAAAAAACATCCGGCTGCCTGGAGGGGGTCCGAGGGGAAAATAGGAGGCGGTAACTATTCTCAGTGCGCCTCTTCACTCCGCTCCACGACGCGGACTGAATCGCCGCGCACAGTGATCGGGATTGGAACCATGCTCTCGTAGAGCTCAACGGTGATCTCTTCCTTCGCGGAGTCGATCCGCTTTACGACCGCCTTCTCGCCCTTGAACGGACCGGCGATGATCTCGACGATCGTGCCCTCGGTGATGCCGCTGACCACCGGCTTTGGCACCAGGAAGTGCTCAACCTCAGAGAGGTCGGTCGAACCCTGCACCACCGCGCGCGCGTGAGGGATCAACTCCACCAGCTGCTCGATCCGTGCGATGGCGTCGGGGCTCTCAACAAGAACGTAGCCCCTCAGTTCCTCGGGCACCATGATGGCCGTCACATGGATATCTTTCTGTTCCCGGGTCACTTTCTCGATATTGTCGGCTACCGTCCGCTCCTGTTTTGCGGTCGTCTTTATAGCGTATATCCTGTTTGCGCTCCCGGTCATATCCATCATCTGGGAAGCACCAGCATGATCTCGTATATGATAAAACCGACAAGGCCGATGAGCAGGATGCCGGCCGCTGCCACGATCGCGATCTTCGAGAACTCGTCGCGGGTTGGCGTCCGCGCCAGTTTCAGCACACGCCAGTATTTCTTGAAGAATTCCTCGTCGATCTTGAAAGACTTTGCTTCCTTAAACTTCTCTTTGTAGTCCATCATATCGGCTCACTTCAGAAAGTCGATCTCAAACTTTTTCGTCATGCGCGCCGTACCTTTTTCACTTCTGCCATATATTTGTGGTGACCGGACACCCGTGACGACGAGCAGTGTGCGCATCTTGCCCTGCATATCGGGATCGATCTGTGCACCCCATATGATACGGGCATCGGGATCGATCCTCTGGTAGACCTCCTGTATGACGCCCTCAGCCTCGGACATGGTCATGTCAGGTCCACCTACAACGTTGACGAGCGCTGCGGTCGCCCCTGAGATATCCACATCGAGCAACGGGGAGCGCAGCGCCTTCTTGACCGAGTCGGTGGCTTTATCCTCACTGTCACTCTCCCCCATGCCGATCATCGCGACACCTCCCCGCTCCATTACGGTCCGGACATCGGCGAAATCGAGGTTTACAAGCCCGGGTGTCGTGATCAGTTCGGTGATGCCCTTGACCGCCCGCATCAGAACCTCGTCCGAGACCTTGAAGGCAGCGTGGAGCGGGAGGCGAGGCACAATCTCGAGGAGGCGGTCATTCGGGACGACGATCACTGTATCAGCCACCTCACGGAGCCGTTCGAGACCGGCCTCGGCGTTTTGCGTCCGGATGGCACCCTCGGCCATGAATGGCAGGGTGACCACAGCGATGGTCAGGGCCCCCTCCTCCCGGGCTGACTTCGCGACCACGGGTGCCGAACCGGTGCCGGTGCCGCCTCCAAGACCGGTGGTGATGAAGACCATGTCACACCCCTCGACCGCCCGCTTGATATCATCCTCGTTCTCGAGGGCTGCCTCCTCGCCGATCTGCGGGATCGAACCTGCACCAAGGCCGCGGGTTCTCTGCCTCCCGATCAGGATGCGTGTCTCAGCCTGAGTCCTGATTAAGTGTTGGGCATCGGTGTTGAGAGCGATTAACTTCGCCCCGTTGATTCCCTCCTCCGTCATCCGGGAGATCGTGTTCGAACCGCCCCCTCCGCACCCGATGACCGCGATCTCGGTCTGGAGCTCCATGAGAACCTCCTCAAGCTCCCTGTCGATCTCGGTGGGTTCAGAGAAGCGCTGCTCCTCCCGCGCCCTTGAAAGTGCTTCTTCTACGATAGATTTCATGTATATCTCTCCAATCCCGGGATATGTACCAGTTTCACGCTGGTTGTCTGCACCATATCAGGTGTGATCCTCCGCCCATCGATATCGACCGCCCTTCCTCCGGCAAGCGTGGCAAAGAGCGGTCCTCTCGGAACCCCGTATCTGCGCGCCTTCGCAGGGTCGAACCGGACCTTCCGAAGGACAAGATGATCTCCCTCGATTACAGTGTTTTCACAGATGAGTAAGAGTTTTACGCACAGGGTAGTTATATCACTTGCGAGTCGGGAAGTCTCGTTCTCGAAGCCGATAAACAGAGGCAGAACCTCTGTTGAGCCTTTTGAGAGGCGAACTACCGGGAATTTGTCAAGGGCATCGAGAAACTCGCTCTTATTATTTTTTACGGTTTCTTCTACCAGATCCGGGCTTAATCGCACCGGAACCGGGGTTCCGTGCCCGGCAAGGCCGTGGATATGTATGCGTGATCCCGGAGCGATATCCTCCGCGAGGGCTCTGACCCTGAGGTAGGTGGTCCACCCGAGATCCCCGATCTCAAGGATCTCCGACTCTGAGAGCAGGATGATCCCCGCGCTGCCGAGCATCCGCTCGATCTTCCCGGTTTCGCTTGCGGGAAGCGATTTTCTATCTATGTAGGCTGCTACAGCGCTGCTTGCCTCCCGCATCCGCCGTATGAGATCGGGGCCGAGGAACCCCGCCTGCCGTGCTGACGCCATATGGCCAAAAGCTCCCCGGGATGAGAGGGCGATCTCGGTCTGCCGCACGGCGTAGTGGGTTCCGCCAAACCCGATCAGGTTGATCGTCTCCTCCGGCACTGCGGAAAGGATGCTCTCTGCTAATGCCCGCCCGGCGGTCCTGTCGGCCCATTCTGTGGCGGTTGACCCGATCTCAGCGAAGAGCGATGGCGTGGAGAGGGCCGTCGGACCGTGGTGCGTCACCTCGTAGGAGACACGGTAGCCTTCGGGAGCCCGGGCGGCGAGGTTTCTAAGGATGGCATGCATCCACGCAGGGGCTGCCGGCGCAAGCGCTCCCGGCTCTCCGCCGAGGTCGGCGGTATCGTAGTTGCCGGTCACATGCACGGTAAGGGCCGGCACCGGCCGGGCACTCGCGTGCCGGGATATGAAGATGATCAGATCGGCCTCGACCTCCTCATCGATCCGGTCCTGGTAGATCAGGCGCCCGTCAACCTCATGGAACGTCAGCACGTGGTTATCTGCGAGCGGCCACCTCTCGCCGGCAGCAAGCAACTCTTCGAGGTTTTGGCGGATGTTTACCCCCGCAACATCCTGCCTTGAATTGATCAGCGCGATCCGCATCGGGTACATACGTGGGTTGGCAGGACGCTAAAATGGTGATGGGACATCTCGTCTTATTCCACGAGGGTGCAAAAAAGGGCTTCGCGCACTTCTATGCGAGGGGGCGCCCGAGATTATAGTAACCAGATTCGGTCTTGATCCGGCAGTGACCCCGGTCTGATAGTAAATCCTATCTCTTTACAGGCATACCGTGTACTGTAGTACCATGAACGACGAGAAGATTCGCAAGGCCTTTGAGGCATACGGTATAGAAAATGAGATCACCTGCCCGCAGGCGTTTGAGATCTCGGAGAAATACAGCATCCCGAAGATGGATATCGCCCGCTACTGCAACCAGCAAGACCCGAGGATAAAGATCAGGAGCTGTCAGCTGGGCTGCTTCAGATGAGCCTCTTCCTCGATGTTGTCCCGGTCAGCGAGGCCATTGAGGTTGTGCAGGGGATCGCGCGCGCGCCCCTGTGTGAGTATGTCGCGCTTGAGTATGCCCTCTACCGGGCCCTTGCGAAGGATGTCTCTGCCGATATCGATATCCCCGGATTCGATCGATCGACGGTCGATGGCTACGCGGTCACCGCTGCCGATACCACGGGGGCATCAGAAGCCATCCCGGCGATGCTCGGATGCCTGGGCAAGGTAGGGATGGGGAGTACGGATCCCGGGGCCATCTCTCCGGGCCGGTGCAGGTATGTCCCCACCGGCGGCGCCCTGCCCCGCGGCGCGGATGCGGTCGCGATGATCGAGCACGCTGAGGTGATCGGGGACGATGTTCTGGTGCATAGATCGGTAGCGCCCGGAGAGAACGTTGTCTTTCGAGGAGAGGATTTCCGGGCCGGGCAGGTGGTGCTCGAAGGAGGCCGCATCCTATCTCCCAGGGATATCGGGGTCGCCGCAGCGGTCGGTGCAGCCCGCCTCTCCGTGGTGACGCCGCCGGTGATCGGGATCATATCCACGGGAAACGAGCTCGTCCCCGCCGCTGAGACCCCCGGGCCGGGGGAGGTGCGGGACGCAAACTCATACCTGGTCGGAGCCTTCGTGGCAGAACGGGGTTGCCGGCCGGTCCACTTCGGGATCATAAGAGATGAGCGGGATGCGCTCGGTAGCGCTGTCTCCTCTGCGCTCGACCGGTGCGATGCGGTCCTGGTTTCAGGAGGCTCCTCAAAGGACGAGCGGGACAACACCGCGGCAGTAATCGCTGACCTGGGTGAGGTGCTGGTGCATGGGATTGCCATAGCACCCGGGAAGCCGACCATCATCGGGACAGCGCGGGAAAAACCGGTTATAGGGCTTCCCGGCCACCCGGCCTCCACGTTCGTCGTGCTCGTCGCCATCGTCGACTACCTGCTCGCGGCGATGCGTGAGACCACGGTCTCCCGGCGGACCCTGCGCGCACGGCTGACGCAGAACGTCCCCTCCACCCGTGGGCGGGAAGATTATATCCGGGTCAGGGTAGGGGATGGTGAGGCCACGCCGGTCTTCGGGAAATCGGGCCTCCTCAATACCCTGGTGCAGAGTGAGGGGCTGGTCCGGATCCCGGCATCGAGCGAGGGGCTTGAGGTCGGCGAGGAGGTTGAGGTGATACTATGGTGAAGAGGTACCTCTCGGTCATAACGCTTGCGGAAGCGCTGGCGCTCGTGAAAAACTCATTCCCGGCGATCCCGGGGGTTGTACGGATCCCGGTAACCACCGCGGCGGTCGGCAGGATCACCGCAGAACCCGTATTCGCCAGATTCTCGGTCCCCGCAATCCACATATCGGCGATGGACGGGATCGCAGTGAGAAGCACCGATACCCTCGGGGCAAGCGAACAGAACCCGGTAACCCTCCCTGATGCTGCGAGGGTCAATACAGGGAATATCGTCCCGCCAGAATACGACGCGGTGATCATGATCGAGGACGTCTGGATCGACGGCGAGACCTGCACAATCAGAAGACCGGTCAGCCCCTGGCAGCATATCCGCCCCATCGGAGAGGATATAGGGGAGTCGGAGATGATCCTCTCATCCCACCACCGGATCCGCTCCCAGGATCTTGGGGCGCTTGCAACCTACGGGGTCACCGAGATCGTGGTCAGGGGAGTCAGTGTGGGCCTGATCCCTACCGGGAGCGAGCTGGTGCTGCCGGGTGTGGTGCCCCCGCCCGGGCGGGTTGTGGAGAGCAACACCCTGATGGCCGCGGCCGTCCTCGAGGGGGTGGGTGCCGTGGCGCACCGCTATGGAATCGTCACCGACGACTACGACCTGATCCTCGATGCCGTCCGGCGGGGCGTCGTTGAGAACGATATCCTGCTCGTATCGGCAGGGTCGTCCGCCGGAACCCGGGACTATACCGCTGATGTCATCCGGGATCTCGGTGAGGTGCTGGCGCACGGGGTCGCAATCAAGCCGGGAAAGCCGGTGATCATCGGCAGAATCGATAAAAAACCGGTTATAGGCCTCCCGGGCTACCCGCTCGCGGCAGCAACTGTCCTCCGCGAGATCGTCCTCCCGCTCCTCTCTCACTACGGCCTTCCCATACAGGAGCCCGGGCGCATCCCTGCCCGGCTGACCACGAGCCTAGAGTCCGATATCGGGACCGATGAGTTCGTCCTCCTCTCGGTGGGGAGGATCGGTGAGCGGTGGGTTGCGGCGCCGCAGTCACGGGGCGCGGGGGTCCAGATGAGCGCGGTCCGGGCAAACGGGTACATGCAGATCCCGGCGAAGAGGGAGGGCGCTGAGGCCGGGGAGACGGTGGATGTCCGGCTCTCAGTCCCGCGCGCGGAGGCGGAGGAGGCGGTGCTCGTCACCGGAAGCCACGACCCCGCCCTCGACTACCTGGCAGACCTCGCCCGGCCGCGCGGTATCGATATCCACTCTACCCATCTCGGGAGTATGGGCGGTGTGATCGCGCTGAAGAAGGGGGAGTGCCACGCAGCCCCGATGCATCTCCTCGCCCCGGACGGTTCCTACAACACCTACTACCTGGATCGCTACATGCCTGACGCGGACCTCGTCCTCCTCTGCGTGGCAGAACGGCAACAGGGGGTCATCTCCCGCGACGGACTCGGGTTTGATGACCTCCCCGGCCGGACGTTCATCAACCGGCAGCGGGGTTCGGGAACCAGGATCCTCCTCGATCACTGCCTCTCGGCGCGCGGGATCGACCCGGCGTCCATCCCCGGCTACGCTAGAGAGGTGACGACGCATCTTGCGGTCTCCCTTGCGGTCCGGAATGGGGAGGCGGATGCGGGGATGGGGGTCTACAGCGCTGCAAAAGCGCTCGGCCTCCGGTTCGTCCCGGTGGCGCGGGAGCGCTACGAGCTTGCCATGCACCGCGCGGTGCTCGACGACCCGAGGCTTGCGGCCCTGGTAGAGACGGTCTCGTCGGAAGCGTTCAAAGAGGTTCTCCGGGATCTCGGGGGCTACGATACGGACGAGACAGGCGCCCTGCGCGGACTGCACGACTGACCGCCTCTTCGGGCGTGGCCGGAGCCTCCACCCCCTCTATCTTCCAGGTGGAGAGCCCGAAGACGGGCTTTCCGGTCTTGAGCGCGACCGCTATCTCTGAGAGCGTGCCGTGGCCCCCGCCGACGGCGATGACCGCGTCAGCGGAGTTGATCAGGATGACGTTTCTTGCGTGGCCCATGCCGGTGCGGATGACCACGTCAAGGTAGGGATTCCCGTCCCCGGTATCGGGGAGGATGCCGACGGTCGTGCCGCCCGCCTCCTTCGCACCCCTGCAGGCCGCCTCCATAACCCCGCCAAGGCCGCCGCAACATACAACCGCGCGGTTGCCGGCTATGAGCTGTCCGACGGTCTCCGCCACCCTGTACTCCTCGCCGGAGCAATCCCCCCTCCCGATGACTGCGATCTGCATGGAGAGGACTCGGCCTTTTCGTGTATAAAGATCTCTCCCGGTCCAGTTCCTCCGCACGAAGAGGGCGCCGACCCGGTGCGGTGGGTGCCCGCACTCCAAAATGATTTGTTTCACAAAGACAAACGGTACCCAGAGTGGATATGAGGGATATGAGGTGAAAGAAGTCACCAGCAGTTACAACCCGCGTGACGTCGAGACAGCGGTCCAGGATTACTGGGAGAGAGAAGATACCTATGCGCGCGTCAAGGCTCTGCGGAAGGTTGGAAAGCCGTTCTTTTTTGTCGACGGGCCGCCGTATACCACCGGCCACATCCATCTCGGCACCGCCTGGAACAAGATCATAAAAGATGTCATCCTCCGGTATCACCGGATGCGCGGCGCGGATGTCATCGACCGGGCAGGCTACGATATGCATGGCCTCCCAATCGAGGTGAAGGTGGAGCACCAGCTCGGGTTTGCCTCCAAGAAAGATATCGAAGACTACGGTATCGCCGAGTTCATCGAACAGTGCCGGATCTTCGCGGTGACGCATATGGAGATCATGAGCGGCCAGTTCCAGCGGCTTGGTGTCTGGCTCGACTTCGAGAACCCCTACCAGACGATCACGGATGACTACATCGAGTCTGCGTGGTGGGCGATCCAGCGGGCGGATGAGCGCGGACTCCTCGAGCGCGGTCACCGTGTCGTAAACTGGTGCCCCCGGTGCGAGACCGCCATCGCCGATTCGGAAGTGGAGTACTGGGATGAGACCGACCCCTCGATCTTCGTCAGGTTCCCCATCATCGGGCGCGAGGATGAGTACCTGGTGATCTGGACGACGACACCCTGGACCCTGCCTGCGAACGTGGCGGTGGCGGTCAACCCTGCGTTCACCTACGCACGGGTGCGTGCGAAGAAGGATGATAGCGTTGAAGTCCTCTGGATCGCCGATGAACTCGTCGAATCAGTCCTGAAGGCGGGGCGCTACCAGGATTACACGGTTCTCGAGCGGGTTCCCGGAAGTGCCCTCATCGGGACTGAATACGCATCACCGCTCGCCGAATTCGTGCCGCACCAGTCAGAGATCCGGCACCGGGTTGTGGGTGCCGACTACGTCGAGCTCGAGAACACGGGCCTCGTCCATATCGCCCCCGGGCACGGGTGGGACGACTACCTGGTCGGCCTCAGGGAAGGGCTTGAGGCATTCTGTCCGGTCGATACCGGCGGATGCTTCACCCAGGAAGCCGGAGCGTTTGCGGATATGTACGTCAGGGATGCAAACAACGTCATCATCGAGGATCTCGGCGGCTACCTTCTCGCACGGCGGACGATCGTCCATCGTTACGGGCATTGCTGGCGCTGCAAGACTCCCATCATCTACCGCGCGACGGCGCAGTGGTTCCTGAAGGCCACTGAGATCCGTGATGCGATGCTCGATGAGATCGCGAAGGTGAAGTGGTACCCGGATTGGGCGGGGAGCGCCCGGTTCCATGATTTCGTACGGGACTCCCGTGACTGGTGCATCTCCCGGCAGCGCTACTGGGGTATCCCCATCCCGATCTGGCACTGCAAGAAGTGCGGCGCTTACACCGTCATAGGCACCATAGCCGAACTCGAAGAGAGATCGGGCATGGCCGTCACAGATCCTCACCGTCCCTACGTGGATGTGATCACCATCCCGTGTTCCTGCGGCGAGGAGATGCATCGGGTGGACGATATATTCGATGTCTGGTTCGATTCAGCCGCCGCATCATGGGCGACCCTCGGGTTCCCGGGAGAGAGAGAGGCGTTCGACCGCCTCTGGCCCGCCGACTTCATCACCGAGGGGCAGGACCAGACCAGGGGTTGGTTCTACTCCCAGCTCGGGGTGAGCACCGCGGCGTTCGGTTGCGCCCCCTACAGAAGCGTCCTTATGCATGGGTTTGCGCTGGATGCCGAGGGGCGCAAGATGAGCAAGAGCGCAGGCAACGTGGTGACGCCCGAGGAAGTGATAAACCGGTACGGCGCCGATGCCCTCCGGTTCTATGTTCTCTGGGCAAACGCCCCCTGGGACGATATGAAGTTCAACTGGGAGGGTGTGAAGACGATCCACCGGGCGCTTACCATCCTCTGGAATGTCTACCGGTTCCCGCTCCCCTACATGATCCTCGATTCGTTCCGGCCGGCATCCGGAGAGAGAGGTTGGTGGGATGGATCGTTCGTCAGGACTCACATCAACGATATGCCTGATGAGGATCGCTGGATCATCTCCCGGGTGAACACGCTTATACGGATCGTGGATGAGGATATGCAGGAGTACCACCTCCACCGGGTGACGCGGGCGCTCACCGCCTTCATCCTTGAGGATCTCTCCCGCTGGTACGTCCAGCTCGTCCGGCCCAGGATGTGGCTCGAGGAGGATTCACCCGAGAAACGGTATGCTTACGAGGCGACCTACTATGTCATGCGCCGTGTAATCGCGCTCCTGGCACCTTTCGCCCCGTATATCACCGAAGAGATCTACCAGAACCTCCGCCTCCCCGGAGACCCGGAGAGCGTCCATATGCTCGATTGGCCGGCGGCGGATGATCTCCTGATCGACAATGGCCTGGAGGCAGCAATGGAGATTATCAGGTCGTTTGACGACGCAGCCGCTACCGCCCGGCAGGCAGGGAAGCGGAAACTCCGCTGGCCGGTCAGGGAGGTCGTTGTGGCCACCGGGAGTGATGAAGTGGAGGGTGCCATCGAGAGATTAGGCGAACTCGCGCTCGCGCGTGCAAACGCCCGGAGAGTCAGGGTCGTCACAGGGGCGTGGGACCGGATCCTCTGGCGGGCTGAGCCGGTTATGCGGGCCATCGGCCCTGAGTTTGGGCGGGAGGGGGCGAAGGTCAGGGCACTCATCGAGCAGGCGGACGGCACCGCCCTGAAGGCCGCCATCGAGCGGGATGGAGAGGCAGAGCTTGATGGTTACACGATCACCGCTCACCACGTCACCTTCGCGGAGGGGCTGCCTGTGGGCGTATTCGCTGCGTCCATGAAAGGTGCGACGGTCTACGTGGACGTCACCCTCACGCCGGAGCTCGAGGCAGAGGGCTACGCCCGAGAGGTGATCAGGAGGTTACAGGATATGCGCCGCCAGCTCGACCTTAACGTCGACGAATTCATCGTCGCGGCCGTGGAGGTCGCTGATGGGCGGGTGGCCGCGCTCATCGGGGTAGAGGAGTGGCATAAGGAGATCGCCGGGGAGGTGCGGGCGGCGGCCCTCACCATCCGTCACGCCGATGGAGAGAGGCCAGTCAGGCCCTTTGCACTTGAGAAGGATTGGGATGTAGAAGGCGTGCAGATGCAGATGGGCATTTCACGGGCCGGTGAGTGACCGGATAAGGGCCGCACCCTCGTCGGTTGAGAAGAGGGGGGTCTCTGCAAGCTCCCTGGTGCAGGTTCTCGTGGCCTGCACGGTCTCACCCGTTATGGGGTTATACCCCTCTTTTATATACTCTTCCCTGTAGATGAGCGTCCCCCGCTTCTGCCAGGCCGGGGTTGCCGCGAGGTTAACCCCCCGCTCAAACATCATATTGTGCATCGCGTCCGCCTGCATTCCCCGGAGCGCGGCGGCGGCCTCCCTGGAGGTCATCCCCTCCTCGATCAACGCGCTCTGACAGTAGGCGTTGATGTGGTTCCGCCACGCCTCGTTCTGGCGCGATATGAGGTACTCGACCGCAAAATCCCCTGCCGCGGGTATGATCCGGGCATCAAACGCCAGCGGTTCGCGGCATCCAAGCTCTATCGTGAGTTTGCTCGCCGCAAGTGAGGCGGTCACGGAGTCGATCTTCTCCACCCGCCCGGAGAAGGGCAGCGTCCGGAAGTAGAGGCTGATCTCATCTGAGAAGGTGTAAGCGAATGCAGGCGAAAAACCGCTACCTTCGATGAGGTAGCGGGAGACCGCCCGCATGCTCGCATGAAACGCGGGGTCAAACGGTTTTTTCAGGTCAAGTGCGCGGGTCAGGCGGTGGAAGGCCCGACCATCGAGCCTGACAAAGATCGGGGGAAAGATGGCGAGGTTTGCGAAGATCTCCCGATCTCTCGTATTCATGGTATAGGGATCCGGGGGGCAGGTTATCGTTCATTCCTCTTTTGCAGGGGATCTGAACATCCCGGGAATGTGGCGGATGATGACGATATCGTTTATACTCTTTATGATGCGGAAGGGTATCTTCAGTCCTGAGTAGCCCTTGATCTCCCCGATCTCAGGATTAAGTTCACCGACTGCAAGGGCATCGATCTTTTTTTGGTCCACATCGATCACGACATCATCAACGCTCCCGACAAATGCGGCTTTATCGGTGTAGACGCTCAGTCCAAACAGCTCTGTGATCTGTGTTCTCATCGGCATCCTCTGAAGGTATATTACTATAAACGATAAAAAGATACTGTTTCGTATGGAGGCCTCACTTGAGATTGGGAACCTGGCCGGGATTCCGGTCAAACTGCACTGGAGCTTTCTCCTGGTTATTCCGCTTTTTGCCTGGATCATCGGAAGCCAGATCGAACTCACGACCGGGTTGATCGCAACCCTCTTTGGTGTCCCGATCGACCAGACGCTGATCGTGGCCAATTTCACCCCCTACATCCTAGGGACCGTCGTCGCGCTCGGTCTCTTCGCCGGTGTCTTCGTCCACGAGATGGCCCATTCACTCTTCGCGAAAGCGAAGGGGATCAAGATCCATAGCATTACGCTCCTCATCCTCGGCGGCGTCTCCCAGATGGAGGAGACGATGCCGGACCCGAAGGTGGAGCTCCCCATGGCGCTTGCGGGACCGCTCATGAGCCTCCTGGTCGGCGTGGTCTGCGGCGTCCTGGTATACGTCTTTGAGGCTGTTGTTCCGGATCCGGCGATCGGCGGCGTCCTTGTCTTTGTCTTCGGCTACCTCAGTCTCCTGAATGTCCTGCTCTTCGGGTTCAACCTCATCCCGGCGTTTCCCATGGACGGGGGACGCGTGCTCCGCGCATGGCTCGCCCGGCGGATGCCACTCTCCCGCGCGACCCGGATCGCCGCCGATGTCGGGAAGATGTTTGCAGTCCTCTTTGGGATCGTCGGGTTCCTGCTCTTAAACCCCATCCTGATCATAATCGCCTTCTTCATATACATCGGGGCGAGTCAGGAGGCCACGTCCCTGCGCTACAACATCCTGCTCCAGGACGTCACGGTAGCGGATGCGATGAGCTCCCCGGTCGTCACCGTGGATCCGGCGACACCGCTCTCCCGGGTGATAGAGATGATGTACGAGACCAAGCACCTCGGGTTTCCCGTGGTGGAGAGGGGGTCGCTAGTCGGGATCATCGCCCTCGCGGACGTCCATAAGGTCTCGCCGATCGACAGGGAGGCCATGCAGGTGCAGGACGTCATGACGCGAAACCCGACAACCCTTCCACCCTCGGCACCGCTCCTTGATGCGCTCCGGATCATCTCGGGTCAGAATATAGGGAGGATCCCCGTGGTCGCTGATGATGCCCTGGCCGGGATAGTTACGAGGACGGATGTGCTCCGGGTGATGGAACTCCGGGAAGAGACGTAGCGCCTAAAAGATCATCGCCTCATCAACCGGCGTCTTCCCCGCGGCCTCCCGGAACTCATCGATACTCCGAAACGGCCGGCGCGCGGCGATGGTGGCGGCCCTCTTCTTCCCGACACCCGGGATCCACCTGAGAGCCGCGACCGGGAGGGTGTTGACCTCCACCGGGCAGGGGAGCGCCGTCACCGACCGCATCCCCGAGTCCACCACGACGGCGTCGAGCACCGTCCTCTCCGGGAGGGGGAGAGGGATCCCGACGAGGATCGGGTATGAGCCCATCTGCCGCCCAAACGACGGCCTCCCGGCTACCTCTATGATGACATCCCTGAGGATGGTGCCGGCGGGAAAGACCCGGGCGAGCATCGGCCCATCAAACTCCCTCCGGGTCCATTCCTTGAAGGCGCGGAACCGGGCATCATGAATACCGAGGGTGTTCTCCTCGTAGGCGCGTGTCCCCTCAAACGGCATCACCTGCCTGATGTTCACCCGCCGCACTAAAAGACCGGCCCTGAGCACCCGCTCAAGGAACGCTTCGTTCGCATCAAACGTCTCCGGCGTCTCCCCCGCAAGACCGATGACGAAGTTTATGCCCGGGAGGAGCTCCGGTATGCCGCCGGTCCGATTCCCTCCAACGTCGTTTACGATCTCGATGGCGCGGAAAACATCGTCGGGCATGGCTTTAAGGTTGTTTGCTGCCACCACCGCAGGGTCAGCGGTCTCCATTCCAAAAGCCGCGGTGTCGCCAGGCGTGTGGCCGGCGACGATCACCGCGAGCGCCTCTCTGGCCGCATCCTCGTGCCGGGCGATGGTGCCCGGATTTATGTTATCGATATGCAGGGTCAGGAGATCGGGGGCGCTCTCCCGGATGGCGGAGAAGAGATCGGCGAGCACCCCGGGCCGGGGGGTCGGAAATTCCCCCCCGCTGCCCTGGTAGGCAAGGAGATCGGGTTGCCGGCCGAGCCTGAAGTGCCGGGCACCTGCCGCACGGAGTGCCGCTACCTCTTCTGCGATACCCTCGGTGCTCCGGTAGCGAGGGAGGCCGTAGAACGGTTCTGTGCAGAATGAGCATCCCCCGACAGCCGCCCGGGAGCATCCAATCGCGGTCGCAAGTTCACACATCACGTACGGGAACGCCGGGTGCCGGGCGATGATGCCGGCGCCGGCCACGCACCAGGGATCGGTCAGGGTGTAATCGGTAGAACCTGCCGCCTCCCCACCCGCGAGCCAGGCATCGAGCGCAACCGCCGGCGACCCTGCGAGCGTGACGTCAAACCCGGCGATCGCCTGCCTGATAGCTTTTCTTCCTCCTCCCGGTGCGTAACCAAACGCTATAGGGCCGCCGATGGCGGTGGTCGACCCACGGAGGAGTGTCCCGAGCTGCTGGACCTCCGTTAAGTTAGCAGGTTTTCCGCCGATGTAGGTTCCGGGCACGGTCAGCCCTGCGATCATCACAACCAGATCATCATGACTGGTGATAAGGGTCGGGTCGGACCTGATCTGGTCGATGGTGACGTAGCCAGGGGTAAACCCATGCTCCAGGAGAACCCCGGCAACCTCCCGGACGTAGGGTGATATGTAGGGTGCAACCCCGAGGCATGCGGGCTCGTCGACGTAGCCGTCGATTATGAGGGCGTTAGACCTCATACCCGATCAGGCGGAGGAGCTTTCCCGCCCAGAATAGTTTCCCCCGCTTGACAGGGTCAACACCCGGATCGGAGAGGTCAAACCCGATGATCTGGACCCGCGCCGCACCGAGGGCGTCGGCGGCAAAGACCGCCCGGTCACCGTCGGAGAACCCACCGAGGTTGTGGACGTGGGGTAGGGGCGCCGCCTGTGTGGTGGCGACCAGCGGTCCCGGGATGAGCGGAACCCAGTGACGGAGGAGCGGTATGTTGTCACCGTGGGCATGCACGACCATCACCGTCCCCTGCCCTGAGAGGTCGATGAAGACGTCGGTCGCCCCGTCAAGGTCGGTGAAGACCGCGTCGGGCCGGATGCCATGGTCTGCGAGCACTTCTGCAGCGGCATCGGCGGCGAGCACCACTCCGCCGATCAGGTCGAGTTCCTCCTTGAGGCAGGGCGCGTTCCCGCAGACCGTCACCGCCCTATCCCGGATGATTGAATCAAGTAGATCTAGGTCATCGCGGCCGCCGGCGAGTTCCGCAAGCAGCCTTGCAGCCGCCTCGTCTGCCTCGCGCTCGAACCCGAAATACTCAAGAATAGCGGTATAGTGAGGTTCCCAGTCCGAAAACTTCATTGTTTATCCTCATCGTCAAGACCGACGATGCTCGAGAACCGCTTGAGGATCGGGTCGATGATCAGGTTGAGCAGGTTCTCCTTCTCCCTGACCATGGAGAAATAACTGAGCGGGATCATGGCGGCGGCCATCGTGGCGTGCCCTCCCGCCTCACCGATCGAGCCGAACGCCTCCGCCATCACATTGCCCAGGTGGATCCGGATATCCTTGTTCCGCGCCGACATGACGATGTTCTGGTCGCTGATGCCATAGACCAGCGCTGTGTTCACCCCCTCAAGGAGGATCAGGATATCGGCAGCCTGCGGGAGCGCATCGCGGTTCCTGATGTAGCCGACGCTGGAGAAGAGGTAGCCGCTCTTGATCCGCCGGTTTTTGATGGCGTTTCCTATGATCTCCACGGTCTCCATCGATATGGAGGGGGAGGTGATCTTATCGAGGAGGTCGGAGTCGGTCAGGGGAAGGAGGAACGCTGCGTAGTTAAGATCCTGGGGGGTGACATTCCTCTTGAAATCTCTCGTGTCCGCCCTGATACCGTAGAGGAGCGCAGTGGCTACCGCTTTGTTCACGGGGATATCGAGTTCCATCAGGTACTGGGCCATGATGCTCGCCGTGGCGCCGACCCCTGGCCGGATATCGATGAAGTCGGCGACGACAAGGGGATGCCCATTGTTCTTGTGGTGATCGATGATTATGTTGACACGGGTAGTCTTTGGGAGTTCATTGTTCACACCCGGACCAGATGAGTCGACCAGGGCGATGTAGTTGCACTCCTCGAGGATCTGAGGGGTGAGGCGCTCCATCTTGATATCGAGGAGGTTGATGAACGCCCGATTCTCCTGGTGCCCGATATCACCCCCGTAGAGGATACGGCACTCAAGCTTGTTGTGACTCGCGTGCCGGGCGATCATCGAGAGCGCCATGGCGCTTGAGATCGAGTCCGGGTCAGGGTTTAAGTGAGTGACGATACAGAGCATCCCCTCCCAGGATGCGAGCATATCGTAGAGACGCCGGGCGAGCCTTGAGGAATGGAGTTTCCTGATGTGGTGGATGGCGGTCTTCGCAACCACTTCTTGCGGGTAGAGGACTATATCGGCACCTTCTTGCTGGAGAAGATCGACGCTGACCGGATCGGTGGCACGTGCTATGACGTAGACCGCAGGATAGCGGTTCTTGATTGTCTTGAGCGCGGTCAGGTTGGCATCGCGGTCGTTTGTGAGGAGAAACGCGATCTCGGGCACCGCCAGCCCTTCCATGAGATCCGGGTCACGGAGATCATGGACAAAAGCTTCGTATTTCTGATCCCGGAGATCTTCCACGCGCTTCTCATCCTTATCCACGATGATAAGGTCTTCACCTTCCCGCTCGAGCTCCTCAGCAACATTGTAGCCGGTGCTCCCGCAACCAAAAATGATATACTTGACACGTTCTTTTGAAACGTTCGGGGACGCCTCAGGCATGCGTACAATGGTGTAACTTCTCATAGTATTAAGGGATTCTATTTCGGTGATTCTCGGGGAGACCCCACAAGATTTATACTCTATCCCGAGCCATACTATTGGGTCAGATACATGGGCCTGTAGCTTAGTCGGCAGAGCGACGGACTCTTAATCCGTAGGCCAAGGGTTCAAATCCCTTCAGGCCCGTCGAACTTCTTTTCCAAGCATCTGTATCGATTCTTCAGGTGACAACCATCACGCTCCCGCGATCATCCGCCCAAGGAGGCGCCCGGGTGTCGGGTCGACCTCCAGGGCCCCCTGTCCGCGCCGGGGTTTCCCTCAGGGAGATCGATCATTGCGGCGGCAGCAGGTTCCAGAGGCACTTATATGCCACTGATATATAAATACTGCTCCAGCAGAAAAAGCAGGAAGATCGCTGTGCATCAGGAGATTCCCGCGCTCCCGCCAACAGCAGGGGACCATGGGAAAAAAGGGTTTTTCTGATGCACATGTTTTGCAGACAATTCATCCGGACGGCTATACGTGCCCCCTCTCGATGAGGTCATCCAGGATCTTTTTGATATCAATCCAGAGGATTAGCCCGGTTCCCTGCCGGGCCTTTCCATCGGCCTGTCTGCGGTCATCCCCATCCTTCGAGAGTTTGATGATCCCCTTGATGAAGGCGTGGATGCCGGAGGCGATCCCTTCATCCATCATCTCGATGTCATCCTCGGAGACCTGGATGACACTATGCACGTCGTCCACGATGATGCCGAGGTTCGATCCCCCGGTCGCCTCGGCGACCAGGACGATGATCTTCTGGTTGTCCCCTGATTTTCCGGGCACCTGGATCAACCGTTTCAGGTCGATGACCGTGGTGATCTCACCCCGGAGGTTCATGATCCCCGTGATGTAGTCCTGCGCCCGGGGGATGTGGGTGATGGGCATCATCTCCACGATCTCACGGGCAAGCTGGATATCCATCGCATAGAGTTCCTGCCCCAGCTCGAATTCAACGACGTCGATCATGCTCACGGCCTCATTGGAACCTGAATACCCCGACCCTCTCGCGGAGCTGACGGGCCATACGCTGGATCTCGTTTGCGGCGCTTGCTACCTCCTCGGTCGAGGCGGACGACTCCTCGGCGAGCGCGGCGAGGTTCTCTGTGCTCCTCTCAGACTCCTGGATCAGGGCAAAGACCTCTCCGATACTCGTTGTGACAGCGTTCGCTGCATCGGCCTGGTTCTCGGTCGCCCGGGATATGTCGGCGATGCCGCCGACAGAGGTGTTGACATCGGCGACCATCTTGTTGAGGGCTGCGATGGTCTTGTTCACGCTCTCTATCCCGCTGAGGATCTCGGTGTGGGCCCCCCGCATCGCTTCGGCGGTCTTCCCGCTGCTTGCGGTCACACCGCCTATGACCTCCTCGATCTGCCGGGTTGCGCTCTTTGACTCCCCGGCGAGGTTCCTGACCTCGCCCGCGACGACCGCAAACCCGCGGCCGTGCTCCCCGGCCCGTGCGGCCTCTATAGCGGCGTTGAGCGCAAGGAGGTTCGTCTGGTTCGCTATATCGGTGATCAACTTCACGATATGGGCGATGTCCTGCATCTTCTCGTTCAGGCTCGTGATCTCGGCGACAGCCTGCTCGGAGATCCGCTGCACCGCCTGCATCTTCGCACCCGCCTCGTTCCCGAGTTTAACTGCTGATTCTCCATCTTTTGCGACATTCATAGAGAGATCCCGGACCTCCTGGGCGGTGCTTGCAATCTCCTCCACCGCCGCAGAGAGGTCGCCGACCTCTCCAGTAACCCGATCGAGCTGCCGGATCTCCTCTTTTGCGCTATCTGATGCCTTCTGAGCGGTGTTTGCCACCTGCTGGGACGCCCGGGCGATCTCGTCGGCACCCTTCCCGGCATCGTTGACAACGTGCTCGAGTTCATTGGACAGTTCGAGGATCTTCGAGAATAACTCTTTCTGTGCTTCGATCGTCTGGTTAGCGTCTTTCTTGACTTTTTCCAGCGGGTCGCCGGGATAGGTGGATATCGCCATCGTCAGGTCGCCGCTAGCAATAGCGGCGAACCCTTCTGCGAGATCCTCGATGCTCTTCTGGAGTTCCTCCTCAAGGGTCCGCACTTCCGTTATATCGTTGTAGACCGAGAGCACGCTATCGACGTTATTATTCCGATCAAAGAGGGGTATATTGTAGCGCTCGAGGATCCGGATGCCGGCGGGAACCTCGATGGTGATCTCACCTTTGCTCGGTTTCCCGCTCTTCACGGTATCCCCTACCGACGCCCCCGTCTGGCTGAGGTACTTGATGTCCCGCACCGTGAGGCGCGCGGCCTGCTCATCGGAGAACCCGCTCATCTTCTTGAAAGCCCTGTTGACGAGCTTTATATTCAGGGCGGTGTCCCAGAGGAGGATGGGCATCGGGTTCTCCTGGATGATCGCATCAGACTGATGCCGGAGTACCTCCAATCGCTCTATCTGCCGCTTCTGGTCGGTGATGTTTGTGTAGACAGACATCACGCTCTCGACGCTGCCGACTCTGTCGGGGAGCGGGACGCTGTGGCGGACAAACGAGAAGGTGCCCGTCGGGAGTGTGGCCGTTATATCGCTGGATCTCGCCTTCTTCGTCCTGAAGACCTCCATAACCTCCTGGCCGGACCTGTCACCATCGAGTTCGAAGTCCCTGATGGTCATGGATTCGGCTCTCTTTCTATCGTAGCCGGTTACATCCAGGAACGCTCTGTTCACCGCCTTTACGTGCAGATTCTTATCCCAGACGATGATAGGCATCGGGTTTTCCTGCAGGATCCCCTCTGTTTGCCATCGGTTCTCATCTGCCGCAGCGTATAGGGGGTTTTTAGACTCTTGTTCACCTGTCATCATGGTTTACCTCCCTCTGACTCCGCGCACCCTATGTATACTTGATCGGGCTCAGAGGGAAGTCAGAGTGAATCCGGCCTCAGGGCAGCCGCGCGAACCGGCAGGGATTAGTGAGAACCGCAAGTCGACTGTTCCGGTTACGGCACACTGCAACCCCCACACCCTGTATAAAGCCCCGGTCTCACCCCGGCACCAGGTTTTGCCTTCGAGGGGGATCGGGAGGCTCTATATCTGCCGTTAGCACGAAGCTTTTCCCGTATTAGTATTTAAAAAGCTCTTCTGTCAGGCAAACGTGCATGATATTTTCGAAATATTTATTAACCAGGTTGTTTTTTTGCAGAGCGAGGCCGTCACCCACAGGGATAGCGGCATCTCAAGGAACACCCGGATTGGTTGAGTGTCACCGGTATCGCTGCCCGACTCGAAACGAACAGGAACCCTGCCTCGAAGTATATTTTTGCGATCCTGCGGCGGCAGGGGCTGGCAGATATGCAGCAGGTCGGCACGGCCGGGGTATACTGCCCGATCCAGCGCCTGCCGGTTGCGGCCGTTCAACGACTCTGTGCCCCCGGGCTGATAACTTTGAGGCTCTGGAGGCATCCCGGGCGACCATACCCCGCCCGATCCTGATGCTGGTTCCGGGGGTCACCGCCCGATCCTCAGGATCATCTCCTCAAGTGTCGGGTAGTGTGACTCGATCCGCTCGACCGTGGCGCCGTCTGCCGTAAGCGCCGCGGTCGTCCTGTTAAGGTCATCGATGGAGCGCGCTTCGGTGAGGTATCGGCCATCATGGGGAGAGTATCCGACCGATGTGGCGAAGGTCGCCGGATCCGGGATCCTGAAGAAGACCTGGTAGGTGATCGAGCCGAACGCCTCCCGGAGTTCGGGCATGGTCCCCTTTGCCACTACCTGGCCCCGGCGCAGGATCAGGATGAGGTCGCAGACCTCCTCCACCTGAAAGAGGTTATGGGCCGAGAAGACCACCGTCTTGCCCCCAGCGCGGAGACCCTTTATGTAATCGAGCACCGTTCGGGATGTCATGGGGTCGAGGCCGGATGTGGGCTCGTCGTATATGAGCAGGCCGGGGTCGTGCATCAGTGACCGTGCTATGGCGACTTTTCGTTTCATCCCCTTCGAGAGCTCTGCGATCTTCTTCCCCTCCGGATCGAGTGCGAGCCCGGCGAGGAGTTCTTCGCGCCGGACCTTGATAGCGGACTTTGACATACCGTAGATCTCGCCGAAGAACGAGAGGTATGCATCTGTGGTCATCGTCTCATAGAGCCTCGACTCCTCGGGGAGGTAGCCCAGGTTCCCCTTCAGGTCAAACGACCGCCTTATGACATCTACCCCGTCGATTTCGAGATCCCCCGACGTCGGCGTGATAAGGCCCGCCATGATCTTTAAGAGCGTTGTCTTGCCGGCCCCGTTGTGCCCGATAACCCCCAGTATCTCTGAATCATCAAGGTCAAAGGTGACGCCGTCGAGGGCCGGAAAGTCGCCGTAGTGTTTGACAAGTGCGTGGGCTCTGATCACGTGTATCCTCCATATGTCGTCGATGACTACTAATAGGTTGCTGTAGAGATGGTTCCTCTGATTTTCGCCGGGGTTGTTATGCGCATACTCTCCTCCATCCGGACGATAGCCGCCTGGGAGATGAAGCGGTCGGTGACCACGATGGGAAGACACGTCCTGCCCCTCGCAGTGGGGCTGCTCGTCCTCCTTGTGCTGGTGACCTCATTTGCCGCCCAGAGTGGCATCCATATGCAGGATGGTATGTACCGTATCGGCGTTGATGATTCCCGGGTTGCCCGGATCGTTGCCTCTGACAGTCGGTTTACCGTCACAATCGCGGACGGTTCCACGCTCTGGGAGAACCGGTTCAGCTACGATATCATCATACTCGGGGGAGAGGTCTATGCCATCGATACCGATAAAGGGCGGGCAGCGCTAAAATCACTCGAGCGTGACTACGAGGCCTACGTCTCTCACATTGCCGCCGGAGAACCCGATCTCTTCGCTGCATACCCGCTCTGGATCGATCTGGAGTACGTGAAGAGCGAGATCGACTTTGTGGCCACAGAGAGCGGGCAGCAGGTCGGCGCCCCGGTGGATGCCAGAAAGCCCCCCGTTCCCTCGGGTCCGGTCGAGGCGGTGACCCTCCCACAGGCGGCCACGCCGGCATCTGAGGATGACCTCAGGCAGCATCTCGCCGGGGTCGGGAGCGATCATCCCCTCTCCCGCTACACCGGCATCCTGCCGGGCGCGTCATCGGTCGATAACCTCAAGACGCCGTCCCAGCTCTCCCCGCCGCTTCCCTTTGACTCGATCATATTGATATTCGTCTTCATATTCCCCCTCTACTTCACATCGCAGTTCTTCATGATGAGCGTGATGAACGAACGGGTGGGAAGGGCCGGGGAAGCACTCCTCTCCGCGCCGGTCCGGCCGTCTGCTATTATAATAGGAAAGGCGCTTCCCTACTTTGCGCTCATGCTCTTCATCGCTGGCGCAATCACCCTCGCCATCGGGGCGCCGGTGGGAATCCTCATACCCCTCATACCGGTCATCCTATTCTTCCTCGCAAGCGCCCTGATGATCGGGATGGCTGCCCGGAGCTTCAAGGAGCTCTCGTTTATATCGATCTTCTTCTCGACCCTCGCCACCGCCTACCTCTTCTTTCCCACGGTCTTTGCAAACACCCATGTCATAAGCATCGTCTCCCCCCTAACCCTTGTCGTCCTTGAACTCCAGGGAGACGGGTTTACAGCCGCCGAGTATCTCTACTCAACCGCGCTCTTCTTTGCCACAAGCATCATCCTCTTCTACGCCGGCATGGCGAATTACCGCGAAGAGCGGCTTTTTTCAGCGAAATCGCTTATATCCCGGCTCGCCGATTTCATATCGAGCGGGATCATGCGTGATCATCCTCACGCTTCATTCTTCGTCCTTGCCATCCTCTCGATACCCTTTGTATTCATGGTCCAGATGATGGCGCTCGTGCTCTTCTTCAATATCCCGATGCCGCTCTCCCTCATCCTCCTGATCATCATTTCAGCGTTCATCGAGGAGTTTGCAAAATCTCTCGGGCTCTACGCCATCGCGCGGGAGCGCCCGGGGTTCCTGACGCTGAAGAACCTCCTCATCGCGGCCTCAGTCATCGGCCTCGGGTTCCTCATCGGGGAGAAACTTCTCCTCTTTGCCACGCTCGCCCAGATCAGCGAGTCGATCTTTGGAAGCGCTATCTTCCTCTCACTCGGCGTGCTCTGGATGCCGCTCCTCCTCCACATAGCCGGTGTGCTGATCTCCGGCGGGTTCCTCCTCTCCTTCGGGCGGCGCGCCTACGTCCCGGGCATCGTCGCAGCGAGCGTGGTGCATAGCCTCTATAACCTTTACTTCATACTTGGAGGCATCCTATGAACACCCGCCGCGTGGGTCTTGTCGCAAAGAAAGAGATCTTCGGGCTCTCCGCCGAGAAAACGATCGTGTTTGCCATCCTCCTGCAGGTCTTCATCGCCATGTTCTCATCGTTCCTGATGGTCGGGCTCACCACCATGTACGACCCCGAAGCGCTTGAGGGCTACTCGACGGTCACCTATGGCATCGGTTACGCCGGGGCCGACTCGCCGCTCATCGATTCGTTCAGGAGGCGCGATGATCTTGTGCTCCACCGGATGAATCTCGATCAGGCGCTCGCAGCGCTCCGTGAGCGAAAGGTTGCGGCGGTGATCTTTGTCCCCGATACGCTGCCCGATGCGGAGGGGCCGATCACGGTCACGCTCTATCTCATCCGAAATGACCTCCAGTCGAGCATCATCAATGTCAAGCTCAAGGAGGTGCTACAGGACTACGAACGGGAACTCCGGGAGATCAGGGCCGACCGGAGGGTCTCATTCCCGGTCGGGCTGAACTTCCCGGATGCCGGGGGCGGGGAGAACTTCTTTGAGTTCGTCTACGGCCTCCTCATACCGCTGCTCGTCTTCCTCCCGGCGATAATATCGTCGGCCCTGATCATCGACCTCATCACCGAGGAGTACCAGCGAAAGACACTTGAGACCCTTATGTCGACGCCGGTAACGTTCACCGAGGTGATCTGGGGGAAGATCACCGCCTGCGCCGTCCTGGTTCCGGTCCAGGCCGCAGCCTGGCTTCTCCTCCTCGGGGCAAACGGAATAGCGGTCAGGGGCGCCGTCGGGATCATCCTACACGCCTCCGTGGGCGGGCTCTTCCTCATCCTTCTCGGGGCCCTTGTCGCCCTCCACTACCGGGAACGGACGAGCGCCCAGTTCATATTCTCGACAGCGCTCGTGGTGGTCTTCCTCTTTGTCATGGCCGTTCCATATAACCCCTTAAACCTCATGGTCAGGCTGGCGGTGGATACCGCCGGGCCCATCCACTGGCTGATCCTCCTGCTTGTTGCGGGCGCGACAGTGTTCCTCGGATGGGCCGTGACGGTCTACGCGCAGCGGGTCGGGGGGATGGGCGGCTAGCTCCGGGAATACCTGAGGATGAGGTCGGTCGCTGCCCTGATGTCCTGCCCCTGTTTTCTTGCCTCAGCGAGGTAGGCAGAGTAGACCTCGTCGGTCACTAGGCGCATCTGCGGGCGGTACATATCGGCGTGCATCATCAGGTCAAAACACCGTGCCTCGCTCTCCGTCAGGTCAAGCGGCCGGTACTCGCCCATGTGGGGGATAAAAGCCGGGTTCTTCTCGCGCGGGGTCTTGACGACGAGGCCTGCAAGCGGTGTCCCGGGTATGGGCTCAGCGCTGCTCACAAAGACGTCGTCGAGGTAGAGGTCGGCGATCAGGTCTTTTGTCGCCTGGTAGTCCTTCCCGGTCTCCCCGGGGTAGCCGACGATGAAACTCCCGGCAACCTTGAGGTTGTGCTCGCGGCATCTATCCACCGCCTCCCTGACCTCCCGGGTGGTGGCACCCTTGCCCATCATCCGGAGCACCCGATCGCTCCCTGACTCGATCCCGAAGAAGACCCAGCCGATGGTGTAGAGCCTGATCGCGTCCAGGATCTCGTCGGTGATGCAATCCACCCGGATGTCGGGGGAGGAGACGTTGCGCGGCCCCATCACCTCCGCCATACCGCGGAGGAGGGTGACGAAGGCCTCAGGGTTCATCTCCCCATCAGAAGATGCATAGAGCGACCCGGTTCCCCCGGAGACCGAGAGGCGTGTCGCGCCGGCCGCTGCAAACGCCTTCACCTCCTCGATAATGCTATCAAGCGGCCTGCTCCTGATCTTCCTCCCGAAGAACCGGGGCACCTGGCAGAATGTGCATCCCCCTATGCATCCACGGTGGGTCTCGATGTAGGCGCTCGCGCCCCGGATGCTCTGGCTCCCGATATCCTCCGGGATGAGGGGGAGGGCACGATCGATCGACGCCGGCGGGGCGGGGGGTGTCACGACCAGGTGATCGCCGTCGATGTAGGCGATCCCGGGGAGGGCATTCGAGACCCCCTCCGCGACGAGGCGGACCACCGTCTCCTCCCCCTCGCCGACCACCACAGCGTCGGGCTCGAGCTCCCCGAGAACGATCTCCGGCGCCGCCGAGACCGGTCCCCCCACGTAGACCGTCCCGCCGCTTTCGCGGTGGGATCGCACCAGATCCCGGACAGCGGGGTCAAGGAGGTGCTGGGTCGAGTAGAGGCTCGCGAGCAGGAGCGAGCCTGCCGGGACTTCGGGCGCCCGCGTGAGGTTTACCCTGTGGCCTGCGTCGCGGAGGACGCCACCGATAAGCATGGCGCCGTAGGTGTAGATGCCGGGGGAGAAGATCGTTACATCCATGATCAGGGTATCGGCAAAGCAGTATACAAAATGTGAGGCCCTGTCATAGCGGCACGGACCGCCGGGCTTCTGCAACGGTGTGGGCGGCGCGGTCTGATGCGGTGATCAACCGGATCTGGAGCCGCATGATCCCGGCGATCAGGGGATCTGGATCCCCTTCCAGCACTCTCAGTGCTTCGGTGCGGGCCTCCCGGAGCCTTCCCGCCCTGCGGAGAATATCCACGAGGAGCGCCTCGTCCGCCCATGCCGCGTGGGCCGGCGCACCGAGATCCTCCTGGATGATCGACCAGCAGAGGAAGGTGTTTGCCACCCGTGGGAATCTCCGGGAGTCAAGCTGCTCCCGGTATCGAGGGAGTTTCACCGCATCGGCCGCCCCGTCCGGGGCTCTGCCCGGGTCGGGTGAGCAGTAGCCGCAGGAGGGGCAGCGCCTGACCCATGCGTAGATGGTGGACCGCAGGGGTTCAGCGGGGCGGGTGTCGAGATCCCGCGATCCGATGGGGGCGGCGGCTCCGGGGATGCTGAACCGGCAGGGCTCCCCGCAGACCGCGCAGGTGGTATTGAGGAAACGAAGACCGGTCATCGATGAATCAAATTGTATAGTATTTAATATATATTTTATCCTGAATGGAGGTTGGAGGGAGGATGCCCACCCGGTCTGGTGGCGTGCCTATCGCCACGGACCCTCACGATTGCTTCATCGGGTTGTTTATCCTGCCCTCCGCTCGCCTTGAAACCGCTGCCCCGGCGGGCCGAAGAGCATGGGAGCAGGTATCCGCCAGTCAACCGGAGCGGCCGGGCCCGTCCTCCCTCCCGAGAACCCTCCGGACTCGATCGAGTGCCGGCAGGGTGATCTCATCCATCCGCAGGTCAAAGTAGTCCACCCACTCCGCGACAACTGCGACCTGCTCCTGCAGGCAATCGATGGTCTGCCGGAGCCGGCCGGCCTCCTCCCTCCTCTCTTCGCGTTCCCGCTCGAGGTCGGCGGTCAGGCGCGCGATCTGGCGCTCCTGACGGGCCAGCGTCTCCTGAAGCACCCTGATCTCTATCAGAGCCCCGGGTGGGAGCTGGATGCCGGTCCGGTCGGTATCAGCCGCCGATCCCTCCGGGGCGCCGGCGGAACGGATCTCCCGGATGACCTCCTCAGGCGTGAGACCTTTCTCTGAGAGTTCGATAACCTCCCTGACGATCCTGACCGCGCTCCCCGGGAAGATCCTGACCGGGCCGATGGTCCGGCAGGAAAAGAGACTCTCGTGGGCCTGGATAAGCGCCCTGATCTCCCGCTCTGGTCTCCCGGTGAGTTGCGCTATCTCACCGATCTTGAGTTCTCTCTTGTTCATGGCTGTAATCCTCTGCGCCCGCCCTCCCACCGGCGGAAACACTCCTGCATTAAGATCTTGACCTCAGGGTATAGCCTTTTTGTGATGCGCCAGACGGATTGCCGGCCGCGGGAGCTATAGCCACCTCATGCGAAGCCGCGGAGGTTCGCGCTCTTCGCACCGCCCGGGAATATCATATGATATGCTCCGCTGATCACAGGTTTTTTCTCACCGCATCCTCCAGTACTGCTATCATGAACCCGGGAGAGCGGGAACAGAACCTGGCCGGCACAACCGTCGTGAGGAAGGCGGTGCGGTCTGCCAGGCTCCAGGTGCGGCCGGACGGGACTCTCCGGGTGGTCGCTCCCCCCTCGTTTGACGTCGGAGGATTTCTTCTGGAAAACGCCGCCTGGATCGAGGAGAGGCGTGAGGAGTTCGACCGGCTGGCAGACGAGGGGCGCGGGAGGGAGGATCAGATCCTACTGCATGGACGGTTCTACCGCCTGCTCCCCGGAGCCAAATTTACGGTCGACGAGGTCTCCGGGGATGTTACCTCACCATCAGCCTCCACCCTCAAAAGCGCCCTCACCCTTATGCTGAGGGAGGAGGTCGCCGACCGTCTGAAGGGCTACCCGGACCTTGTGGGGAAGGAAGGACCGGGGCGCATCACGGTGAGGCGGCAGAGAACCAGGTGGGGGAGCTGCTCATCGGCCGGCAACCTGAGCTTCAACCTGCGCGTCGTGGCCCTCCCCGACCCTCTGCGGGAGTACATCATCGTCCACGAAGCCGCCCACCTCCAGGAGCGGAACCATTCGGCGCGCTTCTGGCAGCTGGTCAGCGACCACTACCCGGACTACAGGGCGGCGAAGACCGAACTGCAACGCTACTGGGTCATTCTCGAGCGGAATCTGGTCTGGGGTTCACTCCAGGATGCACCGTGAGTTGATGGCCAATCCACAGGATCTCCCCGGGGTTAGAACAACAGGTTCGTCAGGAGTACCTTCGCCAGAACATCGATAGCTTCCTTGACTCAGCCCACCGCTCATCTAGCTGATCGATGACCATGTTGATCCGCTGCACCTGCTCCAGGATCTTCTTTGTAATCGCGGCGTCATCGAGCAGCTCGGCGTGTCCCATGATCACCTGAAGCGGATTCCTTATATGATCGGCAAGCAGGGCGAATTGCTCCATGTTCCGATCGATCTGGGCATACGCCTTTGATCTCAGGTCTTCAACCTCTTTCTGGGCGGTGATGTCCCGGATGACGGTGACTATCCGGGCGACCTCGCCGCGCTCAAGGATCGGGATCCGCATCTCCCGGAGGGTCATGATCCGATCGCCAACCTTAAGGGACCACTCATATGAGAGTGGCCGCCCGGTCCGCATGACCCGCTCGTACTGCTGCCTTATGGTGGGTGGAAGGAACGGTATGACGGAGAAGAGGTTCTTCCCGGCGACAATCGTCTCCAGACCGAGTTCTTCGCACCAGTCGGTGAAGGCATCATTTACAAGGAGGAGGGTGAGGTTTGTATCGACGACGGTGACGGCATCGGTGATGGCATCAAGGACTATCTGGTAGAGGTTCTCCGACTCCCGGAATAGATACTCAGACTGCTTTCGTTCGAGCCCGCCGGCGATGATATGAACGGCCGCGTGCAGGAGCGCGACATCTTCATCCGAGAACCGGTCGCCTGTATCCCGGTCAAACCCGATAAACCCGACGACCCTCGCCTTCAGGTGGAGCGGGATCATCAGTGCCGCGCTTATGCCGTGCCGCTCCAGGAACTCACGTCCCCGCCCGGGCGAGCGACCTGCCCCGGGCTCTCCATACATGAGTACGGTCTCACCCTCCAGGATCTGCACGATCCACCAGGGGAGATCACTCGTAAGGAACTTCTGAAACTCTCCACGGTGGGATTTTTTCCCGGGCATACACCACTCGTGTGTTGTCCCGAGAAGTGTCCTGGTGTCGCTGAAGAAGGAGAGGTAGGTTCTGCATGCCCTGTACGCAAGGCCGAGATCCTCAAGCGAATCGTCGATCGCCAGATCGATCCGCGCGGGATCCATGAAGCGCGCGGGCATTGCAGCGATAGCCATCTCGAGGCTGCGGTGGTGGCCGGGTGCCCCCTCCTCCTTTCGCTGCGCTGTAACGTCGAGGCAGGAGAAGAGGAGCCAGGTATCAGAGCTCTCAGTATCATGGACGGTGCTGACCGAGACCCGGGCATCGAAGAGTGATGAGTCCTTCCGCCGGGCGATCATCGACCCGATCCACTCTCCGGTGGAGAGGGCACCGTCTATGCAGTCCGATCCCCCCCTCCGGGAGAGCCAGAGGAGGTCTACAGGCTTTCCAACCAGATCCCACAGGTCATAGCCCCAGTCGGCGAGCAGCGCCCTGTTGGCGAAGGCGATGCGCCCCCTCTGGTCGACGATGCAGATCCCGGAGAGTGAGGCCTCGACCACCTGCCGCAGCATCGCAGAAGTAGCACCCGGCCTATCGGGCGAGATCCCGATAGCGACGATATTCTCTCTGTCCTGGCAATCTCGACCGCCGTCCCGCTGCCATATAGGTTCATCAGCCAGGGAATTTTTTGTCATACGTGGATACCATACTTGATCGTCCCCGAACGGCGTGCTGCCGCCCTCACCACTCCAGATAAGCACGTGCTGCTGTTTTTCTGATCCGGGAGGGAAAGGAACGGATGATTGATTAATACATGTCAACGTATAATATCATTTCTATTTAGGAACACTTTTATCCATCCCTGATGTGATCAACAGATGGTTATCCGCAGCTGCGGGGGGGCGTCAGGCCTATGGGAGGTATCATACTGGAATTCGCAATGTAGAGGCAATTTTCGGAATTGCCGGAATTTTGCAGTACAACAGGCATTTACCCTCCGTTCCCGGGAGTACCTTCGAAACAAACCGCAGGCTTTATTCGGCGGCAGTTGACTCCTCTGGTCCGGGGGTCACTCCCCGCCGCCGGCGGGATGGGCGCGCCCCCGGGTGTTTAGGATATGTTCAACGATCCTCGATGAGCTGGCGAGCGGGCCGGGATACCCCGGTATCCTGACGACGCCGGCGTCAAGCCCGCGATCCGCGAGTTTCTGCCGGAGCCCCTCTTCGTCGAAGTGCTGGTTAAATCCGAGTGTGATGATATCCGGCCTGATCTCCGCGATCGGCCTGAACATATCGTAGAGATCCCCGAGGAGTGCATGACTTACTGGCTTTAGGGCCCCAATCATCCGGAGCCTCTGCTCCTCCGGTATGATTGGCTTTGGCTTATGCTTCACGTTTGCATCCCGCGCCACGATCACGTAGAGTTCGTCGCCGAGTCTCCGGGACTCTTCAAGGTAGTAGAGATGCCCGGGGTGGAGGATATCAAACGTCCCTGTAGCGACCACGCGGATCACTCTACCACCTCAAGGTGCGTGGGGCTGCCGTCCGCCCGGTAGCATCGCCAGTCCCTCCCGCCGTAGGGATACCCGACGATGATATGGTAGCGGCCTGTCGTGGGAAAAAACCGGAGATCCGCCGGCGATGGGGATAGGACGCCGTTCGGGTGGCTATGGGCGCTGCCTGCCTGGTGAATATCCAGCGGGAGCATGTTGATGAGGAACGAGGCGCTATCTTCCCTGACGATCGTGCCGGGCACCAGGTCGAGTTCCCGGATGACGCCGCCCCGTTCCCGCAGCACCGCAACGAACTCGTTTGGGTGATGTTCCCGCCCAAGCTCGAGGAGCATAGAAAGCAGATCCCTGCTGATCCCGTGTACAGCCATTCTACTGAATATTAGGGGAGAAGTAAACATAAGCCCTCGCGTCGGGCACAGATGGTCTCAGCACCGATCCAGGACATCTTCGTTCAGAACGGCCCATCCTGCTCAAAGCTCCTCTTCAGCCTTATAGCAAGCTCCGCCTTGAAGAGTTCTTTCCCGAGGTAGGCGGCGTGATCGAGGCGGGAGAGGCTTCCGTTCTCAAGAAGCGTGTAAAAGACATCATCCCAGTTCCTCCCGCGCACGGCGCGCCCCCGATGCACCGCCACGATGTGGTCTCCCTCGATGCCTATGCGGATGCATCCAAGGGGGTCGTATGTGATCTCACCGGGCATGGGGTGCGCCTCCATGAGACTCTCGTACCCCAGCGGAGGCTCCCGCCGCCTCCGCTTCTCTTTAAGGATCAGGAGGTCGATCCCGAGATCTTTTGGGTAGGGGCGGCCGGCCATCAGCGCCATCATCCCGGTCGCCCGCCGCATCTCGGCCACAGAACCCCGGGTCTTGTCGCTGTGCTCGCTCGTGAAGATCACGGAGGCGCCGACCTCGTGCGCCATCCCCGCAAGCAGCGCGTTTGCCCCGGGAGAGTCGGCGTCCAGGAGTTCCACGACGTTGCCGGCCCCGAAGAAGAGGGGATGGGAGATCCCTTCAAACCCTTTGAGCGAACCGGTGAGCCCGGATCCCACCGGTTGGAGAAGGGGGTCGGCGATGAGAGCGCATATCCCGGCCTCCTCTGCCGCTGCAATATTCTCTGGAAGCGTTCGCTCGCGCGGCACCACGACCGCGGCAGCCCCGGCGTCAGCCACGGCCTCCCCGACGACCGGCAGGTTCCCCTCGTGCAGGGAGAGCACCAGGTCAGCGCGGAAGAGCGCCGCTGCTATGAGGAGCGGATCCTGCGTATCGACCGCCAGCGGTCCCTCGATCTCCTCAAGGGCCGAAAAACACCGCTTCACATCCTCGGGCGCCGCATCGAAGCCAAACCCCAGATCCACGATGTCTGCCCCGTCAGCAAAGAGGCGCCTGACCTCAACCTCCAGGTCGTCGCGCCTGTGCGCATCCATGATCTCGGCGAGCACCTTCATCCGCGCCCCTCCGCCGATCTTTACTCCCCTGATGATGAAGTCGGGGTCAGCCTCCTCCTCCCGGATCGCTACCTTCCGGGAGGCCTCTTCCCGGCGGGTCTCTGCCAGAAAATCATCGGCGGGAATGGTCTTTGAGAGCCTGATCTGATCCAGCACCGGGAGCACCAGCGGGAGGTCGGCCGCATGCCGCGGCCCCCGGTAGACCGGGACGCCGGTCCTGCGCTCGACCCCGGCAAAAGACGCGCTACACATCCCGGAGACGATCACCATATCGTAACCGCCGCCGCGAAGCAGCCGTTCGAGGTCGCCGGGCGAAAGAAACGATGCTATATCTCCGGTGACCACAACATCGATATCATGGCGGCTGCTCGCCCCGCGAGCCGCCGCCTTTACAATTCCAACCGTTGCCGAACCGGTCGGGAGGAGAATGCGCATACATCTCAATTATTATCCGGTGGCTGACAAATATTTTGATCTCATGCTACGGTGCGATTTACATATCCACACGAGGTTTTCCAGGGACGGTGAGAGCAGTGTGGAGGAGGTTCTGCGCAGGGCAGAGGCAATCGGCCTCGATGCTATCGCGATCACTGACCACGATACGGTTGGCGGCGCCCGCTACGCGCTTCAATGCGACACCACACTGACCGTGATCCCTGGCATCGAGGTATCGACGAGGCAGGGCCACCTGATCGCCCTCGGGGTCACGGACCCCCTGCCGGCAGGGCGCGATTTCCTTGAGACCGTCGCCCTGGCCCGGGCGCGGGGCGCCCTCCTGATCCTCCCGCACCCCTACCACCGCTGGCGCCATGGCGCCGGGAGGAAACTTGCGGCCAGCATCGGGGCCGTGGACGCCGTGGAGGTCTTCAACAGCCGCTACATAACCGGGTCGGCGAACCGGAAGGCCGCGGTTGCCGCACGGAGATACGGAAAACCCGGGGTAGCAGGAAGTGACGCCCACAACGCCCGCTACGTCGGGTTCGGTGTCACGTACGTCGCTGCTGAACCGGACGTGGCCTCAATCCTCACCGCGATCCGGGAGGGGCGGACGATGGTCGGGGGGAAGATGACCCCGCTGCGCACCTACACCCGGCAATCTATCAAGGGAGCTCTGCGCCGGATACGGCAAACGGCTGAGCGATGAACCTGGCGCTTCGTTTATCGTACTTCGGAGACTCTTTCTTCGGCTCACAGATGCAGCCCGGGCTCCGCACCGTGGAGGGTGAGTTCATCGCGGCCTGCAGGCGCCTGAATCTCTTCGAAGACTGGCGGGATTCCGGTTTTGCCATGGCCGGCCGCACCGACCGAGGGGTGCATGCCAGGCGCCAGGTCTGTTCATTCCGCACCGATGAACCGGATCGGGCAATCCAGGCGCTGAATCGGGTGCTCCCTGAGGATATCTGGTGTACGGCATGGGCCGGGGCGCCGGACGAATTTCACCCGCGGTACAGCGCCACATCGCGGACCTACCGCTACTATTTCTTCCCGGTCCCGGGCGATCCTGTCCGCATGAACGAAGCGGCGGGGGAGTTCGTCGGGCGGCACGACTTCTCGGCGTTCGCCCGCGCCGGCAGCCGGAGCCCCGAACGAGACGTGCTCAGTGCCCGGGTCTTTGAGAGCGGACCGTTCGCCGTCTTCGAGGTGACCGGGAAGAGTTTCCTCTGGAACATGGTCAGGGGCATGGCGACCGCGCTTGAGCGGGTGGGGAGGGGTGAAGCCAGCGCCGGATATATCGCCCGCCTCCTCGCCGACCCCCCCGGGCGGAGGCTTCCTGCGGCCCCACCCGGGGGGCTGGTGCTCTGGGATATCTGTTACGAGATCCCCTTTGCACCGCTCCCGATCGAGAGGGAGAACCGCCGGCAACGCTACCACACCCTCATGGCAGAGATATCCGCACTTCTTGCATCCGGGGATGGGCAGCATGGCTGATGAGAAGATTGTGTGGGTACCTCAGGCGCGCGGCCGGGTCTCAAGCGTTTCTTTGCGCATGTAGGTCGCCATGGCCTCACCGTACCCGGTGGCGGATGCCGCAAGTGCATCCTCAAGTTCCCCCCGTTCAGCGCCAGGCGGGAGGTCAAGCCTCACACCCACGCTCCAGACCTTTATGAAGTAGCGGTGTGGCCTGCCCGGCGACGGGCAGGGGCCGCCGTAGCCGGTCCGCTGGAAGTCGTTCATCCCCTGGACGGCGGAGAGGGGGTGGGAGATCCGGGGCTCTGGCGGGATCCCCTCGGGGATCTCCCCGGTTGATGGGATGTTCCAGGCGAGCCAGTGGGTGAACGTGCCGCGCGAGGCATCCGGGTCGTCTATGATAACCGCAAGATAGGGTGCATCCGACCCCGATACACTGATCCGAGGGGAGATGTCATCCCCATCGCATGTATGCCTGGGGGGAAACTGATCGAAATCGACCACTATCGTCAGATCCTTCATACTCAATCGACCTTCCGGTGCCCTCATGGAGGTGGTTGCATATAGCCGTTACGGCGCGGGATCAGGGAACGGCATTCCCGCCTGCATCAGAGGACTCCCATCTCCCGGGCCTGGATCAATAGCTCCTGCACCTCCCGGTCGGTGATGTCATGCCACCGCTCGTACGCCTGCGCCACCGCGAAGGCGCGGCCGGTCCTGACGTTCGGGCAGGCTACGAGGTCTGCCTTCCCGGCGATTAAGGTGACGGCATGAAGCGACCCGGTGGGAGCCGCAGCGATGATCCGGCGAGGCGATGCGGCCCGGGTCGCCTCGATTGCGGCGAGCATCGTATACCCGGTTGCAAGGCCGTCGTCGACCAGGATCGCGGTCCGGCCGGCGATCTCCGGCCCCTCCCGGCCGCCGGTGAACTTCTCCATCCTCTCCTCCACGTTCTTTCTGGCCTTCGCGACCGCGGCGTTCACCTCGGTCTCCGAGAGGCCGAGTCCGGCCATGAGGGGGCGGTTCAGGATGGCCCGCCCGTCCCAGGTCACGGCCCCGAACCCGGCCTCCGGGTTCCAGGGGATCTGGACCTTCCGCACCACGGCCATCCGGAGCGGAGCCTTCAGCACCCGTGCCACCTCAATCCCCACCGGCACCCCGCCGGCAGGGATGGCAGAGACCACCGCATCAGCGATCCCCTCCATCGCCGATATGGTCGCCGCAAGCCTCCTGCCGGCGTCAGTCCGATCCTCAAAGACACCCAGCCTGTCCCGCATCGCTCGATCCTCAATGACCCGGCTCATATCCATCATGGGCCAGCCTCTACCGCACCGGGGTATTAACTTTTGGGG